>OBJG01002599.1_pt1 | contig 10816 bp, 10 predicted proteins | sample 1517941 | NCBI WGS metagenome assembly OBJG01 (sample SAMN04571712, study PRJEB22368) | human gut metagenome | biome: human gut; material: stool | host: Homo sapiens | place: Luxembourg | collected 2012-09-21
CTTGACCAACGAACCGTGTATTATACTATCATGGAGTTTTAAAAAAAGCAAGTACTTTTTTAAAAAAACTTGATTTTTTTTTCTGATAGTGCTATTATACCTATGATAACAACGTTGACTAGATTGAGAGAGGGCAGAAGTCCTCTCTCAATTCACGTTTATAAACATCAGGCAGCTATTCAGAACCACTTGGAACAATTATGAATAGTTACAAGTATAAAAAAGAGAGGTGATAAAATGTCAAAGGCAAGTGTATATGAGGCAAAGACGGAGAATTTTATACAACCAATTCTTGACAGCATGAATTTTGAGCTTGTTGATGTCGAGTATGTTAAGGAAGGCGGCATGAACTACCTGAGAGCATATATCGATAAGGAGGGTGGCATAACTGTTGATGACTGTGAAGTGGTTGCAAGGCAGATGAATGAGATTCTCGACAGAGAGGACTATATTCCTGATTCGTACACCTTCGAGGTCAGCTCGCCGGGGCTTGGAAGACCTCTCAAGAAGGAAAAGGACTATGTGCGCAATATGAATAAGGAGATAGAGATTCGCACATACAGGGCTATCAACAAATCAAAGGAATTTTATGGTCTGCTTAAAGCCTATGATAAGGATACAGTGACAATAACCGATGAAGACGGCAATGAGACTACATTTAATAAGAGTGACATTGCGCTTATACGTCAGGCATTGGATTTTTAATTAAAGCGCACGATAACACAAATAGGAGGAAAAAATAATGAGCAATGAGTTATTAGAAGCGTTAAATATATTAGAGCAGGAGAAAAACATCAGTAAAGAAACTTTACTTGAGGCAATTGAGAACTCTCTTGTGACTGCCTGCAAGAACCATTTTGGTAAATCAGACAATGTAAAGGTAGAAATAGATCCTGAGACATGTGCTTTCTCATGCTACCAGGAGAAGACGGTTGTAGATACGGTTGAGGATCCGGTTGAGGAGATTTCCTTAGCAGATGCGCACAAGGTAAACGGTAACTATCAGCTTGGAGATATCGTGAGAGTTGAGGTTAAGTCAAAGGAATTCGGACGTATCGCTACACAGAACGCAAAGAATGTTATCCTTCAGAAAATCCGCGAGGAGGAGAGAAAGGTAATATTTGACGAGTACAACAGCAAGGAAAAGGATGTTGTGACAGGTGTTGTTCAAAGATACATCGGAAAGAATGTCAGCATCAACTTAGGTAAGGCAGATGCACTTTTGACTGAGAGTGAGCAGATAAAGGGTGAGGTATTCAAGCCTACAGAGCGTATCAAGGTATATATTCTTGAGGTTAAGTCCACATCAAAGGGACCAAAGATTCTTGTTTCAAGAACACACCCTGAGCTTGTGAAGAGACTTTTCGAGTCAGAGGTTACAGAGGTTAAAGAGGGCATAGTTGAGATAAAGGCTATTTCACGTGAGGCCGGAAGCAGAACAAAGATTGCAGTATGGTCAAATGATCCAAACGTAGACCCTGTAGGAGCATGTGTAGGTATGAATGGTGCCAGAGTAAATGCTATCGTAAATGAGCTTCGCGGTGAGAAAATCGATATCATCACATGGGATGAGAATCCGGCAATACTTATCCAGAACGCACTTAGCCCTGCAAAGGTTATCTCTGTTATCGCAGATGCAGATGAGAAATCAGCAAAGGTTGTTGTTCCGGATTATCAGCTTTCGCTTGCAATCGGTAAGGAAGGACAGAATGCAAGACTTGCAGCAAGACTTACAGGCTTCAAGATTGATATCAAGAGCGAGACACAGGCCAGAGAGTCAGGGGACTTCATGGATTATGAGAATGACTATGAAGAGGATGATTATGATGACGATTATGATTATTCGGATGATGAGCTTGCTGAGAACGAGAGATTAGCTGATACAGAACAGGCAGATGTACAGACAGAGGCTTTAGATACAGAGGCTGACGAGAACGAAGCAGCAGGTACAGAAAATGATGCGTCAGCTTTAGAAGCAGATGCTTCTGATATCGATGAGACAGATGATGCGGCAGATAGTGGTGATGAGCAGTAATGGCAAATAAAAAGATTCCAATGCGCAAATGCGTAGGCTGTCAGGAGATGAAGGAAAAGAAGTCACTTATTCGCGTGGTAAAGACTGCGGAGGGCGACATAATTCTCGATGACACCGGCAAGAAAAACGGCAGGGGAGCTTATATATGTAAGAGCCTTGAATGCTTTAAAAAGGCTAAAAAGACAAAGGCACTTGAGCGTTCCCTTGGTGTTAGTGTATCAGAACAGGTATATGAGGAGCTTGAAAAGGAGATGAACCAAATTGACAGATAGAGTACTTTCTATGCTGGGATTAGCAGCAAAGTCAGGCAATGTGGTTAGCGGAGAGTTTTCTACAGAGAAAGCTGTAAAGACAGGAAAGGCATTTTTAGTGATAGTTGCAGATGATTCATCAGACAACACAAAGAAGCATTTTTCGGATATGACTGCTTTCTATGAGGTTCCGATTTATTTTTATAGTGACAAGGTGGGGTTAGGGAATGCAATAGGCAAAGAGTTTCGCGCTTCCCTTGCAGTAACGGATGAAAACCTTGCAAATGCAGTGATAAAAAAGCTGCAGTCGAATAAAACTGAATAATGGAGGAAAATAGATATATGGCAAAAATGAGAGTTCATGAACTTGCAAAAGAATTAAATATAAAGTCGCAGGACGTCATAGACACATTAAACGGCACACAGTTTGCTGTCAAAAATGTGCAGAGCGGTCTTGAGGATGAGGCACAGCAAATTGTACGAAAGAAATACGCAAAAACAGAAGTAAAAAAAGATGCACCTAAGAAGGAAGAACCTAAAAAGGATGAGTCTAAGGCAGCCGACAGACCAAAGAAAAAGGCAAGCATCACAGCAGTTTTCAATGCCCAGTACAGTAAGCAGGGTAGGAAAACAAATGGTGGAAACGGCAGCGGAAATAATGGAAATAACAGTTCGCAGCGCAGAAATGGCAATGGCAGACGCGATAATCAGTCATCACGTCCTGAGCAGCACAGCATTATTAAGCCAAGACCTGTCGGAGAGAGAGCTATGCGCCCTATAAGTGAGCGTACAGCGGATCCGTATGCAGATATGAAGGTAACCAATTTGCGTCCGGCACGTCAGGCTGACGCTGATAGAAGAAGCGACAGACGTCAGGACAATGGCGACAGAATCAACAACAGAAACACTGACAGAAATGCCGACAGAAGCAGAAATACGGACAGAAACAGCGATAGAAGAACAAACAATCGCGACAACAATAACCGAGATAACAGCAGAGACAATAATAGAGACAATAACCGAGGCTTCAGAAATGACGCCAGACGTCCTGCAGAGGGTGGCAGAAGCTTTGACAGAAATAATGATAGAAGCAGAAGCAATGACAGAAGCAGGAGCAATGATAGAAATAACGATAGAACAGGCAGCAGAGGTGATGACAGAAATCGTTTCAGAAAAGAAACAGTTGCAGTTGCAGCTCCTGATGATGTAAGAGGAAAGGAGAGCCGCGACAGAGGCAACGATAGAAAGAATAAGCATAATCACAATCAGAGCCAGAAGCAGGATAAGCTCGGAAAGAAGCAGGAGAATTACATCAATCTCGAGAAGCACGGCGGTAAGAAAAAGCCACAGCAGCCGAAGGCACAGCCAAAAGAGGATGAGAACGAGATTAAGACAATTTCTCTTCCGGAGAAGATTACAATAAGGGATTTAGCTGATAAGATGAAGGTTCAGCCTTCAGCCATTGTAAAGAAGCTTTTCATGAAGGGCGAGATGGTAACAGTTAACTCTGAGGTTGATTTTGCAGCTGCTGAGGAGATTGCTTTAGAGTTTAATTTCATATGTGAGGAAGAGGAGAAAGTCGATGTGATTGCAGAGCTTCTCAAGGAGGATGAAGAGGATGAGAGCAAGATGGTTCCTCGTCCACCTGTAGTCTGCGTAATGGGTCACGTAGATCATGGTAAGACATCACTGCTTGATGCCATCAGACAGACACGTGTTACAGACCGTGAGGCAGGTGGTATCACACAGCACATTGGTGCATCTGTTGTATCAATCAATGGCCAGAACATCACATTCCTTGATACACCGGGACATGAGGCATTTACAGCAATGCGTATGCGTGGTGCAAACTCTACTGATATCGCAATCCTTGTTGTTGCTGCAGATGATGGTGTAATGCCGCAGACTGTTGAGGCAATAAACCATGCAAAGGCAGCAGGTGTTGAGATTATCGTTGCAGTCAACAAGATAGATAAGCCAAGTGCCAATATCGACAAGGTTAAGCAGGAGCTCTCAGAGTATGAGCTTATCCCGGAGGATTGGGGCGGAAGCACAATATTCTGTCCTGTATCTGCACATACTAAGGAGGGTATCGACAATCTCCTTGAGATGATTCTTCTCACAGCAGAGGTGCTCGAGCTCAAGGCTAATCCTGATAGAAACGCAAGAGGTCTCGTAATTGAAGCACAGCTTGATAAAGGCCGTGGTGCGGTTGCCACAGTGCTTGTACAAAAAGGAACACTCCATGTCGGAGATCCAATCGCATGTGGAAGCAGCTATGGTAAGGTAAGAGCCATGATTGATGACAAGGGCCGCAGAGTAAAGGAGGCTAAGCCTTCTACACCTGTAGAGATACTTGGACTCAACAGTGTGCCTTCAGCAGGAGAGACATTTGTGGCATGCGATTCAGAGAAGGAGGCAAAGGCATTCTCTGACACATATATTTCAGAGGAGAAGAATAAGCTCATCGAGGATACAAAGGCAAAGATGTCACTTGATGATCTGTTCTCACAGATTCAGTCAGGCAACATGAAGGAGCTTGATATCATCGTAAAGGCAGATGTACAGGGTTCAGTTGAGGCTGTTAAGCAGAGTCTTGTCAAGCTTTCAAATGAGGAGGTTGTGGTCAAGGTCATCCATGGCGGCGTTGGTGCCATCAACGAGTCAGATGTTATCCTTGCATCAGCATCAAATGCAATCATCATTGGCTTTAACGTCAGACCGGATCCTGTTGCCAAGGCTACAGCAGACCGTGAGGGCGTAGATATCAGACTTTACAAGGTCATCTACAATGCAATCGAGGATGTATCTGCTGCCATGAAGGGTATGCTTGATCCTGTATTTGAGGAGAAGGTTATCGGACATGCGGAAATCAGACAGATTTTCAAGGCTTCAGGCGTTGGAAACATTGCAGGTTCATATGTGCTTGACGGATTTATGGAGAGAGGCTGCCGTGTCAGAATTAGCAGAGAGGGTGAGCAGATATTCGAGGGAGACCTTGCTTCACTCAAGAGATTCAAGGATGACGTCAAGGAGGTCAAGACAGGCTATGAGTGTGGTCTTGTATTTGACGGATTTAATGATATTCAGGAATTCGATATAGTTGAAGCTTACAAGATGGTAGAGGTTCCGAGATAATCATATATTGGTTATCTTGAATTAATGCAGCTATTCGGATAGTTACGGTTTAATATAAAAAGAAAGCGGGATTATATGAGAAAGAACAGCATAAAAAATATTCGTATCAACGAAGAGGTAATGCGTGAACTGTCAAATATCATACGCGGTGAGATAAAGGATCCGCGTATCAATCCCATGACAAGTGTTGTTGCTGTCGAGGTGGCACCTGATTTAAAGACAGCAAAGGCTTATATCAGTGTGCTTGGTGACAAGAAATCACAGGCTGATACACTTGCAGGACTTAAGTCAGCGGAGGGATATATACGCAGAACTCTCGCAAAGAACATCAATTTAAGAAATACACCTGCCATTACATTTATCATAGACCAGTCTATAGAGTATGGTGTTGAGATGTCTAAAAAGATTGATGAAGTAACAAAAAATCTCAAAGAGGATTAACAAAGAGGATTGATTATGACAGAGATTGATTCTATTTTAAAGGATGCACAATCAGTTGCCGTTTCCGGTCATGTGAGACCGGACGGCGACTGTGTCGGCTCAACACTTGCGGTATACAACTACATAAAGGATTATTATCCTGATATAAAGGCAAGGCTTTATTTAGAGCCAAGCCCGAACATCTTTAAGTTTATGCAAAGAGCAGATGAGATTGACAGCAGCTATGCGGATGATACAGTATACGATCTGTTCATAGCATGTGACTGCAGTGACACAGGCAGACTTGGAAGTGCAGCTAAGTATTTTGAGTCTGCAAAAAGGACACTTTGTATAGATCATCATGTTACAAACGGGGCCTTTGCAGACGCAAATTACATCTTTCCGGATGCGAGCTCAACCTGTGAGCTTGTGTTTGAACTTCTGCCGAAGGAGCGCATCACAATACAGATAGCAGAGTGTATTTACACAGGCATGGTGCATGATACAGGCGTGTTCCAGTATTCATGCACTTCAAAAAAGACTATGGATATAGCAGGCTCCCTGATGGAGATGGGCATTGATTATTCAAGGATAATCGATGATACATTTTATACAAAGACATTTGCTCAGAACAAGATTATGGGGCAGGCGCTTTTGAATGCTGCTTTGTATCTGAATGGTGATGTTATATTGTCTGCAGTATCGCGCGCTGAGATGGAGAAGTACGATGTGCTTCCAAAGCATCTCGACGGTATTGTAAATCAGCTGCGCGTGACAAAGGATATAAAGGTTGCTGTATTTCTCTACGAAAATGAGGATGGTACCTACAAGGGCAGCCTGCGCGTAAACGGTGATTACGATGTGGCAAAGGTTGCGTCGGTATTTGGCGGAGGAGGACATGTAAAGGCCGCCGGATTTACGATTGACGGACCGCTTGAGGTGGCAACAGACCGCATCCTTACGGCAATTAAGGATAATATTTAGGGAGAGATTCTTGGGCAGATGGTTAATGGAATAATCAATGTATACAAGGAAAAGGGCTATACAAGCTTTGACGTTGTGGCAAAGCTTCGAGGCATATTCCACCAGAAGAAGATTGGTCATACGGGTACACTTGATCCTGATGCGCAAGGCGTCCTTCCTGTCTGCCTTGGAAAGGCAACCAGAGTGTGTGACCTTTTGACAGATAAGGACAAGGTCTATAAAGCTGTGCTGCTTTTAGGACAGGAGACAGATACACAGGATATTTCAGGGCAGGTCTTAAATCAGGCTGAGGTCAATGTGACTGAGCAGGCGGTGTATGATGCAATATCACAGTTTATTGGCAGACAAAAGCAGGTGCCGCCAATGTATTCGGCTCTAAAGGTCAATGGGAAAAAGCTCTATGAGCTTGCCAGGGAGGGCAAGATTATAGAGAGAAAAGCCAGGGATATCGAGGTGTTTGATATCAAGGTTGAAAGCATTGATTTACCGGAGGTTACGATGACGGTGCACTGTTCAAAGGGCACATATATCAGGACGCTGTGCAATGACATCGGAGAGAGGCTGGGCTGCCATGGCTGCATAGAGTGAGGGTGGCAGGCTTTGACTTAGAGCATGCACTTACACTTTCGCAGATTCAGTCAAAGGTGGATGAAGGCTGCTTTGATATGGTGATGCCTGTTGACGGAGTATTCGAAAATCTGCCGGCAGTGCATACTGCTTCAGATGCTGATAAGCTTGTCAGAAATGGAAATAAAATTCCGGCAGTGCTTACGGATTATTTAAAACACAGTGCTGACTCTGATATAAGATACAGAGTATACAATCATGAGGGCATATTTGTCGGTGTGTATTCGTATCTTGATGAGACCGGTGAGTTTAAGCCGGTTAAGATTTTTATGGAATAGAATAGTATACAGATATTATGGAATATATAAGCAAAACTCTGGATTTTCATGTCAAGGAGCCGTCCGTCATCTCGTTTGGAAAGTTTGACGGGCTTCACCGAGGACATGAATTTCTGATGGAAAAGCAAATTGAACAGAGCAATCTGCATGGCTACAAGCGCATCATATTTACGTTTGACATTCCTCCCAAATCGGAGGTACTTGGCGTTGAGTCAAAGGTTATAATCACAAACGATGAAAAAGAGTATGTGTTTGAAAAATCAGGTATTGACTATCTGATAGAGTGTCCGTTTGTGCCACAGGTGATGACGATGGAGGCGGATGCGTTTGTCAGATGGATAGTTAAAAGTCTTAATGTCAAGTGTATCATTGTCGGAGATGATTTCCGTTTCGGGCACAACAGGGCAGGAGACCATCGGCTGCTTTCTGCGATGGCAGGAGAGCTTGGATACGAGCTTATTGTGGTGGACAAGATAAAGGATGGAGACAGGGATATAAGCAGTACCTATATCCGCGAGGAGATTGCGGCAGGACATATTAAAAAGGCGAATGAACTGCTGGGATATCCCTTTTTTATAAAAGGAAGAGTAGTGCATGGCAGAGCACTAGGCAGGACTATTGGCATTCCGACAGTCAACCTTTCAGTGCCGCACGATAAGCTGCTTCCGCCAAAGGGAGTGTATATGTCAAGAGTTCTTGTCAGGGACAACTGGTACCTTGGTGTAACCAATATAGGATGCAAGCCTACTATAGAGGGCAAAAATCCAATCGGTGCAGAGACATATATCATAGATTTTGGGCAGGATGTTTATGGGCAGGATATTATGGTAGAGCTTCATAAGTTTGTAAGACCTGAGATGAAGTTTGATTCAATAGAAGCGTTAAAGAGCCAGATGAGTGCAGATATCAATTTTACAATCAATTATGCAGGCAGTCACACATTCTAGTGTGGCTGTTTTTTTGCAAAATTACCCAAAATAACGAAAAAATGACAAATATTACAGAAATATTACAGAAAAATATTGACATTTTAACAATTTGTGATATACTCGTAAACATGGGATTATGGATAGCATGAACTGGAGGCTATATGAAAAATAAATTAAAATTAGGACAGGCAGCAGGCGTTGTAGCGTTTGCTATTATTATAGGTGCTGTATCTATGAGTTCAAGCAGCACAGTAGATGCCAGAACATCATTAAAGGAAAACAGAACAGTCAATGCGGGGGTTGCCCTTGGTCTGACAGAGGCGGCAGATGCTACGGAGCTTCTTACAGCAGGCGCGACATCTGCTCTCACATACTACGGAGCTGAGCTTACTGTTGCGCAAAATGACAGCAATGTTGTAACAGCATCTGCACAGGGCGCACCGCAGACAGACGATGCTTCACAGGAGTCTGAGCAGGCAAATGAAGCAGCTCAGACACCGACAGCCGCACAGACCTGTGGTTATACAAATCTTGGTATGTCGGTTATAAGCAGCGGAAACTTAAATATCAGACAGGAAGCTTCGACAGACAGCGAGGTAATAGGAATACTTACCAATCACAATGCCTGTGAGCTTCTTGAGGATGCCGGAGAATGGTACAAGGTCACATCAGGCAAGGTGACAGGATATGTAAACAAGCAGTATCTTGTAACAGGAGATGAGGCAGAGGCTATTGCAGAACAGGAGATTAAGACGGTTGCCACAGTAAATACGGAAACACTGAATGTGCGTGCAGAGAAGTCAACAGAGGCTGCGGTGCTTTTGCAGGTTGGAAATTCAGAGGCATTCACGGTTAATTCTGTCGCTGACGGCTGGGTTGAGATAAGTGTGGATGATTCGGTAGGATATATATCACAGGATTATGTGACACTGGCACAGGCACTTCCTACAGCAAAGACTATAGAGCAGGTGAAGTATGGTGACGGCGTATCAGATGTAAGGGCATCTGTTGTATCGTATGCGTTACAGTTTGTCGGAAACAGATATGTGTGGGGTGGTACAAGCCTTGAGAAGGGAATTGACTGCTCAGGCTTCACAATGAGAATTCTTGGAAAGTATGGAATCTCATTACCGCATTCATCAAAAGCACAGCCTTCATACGGCACAAAAATCAGTGCATCTGAAGCAAAGCCGGGAGATTTATTCTTCTACGGAAGTGGAAGGAGTATCTCACATGTTGCAATTTATATCGGAAACGGACAGATTGTACATGCCAGCAACAAGCGTGATGGCATCAAGGTTTCAAATGCATATTACAGAAATCCGATTTGTGTCGCAAGATATTTGCCGGATTAATAAAAAAACAGTTTACAACAAATGCTTACTATGCTATACTGCATAAGTATGGTTTTGCCCATGTTCGGTAGTTGGACACTCCGACCTATTGCTGAGCATCATACAAGTTATCAGGGCGCATTATAATATAAGGAGGATCAACAATGATCGCAAAGGAAAAGAAACAGGCTATTATCGCAGAGTATGGTAGAACACCAAATGACACAGGTTCACCAGAGGTTCAGATTGCAATTCTTTCAGCAAGAATCGCAGAGTTAACTGAGCATTTCAAACAGAACCCAAAGGATCATCACTCAAGAAGAGGAATGTTAAAGATGATCGGTCAGAGACGTGGATTACTTGCATACCTTAAGGAGATTGATATCGAGAGATATCGTTCACTTATCGAGCGTTTAGGACTCAGAAAATAGTATTTTCTTTAGAGCGGAGTAACTATTATTCCGCTCTATTATTGTTTTTATTATTGTTTTTTGAAAAGCAGAAGTAAGCCGAGACCACTAAAGAGTGCATGAGAGTACATGTATTGTTTAGTAGTTTCGGAAGAGGAATACACTTCTGCAAAAGAATTTTAAGGAGAATTAATATGTACAAAAGTTATTCAATGGAACTTGCCGGCAGGACTCTTACTGTAGATATCGGAAGAGTAGCAGCTCAGGCAAACGGAGCTGTTTTTATCAAGTATGGTGATACAACAGTCCTTTCAACAGCTACAGCATCTGACAAGCCACGTGACGGTGTGGATTTCTTCCCACTCAGCGTTGAGTTTGAGGAGAAGATGTACTCTGTAGGAAAAATTCCG
>OBJG01002603.1_pt1 | contig 10810 bp, 14 predicted proteins | sample 1517941 | NCBI WGS metagenome assembly OBJG01 (sample SAMN04571712, study PRJEB22368) | human gut metagenome | biome: human gut; material: stool | host: Homo sapiens | place: Luxembourg | collected 2012-09-21
CACTGAATTTGCGGCTTGAACAAGTTATCGAAGTAATAGATCAAAGACTTGATCGCCTCCAGCTCATTGTCAGTGATGTAATGCTTGCTGACAGGGACGGCAGGGATGGCCGGACACGGTGCAGGGTTAGAAGCGCTGATCGTGAGGCTTGGAAACTGGACGACGTATTTAGCGTGCACCTGTTTTACTTCTGGTGCCGGACTTTCCTCTTTCACATCCGGCACATTGAAATCCGAAACCTTCAGGCCGTCAACGAACGCCAGCGCAGTCTCAAAATCTCTTTGCAGCAGGCAGGTGTAGCGCGGAATGCGGAAGCGTCTCTTGAGTGCTCGGTAAACAAAGCTGTAGTTCTTGTTTCCAAACAGGGCATGAGTTTTGCGCATCACGCGACTGGAGAGTTCGTACTGCTGCTCGTTGGAGATTAATGTGTTGTCCTGCTCCTGAGCTGAATAACAACCTTGTTTCCGAATTGCCGGAAGAACCTCATTCGTGACCCAGCGCTTGAACTGCTTTGCCTTCGGAAGTTTTGAGCCAAAGATCAGTGCGTACAAGCCGCTTTCGTTGACGCAGTTGACTAACTGCCTTCCGCCATTTGTTTGAAGTTCGACCTTGCAAACGTCTTCGGGGTCTACATGGCGCGATACTGCATCCTTACTGTTTACAAAACCGAGGATTGTACAGACCTGCTTGGCAATGAAGAGAGGATTAAGAATATCGCCGAGGATGGTGAGGGAAGTGTCCTCGAACGAGAAAGCTAACGCATTTGACATTGAATGTCTCCAGAATCAAGTTTAAGAACTTGCACCATCCGCCAAGATGGTGAGCAAGGCTTAAGGGTTGGCGGACCGTGATTCTGGATACGGCCAGTCTTTCGACTGCCCTTAGCCTCACTCATTAGAGACCATTCAAAGGGGGTCGCGTTTCGCTACTCCCTTGTTTAAGGGATACCCTATTTCAGGGCACCCTTGCAATCAGCCATAAAAAAACGCCTCACGGCGACTGATCGCCAGAATCAACCGGGCCGCCAAGCCCGCGTCTGTTTTTTGCAGACAAGATAAGTTTAGCGACTTTCATGGAGACTTGTAAAGACCTTAATTTTTAACATCTGGGTAGATGTCTTTATCTATCGCTTCCATCCCAAGGCCGGAGATGAAATCCGCTGCGTACTCTTTGAAGAGTGCCTTAGCTTCTCTTTGAGCTTCAGCAGTCTGGACAACGTGGCCGAGATCAAGCGTGATCTCGGATTTGCCATTGAGCAGGGCAGAAACCACAGCGCGCTCTGCATACGCAAGCGCGTCGGTGAGGTAAATGGCGGAGCCTCTTTCTGTCAGGATGTCATCAACAACTGCATCAAAAATCTGTTTTTGTTCATCCGGTAATAAGATCATTTTTCTCTCCTATAAAACTATGTAAAAAAGACCACATTCATAAGCTCCCCTAAGCGCAAAAATTGGAACTAACAAAATTGGTAAAAGCCTGGGGAGCTTATGAAGATGGTCTGAAGGTGCTCGTCTTTCCGAGCCGCCACCCTCCTAAAATTGAAGTGTCTAAGCTCAATTTCTAAGGAAGGAAAATGAATGTCTTTAACAAGTACATCCTCTTGGTCTCTGCTATCAAAGAGAAGAGGATCGTGACCTTTAACTACGATGGTCTGGATAGAGTCGTTGAATGCGCGACACTCGGCTACACCACCGCAGGAATGCCTGCCGTTCGTGGGTACCAAATAGAAGGAGATACGCATTCAGGAACAGTCCCTTGCTGGCGGCTGTTTTTGATCGACAGAATCCGCGGACTAGTTTTAACCGAAGAGCATTTTTACAGCGAGCCGCCTTTTTATAAAAAATCTGACCCATCATTCTCACGTATCGACGCTGAGCTCTAGCTTCTGCTCCGCAATCACAAGGGCCGGCGGGAAAGGCTGGCTCATTGTTTACAGCACAGTCGCTGTCGTGGACTATCTCTTTCATTGTTGCACCAACTAAATAAACAAAAACTCCCTCCGGGTTTGTGACACGCCAGGACGGATACATTCAGGAGAATCCGGAGGAAGTTTTTGTTTGCGCTCTACAGTTTCTCTTGCGAGAGCGCTTAGCTCACCCAGATCACGATACTGGGACGCCCGAATTTCTTTTCTTGGTTTTGATTTCCTCATTTGGTTAGCTTCTCGGGACCTCAACGCAGGTTTGCTGTTCTTGATACTGCGTGCATCTCAAATGCCTTTATTTGTCAGAGGTCTCTAGCTGAAAAGTGCTTCGTGGCTACCGTTTGCCTTACTCATTCACTTCACTGACTGCTGGTGTTCGATTGTGTGTCTTCGCGTAACCAGCACCGCCCGCACTTGGCCGTTTCGAATTTTTTCACTAGCAGGCTCTTTTTCTACCTGCTGCGTCCGGGTTTAGTACTCCATGGCCCGGATTCTGAAATTGTAGGAATTAGAGGAACATCGTCTTGTCCTATAAATTTGATAAGCAAATATTACCATATAGGTAATAATAGATGCAATCAATTAGGTTAGTTTTTTGTTACCAAGACGATAAGATTTATTTGAGTTGAAAGTTTGTTGTTTTTCTGAGACAACAAAAAAAAAGCCGCCTCGCGGCCATAAAAAACCGCCCGGAGGCGGCTCGTAGGTTATGGGTAGATTATTTCTTTAATTTTTTAACTTCGTTTAGGAATTTCTTAAAGTCTCTGCCTATCGGCTGAGTTTTGTTGAAAATTTCGTATTCTTTGTGAGCTTTTTCTTCAGCTTGCTTTTTAGAAACCTGTCCGTTTCCTTCTAAAACCGGGAGGTCATTGAACGCCAGGAACTTGTCTACAGACTGGCGCAGCTCGAGCATACTAAATTTCTTCTTGCGTTCAATCTGTCCTTCAATGTAATCAAAATAACTGTTGACGGAACGCTCTAATGACTTGAGCTCCTTTTCGTCCAAATAGTTTTTTGCAATTGTCGTATCTGATTTATTGACACGCCCCTCCGGGCTGTTAGACCACGTTTTCAAACCCATGTGTGGCTTCGTGTGGTCTGCTCTGGCATGAATAATCTCGGCGGCAGTTTGATTGTTGATGGCAAAGTGAAAACGGTTCTGAACAGTTGCAAAAAAGCGTCTTGCTTCCAATGAATGACTGTCGTAGTCGATGCTGCATTCCTTGAATATTTCAGTAACTTGAAGCCAGATCCGCTGTTCGCTTGCTCGGATGGAGCGAACTCGTTCCAGCAATTCTTGAAAGTAGTCTTTTCCAAGGACAGTCTTCGCTTGTTTTAGACGATCATCATCTAGGGCGAATCCTTTGATGATGTACTCTTTAAGAACTTGGGTTGCCCACTGGCGAAAATGTGTCGCTTGCTTACTGTTGACTCGGTAGCCGACTGCAATGATGGCGTCTAAGTTGTAATACTTAACAGTTCTCGATATTCGTCTTGTTCCTTCCGTTTGAACTACCGAGGATTCCTCGGTAGTTGAAATTGGATCAAGTTCTCCTGAGTTAAAAATATTTTTCAAATGCAGAGAAATATTGTCACTCGAGCAATTAAAAAGTTCCGCCATTTGTTTCTGAGTGAGCCATAGCGTTTCATTTTCAACCACTACAGCAACGACGGGGCCGTCATCAATATTGCCGTAAAGGACGATGTTTTTTTCTTCCATATTTTTGAAATTCGATGTTTTGTTAGCCACTTATTTTAAGACTGGTTAAAAAGGAATAAGCTTCATCGTTACCGGTTTTGGTAGCGGGGTTTTACCTAATAGGTAATCTTGGTGGAAACTGTATTAACGCCTTAAAAATAAATAAAAAAGTAAGCCGCCCTAAGGCGGCTCGTTGGTGAAGGGAGATTTAAAAATTAAAAATTTTTAGTACTATTGGGGCAACGATAGCAGCAATGATCAAATAGACAAGCTTACTTATTTCGTCTTTGACAAATACCTTCACATTTCCCTCAGACGCGCTTATTTTTGTTTCTAAGTCCTTTACGTTCTCTTTGGTCGCAAAGCTCTCCATCTTTCCTTGAATGTACCCTAATTGTCCTTCATGAGTCATCAATTTATCCTCAAGAATAGAGTTGTTTTGTGGCTCATATTTTATCGGGTTGTGAGACTGTTGATAATTCATTTCGAGCTCCGCTCTTTCCACGCTTTTGCTTTTCTGATCAAGGCAAAGTAATCAAACCTCAATTCGCAGGCGCACACATTGCAGCGCAGTCTCATGTAAACGCCTGGGGTGTCGTCTGATGGCTTGAGGATGAACTTTGCGTCTTTTACTCCCTCAGTAACAGGAGGTGTTGCATATCTGACCGAGTTTGCCATTTCAAGTGCGGGCTCGCCTACGCAAATAGCAGAACTCTCGGTAATCATGCTCCAGTCGTTGCTTTTACACCAAGGGCAAGAAGCTCGGTTAATTGCGTTTAAGTATTCAGCTACTAATGGAGCATCTGAATTTAAAAAGGCTGGCATTATTTACTTTCTCCTTAGGTTTGTTTAAAAATATTGGGAGTGGCTTCTACATTTTTAGTCGTACCTTTTGAGGTTCATGGAGTTGACGACGCGACCTAAGACTTGAAGCCTAAATTCAACTTCTTTGATGGGAATCTCGAACGGTCTGTAAAGGGAGTTATCGGAAATAAAAAGAATAGCTCCAGGAATGCGCTGAACGCGCTTTACATACAGGTCTCCATCCACTAGAACGCAAAAAACACCGTCCCGCTTAAGATCTCTGTCTTGGCGGTCTACCACAATCAAATCGCCATTTCTAAAGGTTGGCTCCATTGAATCTCCAGAGGCGGTTATGAGTTCATATCCTTGCTCTCTAATCTTGCTAATGTTTTCTTGGAACCAAGGACGTGAGACCTGGATTTGTTCAACGAAGGCATCATCCTCGTAATTCTGGATTCCAGCTGACCCGCAGCAGGCTTGGATGTTGATTCTTTTCAAGTTGATGATGTTGTCATCTGGCCAGTCGTCGGGAGTGTGGTTGGTATCCATCCAGCCATAACTGAGACCTAATTTTTCTTCGATATCACGGGCCAGCTTGTCGCCCATTTCGTAAAACGTTCCATTTCCTCTATCAGATCGGTTTCTTATCTGGCCGAGCGAAGGATGATTTCGTTTCCTGCCCAACTGTTCGTTTAGCTCCGCAAGGGAACCAGCTCTGCTAACGAGCGTGTTTAAGTTGTCTCGACGAATTTCAGCAACTGTTTTCATAGTTATCTCCTTAGGCACAGATTACCAAATTGATAATTGACACTTATCAATTAGATAATGATAAAATCTAACCAAATAGGTAATGGTGGTTTTTATGAAACTTGCTGAATTTTTTGAATTGACTGGATCGCCGTCCAAGAAGGCATTGGCTGATTTTTTAGGTGTTCCAGCCTCAAATATTTCAAATTGGATTAGGAATGAACGTCCTATTCCTTCCCGTCACTGCGCAAAAATCGAGCAGTTCACGAAAGGTGCAGTGAAGATGGAAGAGCTCCGGCCTGATTTTCCTTGGGATGATGCAAAGAGAGTTATTGCCGATCGGATTTCTTCCATTTGAATAGGAGCGCTAAAAAATGCGTAAATATTCGAGCATTACACCCAAATTCTGGATAGGGAAGACAGGTAGGAAGCTAAGAGGCGATATTTCGGCCAAATTGGTAGCGGCTTATCTGCTCTCTTGTCCGAACAATGACATGACCGGAGTCTTTTATTGTCCGCTATGTCAAATCTCAGCAGAAACTGGTCTTCCGTTAGAAGCCCCTTCGGTGCCCCTTCCAAGCCCCTTCAAAGGGCCATTGAAGAGTGTTCGAGAGGCTTTGGAGACCCTTCAAAGGGAAGATTTCGCCATTTACGACTATGAAAGCGAGTATGTGTTCGTCAAAAAGATGGCGCTATTCCAGATTGCTCCGGAATTAAAGCCAACAGACAAAAGAGTAACGGGCATTAAGACGGCTATTGAATCCATGCCTGAAAACTTTAAGTGCCTGTTTATTAAAGAATATAACGAGTGTTTTAACCTTGGATTCAAGGATACTCCGGCACCTGATTTCAAAGAGTTCTGTAGCCAAACACAAGACGAAAATAAGACCTATGCAAGCCCCTTAGAAGCCCCTTCTAAGGCCCTCCGAAGCCAAGAACAAGAACAAGAACAAGAACAAGAACAAGAAACATATACACGCACCGGAAAGAGCGAAAAACATCCGGAAGTCTCTGAGGATTTCGCGGGGCGTGTATCTGAAAAATCTTCTTTTTCAAAAACCGATCCAACAGAGGAAGAACTTCCGCTTTTGAATGCAGAAGAAGAGAAAGACACTCAGCCAACTGTTTCCAAAACGGAAAAGGTTCAAAAAGGCGGGAAAGTCAAAAATGGTTCGTCTGCACTTCAAAAACCCGATGACGTTCCCATTGACCGTTGGAATGATTTCCTTGCACACCGTAAGGCGATAAAAAAGCCGTTCAATTCGTACGCCCTCAAGCTCATGCAGACCGAATGTAAAAAAGCAGGATGGACCATGACCGAGGCAATCGAGCGAGTTTTGGCGGAAGGATGGACTGGTTTTAAGGCGGACTACGTCAAAGACGAATGGAAAAATCCCAATGCGGTGTGGGTCACGGCGGCCGAATACAACAAAGAACTTCCTCCCGTTACGTATTCGATCGGTGCTAGAGACATGTTCATCGAAAAACTCCATGCGGGAATGAATGCATTCGACATTAAGGACCTCCCGAACCATAAGGAGCAGAAATGATGTTTGCCGCTGCCGCCGTTGTTCGAGATGATCAGGGCAGAACGTTCTACGAACATCCTGATGCCTTTACGACTACTCAGCTGGTTTTCTTTCCTCGGCTGACTGAAAGCGAACTGGCGCTCTACCAAGCTGACGCGATTTTTGAGGATGAAATCGAGGTGCTGCCCAGAAGACGTCCTCAGGTTCCGACGATACTGTTTACGTTCTGCGACGAACCCAATCACATCAAGGCCGAATTTCTCCGAGGCAAGACTGTTCTGATCGACTTTATCGATGTCGACGATACGCCCGAACTCAGAGAAACCGTCCGTCGTTGGATGCTCGAAATTCCCAAATCCCTACCTGCCGCCGTTGTCGTCTCGGTGATGTTCAAAAACAAACAACTGATTGCATGGAAATTTGACTATGAATCCAAAAAATACAAGCGTTTCGCCTGAGCTGGATGACTACTGGGGCGATCCGACGGGCGGAGCCGAGATAGAAACATCGCTCGCAGACTACGAGAGCAGGGCGTGCAAGACACCTGAATTTTTCATCAACAAAGATGTTCTCGAGTTCAAAAACGATTTTCAGAACTATTTGGAAGCGAAGAAGACTCATGTCTCCAAGTTTACCCTTCCGTTCACCCAAACGAATGAAGGCTGTGTCGGGCGTCCGATAGATTTTGAATTTCGTCCTGGTGAACTGACGGTATTGGCTGGTGAAAATGGTTCCGGCAAATCTCTTCTGCTTGGGCAGATCGGACTTCACCTCATTTCATGCGGAGCTTCTCTGTACATCGCTTCTTTTGAGATGGCGCCGGTTAGAACGATTGAACGCATGCTCATGCAGACAGTTTGCAGTCAGAACAAGCGAAAAATTGAAGCGCCGGATGTCGATCTGTTTTTTCGACAATTTGCCTCAAAAATGCGGATTTGCGACTTGCAGCGGAAAGTCACGCCTAATGAACTGCTGCGCCTGCTGGATTCTGCCGTCCATGACTACCAATCGAACATTCTCTTTGTCGATTCTCTGATGATGTGCGTTAGAGACGATATGGACAAGAAGGAAACCGATTACGTTATGGGCAAACTGGTCGAGTTTGCAAAGGTCAACAACGTCCACATCGTGGTAGTTGCACATTGCCGAAAGCGTGGAGACGGCGGTTCAAAAACCTATTCGGTGTTTGATTCTGCGACGAAAGAATCCATTAAGGGAAGCTCCAATATCACCAACATTGCATTCAACGTTTTTGTGTTGGCCCGCGATTACAGCAAGGTTCAAAAGAAGGCTGAAGGAAAAGATGTGGATGACACCAAGCCTGACTTTGTTTTGAACCTGTGCAAACAAAGAAACGGAGCTTGGGAAGGGTTTATCAAACTTTGGAGGGACAACGCCAGTCTGAATTTCTGTACGTCATGGACGCGTGTTCCGGTGAGGCCGTGGCTGGAGCTAACGCAGTCAGAGCAAGCGCCTGAGCCGTACTTTTAGGAGGGTTTATGTCAGAGAGTGCATGGCAGTTGCTGATGATCATTTTGGCACCGATTGTGTTCGTGAATTTAGTCCTGCTCGGACTGCTGGTGAGAGCCGCTTTTGAGATTGGAAGGGAGGAAAAGAAGTATGAGCTTTGATATTGAAGACGTTGCGTATTTCTCCATGTGCTGCGTGGTGGCCTTGTTAATAGCATTCATTTTGTGGCTACAGAACAAGGATTGACTCATGACCGGATGCTGCCTCTACTGCGCTCACGCGGCCTCGTATTGGATTGATTCACAAGGCAAGAAGCGTGTACCGCCGGTACCTTCATTCGGAGACATGAACATCTATTGCCTGCATGAGTCTCGAGGGCCTGGAGAGTGTTATCCGATCTCGTTTACTCGGTGCTCAGTGTTCAAGCGGGCAGGAGACGACCAAATTCAACGCAGAAGAGAGTTTTTCTCTCAGTTCGATAGGTGGAGAGCACATGCGCAAATCATCGCTCAACGGAACTCTAATGTTCTGGAAACAGCATCCAAAAACTCAACCAAACAATACAAATCCAATCAGGAGGGATAAATGAAAAGGTTTTTACAAGCAAAGGGCAGGTTAAAAGTAGGAGAAATGAACCGGACCGAGGCCGCCTATCGAGATTATCTGGAACAACAGAAAAACGCCGGGTTAATTCTCAAATACTGGTTCGAGCGCTTCACGTGGAAGATTGCCTCAAACCGATGCTCGTATACGCCTGATTTTCTGGTCATGCGTCCGGATAAAACGCTTGAGCTGCACGAGGTCAAGGGCTCTCTAAAAATCTTCGCTGACGACGCAAAAGTTAAATGCAAAGTCTGTGCTGATGAGTGTCCGATTCCGTTGTTCATCGTAACGCCGAAAACAAAGAAAGAGGGAGGGGGTTGGAATGTCGAGGCCTATTAGTACAGAGGGAATTGTTTTTTGGACTATGACTGTCTATGTCGCGACTTTTGCAATCCTATGGGGCTTGAAATGGATCGATGATTTTCTTCTACCTCGCGATAAGCTCCGGAAAAAAGTTAAAACGCTGATGCTGTCCACCTTTGGCATTGTTTATCTCTACTGCATGTTTAGCTACGTGAGGACTCTTGGATGACAGAAACAGAACAAAAACTCATTGATGATCTCAGACCTCGTTTGGATAACTGGCGCCGGGCATATCGTGATCGCGTGGTTAAAAACGTCTCGATTGCCTACGCAGTAGAGAAAGCCCTCGCACTGACGAGAAATAAGACGGATTTTTCTGAGGACTACACAGAAGATGATGGCAATAGCGGTTTAAGGGCCTGCGAAGTTGACATGAAAGACGCCGATTTTCTCAATGTCGTTTGGCAAAACTTCTCGGCGCCGGGAACCGAAGTTCTCTCTATCGGAACCCATGGGTTGAATGTCCGGACAGCGAAACTGATTGTTCTGCTATATGTGTTTGGCTCCCAGTCTTCATTGAGCAAGGCAGGTAAGCGAATCTGGAACATCAAGCGGAGAAAGCTTGATCGGTGGACTGAAGATGCCTTGATATTTTTCGCTTTTCGAATTCGATATTTCGAACAAATCAACGAAAGGAAGGTTAAAGATGCTTTTTAAGATGAACCTATTTATTTTTTCTCGGAGTATCGCTATACTGACCTCGCTGTTGCACAACAGCGCGGGATTGACCTCCCATTTTCCTAGTGGCGTGTAGACCGCCAAGATCGTGAATGCGGTTTTTGTTTTGTCTACGAGATGCCCTAACGATTCGTTAGGTCATCGCCCTTGTTAGGGTTTATATGGAGTAGCCGAACGCTACCCCATACTTGTCTCTCTAATGAGCGGAGCAAGCGGAGCACTTCGGTGCGCCGTTCCACTAGGCGGTAAGGTCAATCCGCTTGTTCCTGCTCTCCCGCTTGACCTCGGGGCTCAGGGTTTTAAAAACTCTAGTGGAGACATTAAATGTCAAATACTTTATCTTTCACGTTTGAGGATACTTCCCTCACAATCCTTGGTGACATCCTCAACCCTCTTTTCATTGCTCAACAGGTTTGCTCTATTCTTGGTTTTACAAATCCTTGGAAGGCAATCAAAGATCATGTTGACCCCGAAGACGTTTGCAAAATTGAAATACTCGACCGCCTCAACCGCAAGCAGTTAGTTAACTGCGTAAACGAAAGCGGTCTCTACGCCTTGATCTTCGGCTCAAAGCTCCCGAAAGCGAAACAATTCAAGCGCTGGGTCACAAATGAGGTCTTACCGGCTATTCGCAGGGCCGGACGCTACGAAGTTCCAACAGGTGACACGATCACCAACGCGCAACAAGTTGCCATCCAACAGGCAGTAGCAAGACGCGCAAAGAAAACGGCTGTGTACTATCAGACGATCTACCGCGCAATCAAGGCGCGCTACCAAATCCCACGCTACACGGAACTCAAACAATCGCAGTTCGAGGACTGCCTGCGTTTTATTGAAGTAGTTGACTTGAGCGTACCTGAAGTGCCAGCCTCTGAGCCTACCAAGACTGAAAGACAACGATACGTTGTTTACGCGGATTTCTTGAAGACCCTGCAAGTGTTCTGCTACTACCAGCGCTACCTTTTCAGAAAACCTCTGATGCAGGCAATGCGG
>OBJG01002613.1_pt1 | contig 10750 bp, 10 predicted proteins | sample 1517941 | NCBI WGS metagenome assembly OBJG01 (sample SAMN04571712, study PRJEB22368) | human gut metagenome | biome: human gut; material: stool | host: Homo sapiens | place: Luxembourg | collected 2012-09-21
ACACCGGCCGACAGTGAAGTGCTGGCCCTGACGCTGGATGGTTCTGTCCGGGCCATGGCGGCGGCCTTTGAGCTGCTGCCAGAGACAAAGTACACACCGGTCCTGCGTGCTGCGGTGTACGAAGGACTGTATGCCGTGGGGGCGGCCGTGCTGCACGGTACGTTCCGTAAGCGACAGAGACGAGAAGAACCTATACGAAAGGCGGACACGGACTATGCGTGATCCCTATCAAGTGTTGGGGGTGCCCAGCACCGCCACAGACGAAGAGGTGAAGAAGGCTTACCGCGACCTGGCGCGGAAGTATCACCCGGACAATTATCACGACAACCCGCTGGCTGATCTGGCGCAGGAGCGCATGAAGGAGATCAACGAGGCCTATGAGGCGGTGCAGTCCCAGCGGAAGGCCCAGCGCAGCGGCGGGTATTCTGCCTCCGGTGCGGGCTACGGCACCGGATACGGCGGGTATCAGTCGGCATATCAAGGGTCCTATCAGGGCAGCAGCCGCTATCAGCGGGTGCGTATGGCCATCAGCAGCGGCGATCTGAACCTGGCGGAGGAGCTGCTGAACGCCCAGACCAACCACGACGCCGAGTGGAATTTCCTCAAGGGTGCGATCTGTTATCGCCGGGGCTGGCTGGACGAGGCGCGACGGTATTATCAGACTGCCGTTACTATGGCGCCGGACAACCCGGAGTACCAGCGGGCGCTGGATATTCTGGAGGGACGTGGTGCGGCCTACCGGCCCGATGGCTATGGCAGTGTGACCACCGGCACCTGCGGAAACAGCGACTGTCTGCGCCTGTGCGGCGCCACGCTGTGCTGCAATGCGCTGGGCGTGCCCGTTTGCTTCTGCTGAATTTGTACACAACAGGGGAGGGTTTCCCTGTTCTACTAAAATGAAGGAGTTGATCCCGTGGTCAAGAGTATGACCGGTTACGGCCGCGCCCGCGAGATGCGAAGCGGCAGAGATATCACCGTGGAGGTGCGGTCCGTCAACAACCGCTATCTGGACTGCACTGTGAAGCTGCCCCGCGCCTATATTTTTGCGGAGGACGCCATCAAGACACGCGTACAGAAAGCGATCTCCCGCGGCAAGGTGGATGTGTTCGTCACCATTGACACCTCTGCGGCGGATGTGGCGGTGGTGCAGGTGAACGAAGGGCTGGCGAAGGGGTACTATGACGCGCTGATGCACCTGAAGAACAGCTTTGCGCTGCCCGGCGATGTGACGCCGGAGGTGCTGGCTAGGTTCCCAGATGTACTGACGGTCACCAAGGCGGAGGAGGATGTGGAGGCTATCGCCGCCGATATCTGCACCGTGCTGGACGATGCGCTGGCGGCCTATAACGCCATGCGTGCCGTGGAGGGTGAAAAGCTGGCGTTGGACGTTTCCTCCCGGGTGGATACCATTGAGGAGACCGTGAGCAAGGTGGAGGCGCAGTCGCCCCAGACGGTGGCGGCCTATCGCCAAGCCAAGATGCAGGAGGTACTGCAGTCCACCACCATCGATGAGAGTCGTATCCTTACCGAGGCGGCTATCTTCGCAGATAAGGTGGCTGTGGACGAAGAAACGGTGCGCCTGCGGAGCCATATCGCCCAGTTGCGGGACATGCTGCAAAGCGGCGAGCCCGTGGGCCGAAAGCTGGATTTCCTGATTCAGGAGGTCAACCGCGAGTGCAACACCATCGGCTCCAAGTGCAACGGACGTGGTGAACATGAAGGCCGAGGTAGAGAAGATCCGCGAGCAGGTACAGAATATGGAGTGAGGAGGCCGGTATGCAGTTTATCAACATCGGCTTCGGCAACCTGGTGTCCGTCCAGCGGCTCATCGCCGTGGTCAGTCCGGACTCTGCCCCAGTAAAGCGTCTGGTGCAGGAATCCCGTGACCGTGGGATGCTCATTGATGCTACCTACGGCCGCAAGACGGCCTCGGTGCTCATTATGGACAGCGACCATGTGGTGCTGTCCGCCCTGGCGGCGGAGCGTCTGGCGCCGCGCCTGGGATTGTCGGTGGAAGAATTGACAGAGGAGGATGAATGACCCTTGCATAAGATAGGAAAGACCTTTATTGTCTCCGGGCCCTCCGGTGTGGGTAAAAGCACCGTGCTGCACGCCCTGTTCCAGGGCCGTGATGACCTGTATTTCTCCGTATCCGCCACTACCCGTGCGCCCCGCGAGGGTGAGCAGGACGGCGTGGATTATCACTTCATCCAGGCGGATGCCTTCCGCGATATGATCGCCGCCGATGCATTCCTGGAATATGCCGAGTATGTGGGCAACTTCTATGGCACGCCCAAGATGTACGTGGACGACGCCATGGCCCGGGGCAAGGACGTGATATTGGATATCGAGCGCCAGGGCGCCGTGCAGGTGTGTGCCAAGCGGCCGGAGACGGTGCGTATTTTCATCGCCCCACCCAGCTGGGATGAACTGGAGCGCCGCCTGACTGCCAGGGGGACCGATACGCCGGAGAAAATACAGAAGCGTCTGATCCGCGCCCAGGTGGAACTGGAGATGGCCGGCGACTATGACTATTTTGTGGTCAACGATACGGTAGAGAATGCCGTGAATGAGCTGCGGGCCATTATGTGCGCCGAGCACTGTAAACCAGCTGAGCGTATGTGCGCCATCCTCAGCGAAAAGTAAGTGTGTGAACCGACGCGGCCTGTCCGCGTATTTGGGCCGCCCCGCCTGGGCGCAGCCATACAAAACGAAAGGAATTGATCGTTATGTCTATGCTTTATCCCGCTATGAACAAGCTGACCGAGTACATCCCCAATCGCTACATGATGGTGAACGTGGTGGCACGCCGCGCCCGTCAGATCGCCGCCGAGGCCGAGGAGACCGGCGAGCATCTGCCGGAGAAACCCGTGACGATGGCCATCGGCGAGGTGGCCGAGGGCAAGTACGTCAGCGACCCCGTTATCGAGGAAGACGAGGCCTGAGGTGGCGGTGATCGCCAAGGTGGCCGTACAGGCGGCTACCTACGCTATCGACAAGGCCTATGATTACCTGCTGCCGGAGGAAGTCGGCGGACAGGCGGGCTGCCGGGTGCTGGTGCCCTTCGGCCGCGGCAACCGGCTCACAGAGGCGATGATCCTCTCCCTGCATCAGGCGGTGCCGGACAAGCCGCTGAAGGCGGTCCGGTCTCTGCTGGATGAAGAACCGGTCATCACGGAAAGGGAGCTGCGGCTGGCGCTGTGGATGACACGCCGGTACTTCTGCACATTTTATGACGCGCTGCGTACCGTGTTGCCTGCCGCCGTATGGTACCATTACCGGGAGACTTGGTCCCTGGCACAGCCGCCGCTGGTGCCCACACGGCAGGAGGCAGCGGTATGCCGCCTTTTGCAGGATGGCCCGCTGACCACGGATAAGCTGCGTCAGGCGCTGGGCGACGATGTTGAGCCGCTGCTGCGCCGCATGGCCAAATCGGGTGCACTGCACTGCAAAAAGGAGCAGAGCCGCAAGGTACGCGACAAGGTGGTGCTGTTCGCCCGTCTCGCTGTTCCTGCTGAAGAGGCGTTGGCTCTGGCCGGTAAGTCCCAGCGGCGGCGCGAGGCAGTGACGTTTCTGGCTCAAAACGGGGAGACAGCACTGCACGATGTGACGTATTTCACCGGCGTATCCCGCCAGACACTGAACGCTCTGGAGAAGCTGGGGGTGGTGGCATACCGGGAGCAAGAAGAATACCGAATATCTGAAAAACAATACACTGTAAAGGCGGAAGAATTGACGCTGAACGACCAGCAGCAGCGCGTCTGTGACACGCTGCTGGCCCAGGTGCGGACGGAGACGCCCGGCGTCACGCTGTTGCGCGGCGTAACCGGCAGCGGCAAGACGGTGGTGTATATCCGGCTGGCGCAGGAGCTGCTGAAAATAGGCAGATCTGTGATGATCCTGGTGCCGGAGATCGCCCTGACGCCCCAGATGATGGCGCGGTTCACCGCGTATTTCGGCCACGAGGTGGCGCTGCTGCACAGCGGCCTGCGGATGACGGAACGCTATGATCAGTTCAAGCGGCTGCGCCGGGGCGAGGCCCATATCGTGCTGGGTACCCGGTCGGCGGTGTTTGCACCGCTGGAAAATCTGGGCCTCATCATCATGGATGAGGAGCAGGAGGGGTCCTATCAATCGGAAAACGCCCCTTGCTATCATGCGCGGGATGTGGCAAAATACCGCTGCGCTGCCGAGGGTGCGCGGCTGCTGCTGGGCTCGGCTACGCCCACGGTGGAGACGTTTTACCACGCGCAGCAGGGTGAGTACGATCTGCTGGAGTTGACGGAGCGCTACAACTGCCGCGCTCTGCCCGAGGTCCGCATCGCCGATCTGCGGCAGGAGCTGCGTGCCGGAAACAGCACCGTTATCAGCCGCCCACTGCAGGAGGAACTGGCAAAAAACATCGCTGCGGGGGAGCAGAGCATCCTATTCCTGAACCGCAGGGGCAGCAGCCGCCAGCTGCTGTGTCCCCAGTGCGGCTATGTGCCGGAGTGCCCGCGGTGCAGCGTATACCTGACATACCACAGCGCCAATGACCGGCTGATGTGCCACTATTGCGGCTATTCACACGCTGCGCCGACGGTGTGCCCGGAGTGCGGCGGCACACTGAAGCATATCGGCTTTGGTACCCAGCGGGTAGAGGAGGAGCTGCATGAGCTGTTCCCGGGAGTCGAGGTGCTGCGGATGGATGCGGACACCGTATCCGTGGGACATGAGGCGCTGCTGAAGGAATTTGAGGAGAGGCAGATCCCCATTCTGCTGGGCACCCAGATGGTGGCCAAGGGGCTGGATTTTGCCAATGTGACGCTGGTGGGTGTGCTCAGCGCCGACCTGTCCCTATATGTGGATCACTACCGGGCGGCGGAGAGGACCTTCAATCTGTTGACACAGGTGGTTGGCCGTGCGGGCCGAGGCGACAAGGCCGGGCGGGCTGTGATACAGACCTACACACCGGAGAATGATGTAATACAGGCGGCGGCCGCCCAGGACTATCAGAGGTTTTACGACGCCGAGATCACGCTGCGCCGCCTGCGGCAGGACCCGCCCTTTGTGGATCAGTTCACCGTTACGGTGACGGGACCGGAGGAGACGCCGGTACGTCGGGCTATCGAGCTGCTGCGGCAGGGGATCGGAAATGCGGCGGAGAAGCCGCCCTATGATGCGCTGGGGATACAGGTCATCGGGCCTGCGCCGGCGCCGGTGGTGAAGGTCAACGGCGTATACCGTTACCGCCTGCTGGTGCTGGGGCAGAATATCGCGCCGATTCGGGAGCTGCTGGCGGGTTTCATGCGGGCCTTTGTGCAGCGGCCCGAAAACCGAAGACTGCATATTTATACGGACTGCGATAAAATGGATTAGATCCAGGAAATACGAGGTAAGATTATGGCTTTACGAAAGATCGCGTTGGAGGGCGAGGCGTGCCTGAGCAAGATGTGCCGCCCGGTTACAGATTTTAACAGCCGGCTGCATACGCTGCTGGACGACCTGGCAGATACACTGGCCGACTCCGGCGGCGTGGGCCTGGCCGCGCCCCAGGTGGGCGTACTGCGCCGGGTGTGCGTGGTGCTGGACGAGGAGGATCAGCTGATCGAGCTGGTGAACCCGGAGATCATCTACACCGAGGGAGAACAGACCGGGCTGGAGGGCTGCTTGAGCGTTCCCGGGAAATACGGCGTGGTAACGCGGCCTGAGGTGGTGCGTGTCCGTGCCCAGGACCGGGACGGTCAGTGGTTCGAGGTCGAAGACGAGGGCCTGACGGCCCGATGCTTCTGCCATGAGATCGAGCACCTGGATGGTCATCTGTTCGTGGAGCATACCGACCGGCTCATGGAGGGCGAGGAGCTACAGAAGTGGCTGGAGGCGCACGCCGACGAGTACGAGATCGAGGAAGAAGAGGACAAGTAATGCGTATTCTGTTTATGGGAACGCCGGATTTTGCCGTGGCGTCCCTCAAACGGCTGGTGGCCGACGGACACGACATCTGCGGCGTGTTCACCCAGCCGGACAAGCCGAAGAACCGCGGCATGAAATTGATCGCGCCGCCGGTGAAGGAATATGCCCTGACGCAGGGGCTGCACGTATATCAGCCGTTGAAAATGAAGGACGGTACGGCGTTGGAGCTGGTGCGGTCCCTTGCTCCCGAGCTGATCGTGGTGGCAGCCTACGGCCGTATCCTGCCGGAGGACATCCTAAACACGCCAAAGTACGGTGCCATCAACGTACACTCCTCCATCCTGCCGAAGTACCGGGGCGCGGCGCCCATCAACTGGGCGATCCTCAACGGCGACACGGTGACAGGCGTATCCATTATGTATATGGCGCCGGAGCTGGATGCGGGAGATGTGATACTGTGCCGCGAGACGGCCATCGATCCGGACGAGGACGCGGTGGCGCTGACGGCGCGGCTGGCGGAGCTTGGCGCGGAAGCGCTGCATGAGGCCATCGGGCAGATCGAACGCGGCACCGTTACCCGGACGGCGCAGGATCACGCGGCGCACACCTACGCGCCCATGCTGGATAAAAGCCTCTCGCCGATGGATTTCTCCCGGTCGGCGCAGCAGCTGCACGATCAGGTGCGGGGCCTGGTGCCCTGGCCCAGTGCGTCCATGGTGCTGGCAGGCAAGCCGGTCAAGGTCCACCGCACCGCGGTAGGCGGAGAGACCTCCGCCCCGGCGGGCAGCGTGGAGGCGGACAAAAACGGCCTGGCCATTGCCTGCGGCGACGGCAGGCTGCTGCGTGTTCTTGAATTGCAGGGCGAGGGCGGCAAGCGCATGGCAGCGGCGGATTATCTGCGGGGCCATCCGGTCCCGCTGGGCCTGTGACGCCCCGTGACGCGCGGGACGCGGCGCTGGAGGCGCTGCTGCAGATGGAGCGCCGGGGCGCGTGGTCTGACGGCAGCCTGAAGCGTATCGCGGCCCAGTCCGGGCTGGAGGCGCGGGACACGGCGCTGTGTACCCGGATGACCTACGGCGTGGTGCAGAACCGGACACTGCTGGACTACTATATCGACCATTGGTGTACGCAGAAGGCCGCCCGGCTGGAACCGGTGGTGGCCTGCCTGCTGCGTTTGGGTATATATCAGATACTGTTCATGGACAAGGTGCCCGACCGGGCTGCTGTTCATGAGACAGTAGAGCTGACAAAACGCCGGGGCAAGACCCGTGCCGCGGGCATGATCAATGCGGTGCTGCGGAAATGTGCGTCAAGCAAAAACACTTTACCGCCATTGCCACAGAATAGTTTTATTTCCAAAGCAGCGGTGCAGTACAGCCATCCCAGGTGGTTGGTGGAGCGCTTGACGGCTTTGGTCGGCGAGCAGGAGGCCGAGGCGTTCCTGCGGTTGGATAACGAGCCTGTTCCCACGGTGATACAGGTCAATCCGCTGAAGACCACGCCGGCGGAATTGGAAAATGCGCTGCGATCGGACGGTGTCCGTCTGGTGCCCCATCCCTGGCTGGAGGGCTGCTTTGAAGTCACCGGTACCGGCGATTTGGAGCGCCTGTCCGCCTTTGCGTCGGGACGCTGCACGGTGCAGGATGCCGCGGCGCGTTTGGCGGCCATTGCCGCCGGACCGAAGCCCGGCAATCGGGTGCTGGATGTGTGCGCCGCCCCTGGCGGCAAATCCTTCGCCATGGCCATGCAGATGAAGAACCGGGGCGATATCCTCTCCTGTGACATTCACCCCCACAAGCTGAAGCTCATCGAAAACGGTGCGGCACGGCTGGGGATCACTATCATCCGCACAGCGCTGGCCGATGGGCGGGAACGTCACGCCGGCTGGGTGGAGCAGGCCGATGTGGTGCTGGCCGATGTGCCGTGCTCCGGCCTTGGTATCATCCGCAAGAAACCGGATATCCGCTGGAAGGATCCGGCGCAGCTGGCACAGCTGCCCGCCGTCCAGCTGTCGATATTGAACAACGTGTCTGCCTACGTCCGTCCCGGCGGCGTGCTGGTGTATGCCACCTGCACCGTCCTGCCGGAGGAAAACGGCGGCGTGGTGTCGGCCTTTTTGGACGTACACCCGGACTTTGCGAAAGAGGAATTTACCCTGCCCGGTATCGGAAGCTGTCCCGGTGATGTGACACTGTGGCCCCAGCGGACCGGCACCGATGGATTTTACATCTGCCGTATGCGCCGCAGGGGATAACGTCAAGGAGCGAATTGCATGACCGACATCAAATCCATGACCGAGCGTCAGCTGGCTGACTTTTTTAAGAATATGGGACAGCCGGCTTTCCGTGCCAAGCAGGTATTCACCTGGCTGCACCGTGGCGTGCGCTCCTTTGACGAGATGACCGACTTGTCCAAGCCGCTGCGTGCCCAGCTGGCCGAGACGTGCTTCATTACAGCGCCGACCGTGGCCCGGAAGCAGACCTCGAAGCTGGACGGGACCGTTAAATATTTGTGGGAGCTGGCCGACGGCAACTGCATCGAGACGGTCCTGATGCAATACCACCACGGCAACACCGTATGCATCTCCTCTCAGGTGGGCTGCCGTATGGGCTGCGCCTTCTGCGCCAGCACCATCGCCGGCAAGGTCCGGGACCTGCGACCATCTGAGCTGCTGGACCAGGTGCTGTTTACCCAGCTGGACAGCGGCCTGCCTGTCTCCAACATCGTGCTCATGGGTATCGGCGAGCCGTTGGACAACATGGACAATGTGCTGCGCTTTTTGGAGCTGGTCAACAGCCCCCACGGGATGAACATCGGTATGCGGCATATCAGCCTGTCCACCTGCGGCGTAGTGCCGGGGATCGACGCGCTGGCGGATCGGCAGCTTCAATTAACGCTGTCTGTCTCCCTTCACGCACCGGACAGCGAGACCCGCAGCCGCATTATGCCGGTGAACCGGGCGTATGATGTAGAGACGCTGTTTGCCGCCTGCCACAGATACTTCCAAAAGACCGGGCGGCGCATCAGCTTTGAGTATGCCATGATCGACGGAGTCAACGACCACGACTGGCAGGCGGAGCTGATCGCGAAAAAGCTGAAGGGCATGCCGGGCCACGTGAACCTGATACCCCTGAACGACGTGGTGGAGAGCCCGTATAAGCCCAGCAGACGCATCGGCGCTTTCCAGCAGAAGCTGGAGAGTTTGGGTGTTACCGCCACGGTCCGCAGAAGCCTGGGCGGCGATATCGACGCCTCCTGCGGCCAGCTGCGGCGGAAGGAAATGCAGGAACGCGGCCAACTGTGAGACATGGACTCTTTACGGAATAAAGGATGTGAGCGACTATGAAAATGTGGGGGATCACCAATACCGGGTTGGTGCGGAGCGAGAATCAGGACGCCTACGCCGTGTTCGAGGCCGACGCATTCCACGCGGCCGTGGTGTGCGACGGTATGGGCGGCACCAACGGCGGACAGGTGGCCAGCGCCATCGCCGTAGCCCGGTTCGAAAAGGAGCTGCGCGACAGCCTGCGGGACGATATGGACATCCCGCAGCTGCGGCAGGCAATGCTCAGCGCTATCGCCTGCGCCAATGACGCCATCCGGCAGGAGGCGGCGCGGAACGCGGAGTACCAGCACATGGGCACCACGCTGGTGTGCGCCGTGGCCCGGTCCGACATGGCGATTATCGGTAACATCGGCGACAGCCGTGCCTATCACATCACGCCGGAGGGAATTTTCCAGATCTCCCGCGACCACTCGGTGGTGGAGAATATGGTGGCCAAGGGCGATCTGACGCCGCTGGAGGCCCGAACGCACCCCAACCGCAATCTCATCACCCGGGCGCTTGGCCCGGATATCCACGCCAAGGCGGATACCTTTGAGCTGCCCTGGCACAAGGACGAGTTCCTGCTGCTCTGTTCCGACGGACTGGTGAACACCGTCTCAGATCAGGAGATGCTGTTTGAGGTCCTCCACGACGGGGACGTAAATGAATGTCTTGACCATTTGCTGCAAATATCGCTTCAGCGGGGCGCACCGGACAACATCACGGCAGTGCTGCTGCTGAACGAGGAAGGGAGATGACCACATGGATCAGTATATCGGAAAAATGCTGGACGATCGCTACGAAATACTGGAGCTGATCGGCTCCGGCGGTATGGCCAATGTCTATAAGGCCCGGTGCCACCGGCTGAATCGCCTTGTGGCCATCAAGATACTGAAAAGCGACCTGGCGGACAACGCGGATTTCCGCCGCCGGTTCCACGATGAGTCCCAGGCGGTAGCGCAGCTGAGCCACGCCAACATCGTGTCGGTGTATGACGTGTCCACCAATCCGGACCGGGAATACATCGTCATGGAGCTGATCGACGGCATCACGCTGAAGCAGTATATGGAGCGCCGTGGCCGCATGGACTGGCGGGAGTCGCTGCATTTCATCACCCAGATCATGCGGGGCCTGAGCCACGCCCACAGCCGCGGCATCATCCACCGTGATATCAAGCCCCAGAACATCATGGTCCTGCGGGACGGCAGCGTGAAGGTGGCTGATTTCGGCATTGCCTGCCTTGCCAACCAGGGGCAGACACTGACCCAGGAGGCGCTTGGCTCCGTGCACTACATCTCGCCGGAGCAGGCCCGGGGCGACCGTATCGACGCGCGCTCGGATATCTATTCCGCCGGCGTTGTGCTGTATGAGATGCTCACCGGACGCCTGCCCTTTGAGGGCGACAGCGCCGTATCCGTGGCCATCCAGCACCTGAGCTCCGTGCCCCTGGCGCCCCGGGAGGTGAATCCGGACATCCCGGAGCAGCTGGAGCTGATCTGCATGAAGGCCATGGCGCCGGATCTGGACCGGCGG
>OBJG01002614.1_pt1 | contig 10744 bp, 8 predicted proteins | sample 1517941 | NCBI WGS metagenome assembly OBJG01 (sample SAMN04571712, study PRJEB22368) | human gut metagenome | biome: human gut; material: stool | host: Homo sapiens | place: Luxembourg | collected 2012-09-21
TTCCAGCTTTGCTTGCTCATCCGTGATATTTCCTTTCGTAGGGAGCCCATGTGCGCTCCGAGATGATATAGCGCGGGCGGGCTTTGGTTTCCATATAGATCTTGCCGATATACTCGCCGATCACGCCCAGACACACCAGCTGTACGCCGCCCATAAAGCAGACGATGCAGACGGTAGAGGCCCAGCCTGCCACGCTGCTGCCCATGGCGGCGCACACGATGGCCCAGATGACCCCGATAAAGCTGACAAGGCTTACCACGATGCCCGCCCCGGTAATGATGCGGATGGGCTTGTTGGAAAGGCTGGTAATGCCGTCAAAGGCCAGTGCCAGCATTTTGCTCAGGGGGTAGTGGCTCTCACCGGCCAGACGTTCGTGGCGCTCGTAGGTGACCACATCGTGGGCAAAGCCCACCAGCGGCACCATGCCGCGTAAAAAGATGTTGACCTCTTTGTAATCCGCAAAGCTTTCCAGCACGCGGGTGCTGATCAGGCGGTAGTCTGCGTGATTGAACACGATATCCGCGCCCAAGGCGTTCATCACATGATAAAAGCCCTCGGCGGTGAACCGTTTAAAGAAGGTGTCGGTGTCCCGGCGGCTGCGCACGCCGTACACCACCTCGGCACCTTCCAGATACTTTTTTACCATCTCGTCCATGGCGTTGATATCGTCCTGACCGTCGCAGTCAATGGAGATGGTAATGTCGCAGCTGTCGCTGTGCAGCGCCTCCATCAGCCCCGCCAGCACGGCGTTCTGGTGGCCGCGGTTGCGGCTCTGGGAAATGCCGATATAGTGCTCGTCCTGTGCGGCAAAGCCTTGGATCAGCTCCCACGTTTTGTCGCGGGAGCCATCGTTGACAAAGAGCACCCGGCTTTTATCGCTGACCAGCCCCTGTGCGGTCAGACTGTGGATCTTTTCCAGAAACATGGGTGCTGTAATGGGCAGCACCTGCTCCTCGTTGTAGCAGGGGATCACGATCCAGAGAACAGGCTTGGACATTGCTTTATCGCTCCTTATTGATAAAATAACCCTCTCAGTCATCGCTGTGCGATGCCAGCTCCCCCGAAAGGGGGAGCTTTTCTCGGCAGAGGGGAACACTTGCTCTTCTGCCGGAGAAGGCAGACTGTTCTAAAAACTTGCATAAAGCTCCCCCCTCGGGGGAGCTGGCGCGAAGCGCCTGAGAGGGTTTTACTGCACCATCTGCTGCAAAGCATCCGGCTCCAGCAGCTTGAAGCTGCTGCGGTAGGTATCGATGAGCCCTTCCCTCTGCATGGTGCTCAGCTCCCGGGAAAGGGCGCTGCGGTCGCAGTTGAGGTAGTCCGCCAGCTGGATGCGGGAGAAGGGGATGCTGAAGGTCAGGCTGTGGGCGCGGGCGGCCTCGCTGAGCAGATAAGCCGCCACCTTGGCGCGCAGGCTCTTCATCACCAGCAGGTCGATGCGGTGGGAGAGGGAAAAATACTTATCGCTGATGGTGCGCACAAGGTTCTGCACCACACGCTGGTGGGCGGGGCTGCCATCCGAGAGCAGCAGTCGCTCGTAGGGCAGCAGCAGCACCTCACAGGGGGCGGCAGCCAGCACGGTGACCGGGCTGGACAGGCTGGAACCGCCCAGCACGTCCCCGAACACCCCGCCCGGCTCTACCCGGGCAATGGGGATGCGCACCCCGCCCGGTGCCGGGCGGTAGGCCTCCAGCTCGCCGGACAGCACGATGCCTACCCGGCGGCTGGGTTCCCCCGCCAGCACAAGAGCTTCGCCCTTGCCGTAACTGCGCACACTTGCCCCCAGCCGGGACAGCAGCGTGCTGAGCTCCGCAGCGGAAAGACCTGCGAACAGCGTGGTGGTTTGTAACAGCGGCAGATAATTATTCATCGCAACTCCGCAGAGAAAATAGTGTTCTCCGCAGCCTCCTGCAATTGCGTTGCACACGCAACGGTATTTTTACCCCTATTATAGTAAACTGGAACGCGCAAAGCAAATGATTTTGCAAAATTTTTCAAAAAAAGACCGGTTTCCACTTCCCGTACCGGGGCGTGCCGGGTGTGAAAAGGAGCATTTCATGAAAAAATTCCTGTCCTTACTGCTGGCGTTCAGCCTTGCGCTGAGCCTTGCAGCCTGCGGCGGCAGCGCAAGCTCTGCCGCTTCCAGCACGGCGGTGTCCGAAGCGGCTTCTTCTGCGGCTGCTTCTGAGGAAGAGACCACAGCGCCGCTGTCCGCCACCGAGCCGCTGCGCATCGCGGGCCTGAAGGGCCCCACCACCATGGGGCTGGTCAATCTGCTGTCGATGGAGCAGGCTGGCACTGCTGCCATGGACTACGATTTGCAGCTCTACGGCGCTGCGGATGAGATCGTGCCGCTGCTCATCAAGGGCGAGCTGGACATGGCAGCCATCCCGGCCAATCTGGCGGCGACCCTATATCAGAAAACAAATGGCGGCATTCAGGCCGTGGCAGTGAACACCTTGGGCGTTTTGTATGTGGTGGAGCAGGGCGACACCGTCCACAGCATGGCCGACCTCAAGGGCCGCACCATCCTGTCCACCGGTAAGGGCACTACCCCGGAGTATGTGCTGCGCTATCTGCTTACCGCCAACGGTCTTGACCCGGACAAGGATGTGGATATCCAGTATTACAGCGAAGCTACCGAGGTGACCGCCCAGATGGCCAGCACGCAGGACGCCATTGCCGTTTTGCCCCAGCCCTATGTGACCGCTGCCGGGCTGAAGGACGACACCCTGCGGGTAGCCCTTGACCTGACCGCCGAGTGGGACAAGGTGGCAGACACCCAGCTGATCACCGGTGTGACCGTGGTGCGCAAGGCCTACGCTGAGGAGCACCTGGATGTGGTAGCTGCTTTTCTGGCAGACTATGCCCAGAGCGTGAACGCCGCCAACACCGATCTGGACGGCACCGCCGCTCTGTGCGAGGAGCAGGGCGTGGTGGCAAAAGCCGCCATCGCCAAAAAGGCACTGCCCAACTGCAACATCGTCTGCCTGACCGGCGAGGAGCTGAAGGCAGACGTCTCCGGTTACCTGCAGGTGCTCTACGATGCCGACCCCGCCGCTGTGGGCGGTACGCTGCCCGGCGAGGACTTCTACTGGGCAGTCCAGTAACAGCCTGAAATAGCATTCCATCTCCCGCCGCTCTGCCGTGGTACGCAGCGCGGCGGTTTTTGTTTCCCGGTTGCAATTCCGCTGCAAAAGTTCTACAATAGAGGCACATTATAGAATATGGAGGGAAAACCTATGGCTTGCACTACCATTCTGGTCGGCAAAGCAGCATCGTACGATGGCTCTACCATGATCGCCCGCAACGATGACTCCGGCTCCGGCCATTTCACCGCTAAAAAATTTACCGTGATCCACCCGGAAGAGCTGCCCAAGACCTACCGCAGCGTCCTCTCCCATGTGGAGATCCCCCTGCCGGAGGGCGCACTGCGGTTTACCGCCATGCCCAACGCCGTGGAGGGCAAGGGCATCTGGGCAGCTTCCGGTGTCAACGCCGCCAATGTGGGCATGACCGCCACCGAGACCATCACCTCCAACCCCCGCGTGCTGGGCGCAGACCCGCTGGTGGAGCATCAGCCCGCCAAGGGCGAAAAGCCCGAAGTGCCCGGCGGCATCGGCGAGGAGGATATCGTCTATCTGGTGCTGCCCTATATCCACTCTGCCCGTGAGGGCGTGCTGCGTCTGGGCAGCTTGCTGGAACAGTACGGTACTTACGAGATGAACGGCATCGCTTTTCAGGACGTAAACGAGATCTGGTGGCTGGAGACCATCGGCGGTCACCACTGGATCGCCCGCCGTGTGCCGGACGATGTGTATGTGGTCATGCCCAACCAGCTGGGCATCGACACCTTTGATCTGGAAGATGCCTTCGGCGCACAGGAAAACTACCTCTGCTCTGCCGACCTGCGGGAGTTCATTGCCAAGAACCACCTCGACCTCTCTTTGGACGGCGCGCTGAACCCCCGGGACGCCTTTGGCAGCCACGATGATGCCGACCACGTTTACAACACCCCACGCGCATGGTACATGCTGCGCTACCTCAACCCCCGCACATGGGTGTGGGAGGGTGCCGACGCCGACTACACCCCCATGTCCGACGACCTGCCGTGGTGCATGGTGCCGGAGCGCAAGGTGACCCCGGAGGACATCAAGTATATGCTGTCCAGCCACTATCAGGGTACCCCCTACGACCCCTACCTGAGCTACGGCGACAAGTCCGCAAAGGGCGCGTACCGTTCTATCGGCATCAACCGCAACGACTTTATGGCCCTGTTGCAGATGCGCCCCGACCAGCCGGAGGAATCCCGCGCTGTGGAGTGGGTGGCCTATGCCTCCAATGCCTTCAACACCATGGTGCCCTTCTACGCCAATGTGGAGCGCACCCCGGAGTATCTGGCCAACACCACCGGCACCGTGTCCACCGATAACTTCTACTGGACCAGCCGTCTGATTGCCGCCATGGCAGACGCTTCCTATAATAAGTCCCTGTTCCACCTCGAGCGCTACGAGGAAGCCGTGCTCTCCGCGGGCCGCGCCCTGGTGAACCAGTACGACGCAAAGCTTGCTGCCGAGCCGGACGCTGCCCGCCGCGCCGGCCTGCGGGAGGAAGCCAACACCGCCATTGCCGCCATGCTGCAGGAGAAGGCCGCTGACACGCTGGACAAAGTCCTGTTTGAACTGAGCAGCCAGATGAAGAACGCCTACTCCCGCTCGGATGCCTGATGTAAACCAGCCTGACCAAAACCGGTCACGACCGGTCACATAAACGCAGAAAAGACCACCGCATACACAAGTGCGGTGGTCTTTTTTGGAGCAAAAACGCTCTTGTATCCCAGATGTTGGCAACGGTGCACAAAAATCGAAGATATTTTTTGTGCACGAAAATGACTGAACCTGATTGATTTTGACAAGATTTTTGCTATAATAAAGATGCAAAGAACCAAAACACGCCAATACCACGCAGAAACGGTCAGGCGTGAGAAGGAAAGAAGGAAAAACACCATGCTGGCAGAGGAACGTTTTGCACTGATCTTAGAGCAGCTGAACGAGAAACGCACCGTGACGGTGCAGCAGCTGTGCGAGGCACTGCACACCAGCGAATCCACCATCCGGCGCGATTTGACCGAGCTGGACCGGCAGGGAAGGCTGACCAAGGTGCACGGAGGGGCTACCCTGCCGGACAGCCGTTTTCTGGCAGACGAGCCTACCATGGAAGCCAAGGAAACGCTGGCTGTGGCAGAAAAGCGCAGCATTGCCGCGGCGGCCGCAGCGCTCATCACCGCCGAGGATTTTGTGTTCATTGATGCAGGCACTACCACGCTGGAACTGGTGCGGGCGCTGACGGGTGCAGCGCTCAAGGCCACCTATGTGACCAACGGCGTGGCGCACGCCCGACTGCTGGCGCAGAAGGGCTGCCGGGTGTATCTGCCCGGCGGACTGCTGCGTCCCCAGACCGAGGCCATCGTGGGGGCCCCGGCAGTCAGCAGCATCCAGCAGTATAACTTCACCAAAGCGTTTATGGGTGCCAATGGCGTGGCGCTGGAAGCGGGCTTTACCACCCCGGACCCCGAGGAGGCCGCCGTAAAGGCTGCAGCCGTCCACCGCGCAAGGGAAAGCTGGTTCCTTGTGGACGACGCCAAGTTTGCAAAGATCTACCCGGCGGTCATCACGGATCTGCACGGCGGTGCCATCCTGACTAACCGCTGCCCGAACCCGAAATATAAGCAGCAAACATTTGTAAAGGAGGCAGAAGTATGATCTACACTGTTACTTTTAATCCGGCCATCGACTATGTTGTGCGTCTGGACGCACCGCTGGAGGTGGGCGAAGTGAACCGCGCCCAAGGTGAGGACTGCGTGCTGGGCGGCAAGGGCATCAACGTGTCCGGCGTGCTGGCGCAGCTGGGCTGCGAGAGCGTGGCGCTGGGCTTTGTGGCCGGTGAGACCGGCGCATGGCTGGAGCGCGGTCTGGCGGCACAGGGGCTCAAGACCGACTTTGTGCATCTGGAAAACGGCATGACCCGCATCAATGTCAAGATCAAGGCAGGGCAGGAGACCGAGCTGAACGGTGCAGGCCCGGCCATCCCGGAAAGCGCTTTGCAGCAGCTGGAAGCCCAGCTGGATAAGCTGACCGAGGGGGATATCCTCATTCTGGCGGGCAGCATCCCGGCAAGCCTGCCGCAAAGCGTCTACGAGCGGCTGCTGGCGCGGCTGCAGGGCAGGGGCGTGCGCGCCGTGGTGGATGCCACCCGCGACCTTCTGGTAAACGTGCTGCCCTACCACCCCTTCCTCATCAAGCCCAACAACCATGAGCTGGGCGAGATCGTGGGCAGGGTGCTGACCGGTGACGCCGAAATCGTGGCCGCTGCCCGTACTTTGCAGGAAAAGGGCGCGCGCAACGTGCTGGTAAGCATGGCCGGGGACGGTGCGCTGCTGCTGGACGAGCAGGGACAGGTGCACCGCATCGGCTGCCCCAAGGGCAAGGTGGTCAACAGCGTGGGCGCAGGCGACAGCATGGTTGCCGGCTTTGTGGCCGGGTATCTGCAAAGCGGCAGCTACGCGCAGGCGCTGCGTCTGGGCACGGCCTGCGGCAGCGCAACGGCGTTCAGCCTTGGGCTTGCCACAAAGGAGAAGATCGACGAGCTGCTGGCGCAGCTTTGATAGGATAAAGGGAACAAAGGAGGAAAATCTATGCGCATTACCGAGTTATTTACCGCACAGTCCATTGCGCTGGACGAGGCGCGGCAGACGCAGGAGCAGATCCTGAGCCGTCTGGTGGAATTGCAGGCCACCCACGGCAACATCACCGACAAGGAGGCCTACAAAAAGGCACTCTACGCCCGCGAGGCCGAGGGCTCTACCTATGTGGACAACGGCATCACCGTGCCCCACGCCAAGACCAATGTGGTCACCCGCCCCAGTCTGGCCGCCCTGCGGCTGAGCACCCCGGTACAGTACAACGCCGAGGATGACGGCACCACCGACCTGCTGTTTGCCATTGCCGCTCCGGAAAACGGCAGCTTGCATGTTGATATGCTGGCGCGTATGATGCAGATGCTGATGAACGAGGACTTTGTGGAAAAGCTCAAAACCGCCAAGACCCCCAAGGAGTTCTTGGAGTGCATCGACGCGCAGGAGGAAGCACAGTTCGGCGCAGAGAGCTTTACCCAGCAGGCCATCCCGCAGGACGGCTACCGCATTCTGGCTGTGACTGCCTGCGTCAACGGCATCGCCCACACCTACATGGCCGCAGAAGCGCTGACCAAGGCCGGCGACAAGCTGGGTCTGCCCACCAAGGTGGAGACCAATGGCTCGGACGGCGCAAAGAACATCCTGACCCGCGCCGAGATCGCCGCCTGTGACGGCATCATCGTGGCAGCGGAGAAAAAGGTGGAAACCGCCCGCTTCGACGGCAAGCCGGTGCTGTTCACCCGCGTGGACGACGGCATCCATAAGCCGGAGGAGCTCATTAAGAAAATTGCCCACGGCGAGGTGCCTGTGTACCATGCTGAGGGCGGTGCAGCAGCCGAGGACGACACCGCCGGCAAGGACAGCTTCGGCCGCAGCCTGTACAAGAACCTGATGAACGGCGTTTCCCACATGCTGCCCTTCGTGGTGGGCGGCGGTATCATGATCGCGCTGGCCTTCCTGCTGGATGATTACAGCATAAACCCCGCAAACTTCGGCATGAACACCCCTGTTGCCGCCTTCTTCAAGACGGTGGGCGGCGCAGCCTTTGGCTACATGCTGCCCATTCTGGCCGGCTTCATCGCCATGTCCATCGCCGACCGTCCGGGCCTGGCCGTAGGCTTCGCCGGCGGTGTGCTGGCCATGAACGGCACCAACTTCACCGACCTTGCCGCAGGCAGCACCACCGGCATCTCCGGCGGCTTCCTTGCAGCGCTGCTGGCCGGCTTTGCGGCGGGCTACATCGTGCAGTTCCTCAAAAAGATCACCGAAAAGCTGCCTGCCAGCCTGAATGGTATCCGCCCCATGCTCATCTACCCGCTGGGCGGCATTCTCATCGTGGGTGCGATGATGTGCGCAGTGAACCCGGTCATGGGCATGATCAACACCGCCATGACCGATTGGCTGAACGCACTGGGCGGCAGCTCCAAGGTGCTGCTGGGCGCCATCGTGGCCGGTATGATGAGCGTGGATATGGGTGGCCCGGTCAACAAGGCGGCCTACGTCTTTGGCACCGCAGCTCTTGCCTCCGGCAACTACGAAGTGATGGCCGCCGTCATGGTGGGCGGCATGGTGCCTCCCATCGCTATTGCCCTGTCTACCACATTCTGCCCCCGCAAGTGGACCCCGGACGAGCGCCGCAACGGCATCGTGAACTACGTCATGGGTCTGTGCTTCGTGTCTGAGGGCGCTATCCCCTATGCAGCAGCCGACCCGCTGCGCGTCCTGCCCAGCTGCGTTGTCGGCTCTGCGGTTGCCGGTGCGCTCTCCATGACCTTCGGCTGTGCACTGCGCGCACCCCACGGCGGCATCTTCGTATTCCCGGTGGTGGATCACGCTGCGCTGTACTGCGTGGCGCTGGCTGTGGGCAGTGTGCTGGGTGCAGTGATCCTGAGCCTTGTCAAAAAGACCCAGCCCGCTGAGGCAAAGTAACAAGCCATTTTCTTTCTCCATACGGATAGTTCTTCATAAGAGCAAAGGGGACTGCCGCACACTGCGGCGGTCCTTTTTGCGTTTTCCGACCGTCTGCGGTAAAAAGATGTTTTTTGCACCGGACAGTTCCCCGGCGGTGGAAAATGTGCTATCATAGAAATGATAGGAATGTGTAAGACCCCGCACTTGCGGGGAGAAAGGAAACGATCCGTTCCATGCACAGACAAAGCTTCTGGAACCACCGGTTCACCCGCACCCGGATCAAAAGCGAGAAGGTCCAGCTGCCGGAAATGCTCTTCGGCTATATTCTGGGCCCTATGGGTGCTTCCATCTCAGGCAGTATTTTCGGCAGCATCCTGCAAAGCTACTTTACCGATGTGCTCCGGCTGGATCTGCGGTTCCTCAGTCGGTTGCAGCTGGTGTCCACCGTGCTCATCGTGGCGGCAAACCTTCTGGTAGGGCAGCTGATCGAGCGCACCCGCGCCACGGCGGGCAAGGCAAGGCCGTGGCTGCTGCTTTCGGTGTTTACCTTTTCCTCTGCCAGCGTGCTCATGTTCATCGTGCCATTTCATGGCATTGCGCGCATGGTGTGGATCGCTGTGGCGTACAACCTGTACTACTCGTTTGCATCCCCCATTTACAGCACAGCCAGCAGCATCATGATCTCGGTGTCCACCCGGGACAGCCGTCAGCGCGGGTTGCTGGCCTCTATCAACAGCATGGTGGGTCTGGGCGTGATGGGCACTTGCAGCATGGTGTTCCCTATGCTGGTGTCCTTTTTCCTCCGGGAAAATATCCACCGCTGGTTTTTCACCATGCTGGGGGTGGCGGTGTTCACCGGGCTTACCATCTACTTGCAGTTCGCCTTTACCCGGGAGCGCGTTACCGAGGAACGCCGCATTCTGGAAGGCCTGTACGGGCCGGAAGATGAATTTGAAGCCGCTCGGCAGACAGAAACACCCCCGCCGGAGCCTGTACCGGTGCAGCGGGTCTCGCTGCGTCGCCAGCTGCGGGCGGTGGCTGCCGACCCCATGTGGTGGCTCATCATGGGTGTATGTGTTTTGTTCCAGTGGAGCGGATCTTTAAAAAACAGCACAATGACCTACTATTGCAAGTGGGTGGTGGACAACACCTTTTTGGGCAGCGCCGGTGCATGGGGTGCATCTCAATCGCTGCTGACCATGATGGGTGCGCTGCCCATGGCGCTGGCCTCGGTGCTGCTGGTGCCGCTGACCGACCGGTTCGGCAAGCGCAAGGTGTGCGGCTGGTTTCTGCTGCTGGGCGCTGCGGGCGGCGTACTCGCGGGGCTGGGGCAGGGCAGACTGGTCCCTGTTGCCATCGGTGTTGCGCTCAAGTGCTTCGGCTCTGCGCCTACCTGCTGCCTGCTCCTTGCCATGGTGACCGATGTGGTGGACCATGTGGAGGGGCGCAGCGGCATCCGCACGGACGGACTTACCATGTCGGTGTACAGTTCCCAGTCTGTGGCGGGCGGCTCGGTGATGAGTGCACTGTTCAACGGGGTGCTGGCGCGCACCGGCTATGACCAGTGCGCCAGCACGGCGCTGGGCACTGCCGCCCAGAATGCCGCTGTGCGCCATGTGATCGCAGGCGGTTATATCTGGGTGGAAACGCTCAGCTATGTGGCGGCGGGGCTTTTGCTGCTGGCCTTCTGGAAGGTGGAAAAAGACCTTGCCGCCCGGCAAAAAACCTGACCCAAAACGGCATCTGCAACAAAAAACAGAACTCTGTACCGCCCAAAACGACCTATCCTGCCGGAATTGTATTTCGTGCTTTGTTTTGCATTGCGCCCCACCCCGGGCTGTGGTATACTTATGCTTGTGATTTTAAAGTCCGGGTATGGTGTGCCCGGCCACCAGAGAGGAAACGAACGATGAAAATAGGATTTGACAACGACAAATATCTTGCGATGCAGTCTGAGCATATCCGCGATCGCATCAAGAAGTTTGACAATAAGCTGTATCTGGAATTCGGCGGCAAGCTGTTCGACGATTACCACGCTTCCCGCGTGCTGCCCGGCTTTCAGCCGGACTCCAAGCTGCAGATGCTGCTGCAGCTCAAGGAGCAGGCCGAGATCGTCATCGTCATCAGCGCGCAGGACATCAT
>OBJG01002622.1_pt1 | contig 10707 bp, 9 predicted proteins | sample 1517941 | NCBI WGS metagenome assembly OBJG01 (sample SAMN04571712, study PRJEB22368) | human gut metagenome | biome: human gut; material: stool | host: Homo sapiens | place: Luxembourg | collected 2012-09-21
CAAACAGTAGGCACAGCAGCCGCAGCCGCTCCGTCATATTGTCGTTGCAGGAAACTCCGATCAAGTTCTCCATAGGAGTTGTTGTTACCCGCTTCACCAGCTCATAAATCTTGCTGAATTTGCTCGCGTGCTTCGCTCCACGATCGTTCAGATTTCTGTTGAAGAATCTCTCCAACTCATCCAGCTTCCCGTTGCAGGCGATTGCGCGCTCGCACAACGCCTGGAGCGTCCCCAGTTGGCTTGGCGAAAGTCCACTCTCTCTGACCTCGTCTGCTCGCGCCATTACCCAGCAATAGCGTGCACGACGTACAGCAGCCGCACTGTTTGCCTGCTTTGTATCACGTGTTCCCTCCACAGCAGCTTTATGACGAATACCCTCAAAAAGCTCATTTTTCAAGAATAGGACCTGTCCAAAGCCCTCTGCCCTGCGGATGCCAAGACCCTCTCTTTCTATTTTTTGCAGTCTCTCAAGATCCGGCGCACGATCACAACACAGCTTAAAAATGCTCCCGCGGTCGTACATACGGACTGCCGCATTTCTGCCTTTCCATATGCGGTTATAGGAACCGTACTCTGACATGGAGGTGCTGCATACAGAAACCACAACGCTGCCAACGCCCATTTTCTCTGCCAAATCTCTCTGCGACAGTCCACACGGGTCTCCAATCTCATTCAGCATGGTAAACGGAGACACCGCAAGAAGGTAAAGCTCCTGTGTGACCTCGTTCTGCTTTCGGAATCCGTATTCACGCCGCCATGCAGGCTCTTCCACGACCTCACAGCAGACAACAGAGCATTTTCCAAAGCCTTCATACCGATCTGCGCCAAGCCACACCGTCTTGGGCAATGCAGCCGCGATCATTTCGGCCATTTTCGGGTCGTCCAGTTCGATATATCCCTCAAATGTCTGCCCTTTGTCGATATATCGCGTTTGGAACATTGTCTTATCTACATCACTTTTTCCACGCAGGATACGCGTAGCACCGCCAGTCGATGCGCTCCAGTAGCTGAGAGTATCGCCCTCAAGCGCGCAAAAGCTTCCAATTTTTGCGCGCTTCAGTCCCGGAGTAAAGGAGCCGTTCTGCATTACGGTTTCAAATATGCTCTCATCCTTGTTCTCGTAAAAGCCCTTGATGGATGGGAGCCCCGCCACAGGAACCGCGGCCAAAAAACGTATATTATCAGAGAGTAGCTCCGTTCTATGTATGGCAAACCAATCCTGCTTGTCCTTTGCCAAATTTCCGACGATTAGTCCCCGAATTGCCGATCCAGGGATGTAACCTCTTGTCTCATAGCTGTTATCCTTGCTGCGGGCAAGGTCCGTGATCAGAACAGGGGAGTCTGTATGGAGTCGATAGCGAATACAGGCTGCAGCAGTCAAACTCTGTGTCGCTGCGCTTTGCTCAACGCAGCTCTCAACCGTAAACTGTACCCGTCCAAAGCCTCTGCTTCGCATCGTGCCGACCCATTTGATTGAAGTCAGGGCGCTTTTCACCAGGATCTCATCTTCGCAGGCACAGTGTACTTCCCCAACAAAGGTCATTCCCTTGCGAACGCAGGACGCCATGCGGAGCGTTCCGCTCTCCACTGTTCCGGCATCCGTCAGGGAGGTAAAGGCTCTTGTCTCATAGCACTCCTCCGGTGACGCGGGAGGTGACTGCACTTGGAATTCTGAGAGCTGAATGCGTCGATCATCTGTAAGACCGTCCCATCCGGAAACGCCCATCAGTTCATCGACATCCGTTTCACTTCCGCTCGTCCATACGACCCAGTTTTCAAGGCTTTCCCGTAAGAGGCCCTTGAGTGTACTGCCTTTCAAATATGGGTAACCCTTCGAATCTTCGCATACTGCGATATCTTCTCCACCGGGGACGCTGAAACCAGCACCGAAAATCGTATCGGAGAGCAGACGCACCCGCACGTAAAGCGTGATCCTCTGGCTCATTCCACCACCTCCAAAAAGTCACAATGGTCGATCATTTCGATTGCGTCAAAAAACAGGCATCTCCTCATACCATCGAAATCGGCAAAGGCTTTTTTATATAGCTTCCCGCCGTTGTTAAACATTTCACGGTATATGTCTGCCCTTTCCCTATCCGTCCGATGCATCGCCGTAAAGCCGTGATACAACAGATCCTGTACCTTTTTGTCCTGAAGGAAGAACTCACTTTCCACCTCTCCCTGTTTGAGCGCCTCGCGCAGATCCTTGATCTTGCTGCGTGCAATGTTTCCGTACTCGTTCTTCATCGCGCTGCACATCGCGCGGAAGAAATCGTAGCTTCTCTGCCCAGCCGGAGAAGCATTGACACCGTCAGGGACAATGACGGTCACAGGTCTCAGTTCCAACCGACAGCCGTCTTCCGTCTCATAGTCCTTGCGGATTTCGGAAAGGTTCTCCTTTAGCTGCCCAAACTCGATGTGCCAGTCCATGGCGGACACACGACCATCCTTATCGATGGAAGATCCATATCGCTTTGCGCTGCTGCAAAGCTCCTCCGCCAAATTGTAAGGTAGTGTTTTGGCGAAAATCTCCATTCCCTCAAAGCGGCGCAAGGCATCCTCGGTCACAGCACGAGTGAAGGCAACTGCCTGATCGGCGCTGTCAAATTGGAGTACCGTGTGCCCGCCGCCGGCATAGACCATGTTCCTTTGCTCATCGTACAGGTTTTTCGCACTTTCACGGAAAAACTCACTTCCCGTTACATAAGCAATCTCGTTCGAGCGATCCGCATTCTCTCTCAGTTTCTTGCTGGAGAAAATATAGTCTTGCTTACGCGAGACCTCTAATATCGTCAATACTCTGTCCAAATGCGTCATCCTCTCTTTCTGTTTTGTTGAACAGCCAGCGTTGAAAGTCGTCTACCCAAATTGTAGCACACTGTCTATATTTTTTCAATAGAAACCGCATCCGTTTGTTGAACTTGCACCATCACTCTACGAGCATTTTGCAGTTTTGCAAGCGCTATACGCTTACTACCCCGCGAATCCCATCGGCATCCTTTGGTCTTCTTTTTCCCGGTGTATTGCCGCCGTGAAATCCTCCTCGCACAAAAGCCGAATGTCGGCATTTGATATTTCGCCGTCTCTTTCGTTCAGAAGTCTGGATGCCTGCGCCATTGCTGCTCTTTCGACGATGGTGCGTACATACCTTCCGTTTCCGAAGTCTATGTTCTTCATAGTCTGAATTTCCGATTGCGTTTTACTCTTCTTCAGCAAGTTCGTCGCCTGAGCGACAAATTCAGTCAGTGCAATCTCCTCCGCCTTGGCGTTTTTTCCCGTAATGTCGCTCTTTTTTGCCACCGTGCAATGGCAACTTCCAATCTGCCCCTCCAATCAACGCCAGCCAAGATGCCGATGCTGCGCTTTCCTTGCTTTTCAGGGAAACACAGGCTTTCAAAATGATTACCTGCCAAAAGCGTCTGACGGTAATCTATCTGCTGTTTGATTTCCTTTGCCGCCGTCCGCAGCAACTTCACACGATAGAACCGCATAATGCTCCTCCTGCTATATCACATATGTCTCTCGATCCCACTGCACGCGCTCCCTGCCAAGGGTTTCGATCCGGCGTTGAAATCGGTTACCAAGCAAATAAAAGCGAATACTATCTCGATCCGGTTGGATAAGCCCTCCCAGTTTTTCTTTCAGGCTCCTATACTGGCTCGCATCCAGTTCGCATTCATAAACAGAGTCCTGCACTGAAATACCCCAATCCCTGCATAGCCTTGCAACCTTTCTGAGTCGTTTCTGCCCGCCTGCTTCTGCGGTCGAAATGTCATATACGATCACAACCAACATGGCATCCTCACTCCCATCGAATCAAATCATACATTGACTCATCGCCTCGGAGGTAGCGCGCCAGTCGTGCAGCCTGCAGGTATGGCAGAAGGCCGCGTGCCACTCGCTGCCCCAGTTCAGGGACCATAACTTCCTGCCTCCACATACGGTTCCACTCACGCAAAAAGCATTTGCGCCCTCTGGCATCGAGAAAAACGCCGTCCTCCCGTCCGGTTTCGAACATCTCGGACGATACCATGCGCAAATTGATCATTCGTAAAGCATGGCGATCTGCCACCTGTGCGCGAAGCTCCTCCATGAGATCCAATGCCAATGCAGGCTTCCCAGGACGCTCACTGTGCAGAAATCCTACCTGCGGATCAAGTCCCACACTTTCGACCGCCTGCACGCAGATCTCTGCAAGCAGCGTGTAACCAAAAGACAGCATAGCGTTGCAACGATCCCGTGGCGGTCGACGGTTCCGCCCTTCGAAGCGAAACGCCTTGTCCTCCGTAAGGATCATGCGTCCAAAGGCATCGAAGTAAAGTCTCGCTGCCTGCCCCTCCAGTCCTCTCAGCCCTTCATTCGTCACAGCCATCGGTAACTGCTCCGCGATTGTCCTTATCGCCTCCTCCGTTGCTCTGAGCAGCTCCGATGGGTGATTGCGGCGGAACCTACCCAAAACAGTCGCTTGTCCCTCCAGTTTCCCGTGAAGCATTCTCTTTGCCAAATAAAGCCGATTTTCGCATGGAAGGGTATATTGTTTTTTTCGCAATAGCACATTCCCTGTCGTCGGGCCATTTAGACGAAAGCAAAACCTGCCAGACTGCGACAGGGCCGAAAAGCCGACATCATGTTTCACACAGGCATCTATGACCGCTGGTGATATGGACGCCCCGGAAAAGCACACGATCCGATCCAATAAATGAAGCGGAATGTGGTCCTCCCGCCCATTGGCGTGTACAGCGACCAATGCCTCACCATCTCTCCGCAAAACAGTATCTGGCTCTGTAATATACAGGGTGTGCAGCAGCTTTTGCACCGATCTCGCCTCCTTTTCACGCATTGCCTCCATTTCTCCATCGGATATGTTTTACCACATTTCAGAGCCACTGAAATATTTTTTTGCAAACCGCCGAAAATACGAAATTTGTAGCCATTGGGAATATACAGTCCAATTGCCCAAATAACCAAGTTGGATGTCGAGGGGGTAATCCACCTCAATTAACCAACTTGGTTATTTTCAACCTATTTACTTGGCGGCCTCTGCTCGCGACCTCGCGTCAGTTTTGCTATCATTCCTCGTGCGCGGCGGCGATCAGGCACAGCTCGCGCGCCTCGAGGTAGGGAATGTAAAAAGACATTCCGGTCTCATAGGGATGGGAATGGACGATATCCTTGCAGCCGGGGCCGTATGAAATACGGCTGTAGCGGATCTGTACGAGCCTGCGCTCCGGCATAAGCCGTACCGAGAAAGAGAACTCATAATCCAGCTCAGGACCGGTCGGCAAGCGAAAGGTCAGCACGGCGCGGTCCGTGCCAAGCTGCGCCTTGATGCGGCGGGCGCTTGTGCTGCAAAACGCCCGCTGGTAGAGCTTCAGTTCCGCGAACGGCGGGTCGCTGTCGTGCGGGTAATAGCGGGCGGGATACCAGTTGATGAGGTTGACACACTCCAGTTTCCCCTGCGCGAGCGGGAGAAGCGCGGCGGCGTTGAGAGTGATGCGGTAAGTCTGGTTATTCATGGGAAAGGCTCCTTTGTCAAAATATGTTGTTGGTATTCGGTGTGCCGCACGCGGCATGGGATGCTGTGAACGATCACCCCCCTTACTGCGCGAGCAGATAGTTGTCGACCGTGACATCGAGCCGCCAATGGGACAGGTGGAAGACCGACACGGCCAGCACGCAGAGCCGGTCGTAGGTGACCGGCAGGCCAAGCTGCAGCGCGAGGGTGCGGGTCCTGCCGCGCAGGTAATACCGACCGGTATAAAGCCCCTCGTGCCAGTGCTTCCGCCGCAGCCCGTTGGTTTTACGCTTGATGTCGTCCTCGTCCCAGATGCACTTGATGTCGCGCAGAAGCTTTTCGCGGTAGCCGGGCTCATTGTCGCAGCGGTCCGTGTAATACTGAAGGACACGCTGGCCCTGCATGGCGCGGAGATGATGCAGGTCGATCTTGTTTCGCATCTCGGCTTCGCTAAAAACGAGCTCCTCGCTGCCGTCGAAGTAGGCACGGACAAAGTCCGCATCCGAGGGCAGGAGACGCTGCTTCTGGCGCTTGCCGCCCTTGCCGCGCCGGACGAGCACATAGGGCCCGACCTCGTCCTCGCCGAAATCGCTGCCGTGCAGGGCGGCGTATTCCGCGCGGCGGATTCCCACGCGCTCGGCAAAGTCATAGAGCCGCGGGCTCGCCTCGCGCTGCGCGTCGGCGCGCTCATCCACCGGCTTTCTGCCGCGGCTGCGCGTAACATCGGCGACCGAGCGCTGCGGCTTGGTGATACTACCAAGCTCCACCCCAAACACGCGGCACGCGCCGGACATATACTTGTGGATGGTCGCGGCGCTCTTGCCCTGCGCGGCGAGATCGTCCGCGTAATCCTGCAGCAGGGTAACCTTTTGGGCGCACAGCTCATCGAGGTGGCGGATGCCGCGGTTCTTTTTGCACCACTCCCCGAAGTGAATGGCATCGTTGCGGTATTCCTTGACGGTCTGCGTCATGATCGTCGATTTCTTGTTCTTGATCTTCACGGGGCTGATGGGGATCTGAGTGATTTCGTATTTTAAACTGCTCATGGATGCAGTCCTCACTTTCTATTTTGACTGAAATGGTTTTGTTTTTCCTGTGTAGCGAATCCACGCTTTGGCCAGCCGAACGGCAGGTAAAATGGCACATGCTTCTCGGGTCAGCATAAGACCCAAAGGGAGTGTCGCTGCCCTACGACATCCTCAGTCACGATACAGGGAGCTGGTAATTTTCCGCTGACGCTGAAAATAACCAGTACAACGGCACCAAAACAGGGGCCGGTTCATTCCCTATGCGGATTCCGGTCCCTCGTGAAGCGGGCCGGCGCAGTATGCTGGTTCCTCATCGGAGGGGAAGCTTATGTACCACGGATAGCGGTGGTACAGCGCCCCGCTTGCCCTGCCGGGTTCGCGGACGCAGAGGCCGTCTCACATCGGCTTGCGGACACATATTTTCGCGTATTTCAGCGGAGTCCGTTTGTCAAGGGCTCGAGCATCTGATCTCCGTACAGGCTCTTCGATTGGCTTTGGCTTGCTGGGTCTCTCTGCTGCTCGCCCCGGCAGCAGAGTTGGTGGAAAATGCCGGTGTCCACCGCACCGCCGCCCGTTCCGTTTGGAACAGGGCGGGTGCGAACTACGCCCATGCACGCATGGCGGGAGCACAATTATCAATCGGCTGGCCCCCGGACGCGGAAGCTGCTGGGGAAGGGTTGGTCGGCGCTGTGCTTGTGAGACAAGGGTATCCGACCGGGACAGGGGAAATGCTGGTATAAAACTCTCCGTAGACCTTTTGAGGCTTCTCCTGCTATATAAAAAGCGAAGGAGGGCCATGAATCCTCCTTCGCTTGAATTGTCGCATAAAAAAGGACACTTCCCATTGTGGAAAATGCCCTCCTGTAATGCAGTATTCTGTTGTATGTGCCGGCAGCGCGGGGTATTTTGTGCCGGGTGGGGTAATGACGTCCGGTGGCTTATGTCCCAAAGGGATGCGCCGGCAAGAAGGTGACATGCCGAGATGGACTCGGTGGTTTGATGACGCGCCTCCGCCTATTCGTGCGGGGACAAAAATCTTGATGACTTTAATACGATAATATTGTACGGCAGGCGCAGACGGCTGTCAACACCCAATTTGCAAAAAACGCAGAAAAAAGTTTTGAAAACTCCGATATTTTCCGTTATTGTTCCGTTTTCGGAACAATAACAACGAGAAGACCGGCAGCGCAGACACCGATTTTCTTATCGCCTCAGATACAAAATGCGGCATAGAGAGGAACGATCTTCTTATTTCCCTCACAGCCGAAGTTCTTCGCAGAGAGCTTGATGGCGTAAGCGGGCTTGTAGGTGTCCATGTAGACCCGCAGGCTCTTGGCCTTGGAGTTATCTGCGGACTTGACCTCAATGGGAATGAGTTGCCCGCCACGCTGAATGATAAAATCAATTTCAGCTCCACGCTCGGACTCCCAATAGTAGGTGCGGTAGCCGTTGATGGTAAGCTGCACATTGACATAGTTCTCCGCCATACCGCCCTTGAAGTCGTTGATTTCCTCGACCATATAAAGGATATCGTTGGCTGCCAGATCCTTCTTGGCGCAGAGCAGCCCTAAGTCGGACACATAGATTTTGAACGCATCAATATCACGGTAGTTTTCAAGCGGCTTTTTGATTTGCTCGACCTTGTAGACCTGTGACACGATACCGGACAGGCAAAGCCATTCAATCGCATTTTCAAATTCGGAAGCCCGTCCGCCCTTCTTGAGCAGTTTATATTGGAAACGGGTATTCTTCTTGGAAAGCTGAACAGTAATGTTATCGTAGGCAAGTCTGGTTTTCTTAATCTCGTTCAGGTTATTATACTTGCTCATATCATTGAGGTAGCTGGCAAGTATCGTATCCTGTGTGTGGCGGACAAGAATATAATCTTTTGTTTCAGCGAATTGCAGCACGCACTCCGGCATACCGCCGACCACGAGGTACTGGCGGTAAAGCTGCATGGCAGCATCGTGCAAGGCAGACGGCAGCGGCGTATCGGTATGGAAGCACTTTTTAATCTGCTCTACCAAATCGTTCGCCCCGAGCGCCAGCATAAACTCTTCCATATCCATGGGATACATCGTTTTCATATCGACTTTCCCGACGGGGAAAGAAAATTTTGCCCGGTTGACCGCAACGCCGAGCAAGCTGCCTGCGACAATGATGTGATACTCCGGAGCGTCTTCACAGAAGTATTTGAGTGAAGTCAATGCTCGTTCGCAGAGCTGCACCTCGTCAAAGACGACCAGCGTCTTCTCTTTCACGATGGTCTGACCTGCAATATGAGACAAAATCGGGATCAGGTAATCGGGACTGATGTTTTCCGCAAAGGTCTCATTCAGCTTCGGATTGGTTTCAAAGTTGAAGTACACCACATTTTCATAGTGGGTGCGCCCGAACTCCAGAATGGAGTATGTCTTTCCGACCTGCCTTGCCCCCTGCAAAATAAGGGGCTTGCGGTGTTCGCTTTTTTTCCACGCTTCCAGAAAGCCTATGATTTTCCGATACATATTCAGCCCTCCTCAAGAATGCTGAGGATACTATAGCAAATATTCGTGTAAAAATCAACAAGTAAGTCGTCAAAATATCACATTATATAACGCAAATATTATCTTCGGCTCTGCACGATTCGACGCGAATGCCGCATTTTCTACATCCGCAATGCAGCAGAGCAGATTGTTGGAGGCGTTTAGAGAGTGAAGCCGCGATAGCGCATTCTCATATTTTATTTTGCGTAAAATGGGTACGAAATGGGAATTTCGATGATAGGGAAATTCAAAACTCTCTGGTACACAAGGCTTTTTCGCACTGTCATAAAATATTTTGTCTGAATGGCGCCGGCAGGAAAGAACGCACCCTATTATATCACGGCTCCAATGACTGCTCCCCTGTCCCGTGGTATGCTGGAAGAAAATGTGGGAGGATAGGCTTATGGGAACATTTGCTGAGTATATTGGGACGATGGATATTCCGGAGAATCGGCGCGCGGAATACGCGCAGTGGATGCTCAGGCTGCTCCATGCGGGCGGCATGATGTCGGTGGACGAGGTGGGCCTCTTTGGCCACCGTATCCGCCTGCTCTATCCGCCGGAGTTCGATGAGACCGGACGCGCGTGGGGCTGCTATAACTACTTTGAGGACGATTTCTGGGAGAGCTGGGGTCTCAACGCCGACAAGGGCGTGTTTTCCTCCAACAAGATCGGAGGCGGGGCATTCTGTACTGCCGTCCTTGCGGGGTATGTGCTGACAGCGCTCTACAGCCAAAGCTATGGCATCGTCACCGTGGACGGCTCCTATGTGCGCGAGCGCCGGCTCATCGGCTGGATTAACGGCGTTCTTGGCACGCAGTACACCAACCAACGGGCGACGCAGCTGTGGGAGATCGAGAAGCTGCTGCACAAGGACGGCTGCAGCGAATACAACAAGGACCTGACCGGTCTAATCCACGATGTCCCCACCGCGTGCGCCGATCTGGAGCAGGTCGAGTCCTATATCGCCGCACGGTTTTTCGAGGAATTCTATGCGGATATGTCCGCGGAGGAGGAAGATGCTGCGGTCTATCGCAAAGAGGACGCCATCGGGGTCCGCAACTGCTTCACGCACCTGAAAAGGACGCTGTCGGCGCTGCACGAGCACGGCGGAACGCTGGAGGAGGCAAAGAAATACCTCCTCATGCCGATGGACGAGCGCAGTACCATGATCGATGAACAGGGCGGCAATACGCTGGCGTTCTCTTACTGCCTTGTTTCTCCCGCTCTCGCTGTGGCAATGACCGCACGGGAGTTCGGCGTGGACTTCTGGGCGCTGTGGGATGAGCTCGGAGCGGATATTCCGAGGGTCGAGCGCTTTCCGCCGCCGCAGCCCTGCCCGCCGGTGGAGCCGGTCTCCACACAGGAGCTTTTCGGTGTTGCCTCAGACGACATGGCGTATTACTGGCGGTCGGACGACGGAATGCAGTTCTCCGACGAGATGGTGGCGTGGATGCAGTCGCTCCGCGCGGAGCTGGACGGGATCACCGATACCATTCCGCCGGATAAGTTCCTACAAACCATGGTGGAAGCCATTGCCAGTGCTGGAAGCTACGCTTTTCGGGATATGTTCTACGGATTTATCGCGCGGCAGGCAGAACCGAGGATACAGGCCGCCGTTCTTCTGCTGGAGCGGCTC
>OBJG01002638.1_pt1 | contig 10654 bp, 14 predicted proteins | sample 1517941 | NCBI WGS metagenome assembly OBJG01 (sample SAMN04571712, study PRJEB22368) | human gut metagenome | biome: human gut; material: stool | host: Homo sapiens | place: Luxembourg | collected 2012-09-21
CCATAACGAACTATATCGTTTCGACTGTATCGTCCATTCCGGAAAATATTTATAAGGAAAGTGCCGGGACACCCGCTTACTTCCATAATGATGTTTACGTTCAAAGGGACTATGCAAAAGGAGACCCGATCCTGAAATTTATTTCTCCGGGGCATATAGAGAAGTGGATTCGCTTAAATAGGACAAACAATCATCTTGAAATAGTTGATTCAAATGGATCTTTGACAGAACTATACGCATCTTCTTTTGTAGGGGATTTGAAAGGTACGGCGGATAAGGCTGCCAGCCTCTCTTTTTCCAACAGCGACGATGCTATCAATATCGACAACTATCCACAGGCGGATTATGGTGTAATTCCCATTTGGCTGAATACAGCCGAAGCCGACGGTTATCCTCCCGGTAGAGAGGGGTTGGTCTTTCAAGCAAAATATAGATCTGAACAGGGCAGCTCGGGTACAGAATATGTCGATTGCCTTACCCAGTTCTATGTAGGAAATGAAGGTGTGAGACATCGTACAATAGTCGACTACGACGAAGCTACAAAATTTGAAAATACGCCATGGAGTAAAATCAATGACGATTGTTATTTCAATCTTGGGACTGCAACCGTAGCATCAAGCACTTCTTCGTCGGCCGGTGTAACGTTTACGGGTAGCAGCGCGTTTTCTTCCATACGCACCTTGCTTGACGGCTTGTCGCTTGCAACAATGTCGAACGCTATGCCGAATATCTTTTTGGGATTTTCGCTGGATACCGGCAACGGCATAACGCATTACATTCGGACAAATGTATCATCAATAAGCCGCCTTTCGAACGGGAACTATGCTCTTTTTGCGATGTACCAAAACCCGTTATTCGGCGATGAAAACTATGTAAATGTGTTGCGAATAAGTATCACGCCTTCATCGTATTCTTGTCAAACATTAAAATCATTGTAATCATGTATGGCTCACATAACAGCCTGAGGGGAGGTAATCTCGGATAAAAAAACAGGGAATGGTTATGGGTAATTTTACGGAACAAATATTGGTGGACACGGCGCGGGTGATGTCGCAGGAACGGAGCGTGATAAACGGGGCAACGGCGATGTTCGTTTCTCCGGTGGTTGACTTTTACCAGAGCATGAGCCCGTTCCTGTTGCTGGCTTTGGTGTTGATTGTTGCAGATACCCGCTTCGGTGTGGCTGCTGCGCGGAAACGGGGGGAGCGCATACGCCCCTCTCGGAAATGGAGGCGGGCTGTGAACAAGCTGGTGGATTACATCTGTTGGGTAACGCTGGCGGGCATCATGGGGAGGACGTTCGGTGAGGTGCTGGGCATTCCGTTGCTCTCGGCCTTGACGTTGCTGTTGGTGTACGGTATCGAGCTTTCGAGCTGCTTCAACAATTATTTCGAGTACCGAGGCATAAAAAAGCGGGTGAATGTATTTAAGTTGTTCGGTCGCCGTGAGGTCGAGGGGGTTCTCGAAGATTTGCCGGATAAAAAGAAGGAGGAAGAAAAATGAAAAGCCCTTACTTCTCCGTCAAAGAACTGGTGTGCAAGCACGTCTACGAACGATACGGCGAGAATGCCGCCATGTTTCTCGACGACAAACTCATCGAGACCCTGAACGTGATACGGGAGCAAATCCTATGCGCTCCCATGACCGTCAACAACTGGCATGCAGGAGGCAACTTCACACAACGAGGTTTGCGGTGCAACATCTGCGAACTGGTGAAAAGCAAGACCGATGCAGGAAGGCTGTACCTGTCGGCCCACATGTTGGGAAAAGCCGTCGATTGCAACGTCGAGGGCATGACCGCCGAAGAAGCCCGCCGGCTCATCATCGCAAAACAAGAACTGTTGCCGTACCCTATTCGATTGGAGGACGGCGTATCGTGGCTCCACTTCGACCTCTACAAAAACGGCAAAAATGAAAAGGTATACCTCTTTAAGGCGTAGACACAAAGCAAGATAGCCGGTTCTTTATAGAAGAACCGGCTATCTTTTTTATGAATCAAATAATAGCGGATAAAACTATCGACGATCGCCGAAAATTCTCAACAAATAAAGGAACATGTTGATAAAGTCGAGATAAAGGGTCAATGCACCAAGCAATGCCAGCTTTTGTGTTCCTTCATTCACTTCCTGATTGGCCAACATCTGTTTGATACGATTCGTATCATAAGCCGTAAGTCCCACAAAAATCAAGACTCCCGCATACGTGGTAATCCAATAAAGCGTCGTATTGGCCCAGAAAACGTTGACGATCGTTGCAATAATCAATCCGATAAGCGCCATAAAAAAGAGATTACCCCATGACGACAAGTCTTTTTTGGTAAAATACCCGTAAAGACTCATAGCGGCAAAAGTTCCAGCCGTTACAAAGAACGTCGATGCAATCGAAGATTTTGTATAAGCCAAGAAAACGACCGAAAGGGTCAACCCGTTCAGGAAAGAATAAGCCAGGAAACTGACCATGGCAGATGCAAACGACATGCGGGCTATACGTGCCGATAGGTATATCACTAACGCCAACTCGGCAACAACCAATACAAGAAAAGTGTATTTCCCACTAAAAAGCAATTGCTGTAACTGATATGAAGCGTCTACGGCCATAGCGGTAATACCGGTAACTGCCAAAGCAACACTCATCCACAAATAAAGACTTTTCATCAAGGTCACTTGTGCGGTCTGCACGCCCGACCCGCTGTAAGAATAATTGTTTTCCATTCTGTTGTTTATTTAGAATAACGCTTCAAAGATACTTATTTCTCGTCATATACACACAAACATTGGTTAAATATCCTATATAACCGACTTTTAGAATGAAACTCCTGCAAAAAGAGAATAAAAAACGTCCCGCCGGATAGACGAGACGTTCTTATGCGAACTTCACCCGACTCATAAATGCCGCACGGGACGCACGATGGGACGAGAGCGCCGGTTGAGACGGGCTTTCAACAAGTCGATCGCCTCATCATACTGTAAAGCGATATATTGCGCTTTCTCGGGTAAACGATCATCGAACCAATGCGTCAAAACATACAGCACAAATATCTCTTTGATAATACGAGCAATGCGGTCGGCCGTCCCCGGGACGGTCGCACAAGGGAGCAATAAGGTCATGCAACAATGCCCTTGTTCATCGAAAGTGCAACCATCGCCGGTCAGATACCCGGCCAACACTTCACACACCCTGTCGCCGGCCTCTTGCAAACGGTCGCCCACCCAAATATCTTCATCGGCAGTAAGGAGTAACCGATCGTAATACTCCTCGGTATCCTGCCCGGTTCCTTGTAAAGGAACAGCGATATAAGTCGTCCGTTTCAACAATTCATCTCTCAATTCGTCCCTGTCTATACGCAACTGTACACATATTTTCTTTTCGATCCTTTCGGGAACGCCTATTATTTTTTTTCGATCCATATACTTTTTGATTTTAACGTTTAACAATTAATCCGATAGAAACAATGCCCAATACAACCAGCATCAAATACAATACCCACGATACATTTCCTCCCGTACGGCGTTCATCGGTCTTATCGACATCTCCCGCCACCGCACAAGTATCCGACAAAAAAGACTCGGTGTTTTTCACCTTTTCGAGCGAATCGACCCGTTGTACAACTTTGGACGAAGCTGCCTTGATACGCCAACGCTCTACGGTCTTATCGGGACAGGCCGGACGAGGAGCAAGAGAATCGGCTGTATCGACCCATTCCCTGACCATCTCAATATCCCAAAACGTCTGTTCTTGTTCCTGCTCGACATGTCGCTGTTTAAGCGTATCGCGAAATGCCGCCTCGACCGTTTTACAGCTTTCTTCCCGATAATGTGCCACCATGTGCTTCCGGGAAGAACAAGAGAAAAACAAACCGACCAATCCTATTGCAACAACCCATCTGCACATCATACGGCACAACGCTGGCGACGATAAAGAATCAAACGACCGGTCTGTACACCGAAAAAGAAACGGGAAGCTTTCGCTTCGGCCAACACGGTAAATAAAGCATCTCTGAACGACGCCCCGGGCTTACGCATTCGGTACTCGGCAACCAGCCTGGCCAACTCTTGATACATAGCAACCTTTCTCTGGTTACGGCATTTCAACGGCCGGCGGTTATAAATACGCTTCACCTGTCGGGCAGCCTCTTCAAAAGAGACATAGAAGCGTCCGCGCCCACTATGCAACGTTCTGAAAATGATTTCATCGCGTGGTACAAAAGGGGCATCTTCGCCCAATTCTTTCAACTCTTCTTCATAAGCAAGCAGAAAATCCCGCTCTTTTTCTTCTCTTAAATTTATATGACTCATAACAGTTATTTTTAGGAGTATGGGAAGTATTTGTATGGTATAAGCGACAAATACACCTCGGACTTAGGACTGGACAAATGTAAAAAGAATATTGTAATAATACAACAAATATATGGTAATTTTACAACAATATTTTATTACTATTCGCAAACTGCTGTTAATAAAAATTTTACGAAAAAGCGAGACATACGATACGATTCCTATTCCAAAACATTATCTTTGGAAATAAAAATGTGCATGAAACGATATCTTCATTTTCTATTTATCATCATATGGTTTCTGAAACCACCCGCATCGACTCTGTCGCAAACACAAACTTCTGCCGGCGATAGCCTCTACGCCGTATATCTATTATCGGTAATCGCTCCGCAGCCCGACATCGCCCATTATGTAACGGCCTACGCCCACCTGCTCGAAGGAACGACATATACAGCAGGAACATTAGACCGGGATTCTGTCGAGAAACTGCAACCCTACTTACAAGAAACCGATTGTACGACATTTGTAGAAACCGTACTCGCCCTTGCCCGTACTGCGGTAAAAAAACAATCTACTTGGGACGAGTACTGCCGACAACTGACCGCACTGCGTTATCGCAACGGGAAAATCGACGGATACCTTTCCCGCTTACACTATTTCAGCGACTGGATCGCAAATAACGAACAGAAAGGTTTCGTAACCGACATTACCCAAATATCAGGAGGTGTACCCGATACATTACAGCTCTATTTCATGAGCCGGAATGCCGACCGTTACCCTGCATTACAACGAAATGCGACGCTCGTCGACGGCATAGCCGCACAAGAACGCAGCCTCAACGGAAAAATCATCTACTATCTGCCGACATTCCGATTAGATTCCGCTTCGCTTGCCACCATACAAAGCGGAGACATCATTGCCTTTACCACCGACATACCCGGCCTCGACATAGCCCATGTCGGAATCGCCATACAAAACAACGGAGAAGTGCGTCTAATACACGCCTCATCGAGTCAAGGTCGTGTCATCGTCGAAAATCGCTCCATTCTGCAACAACTCAAAGACAACAAAAAATTTTCGGGCATACGCATTATTCGCCCCCAAAATTTCGAGAGCCGGAAATAATCGCATTGTTCATATTTTTCATATCTTTTTTCTTCAACATCATTAAATATTTTTATCTTTGTCCGCGAAACAGATCTCACAAGAATGGAAAAAACAAGAATCTTAGTAATAGATGATGAAGAATCATTGTGCGAGATACTGCAATTCAACCTCGAAGTAGAAGGGTTTCTGGTCGACGTCGCCTATAACGCCGAAGAAGCCCTGAAAAAGAATCTCACCCAATACTCTCTTATCCTTCTCGATGTCATGATGGGAGAAACAAGCGGATTCAAGTTGGCCCAACAACTCAAACGTCAGCCCGAAACTGCGCATATACCCATCATATTCTGCACGGCCAAAGACTCGGAAGACGATACCGTCATAGGTCTCGATATCGGCGCCGACGACTACATCACCAAGCCTTTCTCGATACGCGAAGTCATTGCCAGGGTAAAAAGCGTACTGCGCCGTTCGACCGGAGGTGGAAAAGACAAAAGCGAAGATTGTGTCTGCTTTCAAGGGCTCGAACTGAATCTACAACGTAAGACCTGCCATGTCGACGGAAAAGAAATCAAACTTACCAAGACCGAATTCGAGATGCTTTCTCTTTTTCTTCGTAACCGGGAAACCATATTTTCCAGAGCCGACATACTGAGCCAGGTATGGAGCGACGACGTTATCGTGCTCGATCGCACGATCGATGTCAACATCACTCGATTAAGAAAAAAAATAGAGCCTTACGGCAGACATATTGTTACAAGACAAGGTTACGGATATGGCTTTGAAGAATAGACTTCCTTACTCCCAGCGACTTTTCTTCCTGTTGGTATTTTTTGCCGGCATACTGATGAGCGGATTTATCCTTTTCCAGTATGAACGCGAAAAACAATTCAAAATAGAAAACCTCAACATTCAACTGCAACTGCTCAATGCGCAAATTATCGATGCCATCAATAACGGGAAATCACTAGACAAAATCACACTTCATTTCCAAAACCGTTATCCCGACCTGCGCCTCACTCTCATCGACACGACCGGTGTCGTATTATACGACGCCCCCAACGAATGGAAAAACGACTCCATTCCCAACCACTACTCCCGCCAAGAGGTCATGCAAGCCATCAACGAAGGCGAAGGTTACACGATACGCCGACGATCGGAAAACGAAAAAGGCGACTACTTCTACTCCGCCACACGTGTCGGCCCTACGATAGTGCGGTCGGCCCTTCCCTATAATGTTTCGCTTACCAAATTATTGACCGCCGATTTCTCTTTTTTATGGATCATGATCGGGCTTACCGTCATCATGTGCATTTTCGGATATTTTGCCATTCGGCATATCGGGCAAAGCATAAAACGGCTTCAAGAATTTGCAAACCTTGCCAGCCGGAACGAGCGCATCGAAAATATCAAACCTTTCCCCAACGACGAACTCGGAGAAATCTCCCAACATATCGTACAACTCTATTCCCAACTGCAACAAACTACGGCCGACCGTAATCGGGAACACGCCATGGTCTTGCACGAAGAACAAGAAAAAATACGATTGAAACGACAACTCACCAACAACATCAATCACGAACTGAAAACTCCCGTCAGCTCTATACAGGGTTATCTCGAAACCATTATCAACAACCCCGACATGAATGAAGAGACCCGCCGTCTCTTTATAGAAAAGAGCTATATGCAGAGCGAAAGGCTACGCCAGTTGCTGCAAGATATTTCGACTATCACACGTATGGACGAGGCCAGCCAACTCATTGAAAGAGAAAATGTCGATATCCATGCCATCGTACAAGATATTATCGCCGAGGTCGCTTTGAGGCCGGCCGACAAGCGCATGAGGATAAACTGCAATTTCGACCGCGAACTACCGATTTTCGGGAATGCCAACCTGTTGACATCTATTTTCAGAAATCTCACCGAAAACGCCATTGCCTATTCAGGCGGACGGGATATATTCATCAACCTGACGAAAGAAACACCGGAGGAATATGTCTTTTCTTTCGCCGATAACGGAATCGGTATAGACAGCCAGCATCTTTCCCATATTTTCGAACGCTTCTACCGGGTAGACAAGGGTCGATCCCGAAAATTGGGAGGAACCGGGCTGGGACTCTCTATCGTAAAAAACGCCGTACTTTTCCATGGCGGAAACATCGAAGCCCACAACTTGTATGATGGAGGTCTCGAATTTATCTTCTCTCTCAAAAAGACAAATCCGTCTACAACTTAAAAACGAACAATCATCACTACACATACAGAGAACTCTTAACCTGAAACCTAATTAAAATCTTACTCTCGATGAGTCCTATATTTACTTTTATCGTCATTGTACTGGGGCTGCTCGCCATCGCCAATATCATAGTAGGAGTAGCCAATGACGCGATCAATTTCATGAACGCAGCATGGGGATCGCGCGTAGCCCGTTATCGGACAATACTCATTGTAGCATCGGTTGGTATCCTGATAGGTACACTCACGTCGAACGGTATGATGGAGGTAGCCCGCAGCGGCGTGTTTTATCCCGAGAATTTCACCTTTTCCGAAGTCATGATGCTCTTTTTGGGCATGATGTTGGGCAACGTCATTCTATTCAATATCTTCAACACATTGGGGCTTCCCACTTCCACGACCGTATCGATGGTATTCGGTCTCTTGGGCGCAGCTCTCGCCGTGGCAGGATATAAAACTTACATATCTCCCGAAATTGGCATTCAAGACATTTCACGATACGTCAACTCAGGAAAAGCGATGGTTATCATATCGGGAATCCTCTCCTCGGTCATCATAGCATTCACCACAGGTATCACACTCATGTACCTGTCCCGTATTATCTTTTCGTTCCGCTATGCCAAGATGATAAAGCGACTGGGAGCATTGTGGTGTGGTATTTCGGTAACCGGCATTATTTACTTTGCCCTGTTCAAAGGCTTGAATAATTCCTGCCGATTTCAATGCCTTCGTACACGAACATACATTTATGTTCTTGAGCCTGTTATGGCTTGCCGTATCTTTCTTATTGTGGATTCTGCAACTGTTACAGGTCAATATCATGAAACTCACGATATTATCGGGCACATTCGCACTTGCATTGGCTTTTGCCGGAAACGACCTCGTAAATTTCATCGGAGTACCTATCGCCGGTTACGACTCTTACGAAATAGCACGTGCAGCAGGAAACGAGAACATTTACATGTCGGCTTTGGCACAACCGGCAACAGCAAATTTTACATTGCTCATCATAGCCGGCATCGTCATGGTCATTACTCTCTTTCTATCGAAAGAAGCTCGTCACGTAGCGCAAACAGAGTTATCGCTGTCTTCCCAAAACGAGGAGCAAGAACGTTTCAACTCCACGCTGATATCAAGAGGTCTCGTACGCATGGCGCTGATCATGAACAAATGGTACACCAGCTATGTTCCGGCCCGTATACAACAAGCGATAGATAAGCGATTCGAACCATTGCCACAAGAAGAACGTACCGACGCATCCTTCGACTTAATACGGGCTATCGTCAACCTCACCTCATCGGCCGTACTCATCTCCATCGCAACGTCCCTGAAATTACCCCTTTCCACCACTTACGTCGTTTTTATGGTATCGATGGGCTCCTCTCTCGCCGACCGCGCTTGGGGGCGCGAGAGTGCAGTGTACCGCATTACCGGAGTCATGACTGTCATCTCGGGGTGGTTTCTCACCGCATTCGTCGCACTGCTCATATCTTCGGTATTCACGCTTATCCTTCTTATAGGCGGGTGGGTAGCTGTCATTCTGGCATCGGGTATCGGCATCTATTCGGTGGTACGAAGTTTTACATTCCGTAAAGTCCAATCAAAAAAAGCAAAAGCCCGTCGCGAACGCAAACTTACCATCTCTCAAACCGACACGACCGAAGATATACTTTATAACTGCATCGAAGAAGTATGCCGCACAATGGAAGAAATTTCACGCATCTATAATCGGACTTTGGTCGCCGTATTCAAAGAAAACCGTAAAGTCTTGCGAGAAATGGTTACCGAGTCGAACGCCCTCTACGAAGAAGCTCATACCCGCAAATACGAAGTCATCAATACCCTGCGAAAATTAGAAAAAAATCATGTCAATTCGGGACACTTCTATGTGCAGGTAGTCGACTACCTCTCCGAGGTAACCAAAGCATTGATACACATTACTCGTCCTGCATTCGAGCATATCGACAACAACCATACCGGCCTCACCAAAGAACAAATCGCCGATCTCATGAGGGTAAACGACGGCGTAGACGAAATCTTCACCCACATCAATGAGATGATGCGCAGCAAAAACTTCACCGACCTCGATAAGGTTCTCGATATGCGCGACCGATTATTCGACACGATTGTTGCCGCCATCAAAAGTCAACTGCGACGTATGGACGAAAAAAGCAGTACCAAAGCATGCCTGCTCTACCTCTCGATACTCAACGAGACAAAATCGATGGTATTGCAAGCCCGAAACCTTCTCAAATCGCAAAGTTATTTCCTTAAAAACAAAGACGAATAACGCCGTACTTATCTCCAAACAACAATAAATAAACATACATTCATGGCTATCGAATACAAAGACACGAAAGACTTCACCGCCGAAGAACTGAAACGGCTCTTCCTGTCGGTTAAATGGTCCTCGGGAGCTTATCCCGAACGACTGGTCGTGGCATTGCGTAATTCCGACACCGTATTTTCGGCTTGGGACGGAGATCGCCTGATCGGGCTCATCAATGTTCTCGACGACAGTATCATGACTGCCTATATCCATTATCTGCTGGTTGATCCCGAATATCAAGGACAGGGTATCGGAAAAGAACTTACCCGTATGACGCTCGAAAAATACAAAGAGTATCTACGTATCCTACTCATTTCCTACGAAGACGGCGTAGCTTTCTACGAATCGTTAGGATTCAAAACAGGACACGGCAAATACCCCATGTTCGTTACTACGCTCACGACATAAACCTATTTTTGAAACCAACCTCCGGAAAATATTTCATATTATTTTCAAGGAAAACCTTTATCTCCGGCCATATTATATTGCCGGAGTTTTTTATTATTTCTTCTTCACGGAATAAATTTCCATTTACAAGCATTGCAAGACGTTTTGTCGTAAAATCTGCCAAAAATACCAGATTCTTTTCGAGGTAACAAAATGTCATAAAAAAGAAGACGCATCGATACTAACCGAGCAGAGAGCCTCAAAGTACGGCAAATTTCCGTATGAACAGCCGCTTCTTACCAAAATCCGACAATAAAAGAGCGTC
>OBJG01002642.1_pt1 | contig 10620 bp, 10 predicted proteins | sample 1517941 | NCBI WGS metagenome assembly OBJG01 (sample SAMN04571712, study PRJEB22368) | human gut metagenome | biome: human gut; material: stool | host: Homo sapiens | place: Luxembourg | collected 2012-09-21
CGCAGCAATAATTCTGTCTGGATACGGTTCACCCCCTTCCTGTCTATTAAAACGTCCCATATCATCAAAATGATTTCTGTTTTTTCAAAAATTTCAAATAATTGCCTTTATTATGTTCTTATAGCTTTATTATAATAAAGAGCCTTGTGTTTTTCCTTGTCAAGAGGGCTGGCACCGTCCGGCCCTCTCTTTTTGGCAGTAGAAACGGCTATGTGGCGGATAGGTATAGAATCCGCAAAGGGCTGCATCAGGAAGTGGCTTTATATATTTTTGCAAACAAACAGCCGGAACTTTCCGCCGCAGAAGAAGCAACTATAAAAATGGAAGTTTCCGCGCTTCCATCACAAAAAGACAACTTCCTGTCACAAAACCACTTTGGGAAAAGCGGCTGTCCATGATAGAATGAAGAAAATACCATAATAAGGAGTTTTCTTTATGGCAGCTACTTCTCAAAAGCGCTCCGGCACCACCGACCTTACCGTAGGCAAGCCGCTGTTCCAGATCCTGCGGTTCGCGTTGCCGCTGGTGCTGGGCACCTTATTCCAGCAGCTGTACAGCTTTGCGGATACCGTCATCGTAGGGCGGTGTCTGGGCACCGATGCACTGGGCGCGGTGGGCACCACCTACTCCCTCAACTTTCTTATTCTGGGCTTTGTGCAGGGAGCCTGCGTGGGCTTTGGCATCCCGGCGGCAGAGACCTTTGGCGCAAAGGATAAGGACGGGCTGCAAAAATACCTGCTGAACGGCGCACTGCTCTGTCTGGTGCTGAGCGTGGTGTTTACGGTGCTTACCACCCTGATGGCGGGGCCGCTGCTCCGGCTCATCCATACGCCCGAGGAGTTGTACACCGATGCGGTGCTCTACATCCGGCTCATCTTTCTGGGCATCCCGGCTACGGTGCTATACAACTACGCTTCCAGCGTGCTGCGGGCACTGGGGGATTCCCGGCACCCCTTTTACTTCCTGCTGGTCGCCAGCGTGGTGAACATTCTGCTGGACTATCTCTTCATCGTGCCGCTGGGCATGGGGGTGGACGGCGCCGCCATTGCCACCGTGCTCAGCCAGCTGCTCAGCGGCGGGCTGTGCGCTTACTGGTTCTTTACCTGCACAGCAAAGCTGGAGGGACTTTCCTTCCGGCAGCCGCGCACCCTGCTTTCGGCAGGGCACTGCAAGCGGCTGGCCTATATCGGCCTTCCCATGGGGTTTGAATACTCGGTCTCGGCCATCGGTGCAGTCATCATGCAGGACGCCATCAACCTGCTGGGCAGCACCGCCGTGGCAGCCCAGACCGCAGGCGAAAAGATCCGTCAGATGTTCACCCTGCCCATGGAGAGCGTAGGCATGGCCATGGCTACCTATGTGGGACAGAACCACGGCGCCCGCCGCACCGACCGCATCCGGCAGGGCATTAAGGACGGCTGCATGGTGCAGCTGCTCTACTGCGCTGTGGCATGGGGCGTGATCTTTTTCATCAAGCCCTACGCGGTGGGGCTGGTGCTGGGCGATGCCGACCCTGCCGTCACGGCGGGTGCTATCCAGTACCTCAGCGTCATGAGTATGCTGTTCTGTTTCCACGGCCTGCTGATGATCTTCCGCAACACCTTGCAGGGGCTTGGTTATAGCGTGCTGGCCATCGTTTCCGGTGTGGGCGAGCTCATTGGCCGCAGCCTTGGCGGCGTGCTGGCAGTAAAGACCAGCCTTGGATATCTGGGCATCTGCCTTTCCAATCCCTTTGCATGGGGTTTGGCAATGTTCTACTGCCTGTTCATGGTCTGCCGCATCCTCCGGCGGGAGATGCAGACCGAAGCCTGAAACCTATAAAAAACACGATGACCCGTGGGGAGCTCCCCACGGGTCATCGTGTTTTTGAAGAAGAATTAAAGAAGATTGGAGATGGCTTTTTAGTCCTCTGCCATACCAATGAGGTCAAACTTTTCGGTGGAGACAGTCACTGTAAAGTCCTTCTTGGCAGGCTTTGCAAACTTGACCCAGATGGTGCGGTCGGGCAGGTTGTAGTACCAGCCGGACTCTGCGGCCTCCCAGCCGTCGCGGACGATGTACTGGGGGAGCTGCTGCCCATCCACGCTGGCCCAGAGCGCACCCTTTTTCTTGCTGACCAGCTTCAGGGTCATGCGCTCCACGGGGGATTCGTAGCTGCCCTCGGTGGCAAAGCGGATGTCGGTGCGGTCGCCGGCCTTGACGGTGATGGTGGTCTTGGCGTAAACGCCGTTTTTGTAGTCCTCGGTGTGGCCGTCGTCATCGTACAGCACAAAGCTGGTGTCGGTCTCGGCAGCGACCAGCAGGTCGATCTGGCGCATGGTGTCCTTGAGGATGTGCTTGACGTCCTCGGTGGTCACCACAACGGCAGAGCCGCGCAGGAACATGGGGATGCTTGCCAGCGTGACCGGGACCTCGATGGTCTGGCCGCCCTCGTATGCGCGCAGATTATCGTTCATATCGTACCAGGTGCAGCCTGCGGGCAGGTAGATGGTGCGGGTAGTGGCACCCTTTTCCACCACGTTCGCCACCAGAATGCTCTTGCCGAACATAAAGGTCAGGTTCTTATCGGTGTAGCACTTGGGGTCGTCCGGGAACTCAAGGAACAGCGGACGCCATGCCGGCATACCGTTCTGGTTGGACTCGTACATCAGGGAGTACAGGGTGGGCATCAGACGGTAGCGCAGCTGGTAGGCTGCACGGATGTAGGGCAGGTTCTCCTCGTACATCCACGGCTGGGTGACGGTGTTATCGTTGTTGGCGGAGTTCAGGCAGAAACGAGGCTGGAAGATGCCGTTCTGCAGCCAGCGGAGCAGCAGCTCCGCCTCGGGTGCGGGGCCTGCAAAGCCGCCGATATCGCAGCCCATGTTGGAGCAGCCGGACAAGCCCATGCCCAGAATGGTGGCGATGTTGAACTTGACGGTGCGCCAGTCGGTCAGGTTATCGCCGCCCCACACCTGTGCGTAGCGCTGGATACCGGCGAAGCCTGCGCGGTTGATGATGTAGGGGCGCTCGCCGGGGTACACGTCTGCCAGCGCCTGTTTGGCGGTGTAGGCCATCAGGTTGGAGTGCAGGATCTTCAGCTCTGCCATGGTGCCCTTTTTACCCTCAAAGTCGCACTGGGCGTCGCGGTCCTCCACGCCGTCCATCTCACAGTTGTCGTTCCAGACGGTCTTGGTGCCCTTTTTGAGGATGTTCTCCTCCAGCAGCTGCTTCCAGGTATTGCGGCCATTGGGGCCGGTGAAGTCGAAGAAGCGTCCCTCGCCGCCCCACCAGCGGCCGTAGTACGGTGCCTTGCCGTCCGGGGTCTTGATAAAGACATCGTTCTTTTCAAACAGGTCGATGTAGGGGTGGTGCTTCAGGATGCCGGGCTTCAGGTTGGGGATGACGTTGATGCCCCGGGCGTTCATGTTCTCAAAGAACTTTTCCGGATCCGGGAAGCGCTTGTGGTTCCAGTTGAACACATAGCGCAGATTGTCCTTTTCACCGCTGGAATAGCCGGAGGCCAGCCAGAAGTTGTCGATGAGGATGCCCTCTTTTTCGTGCTTGTCGATGACCTTGTAGATCTCCTCGTCGCAGTTCTTTTCCAGCTCGGCGTAGTACATGGTGGAAGCGCAGTAGCCCAGAGACTGCTTGGTGGGCAGGGCGCTGCGGCCGGTCAGCAGGGTGTACTCGTTCAGGATCTCGGGCAGGGTCTCACCGGCCAGCAGGAACAGGTCGATGTCGCCGCCGTCGGTCTGGTAGTAGCAGTAGCGCTCCCAGTAGCCGGACAGCTCCTCGCCAAGGTCGAACACGCAGTCGTAGGAGTTGTGGTAGAACAGGCCCACAGGGCGCAGGTCGTGCTCATTTACCCGGATGTAGAAGGGGATGTGCTTGTACATCGGGTCGCCGGTCTCGGGGTCGTGGCCGATGGCATCCTTGGGGGACATCCGCAGGCGGCGTCCCTTTTTGTCCAGATGGCCGGTCTTTTCGCCAAAGCCGTAGAAGTGGTCGTATTCCCGGTCCACCTTGGAGAAGTGGCTCAGACGGCCAATCTGATCTTTCTCAAAGGCGCGTTCCCGCAGATCCTGATAGATCAGCTTGCCGGACTTATCGAACAGCTCAAAATGGAAGGGCTTTTTGAACAGCTTCAAAGTCAGGTGTGCGGTCTCAAAGGTCAGGGCCTTATCGTCCTCGGCGCAGGGGACATCCAGCGCGGTGATGCGGGTGCGCTCGTCCTTGAGCAGGGTGTCCATCCGGTCCTCCCACGCGGTGGTCACCAGCGTGTAGGACTCCTCCTCCATGGGGGTGCCCTTGTCGAAGTGCACCCGGATGCGGATGATATCGTCTGTCATGAAAATCAGCTTCACATCAGCGGCATCGCCGTGGATGAGGTAGCCGTTTTCGGTCTTTTCAAAGGATTCAAAACTACGCAGCAGCATAAGAGGTTCCTCCGTACAGTGTTACATACCGATCAGGTCGAACTGCTCGAACGAAACGGTCAGCTCGTGATCCTTGGCGGGGTTTGCATACTTGACCTCGACAGCCTTTTTGCTCTGGCTGTAATACCAGCCCTCGGCAGCGGCGTCGAACTTGCGGCGGTTGAGGAAGTGCTCGATCTTGCGGCCATCCAGCGTGACCCAGAAGGGGCTCTTCTCCTTGGCGATCATCTCCACCTTGATGGTCTCCACGGTGTCCTTGTAGCTGCCCTCGGAGGCAAAGTTCATGGTCACCCGCTCGCCTGCGGTGGTGGTGATGGTGGTCTTGCGGTACACGCCGCTCTTGAAATCGTTGGTGATGCCGTCGTCATCGTACAGGGTCGTGGTGGTGGTGCCCTTGGGTGCTACGATGAGGTGCAGGGCGGTGGTGTGGTCGCCCTCCATGGTCATCAGCTGGTTGTCTGCCATGGCAATGACTGCGCCCTCGCGGACGAACATGGGGATTGCCGCAAGGCGCTGGAAGAGGGCGTTTCCGTCCTGAACGCCTGCACCGAGAGCGGCTTCCCGGATTACAGCAGCTTTCTGAAAACCTTCCGCCGCCTGTACGGCATTACCCCCGCCGAATACCGCGCACAGCACCGGACGATGACGCATTAAAAGCTGTGGCAAGAGGATACGAAAATTTTTTCGCAAAAAGGGTTGACATTCTGTCCGGCCTATGGTATTATACTTGAGCAGTCAGCGAGAACCGCTGAGAAGCGAAAAGTAAATATCGCGGGGTGGAGCAGTCTGGTAGCTCGTCGGGCTCATAACCCGAAGGTCGTTGGTTCAAATCCGGCCCCCGCAACCACCAAGCAGGTTGAATTTTTTAAATTCAACCTGCTTTTTTGTGCTCACATCAAAGTGGGAAGCACCGCCGCTGTTGCACATTGTGCAGCATGAACAGTGTAGAATATTATTATAACTTTTTATATTTGATCAGTGTGTAAAAAGAAACTATTCTACGTCAAATGTTCACATCGTGCGGGTTGAACATTGTGGGTACGGAATGCGGCGTTTCCGGGTCTGAATGCCCACATTGTTCAAAACTCTGTGGGTCATAGGCGCAGGCCGCTGCGCTTGAACAGTGTAGCCCGCTGCGGGCAGCGGAGCCGAAGTAGGATGTGTTTGTCATGCGTTTATCATACTGGCTTTGCCGCAGAAAGAGTTAGAAGATTTTCAAGGTAAAAACGGTCATTTTTGCGATTTTGCGCGATTCCGTCTGCACTGCATCCGGAAGATATCGTGCTTGTTGTTCGGCAAAAAGCGTAAAACTTTCCCATTTTATAATAAGAACGTTCTGGCAAAGACCGTCTTTTTCTGTTATACTCTAGCCAATGAATACAGCTGTAACAGGAGGATGTTATGGAAAAGAATGTACTGAACACCGATCTCACCGGCAAGGTAGCCGTTGTCACCGGCGCAAGCGGCACGCTGTGCTCCATTTTTGCCAAGGCGCTGGCACGGGCGGGCGCAAAGGTGGCGCTGCTAGGCCGCAACATGGATAAGCTCAAGGAGCTTGCAGACGAGATCGAGGCCGAGGACGGCACCCCTACCGAGCGCACCAAAAAGATCCTTGCCGCCACCCCCATGGGACACTTCGGCGACAGCGAGAAAGACCTTGTGGGCGCACTGCTGTTCCTGTTGAACAATGATGCAGCCGGTTTCATCACCGGTATCTGCCTGCCGGTGGACGGCGGCTTCTCGGCTTATTCCGGTGTGTAATAAGCACTGCAAAATATACAAAACCACCCCTGTCTCCCGGCGTAGAAGCCCGGCGGGACAGGGGTGGTTTTTTCAACGGGGTTGAACAAAAGGCTTCCCCCGGCCGGGGGAAGCCTTTATGCGGAAAATGGATTTCTACGGGAGTTACTTCTTCGGGTGCTTTTTGCGCCATGCAAGCGCCACGGCAACGGCAGCGCACGCCAGCACTGCCAGCGGCCAGACGGAAGCCAGCGCTACTACCAGCTGCTGCAAGCCGTTTACAAAGTTGCCCCAGCCAGCGGTAAAGGCGGAGCCGATGCGGGAGAAGAAGCCCTCGTCGGCGGGGGTGTAGGTCTGCACCTCGTTCAGGTCGATATACACGGTGCACTGCTGCACCTGATCGCTGTACCAGTCCAGCTGGCTCTGCCAGCTTTCGATCTGGGACTGCACCTCGGTGAGGGAGTCCTCGATCTGCAACAGATCTGAAAGAGTTTCGGCTTGTTCCTGCAATTGCTGTAAGCGGGTGCGCTGTGCCTGCAGGTTAGAAAGCCGCGCGGACACGTCCATATACTGTGTAGTCACATCATCGGCCTGCTGGCTGCGATAGGTCACATTGCCGGCAGCGGCAACAGCGTCCAAAAAACTCTGGTAGTTGGCCTGCGGTACCCGGTAGGTCAGGCTTACAGAGCGGCTGGAACCGGTGCGCGTGTACTGCTGGATTCCAGATAGCCGCCCGCCTCGGCAAGAGCGCTGTCCAGCGCACTGCGGGCAGCCTCGTAGTCCTTGCTTTCCAGTGTCAGGTTGGCGGTGTAGATGATCTTGGCACTGTCCACCGCAGGCGCAGCAGCTTCGGTGCTGCCGGTGCCGCTGTACTCCGTTTCCAGAGAGCGGTCGTCTGCCTCCAGACTGTAATTCACCGCCTCGGGGGTGCTGTCCAGCGCGGCATGCTGGAGATCAAACCCGCCCGCCGCCACAGAGGCAGCGCCTTCGGCTGCATACAGGGCGGGTGCGCTGCTTTTGGCGCTGCCCATCCCGATGCCCAGATGCAGGGTGCTGTAACCCAGCACGCACACGGCCAGACAGGCAGCCAGCGTGCCCAGCTGCTTTACCGGGAAGTGGATGGGCTTTTTCTTTTTGGTTTCGGTATTCAGGGGTGTTGCGGGTGCAGCGGTCTGCGGGGCGGGGGCGGGGGCGGCCATCATGGGCTCAGCCTTTTCCTCCGCAGTCAGGGTGTCGGTCATGGCCAGCAGTTTTGCCTTCAGATCGTCCGGGGCAGTCAGGTCATCGACCTCCATCTTATATTCATACCACCTCATCTTCGATCTCCTCCTTCAGCATCGTATGTAACTGTGCCCGTGCGCGCCGCAGCCAGCTTAGTACCGTGTTTGTGGGCACCGCCATCATCCGCCCGATCTCTGCCGCAGTGTATCCTTCGTAGTAGTGCAGATAGATGGCGTTGCGGTAGTTTTCCGGCAGGGTGCGGATGGCATCCAGCACGCTGCCGTCCTCCGCAAGGACATCAGGGGCGGGCAGGTTCTCGTCCAGCTCAGTGTCCTTTTGGTGGGCGGCGCGGGTCAGGTCCCGGCAGCGGTTGATGGCCACCCGCAGCAGCCATGCTTTGAGATGCTCCTCACTCTCAAAGATGCCGTTGTAGTGCAGCAGTTTTTCAAATACATCCTGCACCACATCCTCAGCATCGGCTGTGCAGCGGCAATTATGCACCGCAGTGCGGTAGACGGTGTCGCTGTAACGCTGCACCGCCAAGGTAAATACTTCGTTTCTGGTCAGCTGTCCCATTGTTATAAACTCTCCTTGGATGCCCGGAAGCGGGCTTCTCGATGGAATGTTTGTGGTTCTCACGGGGACGTTCACTCAATATACGGCTCAGCATCCCCGATTATTGCAGAACAAAACCCGGTTCCTTCCATTTTTTGTGTGCCGGACGCACCGGACCGCAAGGCACGTCCACGTTCTCCGACAGAGGTTGGATATCCTGCCGGTTTACCGGTCAGTATACCACGGAATCGCAAAAAAGTAAAAGAGGGGACACCCCCGCGTAAAAAACTGAGAATGTGTTTGTCGCACTCCGCAGAGTGCGACAAACACGAATATAAATAATAGTCTTTCCGCTGAATATGGCCAGAGCAACGCGGAGGCCATTTAAATCGTCTCATGGACAAGGAATTGCTGCACACGGGGATGTACGGCGGTTCCTTCATTATTTATAGACCCTTTGCAGCAGCGCCAGCCGCTCGGAGAGAAAGGTCTCGGCCTTGGGGTGGTACAGCCAGCATTTGCCATCAGTGCTGTGCACCAGCTTCTGCGCCAGTGCGGCAGGGGCGGTGTCGATGGCCATTACGTCCTGCATGGTCAGCTGCAGGGTGAGCGCCGCCGGAACATCCGGCAGTGGCGGCAGCGGGTCCTCCCAAACAAAGGGCGGCAGCAGCTGCACCGCCACGGTCAGGCGGGTGCACTCCTCGGTCAGCAGTAGGGCGGCAGGGGTGCCGTCCTGCTGCACCTGCAAGCTGCTGTATAAAAGCTGCATCCGGGCAGGGGAGAGCAGCCGGGTCAGGCCCTCTGCCGGAGCTGCCCTAAGCTGTAAATACTCGGCGGCCTCCTCCCGGTAGATGCGCCGGGCGGGGGCGTGCAGCCCTGCGTACAGGGCGGGCAGCATAAAGCTGCCGCTTTTTTCCAGCGCCTGCTGTGCCAGCAGATAGAACTCGGTCAGCGGGTACGCCGCGTCCGGCTGCGGCATCCCAAAATCTGGCCGCGATACATGACCTCCACCCATGGGAACCTCCTTGACAAAACACGATGGTGCGATTATACTATAAACAGAAGGGGCGCTGACTGCAAAGGTCAGCTTTCCATCCCGCATTAGTCAAAAAGATTGACCGCTAGTTTGGTAGACTGGGGCGATCAATCTTTTTTGTTGTCATCGTTTTTCTTCTGCGAAGCTTTATCCATGACCTCAAGGGTCAGGCGAATTACCTCAATGATCAATCCCAACAGCGTAAGAATGACCATTAGCAGGTTCAGCATCTCCGACAGATCCATCTGACATCCCTCCCTTCGCCTTCAGGGCTTGGGGAGGCTTGGTTCAAAAAAGTTCTCCTCCCACAAGCCGCTGGTTCGTTCCATGTACAGGAAGAAGCAGTGCTGCGGGATGGGAAAGCATGACCACCGATTATGCAATCAGCGCCGTATTCTTAGAATATCATATTTTTCGACGGATTACAATATATCTGTTGATTGTAAACCCTTTGCAAACTTTTCCGTTGACCTGCGGCGTACCGGTGCGGTATACTCGGGCACAGATGCCTTACAAAACGAAAAAACAGAGGGAAAACTGACTATGAAAGACAAAAAACTGACTACCTACCAGATGGCTGTCACCGCTGTGATGGCTGCCGTGCTGTGCGTGCTGGGCCCGCTGACCGTGCCCATCGGAGCCGTGCCCATCTCGCTGGCAAACTTTGTGATCTGCCTGACCGCATGGCTGCTGGGACCGAAGTTCGGCACCCTGAGCGTGGTCATCTATCTGGCACTGGGCGCCATCGGCATTCCGGTGTTCTCCGGCTATGGTGCCGGCCTTGCCAAGCTGGCAGGCCCTACCGGCGGCTATCTGGTGGGCTATCTGTTGCTGGCCTTCATCGGCGGGATGTTCATTGAAAAGAGCAAGGGCAACCCGGTGGTTTCCGCTGTGGGTCTGGTGCTGGGCGATGCCGCCTGCTATGTGCTGGGCACGGCATGGTTCGTGTTCCAGATGCAGTGCGAGCTGGGCTATGCGCTGACCGTCTGCGTTTACCCCTTTATTGCGCTGGACTTGGGCAAGATCGTGGTGTCCTGCATCGTGGGTGCGCTGCTGCGTAAGCGCCTGACGCAGGCAGGCGTGCTGAAGCTGCAGAATGCAGTTTCGGAATGATCGCTGAGCGGAAAATTATTTTTAGATAGAATAAGCCCGGAAGGTTTGCGAACCTTCCGGGCTTATCTCTTTATTCCTGATATCCCAAGGTGGCTGCCATGACAGCCTTGATGGTGTGCATCCGGTTCTCGGCCTCGTCAAACACGATGCTCTGGGGGCCTTCGAACACCTCGTCGGTCACCTCCATGGCGTCGCGGCCAAAGCGTTCGCCCATCTCCTTGCCCACGGTGGTCTTGTGGTCGTGGTAGGCGGGCAGGCAATGCATAAATACTGCATCCGGGCCTGCAATATTCATCAGATCCTGATTGATCTGGTAGGGGGCCAGATCGTGGATGCGCTCTGCCCACACCTCAACCGGCTCGCCCATGGATACCCACACATCGGTGTACAGTACGTCTGCGCCCTTTGCGGCCTTGACGGGGTCCTCTTCAAAGGAGAGGGTAGCCCCGGTCTGGGCGGCAATAGCCTGACACTGTTCCACAAGCGCGGCATCCGGCTGGTACTTTTTGGGGGCGCAGGCGGTAAAGTGCAGGCCCA
>OBJG01002656.1_pt1 | contig 10566 bp, 7 predicted proteins | sample 1517941 | NCBI WGS metagenome assembly OBJG01 (sample SAMN04571712, study PRJEB22368) | human gut metagenome | biome: human gut; material: stool | host: Homo sapiens | place: Luxembourg | collected 2012-09-21
AGGATATCGATAGTGCAAACAAGTATAATTTTATCAAGAGCTAATACTATATTGACAAAGCAATACTATCAGTTCACAACCCATAAGTATGTTCTCTTATTTATTTTATATTATCGGTATCTGTCCATCCTAAGCTTGTTGAAGGATCTCATCCCCTACTTATATGGCGCAGCTTTATGCCAAGAGAGGAGATCCTTCGACAAGCTTAGGATGACAAATGCCCGAAGGATTTATTTTGCCTGTAATTCGTCACGGACCATCCGGCCCCATTCCTTCAAGTCCTTATCTTTCCAATTGCCTTCGGAAGAAGCGGACGGAAGAAGCATCGAACAAGTCTCATCTTTATCCGATACAGACCATGCAACCCAACTTATGGAACACCGCTGCATCCAGTCCAGCCAGTTTTGCCATTCCTCCTTATTAATGGCACCGTCACCACTGGCCTCCATACCGGCACATTCGGAAACAAAAACAGGAAGTCCCTTGCCCAAAGCGTAGTCAGTGCGGTCGCGCAACCATTGTCCATGGGTATTAGCGTAGAAGTGGACAGTATACATTATATTATTATATCCCGTAATAGGGTCATCAGCCGCCAGATGAATATCCTGGTCCCAATGCGGGCAACCTACCAGAATAACAGCTTCCGGCTCTATGGCGCGAATTGTTTTGATAACTTCCACGGAATAAGCCTTCACCTGCTCCCAGCTATCATCCACCGGTTCATTGAATATCTCATAAATAACGTTGGGGACACCTTTGTAGCGGGTTGCCATCTTTGCAAAGAAATCTTTTGCTTCTTCCTGGCGGATGCCATGACTATGCCAGTCAATAATCACGTAAACGTCATTATCAATAGCTGCATCCACCACTTTCTGCACACAGTCGATGCCCATTTGCGGGCGTTCCAGATACGCCGTGTCGAGTTCAATTCCCATAGAGGCGCGAAGCACCTGCGCTCCCCAATCTTTTGTAAGGTAAGCCACCGTAGAAGCATTATAAAAACGGGGCCAAAACTGATGCCAGCCATAGCTGACCCCTTTCAATACCACTGTATCTCCTTTTTCATTCATCAACTGTGTACCGGTCACACACAAGCGAGGCAGTTGTTCCACAACTTCTCCCGAGCTATCTTTCTTCGACGTACCCATACTGCACCCGAACACTGCCGCCAGCATAAAGGCATTCAATATACCTTTCCAAATATTCATCATCTTATTTCAATTTTTCGTTTTCAACCTTAATAATCTCAACCGTTGTATCCGTGGCAAAGACAGAGTTCAGACCTTGTTCTTCCTGTGCAGGGTCTCCCATATAATCATCTCCTTTTTCCCAAAACACATGTCCGGGAGCTTGCTCGGCAAAGCCACCCCACGCCCAAAAGTTACATCCGGCAAAGAACCCGCCGCTTTCACGGTCCTTCCGAATCAAATCGAATACATAACGGTAATATTCATCACGTGCATTAGTGGAAGCCTCTTTAGAGAATTTAAAACCATCGCGCGGGAAACCGAATTCTTCAAGTACAACCGGTTTGCAGTACTTCTTTGCCACCACCATGTGCTCATCAATATATTTCTTTGTATTTTCTTTAGCCTGCGGAAGAAGTTCCATCAGACTATCTGCCTTTACCCAACCCCAGTTATAAGGCCAGACATGAATGTTGAGGTAATCGATGTTCGCATCGGCATGTATCTTTTCGAAGAGAGTGATATCATTCTCGCATCCCCACAAACCTTCGTTACCGGACGATACCATATGATTGGGGTCGAGCGATTTAATCAACGAAGCTACATCCGCCATCCATTGGGCGAAAGGCTCTTTGTTTTCATCAGAGAAAGCGCGAGGCTCATTGCCTATCTGCCAAGACATAAGCGTGGGATCATCCACATATTTTATCTGATTATACCTATTTGTTCTTGTGACGATATTCCTGACGTAATTGGCAAACAAAGCCTTCGCGCTGTCCGATTGATGAAACTGTTTCACGTATTCCATATAAGCCGGCCAACCATCCACTGCCGGTACCACCGCTTTGCCATGTCCCGACCATTGCAAATACATGGAGTAACCGCCACTCCATTCCCAGGAATTATTCAGATAGAGTACGGCCGTCATATCGCGTTTACGCAACTCATTCATGAAGTAATCCAGCCCGGCTAAAATAGTATCATTATATACACCTGGTGCTACTTGCAAGGAAGGTTCCACGCGGGTTTTCACTCCGCTTTCGCCATCGGCCCCCACCAATACACGCAGATTATTGATGCCAATATTTTTCAAGAAATCCAGTTCTTTGTGCAAGCGTTCGCGATTACCGCCTTCACCTTCAGAGCCAAGGATGGCGCCATACCAAAAATTAGTACCTACGTAGTAATAAGGTTTCCCATCACGAATAAACTGTCCTTTATCGTTTACCTTTATAAACGAGCGTTTCACCTCAGTAGGGCTACACGCTCCGAGAAGCAGCCAAAGGATGGACCAAAAAAAGAGATGTTTCATATTATTAGCATTTAAGTGACAATGCAAAAATAGAGGTTTTCGATAGTGAAAAACGATATTATTTTATCAATTAGTTAGCGTAATGGTATTAAAGTTCAGCTTCATAAAGAATCAGCCATGAAACGTAGCGTTGTCTCATGGCTGGCTCTCTTTATTAACTTGTTTTAATGTGGCATTTTAAGTCCTAACTGCTTTCTCAACCATTCTATCCACTCATCCCATTGCTCCTGATACCAGTAGTGACCTGTCTCCAGATAGGGATGCAATTCCTTCGGAGCCGTTATGGCATTGTAGGCGGCATACATAGATGTAGGTGGGCAGACTTCATCATTATACCCCCAACTGAACCATCCGGGCACCTTGAGGCAACGGGCAAAGTTGGCAGTATCATAATAACGAATCGACTGAAGTTCCTTCTCACTCGGAGCTCCATAATAATAAAAGTAATGTGGCCAACCACAGGCACGCTTCTTTATGTACGCTTCATGGTCGCACAGTGCCGGATGTACGGCAGCGAAAAAAGTTACGCGAGGATCGAGGGCAGCCGTTATCACAGAGAGTGCACCACCCTGGCTTGAGCCGGTTACCCCTAATGCCTTCCCGTTATATTGGGGCAGAGAACAAATAAAGTCTACTGCACGCAGAACACCTACCACTACGCGATTATAGTATATGTTATCCCGGCTATCTCGCCCGAAGGTCCAGTAATTATTCAGTGCACCGCCAGCAAGGGCATCATAAACAGACTGTTCCATCGTCACCGGGATGCCATGTATGCCGACTTCCAAAGTGATGACTTTTCCGGGAGCCGTATAAGTATCTCCACTATAAGGACGAACACCTGCTCCGGGCACACGCAGCAAAGCGGGGTATTTCCCTTCTTTTTTCGGCACACTGAGTATACCGTAGAAACGACCGCCCCAAGCTTTTGTCCGGAAACTTACCTGATAAACATTGTCCGTTTCCGTGCAACGCTCCGAAAGCAAGGTCATCACAGGATTCAGAGGGGGCTTTCTTGCATCGGCCAGCGTGTTTGCCCAATAATCCAGAAAATCATCTGGCAGTTGCGTGATGGGTTGCAACTGTTCTGGAGCATAAGCGGCAGTAGCCAGACCTTCATATTTATGGCTTCCTATATGCGCCGTCACTTTACAACGCAGAAAACCGGATGTCTTCATGGTACCTTGCACTTTGAGTACTCCATCCTTAAGCACTAACCCTTTCTTGGTTTCAGTGGGATACATTTCGGGACCAAGCTCGTAATCCACCGTCACATCCGGCAAAAGATTCTGTGCTTTCATCACCCGGACTGTAAATGTACATTTTTCATTCGGCCGATAATTCCAATCGGTATGATCGGGAGAAACAATTACGCGGATTTCATTCCCACGTATCTGTGCTGCAACAGCTAAAGCGCACAGCAAGGACATAAAAAGAAGTGTAACCTTTTTCATGGTATAAAACTAAGATTATTCGTTGTATGCAAAAGTACGTGGTTTCTTAGAAAGAGAATGATACGATATTATCATATTACAATCTTCTTCTTCCGGTAGTTCTCCCTGAATTCTTTCGGCGAGCAATCCTTCTTTCGCTTGAACATCCTGTTGAAGTTGGACAGATTATTGAAGCCGCAGTCGTAGCAGATCTCGGCTATTGTACGCGTAGAATCTACCAACAATCGTGTGGCAAATCCCAAACGAATATCAATGATATAGTCCGAAAGCGTCTTCCCCGTGCGCAAGCGGAAGAAGCGGCTGAACGAAACCGGTGTCATTCCTACCATATCGGCCAGCGTATTCAGCCTGATGTCTTCCCGATAATGAGCGGCAATATATTTCTGCACACGTTGCACACGCCGACTATCCGAGAAGGTCTCTATTTTGGCAAACGATGAGCTGGAAAGCACCTTTGCATCATCATATTGAGACAGTTCATACAGAATTCTCAGAAAATGCATCACGGCATAGAACCCTTGTTCATCAGAGGCCAACTTGTCCAGCCAGTTATATACCTTCATGATGGCCTGCATCGGAAAGCTGATACCGCATTGCGCCCTTTCCAGCATGCGGCGGATGCTGTCGAATTGGTTCTTGTTCACAAAATTATTGAAGAACAGGTCGGATGAGAACTGAATAGTGATTTCACGTATTTCCTTTGAGGTGCATTCGTGCTGCTCCCACACGTGCTCCAGCTCCTTGCCGGTAATCAATACCAAGTCATAATCTCCGATAACCTCGGCGGAGTCGCCTACCACACGACGGACACCGGAAGCATGTTCGGTAAAATTCAGTTCATATTCGGCATGGCAGTGTATAGGATAGGTGAATTCTGTCTTCCTACGGTCGGCAATGTAGAAACAATCCCGGTCCGACAAAGGAGTAATCTCCCTCATAATGTAGTTCTGGTTTTCCATGGCAATTGGTTAAAATAGTATTATACGACAAATATAGTCATTCTTTTTAAACTTGCAACAGTAACGTTTGTAACAATTAGAAGGGACAATAGTCATCTAGTGTATGAGATGCACATCTCCTTTTGCAAATGCATGCTTATCGTTCTTCCAGCCTTAATACGAAAGATACAGAGGGAAAGCTGCCCGCGCCAACAGTGAGCGTAGCTTCTCCTGCTTCGCCGGTGCTTTGAAGCAATACCTGGGCAAGACCGTTGAAAGCTTTTACCTGATAGGTACGAGTGTTAGTATCCGTAGGGCGTTCCGTGGTCTGATAGGCGGGGTCGCCATTGCCCACTCCGAGTATGCGCACGGGACCGTTGACTGTAATTGTTAAATCATCGCAGGCTGTAGGAACAAAGCGTTTCTCCTTGTCCTGAAGTTCCACGCGGAAGACAGCCACATCACGATTGTCAGCCCGGATGACAGAGCGATCGGCAGTGAGGGAGATGCGGGCGGGAGCACCGGTAGTCTCCACGTTACGGGTAAGAATCTTCTTTCCGTTTTTATAGCCCATAGCCTTTACCGTGCCGGGTTGATAGATGGCCGTCCAGGAAAGATGACCGTTCTTCGGCATGGTTTTACGGCCTAAGTTTTTGCCATTTACAGTCAGCTCCACTTCATCGCAGTTGCTATATACCCATAATTCGATGTTCTCACCTTCGTGCCCTTGCAGGTTCCAATGGGGTAGGATGTGCAATACCGGCTCATCCGTCCACCAAGACTTCAAGTACCAGGCTTCGTCCTTGGGGAAGCCACAATAATCCAAAATGCCAAATTGTGTACCGGTGGCAGGGAACGTCATCGGAGTAGGTTCTCCGCGGTAGTCGAAACCAGTCCAGTAGAAGATTCCGGCAAGATAGGAGCGCTCGTCGTAGAACTTCCAGCCACGGCTGATGCAGTTCAGCAAGCTGTCCGGTCCGTTAGGTTTGCGATTATATGCCATCATATGTCCTTTGTCGTAAGCATCGAAGTAGATGCCGCGCGTGCCGCTACCCGTAGTTTCTTCCGAACCGTAGGCACAACGCTGCGGATAATCTTTGCGGTGCTGCTCCACCGGATTCTGAAGAATATAGTTATATCCCGCTACATCGACCGGAATCAGGATAGTCGGTCCGCTGCTTGAAGCAGCGGTTACCAGACGTGTGGGGTCGAAGCGGTGGCAGTATTCGCGCATGGTTGCTGCAATGCGGGTGCCGCTCTCTTCCCACTCGATTCCCCACTCCTCGTTGCCTATACTCCAAAGGATTATACTGGGATGGTTACGGTCGCGTTCTATCATGCGTTTCAGCAGGCGGGTATGCTCTTCGTTGACACCAACCAGGCGGTTCTCTTCGATGACAAGGATGCCCAGGCTATCACAGGCATCAAGCATTTCGGGCGTCATCGGGTTGTGTGAAGAACGGTAGGCATTGCAGCCAAAACTCTTCAGTTGCTTGAGGCGGTAGATTTGCAAGGCATCGGGTATGCCTACACCTACGCCGGGATGATCCTGATGCATATTTGCCCCTTTCAACTTCAAAGGCCGGCCGTTCAGGAAGAAACCCCGGTCAGCATCAAAGGCGACGTGGCGTATGCCGGTTACGGTAGTATAAGTGTCCACCAGCTTATCTTCCTGATAAACTTCCGTAAGCAATGTATATAGATAGGGGGCATCTGTGCTCCAGAGGTTGGGGTTGTCCAGTTGGAGTTGTCCGGTGGTCAACTGGCGTTCTTTCGGCAGCAATGCTTTACCACTTGCCTCACAACGTCCCACTTCCTTGCCTTCAGCATCCCGAAGAATATGGCGAAGGCGGTAATCGCCTCCCTTCAAGCCAGAGTTCTCTACCGTGGTTTCAATAGTCAGGAGGGCTTTGTCAAAAGGAGCTTCCAGCGTACTGTATATGAAAGTACCAAAAGGAGCTACATGTACGGGAGCTACTTTGTTGAGCCACACATGGCGGTAGATACCGGCACCTTCGTAGAACCAGCCCTCTTCAAGGGTAGCATCGGCTCGCACGGTAATCAGGTTGTCTTCGCCATAATTCAAATATTCAGTGATGTCGTAGGTATGCGTAGCATAGCCGCTGGGCTCGTGCCCAAGATAGAAGCCGTTCACCCAAACGCGGGCATCGCGAAAGATTCCGTCAAACTGAAGATAGAGATGTTTACCGTGGTCTTCGTGCGGAACGGTAAAGGTCTTGCGATACCAGCCGACACTGGTTTCAGGGTATTTATAGCCCACCGTTTTGTAGCCGTGGCTATGGCTTGCTTCAGGGGCGTAAGGCAAATCTACCACCCAGTCGTGCGGCAGATTCACGTTCTTCCAGGTCGCACTCCATTTGGAGGCATCGAACTTAGGCGAGTAAGGACCTTCATTGTGTATGGAAGCGGCTTTCGTCAGATAATTAAAGTATTCCGTTCCGCAACCGAAATCCTTTTCGGGAGAGGAAGCATTGCCAAAGGCGAACTGCCAGTCTTCGTCCATCAGGATGCGCTCGCGAACAGATTGCGCCCGCAAGGGGAGTAGCACAGCCAGAAGCACTGCACATACCAAGGTCAGTTTGCTCATCATCGCACTGTGAATGTTTTCGTCAGTAAATCTTCATCGCTGGAGGAAGCACCCACCATTACGATAAACTCGCCTGGTTCTACAACCTTCTTCATCTTTTTGTCATAGAAAGCCAGCTTGTCGGGTGTGATTCTGAAGTTCACCACCTTGCTTTCTCCTGCCTTCAACGGCACGCGGGCAAAGTCTTTCAGTTCTTTCACCGGACGGGTGACGCTGCTGAACTTGTCGCGGATATAGAGCTGCACGATTTCCACTCCGTCACGGTCGCCGACATTGGTTACTTTTACACTCACGTCTACTGCGCCGTCTGTGCTGATTTCTTTCTGCATCAGCTTCAGGTCACCATATTTATATGTAGTATAAGAAAGACCATAACCGAACGGATAAAGCGGCTTACTTGGTTTGCCCGCCGCATAAGGATGGAAATATTGTGAAGGCTTATGATTGTAAATCATCTGCAACTGGCCCACACTGTGAGGAATAGTGACAGCCAGTTTGGCCGAAGGATTCACTTTGCCATAAAGTATCTCGGCTACCGCCTGTCCGCCATACATGCCCGGCGCCCAGGCCTCTATAATAGCAGGCAAATTCTCTGCCGCCCAATGTACACCAAGCGGGCGACCGTTAACCAATATGAGGATGGTTGGTTTGCCCGAAGCAGCCACTTTCTCTATCAGCTCATTCTGGAGACCTACAAGGTCGAGGTCGGAACGGTCGGTGTCCTCGCCATCGGTGCGGTCGTTCCAGCGGAAGCGCATCATGTATTCACCGGCCACTACGATATTGAGGTCGGCACTCTTGGCACGTACAGCAGCCTCAGCCACTTTCTTCGGATCCATGTTGCGAGGGTCCCAACCTTGGTCTACAAAATCAAACTGAGTATCGGGAGCAATCATCTTCAGACCTTCCAGGATGGTAGTTACGTTTTCATCTTTCTCAGGAGCACTCCAGTCACCCAAGATATTTTGGTCATCGGCATTGATACCGGTCACCATGATCTTCTTGTATCTGGAAGCATCCAGAGGGAGTACACCGTCATTCTTCAATAACACAATACCGTTGCGGGCAGCCTCGAGAGCTGTGGCACGATGTTCGTCACAGAGGCGCACCTGCGTGGTGCGGGCTTCGTCGGCATAGGGTTGCTCAAAGATGCCGAGGCGGAATTTGATGTCGAGGATGCGGCGCACAGACTCGTCTATACGTGCCTCGGGAATACGGCCTTCTTTCACCAGCTCCACAACCATCTCATTCCAGTGGATGCCGTGCATATGCATATCCATGCCGCCCATTATGGATTGGTAAAAGGCTTCTTTCAGATTCTCGGCAGTGGCGTGCAGGTCGTGGATATGCTCAATGTCCATCCAGTCGCTCACTACGAAGCCGGGGAATTTCCATTCGCCGCGCAGGACGTCCTGCATCAGCCACTCGTTGCTATGACAGGGGATGCCGTTCAGTTCGTTATGAGCCGTCATCAGAGACATGGCACCAGCCTTCACTCCTGCTTCGAAAGGCGGGAAGAATACTTCGCGCAACGTACGTTCAGACAGGTCGGCGAGCCGTTTGTTCCGTTGATGGGTTCGCTGCCGCCTACAAAGTGCTTGATGCAGGCAAGCACATCTTCGCTGCCATTGAGGTTGCCCTGATAACCTTTGACGGATTGCACGCCCAGCAAAGTCACCAGATAAGGATCTTCACCGTAAGTTTCGCCTACCCGTCCCCAACGGGCATCACGAGCCACTTCCACATTCGGGTTGAAAGTCCAGTGCATGTTCATGGCTCGCATTTCCCTGGCTGTCTGTCGAGCTATCTTGTAGGCCATCAGCGTGTCAAAGGAACAGGCAAGGTTTATATTGGTAGGGTAGACCGTATTGTCCGGCGCATTGGCATTACCGTGTATGGCGTCTATACCAAATATAATAGGTATTTGCAAGCGGCTCTTCATGGCAAGAGATTGCAGATAATTGGCTTCTTCAATGGTAAGCACGTGCAGGAAGGAGCCTATCAGGCCTTCTTCGGTCCACTTCTCTATATCTTTCTCCGTAAAGCCGGGGTAGAAAGCGTTGGCTGTATTATTTCTGAGTTCGTCTTCGGTCATCACGGCACTATTCGCCTTAATGTGCTCCACTCCGACGAACTGGTTCATCTGCCCCACCTTTTCTTCAAGGGTCATCCGTTTCAGCAAGTCTTCCACACGATCCTTCACAGTGGCTGAAGGGTCTTTATATACTTCCTCCCGGCTTCCGCCACAAGAACACAAACAAGCTCCAATTGCCATAGTTGCGATAATTTTCTTCATTCGTTATTCTATTAGTATCACTTTTTCTTCTTATTCATGCTGAGGCGATACAGCACAACATCGTGTCCCGGAATAGTTACACTTTTCATCTTCTTCGTATTTCCTTCTTCTTGCCGGGTCCACAGGTTACGGACACTGTACACTTTAGAGTCGAAGTCTGTGAAGCGGCGGGCTACATCATCATACAGATTGAACTTTTGCCAGTCGATGGTGTACTCCTTCGGTTCGGTAGTGCGGTTAAGGATACAGAAGGCCCAGTCATCATTCACCAAAGGCTTGAACCAGAATTCCAGTCCATCTTCAGCTGCAAATTTCAAGCCTTGAATGCCGAGGGTATCCTGATCCAAAGCAATGACCTCTTTATTTAAAATGATGTCCTTTGTCTCCTGCGACATGTTTCGGATATCGTTTCCCAGTATCAGCGGAGCTGCCAACATGCACCACATGGTGAAGTGTGCCCTGTCTTGGTTTACCGTCTGCCCATTGCCCACTTCCAGCATATCAGGGTCGTTCCAGTGTCCGGGGCCGGCATACTTGCGCAGTCCATTCTGCATATCGAGTATCTGCATCACACCGTAGGCTGCCCAGCCGGGATGCTGGTCTATGCAGTCGAAGCAATTAAAAATATCTCCGGTAGTGCGCCACATGTGTCCGGTTTCGGCCGCCCATTCCCAAGGCTTGCTTGTGCCCCATTCGCACATGCTGAACAAGATAGGACGACCGGCAGCCCGCAAAGCATCACGCATCAGGTTGTAGGCGCCTACGGGGTTG
>OBJG01002657.1_pt1 | contig 10565 bp, 12 predicted proteins | sample 1517941 | NCBI WGS metagenome assembly OBJG01 (sample SAMN04571712, study PRJEB22368) | human gut metagenome | biome: human gut; material: stool | host: Homo sapiens | place: Luxembourg | collected 2012-09-21
AAAGCATCCGCGCCCTTGCGCCTGATAAAAATTGGAACTTTGATTTTCTCGCCCGGCTTTGCCATGGTGGGACAGTCAAAGGAGCGTGCGTTTGAACAAAAAGAAAAAGTCCACAAACACTTCCCCTTACCCCGATGAAGTCATCGAACGTCTGGCACGGGCATTCTACCCGGCCATCCTTGCCTGCTGGAACAGTGAGGAAGGCCAACGGGAGTTTGCCACGTGGCAGGCGGAACAGGCTCATATTGCAACCAAAGAAAAACAGGAAGTTCCCGTTGGGGGAACTCCCTGCCTTACTTATCGTGTGTGGATTTTTCAGGGTGCGTCCGGCAGGGCGCACCTTGTTTTTTTGTGTTTCGTCCTCTAGTTCGTGATTTCCAGACATGTTATTCATATATTTTATCGTCTCACGATGGCTCACTACGTAGATTAAGTCCACACATGCCAGAAAATCAGATTCAATTTGCCAGAAGAACAATACATTGAACACTTACTTGGATGGATTTTCAAATGCAAATCTTTTGATGTTTGGGAAAATCGACTTATCAATTTGCTGCGCCGATGTTACTAGGCCTCGCAATCGCTGGCGACTTTCCTGATCCATTGGATTTTTGCGCAAATGCTCAAATTCCAATATGATTTTATGTTGCAATGAATTTTTGACAATCATATTTTCATTGCAGTCGATGACAACACCCGTTACTAATTTTGGATATCCCTTTGAGTAACCTTTTACTTTGTTATGGGATAGTTTATATCTGTACTTCTTAATGATTGATTTGACAGAGTTCCTAAAATGTGAAGATATCTTATGTTCGCTCGAAAATACCATATCATCCACATATACAGTCATTACCATATCATTTTTAGCAGATAGCGTATGCAGTTCATCAAACATCTTATGATTGACAAGATAGGATAATATCTGACTGGTTGGTGCTCCTGAAATCAAATGATTGTAGCAATGCACACCTTTTTGACCTAAAAAGTCATAGACTTCTGTGAGTTCTTCTTTTGGAAATCTTTCAAGGCTAACTGTTGTTAAATTGGTCAGCACTTCTGAAACATCCGGAGAACAACACAATTCGTTATTAAAAAATTGATAAACATCCTCTCGACTGATAGATGGAAAAAAAGCTGTCAAATCAGTTTTGTAGAGGTTTCGTTTTCTTCCTCCAATATGCATACGTGCGTTTTCTGGATAAGATTTTCCCTTTATACCAGAAAAAACATTATCGGGCGTTTGAATTTTACCCAATAATGTTTTTATCCGTCTTTGAACAATCTTTAATTCTGCCTGCGGTGCTTCAATAAGACGAGGCTTTTTCGTCTTATCTATATATGGATGGATTTTGGACGTGATATTGGATTGCTTTAGCATATCATCATTTTTTATTTGAAGGACATACTTAAGCATACGTTTGGAACGAATTCCATATAAAGGGCAATCACTATATTTCAAAAGGTATGACACCTCAATTCTTAAAATATGCTGGTGTTAGCTGTTGACTACTTTGCCGATCATCCAACGGACTAAATCGGGAAGCAGTTCAGGGCAGCAATAGGATACAACCAGTATGGCCGCAATGGAAATCGCTAAGATAACCAAAGCAACAGGGACATGAGAACGAGTCTCATTCGTTGATAGCTTATTGTTGTTGCCGAATATGTTAATATTGACAACAACAAAAGGCTTGTCCGTCTTATTCACGAAATTCACCTCCTTGTTATTATTGGCCCCCAAATAAATGAGGGGACTTCCCGTCCTCAAATAACAAAGAGATGCGATAGCCTTATATCCTGAATTCACACCAGCACAAATCCGACTTCCCAAACAATTGCATAGGCTCAGACCAACATTACTTAACGCCTTAACATAATTCCATATCACACTGTGACTCGATGCAACGATGTTCTCGTGTTGCAGTGTAGAATGAGGCCGAACCGAGGGAACTCCTACCGAAAAAACACATCCATACCCATTGGTACGATGTCGCCTGTCTTTACAGACAAGCCACTCGAAGTCTAATCTGGCTATACATACTAGTGAATAGCATTATAACAAACTGCGCAGAAAAAGTAAACTGATTGGATGCGATTTTTGGCAAATACTAAAAGTCAAAACCACCGATTGAGCCGGTGGCTTGAGTAAGCCCTAGAAGGGCACCTTACTGGCAAAGCCCCTGCAAGGAGCCACGAGCAAGCGTCTTTTATCCGCATTACTTGCCCTACTGCTCTAACAAGCAGTGTCATAAGGTACATCTTATACGATGACGATTTTCTTGCCATTTCGCTTCGCTCGAAATTTGTAGCTAAAGCATTTTTACTCCACCAGCTTAGCTGGTGGTTTTGAATAGCTCAAGCTAAACAATAAAGAAAGCAGGAAGTTCTCACCGAAGAACTCCCTGCTTTACTTATACTGAACAAATCCCAATTTCAATCTTTACAGGTAAATTCTACAACGAATAATTATGGGCGAAATATGGGATACAATTGTTATATTAGAATGATATAGACTCAACGAATTTTACACGACCATCTGTTACATCTAAAATACGATATTTTTTTTCAAACACTTCGAGAATCATATTCTCTATCTCAATCACATCCGTATTCGGATTATCGGCTGCAATAGCTTTAGCTAGTTCTTCCAAGTCGACAAAATCTCTACCCCAATTTGTTTTTATCAGCGTAGTTTCCAAAACCTTTCCTTGAATGCTATCTCGTGTAAATTCCACAGTTGATAATTGATTCAACTCTAAAAGAACTTTTAAAGCATCCAAAACTAATTGAAGCAATCCCTTTGCAGTTGGTTCAAAACTCCCCACTGCGTTTCGCAATGCGATAGCATTGCGGAGCATCTCAAGCATACTCTTCAAATCAAATTGAGCCACAATGTTTTCAGCCTTATATGACACAATTGTTTCTTCATTACTATATAAACGCTGTGCATATGTTGGTTCTTTTTTATCAATACAAGATATATACGATGAGACAATAGAATTTAAATCTTTTACCTTTTCTGGACCTTCATCCTTTCCAAGAACCTCTTGGCATTTTGAATCAAACGTCTTTACTGCATTTTGGTATGTCTCATCTATTTCTTCATTTGACCGAATAACAAGTGATGAAAGTGCCTTTCTTGCATTCGAGTCCTCATTATCTCTCCATGCTGACTGCCTAATGAGTTCTCTTCTTTTTTCGCTTAACACATCTTCCATAGAAGTAGTACTCGTCGCACGTACTTTACTCATCCTACTTTGACGGTCTTGTATACGTCCACTTTTTTTTGGTTTTATAATATATAGTTTGTTCATATTATATAATTTGCAGCTCAATTAATATACAATATTGCTGCATGTACCCCTTTCCAAGTACATTGTCTCAAAAGCGGATTAATATTCAATGTTCTTTGAGACTAAACACATTTTATAAACTCACAGTTCCGATTAAATAATGGCATCCTTAAATCTTTTGTCCCGTATTCTACAGAAAATGATTGCATCCTATGCGATTCAACTTTCTCCTTTACGAACTCACAATGTGTTTGATCTGCTAACGCTATTACCACATTAGAATCTTCCAAAGAACATGTAGTATCCAGTAGCACCATGCCGCTGCACATGCCGTTTCTATAGGTGGTTAAATCGGCTATTTGGGCTACCCAAACAAATCGCGAATATGGAATGTATAATAAATTTGCCAACTCAGCCGGAACTTTTCCTCCTTTTTGTTGCTGATTGAAAATATTGTCTCTTAAATATTCCCTAAAGGTATTTGCAGACGCTAAAAATATCTTAACGACCAACTTTTCAGGTAATGCGGTCATGTCGCTTTTTTTCTGGACACACCACATGTATCCTTCCTCATTTGGACCACCAGAACTTGTGCGATTTTTACTTGCTAAAACTTTGAAAACGCTTTCTGCATCTGCATAGGAAAGTTGCATGCGCCGGTATAAAGGCACTATACAAAAGTCTATCTGTGAAAAATTTGTTATGCCAACACTTTCTTCTTGACCAAGTTTCACTTGCGGCTGAGCACTTATGCCAAAGTATGGCGCACGGTTATCATCATTTACAATAATCCAGTCTACACAACGTGATTCCAAAATAATCAGCGGATTATCCTTTTCTGCAAGCAAATCTAGTCTTTTGGAGAAGTCTTCAGCATTCTCATCTTCCATCATAGACAAAGCTTGTATTTTAGACTCACTTCGCCCACAAGCAACAACTGCATGGCACTTTTTTTCGGAAAAGCAAATAACGGGGATGCCACTATCTATATACGCTATTAACTCCGGCATCATGGTCTCATATCCTATTTTCGCTTTCCTGATAACGATAGTTGAAAAGCCGGCATCCATTAACGCTGTTGAAATTTGCTCTACGCTTAATCCTTTGGATGGAATTTTTCTTATCTGTGGGGATTTTATAAGTTCAACAACATCACCCATAGTATATTCCTTTGAGTTTGCAAATCTCGATGAGAAAAATCGCAAAATTGTCCAAATTGCCACATGTGCACATACAGACACAACTCTTTCTTGCTGCATATACGGCATTGCACGTATCAAGATTTCCTTTCCAACAGTATGAATCTTATATTGTCCAAGTATAACAAAAAAATTTCTGCTGGCACCCATTTGATTGACAAAAATCTGCGGATTCAAATAAGATCGTCCAAGTTTTTGCTCAGATGTTACTGGTCTTAAAGATATATAGCCAAGGCAATTTTTACATTCATGGTCTAAATACAGAATCAACCTGCAGCATTCCTTATCTACATACTGAAATTTCCGCGCATAATATAAGTAATACGTACTCAAATAATCCGATTCATAGAATGGATACTCTACATCTATTGCTTTACAATACGGTAGAATTTTATCACAAAAAAATTTTTTCAAAAAAGCGGAAGAGTTCTCAGCCACATTACAATAATTCCCGCCAAAGGTTTCTAGAAAATTCGATGGAATACATTTACATAATTTTCGCCATTTTTCACTTGAATTATCACTTTCACTAAAGCTAACAAACTTTGTTAACGGTTCAAACTCTGGCTTTTTTATGCGATATCTCTTCATTTTACAAATCTTCTACAATGCACACTCAATATTCGTACTCTGAAACTTTGTGTAAAGAAACTGAATACACAATCTTCTCCACAGACCGATTCTGTTGGCGTTATCTTGTTTACAGCCATTACAAAACCTAAACATACTTCATTATAACATGTCTACGTCTTTATATCAATATGATTTTAGCGTAGTATTACAAAAATTTTCATGTCTAGTGATTACTTTGATCCTACCGCTCTAACGAGCAGTATCATAAAGTGCCTCTTTTAAGATGACGATTTTCTTGTTATCTTGCTTTACTTGAAACTTGTAGTTAAAGCATTTTTGCTCCACCAGCTTAGCTGGTGGTTGTCGCTCGCTCAGCAACTCAAAGCAAAAGGCAGGATACCACCGTCATAGTGATACCCTGCCTTTGCTTGTTTACCGCTCTGCATACTCTCGTCGCAGAACCTCCTGTAAACAAAAAACATACCCGAACCCTCTTTCATAAAGAATCGGGTTCGAGTACGAACTGAATGGTGGAGAATTAGGGACTCGAACCCCAGACCCCCTGCGTGTGATGCAGGTGCTCTAACCAGCTGAGCTAATCCTCCATATTCGCTTGTGTTGTGCGCTCCGAACTGGAACGTGATTATTATAGCACGGCATTTGCCGAAATGCAAGCCCTAATTTAAAATTATTTTACTTTTTTCGAAACACTTTCCTTCCCAGCAAAAACGCCCTGCCGGGCTCCGGGCGTGCAACATTACCGCCGGGCAGCCGCACCGGCTGCGCCCTGCACAAAAATGTGCGGCAGGCTGTTGCTCTTTGCCTGCAAATCGTGTATACTTGGGGGCAGAAAGCTGCACAAGAGAAATCGAGGGATGAATATGACACTTCGCGGGATCATCACGCTGGTAATATTGGCTGTGCTGTTTGCGCTGGCTGTGGTCTGGATCTCCAGACAGGGCGGCTGGAAGGGTGAGGGTTGCAACGGCAACTGTGCCTCCTGCCACAGCCATTGCGAGGACCCGGACGCCAAAAAGAAATAATCCAAAACAGGGCTGCTGCACGAAACACGGTGCAGCAGCCCTAGTTTATGTTTGTACGCCAAAAACGTCTGCGGACATTTCCGGGGCACTTTTCACGGTTGTTTGCTCAGAACGCACCGCGCTGGGCGGCGTAGACAGCGATGGTGCTCAAAAGATCCTGTAATGCCTTCTGGTAGGTGGTGCGGCCGATGTGCAGTTGCTCTAAGATCTCGTCCTCCGGGCGCTGCTCAAAAAAGCGCATCCGCAGCAGGTCTGCCCGCATGGGGTCGTGCACCTGATAGTAGTCAAGGCCCTCATCAATGGCGCTTTGCCAGCGGCGGTTTTCCGGCGTGCGCGCCCAGTGCCGCTCGCCGTACTTGCGCAGGGCGTTCCGGGTCAGGTCTCGCTGCTCCGGTGTCACTGGCGCTTCCCCCTTTTGGGCAGCTCCAGCGTTGCACTGCGCGAGAACCGGTTCTCGGCATCGAAAAAGCAGGCGTCCCGCTCGGCCATCGTCAGGCCCAGCATGGTGGAAAGCCGCTCGGCCTCGTCCAGCTTGAACTGGGTCTCGCCCAGCAGCTTGTGCCGCAGGGTGTTGCTGCTGATGTGCAGCACACTGGCCACATATTGCAGCTTGTAGCCGCTGTCTTGGATGTAGGTGTAGATCAGGTTTGTGTTTGCCATGGCTTCTCTCCTTTTTGTAGTTTGCCGCGTTTGCAACAATCATTGGTTGTATTATACTCCGTTGTTGATTTGCTGTCAACCTGCAATTTCCAAAACGCTCCGTAATTGTTGATTTTCAGGAAATTTTCTGCTATACTCAAAGCAGAAAACCGCATCCCACACCACAACCCATAGTTTTCAGGAGAACTGTCATGTCCGATCTATCTACCCGTGTCCGGCTGCGCCGGGAGCAACTTGGCCTTTCGCAGCAGGAGCTTGCCCGGCGCATGGGCTACCGCTCCCGTTCTTCCATCACCAAGCTGGAAAAAGGCATCAACGATCTGCCCCAGTCCAAGGTGGAGGAGCTGGCGCAGGCGCTGGAGACCACCCCCGCCGCCCTGCTGGGGCTGGACGCGCCCTGCGCCTGCCCCCTGGGCTTTGAGCCGTTGCCTGCCATGGTGCAGGTGCCGCTGATCGGCTCCATCGCCTGCGGCACCCCCATCACCGCCGAGCAGAATATCGAGTGCTATATCGGGGTGCCCGCCGCATGGCACGCAGATTTTGCCCTGACCTGCCACGGCGACAGCATGTCGCCCACAATATGCAACGGAGACATCGTTTGCATCCGCTGCCAGCCCGAGGTGGAGCAGGGCGAGATCGCCGCTGTGCGGGTGGGCGAGGAAGCCACCCTCAAGCACTTCCACCGGCAAGGCGATGCCGTGATGCTGCTGGCGGATAACGCCGCCGTCTGCCCGCCCATGTTCTACGCCGGCGAGCAGCTTTCGGAGCTTCACATCGAGGGCAAAGCCGTGGGGCTTTGCCGCGGTCTATAAGATAAGGAGAGAAAGGAGCAGCCTGTGTTCGGCAAAAAGAAAGCATCCTCCTACGACCCCGCCACCCAGAAGCCGGTGCTGCGGTGCAGCATTTGCACCGGGGAGCAGGTGGCCGGATTTCAGGATCTGCACACCGGCCATTTTACCGAGGTACAGCTGATCCGCAGCCCGCAGGAATTGCAGGCCTTCCGCAGCCGGTACGGCATCCCCGCCGACTGCCCCATTGAAAAGATCTATTGAGCAAGGAGTACATCATGCAGCAGGCACCCGAAGCCATGACCCTGAAGGTCATTGCCCATATCCATACCGCCTTTCCCACCAAGTTCGGCATCCCGCGCCAGAGCGGGCTGGTGGAAGAGCTGCGGGGCGAGATCGTCTTTACCCCGGAATACCGCAATCCCGACGCCCTGCGCGGGTTGGAGGATTTCAGCCACATCTGGCTGGTGTGGCAGTTTTCCGGTGCAGTGCGCCCGCCGCGCCTTGGCGGCAACACCCGTGTGGGCGTGTTTGCCACCCGCTCCCCTTTCCGGCCGAACCCGTTGGGGCTTTCCAGCGTAAAGCTGGAAGCCATTGAGCAGCGCCCGGATGTGGGACCGGTGCTCATCGTGCGCGGTGCCGACCTGATGGACGGCACCCCCATCTACGATATCAAGCCCTACATCCCCTACGCGGACTGTCACCCGGACGCCGCCGAGGGCTTTACCGGGCAGACCCGCACCCACCATCTGGAAGTCTCCTGCCCGGAGACGCTGTGGCAAACCGTACTGGAGGCCGACCGCGCCGCCCTGCAGGGCGTGCTTGCCAGTGACCCCCGCCCCTCCTACCAGCACGACCCGCAACGGGTGTATGGCATGGAGTTTGCCGGGCTGGAGGTGCATTTTACCGTGGACGGTGCTCAGCTCACCGTGCGGGACATCACCCTGTTATAAAAGGAGCCGTTCATGGAACTGCGGACCGTCAACACCTTTCTGCACATCGCCGAGCTGCACAGCTTTTCCCGCACTGCGCGGCAGCTGGGCTACTCGCAGTCGGCGGTGTCCTCTCAAATCGCACAGTTGGAAGCCGAGCTGGGCACCCCGCTGTTTGACCGCGTGGGCAAGACGGTGCGTCTGACCGATGCCGGGCAGACCTTTTTAGGCTACGCCCGCACCCTGCTGGAAACTGCCCAGCAGGCGCAGGCTGCCTTGCAGCCCGCCCAGCAGGTGCGGGGCAGCCTGCGCATTGCGCTGGCAGATTCCGTGTGCAGCACCTTTTTGCCGGGACTATTGCAGCGCTACCACGCCCGCTGCCCGCAGGTGGAACTGGTGCTGCACACCGCCTCTTCGGACGAGATGCTGCAACTGCTGAGCACCAATCAGGTAGACCTTGTCTACACGCTGGACCAGCCTCTTTTGCAGCCTGCGCTGGTGCTGGCGGCAGATGTACCGGAGCCGGTGTGCTTCATTGCGCCGCCGCGGCATCCGCTGGCGCAGGAAAGCACCCTCCCGCTGGACATTCTGCCACGGCAGGAATTTCTGCTCACTGAACGGGGCATGAGCTACCGGGACGCGCTGGACCAGTGCATGGCGGCGCACGGTCTTGCCATCCATCCCTATCTGGAGCTGGGCAGCGCCGCGTTGCTGTGCCAGATGGTGGAGCAGGGCATGGGGCTTTCCTTTTTGCCGGAGTACATCGTGCGCAGCGCACTGGCAGAGGGGCGTCTGGTGCGGCTGAACGTGCCGGACTGCACCGTCATGATGCACCGGCAGCTGTTCCACCACCGCGATAAATGGGTGACCCCCCAGATGAACGTGTTCATCGAGCTGGTGCGGCAGGGTACACAGATAAAATGATTGGGAATGCCCGTCGCGTTGAAAACCCTCTCAGGCGCTCCCGCGCCAGCTCCCCCGAAGGGGGAGCCAAGCCGTAAAGCGCATCGCTAAAGTATTAGGTGCAAGGGGAAAGCTTCCGGGCGCGCCAGAGGCTCCCTCCCAGAGGGAGCTGGCAAAACCGTCAGGTTTTGACTGAGGGAGTTAAGCTCCCCCTTTCGGGGGAGCTGACATCGCGCAGCGATGACTGAGAGGGTTTTCCAAAACGAAAAACCGCCGAAGGTTTCCCTTCGGCGGTCTTTCGTATGATAGGAGGATCAAAAATGATCTTTGCTAAGTCTTAGTTCAGGATGGTCTGCTCGGTCTCGATGTCGAACAGGTGCACCTTATGGGGATCGAATGCAACGCGGACGGTGTCTCCGTTGCGAGCCTTGGAGGTGGGAGCAACGCGGGCGGTCATCTTGTTGCCCTTGTACTCCAGATACAGGTAGATCTCAGCGCCCATCATTTCGGAAACATCGACCTGAGTATCCAGCTGGCAGTCGGTGTGCTTTGCCATAAACTCGGGCTCGTCGTCGATATCCTCGGGACGGATGCCCATCTTGATCTTCTTGCCAACGTAGGAATCCAGCTTGCCGTCGGCGGTCTTTTCCTTGGGCAGGGGGATCACATCGCCGCCCAGGTCAACACCGTACAGCTCACCCTTCTTGATCAGGGTGCCGTCCAGGAAGTTCATCTGGGGGCTGCCGATGAAGCCTGCAACGAACATATTGCAGGGCATATCATACAGGTTCTGCGGGGTATCGACCTGCTGGATGATGCCGTCCTTCATGACGACGATGCGGTCGCCCATGGTCATAGCCTCGGTCTGGTCGTGGGTAACGTAGATGAAGGTGGTAGCCAGCTTCTTGTGCAGCTTGATGATCTCGGTGCGCATGGAGGTACGCAGCTTAGCATCCAGGTTGGACAGAGGCTCGTCCAGCAGGAAGACTGCCGGGTTACGAACCATTGCACGGCCCAGAGCAACACGCTGACGCTGACCACCGGACAGAGCCTTGGGCTTGCGGTCCAGCAGGTGCTCGATCTCCAGGATCTTAGCAGCCTCGTGCACGCGCTTGTCGATCTCGTCCTTCGGGGTCTTGCGCAGTTCCAGACCGAAAGCGATGTTCTTGTA
>OBJG01002665.1_pt1 | contig 10548 bp, 8 predicted proteins | sample 1517941 | NCBI WGS metagenome assembly OBJG01 (sample SAMN04571712, study PRJEB22368) | human gut metagenome | biome: human gut; material: stool | host: Homo sapiens | place: Luxembourg | collected 2012-09-21
AAGATAAATAAAGCATATTTGTGACTTTAGTCGCTGCAGGTTGAATGCTCGCTTTAAACGCTCGCATCCAACCTTTGCTCCGAGGCCACAAATATGCTTTATTTATCAAAAGAGGGCTGTGTTTTGGCTGGGGAGGAAAATTCTATTTATTGCTGGAGGGATTTGGGGAATCATCAGATGGTTATGGCTTTCCATGAAATAGTAGTTCCATCTCCAACCAAAGTACAGCCCCCTCCTCTGCTTTCGCAAAGGAGGGGGCTGTCCGTTTTGCCTCTCTCTACTGGTTCTTGGTTTTTTAAGGCATATCTTTATCTCTTGTATACTACCACAGGGAACTCCCGTTGAAGTAGCTGGGTTAGAAGATTACTCTTCTGTCAGCTTAAATCCGGCAATTCTAGCAAGCTCGCGGATAGAATCTCTGGATACCTTCTTACCTCTGTATTCAATGAGGTCTTCACACTGTCCTGTAAAGATATCACTAGGGTTATACTTCTTAATGATGATCTTATCTTCTTCTGTGAAGATTTCTAAAGGCTCTCTCTCACCAATATCGAAACTTTTACGAAGTTCCATAGGTAATGTAATTCTTCCTAATGAATCAAGCTTTCTAACTATTCCTGTACTCTGCATAACGTACTCCTCTCTGGTGCTATAATATTCTCTCTTATGATGTGCACCCGTGCAATGTCCTCTGGGTTGATTGTAGTATATCATAAAGCAGCTAGTCTGTCAACCAAAAAATAGATAATCTTTTTTAAAATGTTAAATGTTTTAGAAACTGTTGTTTTGAAATTGTTATGACAGTTTGCCGTTTTATTTTCATTCTAGTATAAATATGGGAAGTTTTGTGCTTTCTTCTATAAAAAATTGTTATTTGATTCGGGTTGTCTCATTATCTCCCGTGTAAAATAGCAACTTTTTACTTTAATTTGAGTAAGTACTGTCCATAGTTGGTCATCTTGAGGCTCTCGCCAATCTCATGAACCTTATCTAAAGATACGAATCCTTCTTTCCATGCAAGTTCTTCTAAGCAGCCTACATAGCATCCTGACTTCTGAAGTGCCTTAACAATCTCGGCTGCCTCTAACATACTGTCTGCTGTTCCGGCATCCATCCATGTAAGTCCTCTGTCAAATGGAATTACCTTTAACTGGCCTCTGCTTAAATACTCTAAGTTAACATCTGTAATCTCGTACTCACCTCTTGCGGATGGTTTAAGATTCTTAGCAATGTCAATTACCTGATTATCATAGAAGTATAATCCTGGTACGATGTAATTAGACTTTGGATTCTTTGGCTTCTCTTCGATGGATACAGCCTGTCCGTTCTCATCAAATTCTACAACACCAAATGGTCTTGGGTCATCTACATAATAACCAAATACCTTTGCGCCGTGGTCATCCTTGATGGCTTCTTTCATGATCTCATCAAGATTATGGCACTGGAAAATGTTATCTCCTAATACGAGACATACAGAATCATCTCCGATAAAGTCTTCTCCGATGATAAGTGCATCTGCGATTCCCCGCGCAACTTTCTGTACTGCAAACTCGATATGAAGTCCTAATTCACTTCCATCTCCGAGAAGGTTCTGGAACTCTCTTTCTTCCCCTGATGGAATAATTACAAGAATGTCCCTGATTCCTGCCTGAAGTAAAGTGGCAATTGGATAATAAATTAACGGTTTGTCATATACTGGTAATAACGGTTTACAAACTGGCTTTGTCATAGGGTACAGTCTCGTACCTCTTCCAGCCGCTAATACTATTCCTTTCATAAAAGTAAGTCCTCCTTAGTAACTTTGAATTCCTATGTTACTCATAATGGCTCAACTATGCTGTCAACATTCTTACATGATGCTGTCTTTAGATTCATGCTTATTAATGCTTTTATTTTAACGAACTACCATGATTCCAATATTTTATATTATTTTCCATGAGCTGTCAAACTTTTTTTGCAATTTAGTTAAATATTTATATAGTTTGTCTTTATTTTCCTGCAAATGCGCTCTGTACTGCAGCCATCGACAGTATTTAGGAACGTTTCGCGGAATTTCTTAAGGTCTGCCTGTTCATTTGCCGATACAATATTCTGAAGCATGACAGCAGATTCCTCGCATAATGCCTCAAAATCCGTGACAACGGGACCTGGTGTAAACTGCGAATAATCAAAGTAAAAGTCTCTGCTGTCCATGTATTCTTTCTCATCAAATGCGTAGAAAAGCATTGGTAATTCAAGGATTGCTGCCTCAAATACGCTGGAACTGTAGTCTGTGATAAGAAGGTTGCTGATCAGCATGATGTCATTGATATGTTCTTCCCCGCTCAAATCAAGTACTCTGTCCTGCCATTGTGCATCCACAGTAAACTTTTGCTTTACAAATGGATGATTCTTTAAAATAAGTACCGTGTCTTCTGGCTGCCTTTCCATAAAGTGATTCACATCAAATGCTTCCAACGGATAATATGCATCTTTATTCCCATCTCCGCGGAATGTCGGTGCAAACAAGATTACCCTGTTCTCCTTTAATATAGGATATTTCCCGTAGAGTTCCTCGCGCTTTTTCTCTTCATAATCCCAGTCAAAAAGCAGATCTGTACGCGGTACTCCCAGCGCCTGTACCTTACTTCCTGAAATGCCAAATGCTTCTGCATAAATATCTCTCACCGTATCGCTGCTGACTGGTACGAGGTCATAATTCCTGTGATTCATCGATGTCTGAGGCGCACCGCCCTGTTTACCCATACGGGTAAGGCCAAACGTCTTAAAAGCTCCGCAGGCATGCCACAACTGCACAATCTTTGTCTCGCTGCGTTTCTGAATGCTATGAAGCTGCGGATAGAAATCTTCTAAAATGATAACTGCAGATGTAGCGCATTTGAACGCACAATCCCGAAGTTCCTTCTTGCGAAGCTGATCAACTGTCTTTGTATTGATAAATGTCGTAATCTCTACCTCGGGTTCATTCTCCTCAAACCACTTCTTCACAAGCATAAGATTCCCATTCTTCTCTGGCTCTCTCTCTGAAAGGAAAAGAATCTGATTCGGATTTACCTTATTCTTCGCTATATATTTGCGGTATCTGGCTGCAAAATAGTCAGTATTTTGCTGACGGGCACTATAATTATAACCACTAATTCTATATACGGTATCATTCGCCCGCTTCGCTGCCTTTATAAAATTCTTGTCTTCCTTAAAATAATCTCTGACCAGTAAAAATGGCAATCCAAGAGAGCAAAGTCCAAACTTGAACAGATTCCTCTTGCGGACAATCTCCGCTCTGGCAAATAGTTCCTTTTGCACTGGAAATGGCTGGTCATCTAAGCAAATCTCTTCCGCTCCACACCAAAGCGTAAAAATAACATTCACCTTATGTCGTGGCGGACTGTAAAATACATATGGCAGCAGTATCTCTGCATCTGCGCGAATCTGGTCACCAACTTCTCCTTCTTCTATTACTACTTCCATCGGAAAACGACGTTCTACCTGTCTCTGGGTAAATACAGCCTGCACGCGGATGCGCTTTCCCTGCATCTCGTCCGGCATCTTTGCGCGAAATCCAAGCTTCATCGTCTTCTGTGTTATATTAACTGTAATTCTGTAATTAATCTTTCTCATAATTCTTTGTCCATTATTTTAAATTATCACAACTTATTTGTTCATTAGCTTAGAGCGTGTTTGAAAAATCATTCCTACAACCTGCACGCCTCAATTTACAGATTATTTTTCCAAAGTTCCCTGCATATAGTTGTCCATCCAGCTTAGATCAATCTTTTTCTCCCACTGCCTTCTTGCGATATCCTGCTTCAGTGTGAGTGCCAGATTCTGTGACTTCTTCGCAGACTGACCCTGGCTCACTGTATCTGCAGCACTTCCTGCAAGTGCTGTACTTCCACTCTGGCTACCTGCTTTCTTATTACTCGCATCTGTGTTCACCACAATAACCTGGCTATTCTGGCTCACTGGCGAAAGTACAGATCTTCCCGCATTAGAAGTGCCTGCCAATGCGGTTCCTTTACCTGCTCCGATTGTATCTAAAAGGCTCTTACCAGTTGACATCTTAAGAATAGATACTACCTTTTTCATAGAAACATCTGCCTTCTCTTCCTGGAGTACTTCTGGAAGATTTCCCTTTATTTTCATGTAGGAAACATCGGCAAAATCTTCTGCCATATCTTCTTCTGTATAATCCTTAATCGCTTGTTTCTCCCGAAGCGCAGACTTACTCTCCTTATCATAGGACATAATCCAGAATGGACCGCCTGCACTGGCACCTTTTGACTGTGCGATTACATCTGACAGTCTGTACTTGTAAGCAGAACGCGCTCTGCTTCCGACATCGGCTACTGTTACGCAATCGTTCTTATCAATTGCTACCAGTACCATAAAATGCCCGCCTCGGGTAAAATATCCAGGTCCCATAAGGCACACTACTGGCTTGCCTTCTTTTAATGCCTTTTTAATCGCATTATAATCGGTTCCTGCTCCCTGACACTTCAGTCCATAAGCCGCTGCCATCGCAGGAATCATCTCATGTGCAGAACCTGCTCTTGAGTAAAAGCCATGCTGATAGCCCCAGATGGCTGTATCCAATGGAGTTACCCACTTACCTGTAAGAGATGTGATTACTACTGCCATGGAAGTCGGACCACATCCAGCCTTAGCGATACAGTAGCCATTCTGATTCCAGGCACTATCTGTCTGATTAAAATATACATATCCCGCAATGTATTCCTTATTATTCTTCATAGCCAGACGAGTATCATTATAAATCTTCGGGATAAATGTACTCGTTTTATCGCTTCCGTCCGGTGCATCTTCCTCTGCTAACTGATCCGTAATCTTCTTAATCGCCTTTGTACGAATCTCTGCATCTTCTCTTGAGGAAATGTCCTTCTTCGCCTTCTTCTGAGTTGTTCCTTCTTCGTTACTATGAGAGGAATTTCCGGATGTATCTGATATAGAAGAATCGATATCTTCTGCCTGATCTGTATTACCAGATGTACCAGACGTATTCCTCTTCGTACTTTCTGTTGTATGTTCTGTCTGCGAATGCTCTGTATTACCGCTGCTTGTATCCCTTTCGGAAGAAGTCTGGCTCTCCTGACTTTCCGTTGCTGTCGTACTCTCTTCTTTCTTCTCTGTTGTCACTTCTGTCGTGCTCTCGCCTTCTTCAGAATTATCTCCTGCTATCTTGCTCTGCACAGCCTTCTCCTCTGCTGCATAAACACTTACAGGTTCTATCCCTGACTGAAAAAAGTATTCTGGACCTGTAAATGTCATGACTGCACTTAACCCCACTGCCAGTACTGCCCGTCCAAAGTTGTTCATTAATCCTAAACCTTCTTTCTTTTTGATGTAGATTTTTTCGTGACTTACTGATATAATAAATCAAATAACATATTTTTACAATAGTCTTTTGCATAGTTTTGCATATTTAAGAATTACTTCTGCATGATAGTAATTCCAGTCGCATTCTACTTATATTTTATTTGTATTTACTTGATACAAAGATTTTATAGATATTGGGACAATATTACATTTCAACTTAAAATGTAATTGGATAGCTGAATATTGACCACATATTATTAAAGATTATTTTCCATTTTATTCTGTTTGAAGGAGGAGCATTTATAATGGATAAAAAGTTTAATTTTCAGGAATTACAGGCGATTGTTGCCACACTTCGCGGAGAGAATGGCTGTCCGTGGGATAAGTCACAGACGCATGAATCTCTTAAATTATATACATTAGAGGAAGCCTACGAAGTGAATCAGGCAGTAACTGACCTCACTAAGACTGGCGACTGCGCTAATTTAAAAGAAGAACTTGGTGACCTTTTATTTCAGGTACTTTTGCAGTCCCAGGTTGCTGAAGATAATGGCGAATTTGCTATCGAAGATGTTATCGATGGCATCGCCCGCAAGATGATCCACCGTCACCCTCATGTATTTGCTGGCCGCCATTATGATAGTGTAGAACAGCAGCAGGCCGACTGGGAGAAGTTAAAATCTCAGGAAGAAGGACATAAACAGACCTCTTTAAAAGAAGAGATTGCCCTTGTTCCAGAAAGTTTCCCTGCCCTCATCCGCGGCCAGAAGATTGCGAAAAAGGCTGCCGCCGCCGGACTGTTTTCCACGGAGGATGAAGATGTCTTTAAAGATCTGCTAACTTTTGTTGTGAATTTACAGCTCGGCACCGCTGGGGAAGATCCAGAGAAAAAATTCAGCAGTGATGAGGAATTGTCAGAGAAGCTGGGGGAAGTTCTCTTTGCATTATGTCGGTTCTGTGCGAAGTATAAGGTTTCAGGGGAAATGGCATTGCTGAAGAAGCTGGAGGAATTCTGATTGCCGCAGGCAGGGGGAAACGCTCCTAACGGGAGAAGATACCCTTTTTGAGTGGCTCCAAAGCCAGAAAAAAGCAGCTTAATTCATTAGCATTAGAAGGTGTTTAAATGCTAATGAATTAAGCTGCTTCTCCTGTCAGAGACACTCAAAAAATCTCATCTACTAAAATCGTGCAAAACTGGCTGTAATAATAGAGAAACTTATACATATCCTTTTCTCCCATTCGCTCTTTTACCCTCTCTAAGAGCTTACAGCATTTTTCAAATTCCTCGATGATAAGTTCTTTTCCAGTCTGGGTGAACTGTACCTTGACGTAGCGGTGATCTTCTTCGCTGCTTTTCATTTCCAGATATCCTTTACGCTCTAAATTATGGAGCATTCGGGATACAGCTGGCCTTGACAGCTTCATCGCATCCCCAATATCTGACGGAATGACAAATTCCTTTGCCAGTAACAGGTGGCGCAGGGTGAGTAACATTGTCAGTTCTCCTGATGGAATGTTACACATTTGCTGAAACTGTACATTGGCCTTTCGCATTTGGATGATTAGTTGCTGGTAGTCCTCTAAAGTCACTTTTTGTTCTGCTGACGGCTCACCTTCTGGCCAGTCAGAACTCCCTGTGTCTTTCGCTTTCATATTTTTGTTATTTTCCTCCCAAAAATAGCTTTATTTTAAAATTCTCTTTACTATTCCACGATAATTCTATCCTTCATTGGAACATATTCCTTATCCATAGCCACACTCTGGTATGCTGGACGGATAATCTTATCGCAGTTCATTAACTCTTCTAAACGGTGTGCGCTCCAGCCGACCATACGTGCCACGGCAAACATCGGGGTGAATAACTGGTCTGGCAGCCCTAAGATCCTATACATGAATCCGCTGTAAAAGTCGATATTGGCACTTACACCTTTATAGATACGGCGTTTTTCCTGAATGGTTTCGACGGCGAGTTTTTCTACTCTGTCATAGAACTCAAATTCTCCATCGTAACCTTTTTCCCTCGCGAGTTTGTCAAGGAATCCCTTGAAGATTCTCGCTCTTGGGTCAGAGATAGAATAAACGGCATGTCCCATTCCATAAATTAATCCGCTGTGATCAAAGGCTTCCTTATTGAGAAGCTTCAGCAAGTAATTTTTAATCTCGTCTTCGTCTTTCCAATCCTTCACTTCCTGCTTCATCTCATCAAACATATGAACAACTTTGATATTTGCTCCACCGTGTTTTGGCCCTTTGAGTGAGCCAAGAGATGCTGCCATAGCGGAGTAAGTATCTGTTCCAGAGGAAGTTACTACATGATTGGTAAATGTCGAGTTGTTACCACCGCCGTGATCCATGTGAAGTACGAGGGCAATATCTAAAACTCTTGCTTCAAGTGGTGTATACTTTTTATTTGGGCGAAGCATACGCAAAATATTCTCCGCCGTGGAAAGTTCCTGCTTCGGAGAATGAATGTAAAAACTCTTGCCTTCTACATAATGATTATATGCCTGATAACCATAAACTGCGAGTAACGGCACAGTACTTGTAAGCTGTAAGCACTGGCGCAGTACGTTCGGTATGGAAATGTCATCTGCCATATCGTCATAACCGTATAATGTCAGTACGCCTCGCTGCAGTGTATTCATCATGTCCTTACCTGGTGCTTTCATAATAACGTCTCGCACAAAGTTCGTCGGCAATGTACGATAACTTCCAAGAAGATTCTGGAATTCCTGTAATTCCTGCTTCTGTGGCAAACGTCCAAAAATAAGCAGATAGGCCACTTCTTCATAGCCAAATCTCTGCTCTGCTACAAATCCGTCTACTAAATCGTGAATGTCGTAGCCGCGATAGCGCAGCTCTCCATCGCAGGGAACCATCTTTCCATCAACTTCTTTGGAAGAGGTGATGGTGGAAATATCCGTAAGTCCTGCCAGCACGCCTTTACCGTTCACATCACGGAGACCTCGCAGTACATGGTACTGGTCATACAGGCCTGAAGGAATCTGTCCGTGTTCCATAGAAAGTGCAGCCAAATCCTGCAGTTCCTGTGTCATCATTGAGTATTCATTCATTCTATCACCTATTCTTTCCTGGTTAACAATGTTAGTTAGCTTTGTTAATTATTATATAGAAAAAAATTTGTTTTGTCAAATTCATCACAGATGAAGTATACTAGAGCGTGTTTGAAAAATACTTTCCCCATAAATTGGAACATACATATTACTGGAGTGATTTCTCAAACACTCTTTATTTAACTACAATTTATTCTGACAAAATTTTACCCTGTTTATAAGTAGTTTACGCAAAAACCGTGTCTCTTACCACCAAAATTTTATGTAATGTGTACAAGTTTTTTCTGTTTTAAAATATTTGACTGTGCTATACTATAAATAACTGTATATACGCTGAAGAATATATGCACTAAAACGTATATATATTACATATTATAATCGGGGATAGTATGCACTTTTCCCGATTTTAATGCAACTTATAATTATTTAAATAAAAATATTTTTTAGAAAGGAGCGTATCATTTATGCAAATACAACGTCTCGTAGATCTGGAGGACTACGAATTTGATACATTGCTCGTCACATACAATCATAAAAATCGTCTGAGTATCGAGCTTGGAAAAGTTAGCGAGATTTTTGAAAGTCTTCAGGCCGATGGTCTCGTTGGAGGAAGCAAGGTATACGGTCTCCGAGGAAAGGATTTTTCTTATCAGGGACAGCCTTATTATAACCTGATTTTCATTGGTATTCCTGAGAAGGCAACTCCGAGAAGATTTCAATTACAGTTCGGTCAGGCTATGAAGGAAGCAAAGCGTTTCCACGGAAAGAACCTTCTTATGACCGCAATCGGAGAAGATGTTTCCTACTGGTTAAGTTCTGCTATGAAGGGACTTCTCCTCGCAGATTACTCTTTTGACAAATACATTTCTGATAAGCCAGAATCTCCAGAGCTGCATCTTGGAATTCTGACAGGAATTGATTCTGCATCCTTTAAAAAGGAAGAGCAGTACACAAGAATGATGGCAAAAGCCGTTACAACAGCCCGTGACCTGGTAAATGAACCAGCGAACGTGATGACTCCTGCAGCTCTCGCAGCTAAGGCAAAGGAAATCTGTGAAAAGAACAATATCAAATGCACAATTCTTGAAAAGCAGGATTGCGAAGCACTCGGCATGAATTCCTACCTGGCAGTTGCCCGTGGTTCTAAACAGTCCGCTAAGTTTATCGTTATGGAATATAACGGCCGTGTTACAGACGATGAAAAGATTGCTTTAATTGGAAAAGGTCTTTGCTTTGACTCCGGCGGATATAATTTAAAGCCTGGCAATGCCATGAAAGGCATGCATGGTGACATGGGCGGCGCAGCCGCAGTTATCGCTGCTATGGGTGCAATCGCAGAGGCGAAACTTGGCATTAACGTAACCGCAGTTATTCCTGCCTGTGAAAATATGATTTCCGGCAAGGCAATGAAACCGGGCGATATCGTTAAGTCTATGAATGGCAAATACATCGAAGTTGTTAACACTGATGCTGAAGGCCGTATGGCACTTATTGATGCCATTACTTACGCAATCCGTGAATGTGGAGCTACAACATTAATTGACGTAGCAACTTTAACTGGAGCCTGTGTTGTTGCCCTCGGTGACCGCTACACTGGTGCTTTCAGTAACAGCGACGAACTTATGTCCAAGATTGTCCAGGCATCCATCCTTGCAGGAGAAAATATCTGGAGACTCCCAATGGGTGATGAAGAATATGATAATCTGAACGCATCTACTGTAGCAGATATCGCTAACTGTGGTAAAAAATGTGGTGCAACTGCCGCCGCAAGATTCTTAGGTGAATTCGTTGAGAAAAAACCTTGGGTACATCTTGATATTGCTGGAACATCGGAATCTGATGAAGATACTGAGATTTACTCTAAGGGTGGAACTGGTGCAGCAACAATGTTGCTGTATGAAGTAGTGAAATTGATGGAAAAACCATATAAGAGTTATTAAATCCTGCGTTGCGCAGCAAAGGAGACGCTTCCAAAGAGAGCCGATACCCTATATTTGTGACTTTAGTCGCTGCAGGTTGAATGTTCGCTTAACCGCTTGCATCCAACCTTTGCTCCGAGGCCACAAATATAGGGTATCGGCTCTCTTTGGAAGCTGTTTGTTGGCTGCCCATGCAAATTCAGGATTTATTTTGAGAAAGATTT
>OBJG01002671.1_pt1 | contig 10536 bp, 8 predicted proteins | sample 1517941 | NCBI WGS metagenome assembly OBJG01 (sample SAMN04571712, study PRJEB22368) | human gut metagenome | biome: human gut; material: stool | host: Homo sapiens | place: Luxembourg | collected 2012-09-21
CAGGAAAAATCCCGACGCTGTGGTTGAATTCGATAAAACGGTTGACGAGGTCATCCGTTCCAAGCATCCCGAAAAATATGCACATAACGCCGGCACCGAACCCAAAAAGGAAAAAGCGGTTTCACAGCCCGTACCGGAAAAGGCGGAGGCTGAGCTTAGCGATATAGAAAAGGAAAAGCAGAGAATTTTAGCCGAGATCATGGCTGAGGACGGCGGCGACAGCGATATAGCGACAAAGCCCGTTGAAGCTGTGGAAAATAAAAAGCCCGAAAAGCAGAAGAAGTATTCGTCTGTATTCGGAGAGCAGTTTAAGGCTGACGAAAGATATATGCCGAAGAACAGGGTGTTCAAAAAGAGAAGGAACGGTTTTGTAAACTTCGTTACACGTCCTGTTACGATATTTGCGGCTTTCCTTGCTGTAGTAGTTGGTGCTAATCTGTGGTACAACTATTTCGGTCTTACGGTATCGGAGAAGGGTTTCCACGGAGTTATGCCGTACAAGAGCATTGTTCCGCAGTATACAGAATTTGTGCTTTCAAAAGAAAGCAAGGATGAAAAGAATACGAACCTCAGAAGCGAGGATAATTTCCTTAACTATATGTACAGGCTGAAGGAGGGCGAGAATTTCACCGCCATAATCTCGGCAAGAGGAGATGTGACGGGCGGATATAACGACGGCGCTTTATCGGCTGTAAAGGAGCTGGGGCTTGAAAAGTTGCTTACGGCTCAGAAAAATCAGCGTTATATTGCGATAATAGAAGGCGGCAAGGTAGTCCGTGAGGAGCTGTCGAAAGACAGAATCGATACAGGCGTTATTGATGTACTGGGCTATAAGACGCAGATAATCAGTGACGCAGGTGAATCAATTGTCAAAATGGGCAACAAGAACTACTCGCTCAATGAGCGTGGAATGAATATCGTGGTGCTTGACAACACAACAAGAAACATTGTTGACAAGGTGCGTTTCAAGACGTATTACGTTATGCTGTCGGCAACAAGATAAGGGCGGTAACACTTATGAGAATGAGAAGAAAAAAATACCTTGATGAACGTCTTGACGCTTGCGGCAACGTGAATCTCGGCTGGCTTGTGGATTATGCCGCAGAGCAAAGAGGGGAAACACAGCAGAGGACGCTTGATGTGCGGGAGATATTCGGCAATGATAATCCTGTTCATCTTGAGGTAGGCTGCGGAAAGGGCGGCTTTGCGGTTGAAGCGGCAAGGCGTAACCCTGATATTAATTTTATTGCGGTGGAGATGGCAAGAAACGTAATAGTCAGCGCTATGGAGCTTGCGGTAAAGGAAAATCTGCCTAATCTGAAATTTCTTATGGGTAAAGCGGAGTATCTTGAAAAATTCTTCCCCGAAAATTCGGTAGAACGCATTTATCTTAATTTCAGCTGTCCTTATCCTAAGGAAACATATAAAAAGCACCGTCTTACTCACCCTGTATTTCTTGAGATATATAAGCACATACTTATACCGGGCGGTGAGATACATCAGAAAACCGACAATATGAAGCTGTTCGAGTTTTCAATAGAGAATCTGTCGCAGTGCGGCTTCAAGCTGAAGAATATCAGCCTTGATCTGCATAACAGCGGATTTGAAGGAAATATTGTGACGGAGTATGAAAAGAGATTTTCCGAGCAGGGATTTCCGATATATCGCCTTGAGGCAGTAAATCCGACAAAATAGGCTTTACTTTTCGTAAAAAATGGTATATACTGAGTATAAGCAAACGGGGTTTTACCCGGAAAGGATGTTTAGTATGAATAAGGCAATGATATTTTTCGGTATTGCGGCGGCTGTCGGTACGGGGTATATTTTAGCTAAGAAATATATAGATAAAAATCCTGAGGCTGTGGCGGCTATGAAGGAAAACTGCAGTGATAAGCTCCACAAGGCTTCGGTCTACTGCACGGGCGCAGTAAAGACGGGCAGTGAAAAGCTCACAAAGAGCGTGAACGAGATCGTATCGGCAGGCAGGGAAAAGAGCGCAGAGCTTATGAAGAAGGCGGCTACAACAGGCACGGCTTTCAAAAACGAGATAAACAATCTCAAGGATATGGTAGTGTCGATAAACAGCGGAGTTGATGTTGATATTTCCGATGTTGACGATGATGCGGACAAGAAGAGTTTTTCCTTTACCGAGGGCGGAGTGGAGGACGAGATAATCGAATCTCCCGAAGAAGGCTCGGAGGCATTATAAAATCCGATAAAGCACAATGAAGTGTCACGGCGGTATTGCTGTGGCACTTTTGCTTTTAATATGTTTTTAAGGAAGTGCGGAGTGATGGCAGATATAGAAATAAGGACGGCAACGCCCTTTGACGCAGAAGAACTGCTCGGTATTTATTCTTATTATATTATAAATACGGCGGTAACGTATGAGCTTGAGGTGCCGTCTGCAGAGGATTTCAGGCAGAGAATAGAAAAAACGCTGAGGAAATATCCTTACATAGTGGCTGAGCGTGACGGAAGGATAACGGGATATGCCTATGCCGGAGTGTTCAAGGACAGGGCGGCTTATGAGCGTTCTGCCGAAACGTCGATATACGTTGATGTGAATGAAAAGCGTCACGGTACGGGGACAGCGTTATATAAGGAGCTTGAAAAACGGCTTGCGGATATGGGGGTAAGAAATGCGTATGCCTGCATAGCAAGCACGGATAAAGACGATGAGTATCTGAACCACGACAGCATAAGGTTCCACGAAAAGCAGGGGTATACGCTTGTGGGAAAGTTTCATAAATGTGCCGAAAAATTCGGCAGGGAGTATGATATGGTGTGGATGGAGAAGATTATAGGGTAGTGGGCGATGTGTTAACGGTATGAAAAACAGCCTTGCGGGTTTCGCAAGGCTGTAAGATTTCAGAAAAAGTCTTTTGTTTAATGTGCTTCTGCTATATCATTCATCTTTGACTATGATAATAAGCTACCGATAGTTCTGTTTGTCGGACAGCACTTCTCGGGTTCGCTATTCAAGTGGGTACACTTGTCAATATTAACGAGGGAAAGAACCAAAGCAATCAGGAAAACAACTGCTAAACAATTACAATCCATACCATAGTTGGCTCTGTCAAGCCGAGTAAAAGAAGCTCACCTTTGGCAAGGAAAGCAATTTTAGTGCGAGGCGTGGCGGTGGATGTGCTTTTGAGAAGGTTGTGGGAATGGAGAGGTTTGGTGCAACGGGAGGGGCGAGCCCCTCGCCCTACGAAAAGGGCGTGTGATAGTGCGAATGTAAAAGCATATAAGTGCATATAGATGTTGGCATTAAGAAAAGTTAGTGGGGTAGTGCGGTTTTGGAAAGGGTTGGTGCGGGGCGAGAGATGGTGGCGTGACAATCCCTTCGTCTTGACGGCAGAAAAGTATGCAATATAAAAAAAGTGGGCATATCGCAAGTAAATGCAATAATGTTAAGGCTTGTGCCTTGCCGTCAAGCCACCTCCCTTTGACAAGGGAGGCAAGGACATGGTGCGAGGCGAGGGATAGTGCGAAACAAACAGAGCGTTCATTTAAAGGCAAGGGTGTTGGCGATTTTCGAGGGATAGTGCGTTTTTTTGAAGAGTCAATGTTAGAGCAGTTGCATTGATAAGGTCACGAAATTATTAACGCCTTGTCGGTACGGAAAATGTTTTCAGCGGTGTTGGCGATATGTTTATCGGTGTGGATTTGATAATAGTCGGTTTTTTGACAGTCTGAAACAGCCTTGCGGGTTTCGCAAGGCTGTTTGTTATAATATAAGAATGGGGTCATATGCCGCAACAGCTGTCGCAGTGGTCGTCCTTTATTTCGCCTACAAAGGGTGTGGGGTCGATTCCCTGTCTTGTGTAGTAGTCGGCAATAGCCGCCTTGATAGCCTGCTCTGCAAGTACGGAGCAGTGGAGCTTTGCCGGAGGCAGACCGTCAAGCGCTTCTACAACCGCTTTATTGGTCAGCTTCAGTGCTTCGGATAAGGGCTTGCCTTTTATCATCTCGGTAGCGATGGAGCTTGTGGCGATTGCCGCACCGCAACCGAATGTCTTGAACTTGACATCCTTTATAGTGTTGTCCTCAATCTTAAGGTACATTTTCATTATATCGCCGCACTTTGCGTTGCCGACCTCGCCGACACCGTTTGCATCTTCAATCTCGCCTACGTTTCTGGGGTTGGCGTAGTGATCCATTACCTTTTCAGAATAAATCATCAGTAATACTTCCTTTCTGATAAATCAATGTTTACTTTATTTTGAATGTTTCGCCATTGACGATGTGATCCCACAGGGGCGACATACTTCTGAGCTTGTTTACAATAACGGGGAGAACCTCGAGCAGCTTGTCTATCTCCTCCTCGGTCGTGTACTCTGACATTGAGATACGCAGTGAGCCGTGTGCTACCTCGTGGGGAAGTCCTATGCTCAGAAGAACGTGCGAGGGGTCAAGTGAGCCTGATGTGCAGGCGGAACCGCTCGACGCTGCAATGCCCTGAAGGTCAAGCTGGAGCAGTAAGCTCTCGCCCTCTACGCCCTCAAACGAGAAGTTCAGGTTGCTCGGCATACGCTTTTCTCTGTCGCCGTTTAAATGGACATGGTCAATCTTCATTATCTCGTTATATATCCTGTCGCTGAATTTTTTCAGCTTTTCGTTCTTGGAATCTATACCGTTTACGGCATCTGTTATAGCTACGCCGAGTCCTACTATAGCAGGAACGTTTTCTGTGCCGGCACGTCTGCCTCTTTCCTGAGCGCCTCCGTCAATAAGTGGAGGAAGGCGGTATTTCTTGTTTACATAAAGAACACCGCAACCCTTCTGTGCGTGTATCTTATGGCCGCTGAGAGAGAGCATATCTATATTCTGCTCTTTTACATTGATGTGGACGTTGCCGATAGCCTGTACTGCGTCTGTGTGGAAGATGACACCCTTTTGCTTACACAGCTCGCCGATCTCGGCAATGGGCTGTATCGTGCCTATCTCGTTGTTGGCGTACATTATCGTGACAAGGGCTGTATCGGGACGGATTGCGTTTGCTACGTCCTCGACTTTAACTATACCGTTTGAATAAACGGGAAGGTAGGTTATTTCAAAGCCCTCCTTCTTCAGAGAATCCATTGTGTGCAGAACCGCATGATGCTCGAATACAGAAGTGATTATGTGCTTCTTGCCTTTTAGCGCCATCATTTTTGCGGTGCTTTTTATCGCCCAGTTGTCGCTCTCACTGCCGCAGCTTGTGAAATAAACCTCGCTGTCCTCACAGCCGAGCGCCTGTGCGACCTGATGTCTTGCCTTGTTTACGGCTATTGCGGAATTTCTTCCGAGAGTGTAGATAGAGGAGGGATTGCCGTATTCCTCCGTAAGATAGGGCAGCATAGCGTTGAGAACGTTATCGCTTATCTTTGTGGTAGCCGCATTGTCAAGGTATATTGTTGTTTTAAGCATTTATACTATCGTTCCTTTCTTCCTGCTTTATGCTAAATGCCGTTTAACGCACTGTAAAGGGATGCGGTAAAGACGACAGATTTAGTCCGATTTATATTATACACCTGATAGCCTACAAAATCAATAGGTTTAATAAAATTTTTCAAAAAAATATCGGCAGTGAGATTTTTCTCACTGCCGATAAATCAGTTATTCACGGTTGTCTGCAAAGGTGAAGGTCGGATTATTCGATTGCAATCACGTTATTGCCTTCAACCTGAGGTGCGGCTTTCGGAACGGATACCTTTAAGATACCGTCTTCAAACTTTGCGTTTACGTCCTTTGCCTGTACGCCCTCGCCTACATAGAAGCTCCTGCTGCACTGACCCTCGTAACGCTCACGTCTGATATACTTGCCGTCCTTCTTCTCCTTTTCGTCCTTTTCAAGACCCTTGGAGGCGCTGATGGTAAGATAGCCGCTGTCGAGCTTCAGCGATACATCTTCTTTCTTGAAGCCCGGCAGGTCGATGTCAAGCTCGTAGCTGTTGTCTGTTTCACGGACATCGGTCTTCATCACGTTCTTTGCGTGCTTGCCGTAAAGCGGATCGTTCTTACCGCCGAATACCGACGGCATATAGAAGTCATCATTAAAGAAATTGTCAAATAAGTTTTCATTGAAAATTGCGGGTAACATATGTCATTCCTCCATTCATTACTAAGCGGTCTGTGCTTTTAAACGCAGTGCCGATCATTTGCTGCCCTTGTACCTTCCAGAGACCCTCTCTCTTTCTTTGTACAACTACATTATAGCACACTTTTTAGCACTGTCAATAGTAGAGTGCTAAATTTCACAAAATCTTCTTAAAAGTATAACAATTTTGACATTTAAGGGCGGAAATGCGAAAAATAAGTGCGTGAATGTTGGGGATATTAATATTGAAATGCAAAAAAGCCCTCTCTTAAGCACGTTGTGCTTAGGGGAGGGGTTATAGCTTTTAGTGTGGGGCGAGACGGCGGATGTACTCTTGAGAGGGTTGTGGGAATGGAGATGGTCGGTGCAACGGGAGGGGCAAGCCCACTCCCCTACGAAAAGTGGGTGGGATAGTGCGGTTTTGGAAGAGTCAATGTTAGAGCAGTTGCACAGATGCACTCACGAAAATATTAACACCTTGTCGGTTAGTATAATGTTTTAAGCGGTGATGGCGATATGTTTAACGGTGCGGATTCAATAATCGGTTTTTTACAGAATGATTATGTTAATTTTGTTGCATAAGTCTTGACGGCTCGTGATAATCGGGGTCATTGATAAGATGAGAATTTATGGTGGAGTTGTTTATGATACAGCCTTTGTTCATAAAGCCTATATCGAGCGAGTAAACGCCTGAGGATGAGCTTGATTTTATATCGCTGTTCTTTATAAGCAGAGAGCCTTTTCCTTCTGCGCTTCCTATGCCTGCGACAGCATCGCCTTCAACGTGTACGGTGATGTCGGAGTCGGATATGACGGTGTCGCATGCTGTTTTGCGGCAGCCTACGGCCGAGCCGCACAGCGCATTGAGCGACAGATTAAGGGTGGAGTTTTTGATATTTATCCTTGACGGAGTGCTGCCGTCAAGTGCCGCCAGCGAACCTATACAGCCCGCACGTTCTCCGAGCGAGCGGATAAGGAACGTTGTGCCGTCTGCTTTTATATCGGTATATCCGCAAAGAGAGCCGACAGCGAGTGCGTTATTGCCCGAACAGCTTATATCTATCGTAGCGTTGCCGGTTTCTATGCCGCAGCTTCCGTCACAGGAGCCTGCACCGATACAATCCTTGCCGGTGGAGGACATTTTGATATTGCCACTGAGCAGCTTTATGGGCGTTTCACAGGGGGAAACACCGCCGCCGATACATATGCCGTGGTCGCCGTTTGCCTGCAGTTCAACATTGCCGTTAATATCTATCGTAATCTCGCCGAAGGTATCGTTGTAGCCGCTGCCGATACAGCAGCCGTCATTACGGTAGGAGTCAATGTAGAGATTGCCGTTGCCGGTTATAAGCAGTTTTGATGAGCCGGGAACGGATATTCCGTCATAGCTGAGAAAATCGGTTCCTTTTATTTCGAGCGTGGTGTCGGAATTTTCACCAAGACGTATGCACTGGCGCAGAGCGCCTTTTATGTTGGCGTTTTCGAGTATTATGTGTGACTTTGAGCCTTCTGCGGTCTTGATAACAAACGACATAACATCACAGCCGTTTGCGTAAAGGTGTGCTGTGGCGTTTTCGACTATAACTCCTGTGTATCTGCCTGACAGCAGTTTTTCTATATCGAGATGCTCCTCGCAACCGTCGTGGACGATGTAATCACGGGCCTTTTTTATTTCGGGGCGGCACATATTGAGCATACGCATCTGCTCGGCGACAGCGTCGGGTATATCGGGAACGATCTCCTTCTGCGGCTTTGCGGTATAGAAGCCCTGAATGAAATCTACTCCTCTGCGTATGGTGACGCTCATTTCGTCATAGGTTTCGACACCCTCCGCAAGCACCTTTATATTGTTCAGCCTTGCAAAATCAATGATGCCTGTGAGAAAGTGCTGTTTCTTTACGTTTGTGTTGATGTCGGCTATGAGGGAGCGGTCAACTTTTATGACATCGGGCTGAAGGCTAAGCACAGCGGCAGTATTGGAGTATCCGCTTCCGTAATCGTCAATGGCTATCATACAGCTCTTTGACTTGAAAAGGTAACGCAGGCTTGCTATCTTGTCGCCTGTAAGGTCTGCCTGCTCTGTAAACTCGATAACAAGCTGTGACATGATATTTCCGTATTTTTCGCAGAGCCTGTTGAAATCGTACTCCGTAATCATACTATCTGGTATTGAGTTTAAGAATATCTTCTTTTCACCGAAACGGGCACGGTTTGCGGAGATTATCTCCAGAACGTTTTCGAATGTGAGCCGTTCAATATCATAAAGCCTGCCGTGTTCTCTTGCTATCCTGAGCACCTCGAGAGGCGACGAATTTTTCGGCCGCATAAGCGCCTCGTAAGCGTAAACGGAGCCGTCAACGGTAGACACTATCGGCTGGAAGCAGTAGCTGAAATTGTTATCGTAAATAAGTCCTGTCAGGAGCTTTGAATCAGAATAGCTGTTGCATTCGGCTACATATTCTTCCACTGAGAACTCTCTTTTTATACTGCCGAGCGCTTTTGCTCTGAAAAGGGCGAAATCGGCATAGTTAATCATCATATCTATAGTAGCCGCCTGCGAGGGATACCAGCAGTATCCTGCGGTTATCGTATACGCTTCGCTCCGTGTTTCGATGGTGTTGCCGAATTCATCGGTCAGCTTGCAACGTGCAACGGCATCGTACATCTTTTTCATAATGTCGGATATTTCGGACTTTGTCATCTGTCTGAAAAATATGAAAAAATCCTTATAGCTTTTCACGCCGATTATAACGTTATCGGAAATAAAGCGTTTTATCGCATTTGCCGCAGTTGCAACGCACAGTGCGGTTTTATCGTAGTTCAGCTCGCTGTCTACACGCTCTATGCCGTTGATGTGTATCGCCGCCATACAGCACTGTGCAGTACCGCTGATCTCAGAGAGCATACTGCGTACACGTTTTATGAAGTAGTTACGGGTATACATACCTGTGAGCATATCATATTCATTAGCGTTATCCTTGTGTGAACGGGCCTCCATTATCTGTGTTACGTCCTGCACAAAGCCGAGCATATAATCCGTGTCATATACAATCTTGATTTTTATATAGCTTGTTTCGCCGCCTGCGGTATACATATATATGTTCTTGTAGTCTTCTATCTGATTCTCGTTAAGGCTGTCAAGCAATGCGTAGAAGCTGTCCTTGCTCATATTATCGCCTTCTATATGGAGCATAGAGGCGACGTTTTTATCGTAATATGCCTCATTCGAATCGTGCGGCAGCTTGAAAACACCTATAGTGGGAAAGTTGTCGAGAAATATATTCCAGTCGTGTCGGCTGTTTCCGTCTTTATCAAAAAAGCTCATATAAAGTCCTCCGGTTTACACAGATTACCAAGTTCATTATACAAGTTTTTACCACAAAAGTCAATTAGATTTAAACAAAATGCACAAAATAAACAAATTATCAGGTCGATTTTGTACATTTTTGAGAAAAGCAAAGCCGTGCGGGTGTTACAGCGGTTTTGCTTTCAGACAGTAAAAATCTTTTTTCTTACAATTTTGCAAGTTAGCGAAATAAGGAAATAATTTGCTGTATAATCATAGTAAGAAGAACTGTCGGTTTAACTGCTTATTATGGCGGTTATAGCGGCAATCTGAGGAAGGGTGGTATTTATATGGCATTTATGAAGAAGAAAACAAAGCAACGATGCAAAACCATCCTGTCGTTATTCTTTGCGCTGACGCTGATAATGTCGGCGGTCACCTTTGCGGTATCCGCCGCAGAAGCGGCGGCGCTGTCGGTACAGCTGAAAACCGACAAGGAGGAATATACGGCGGATGAGGATATAGCATTAACGCTTGAGATCAGAAACGGCAGTACGGGCAGGCTTGTCGATATTGCTTACGATATTACGGCACCGGACGGCTATGAGCTTAAAAGCGGAAGTGCAAGCGGCGGTGAAACGGAGCTTCTTGCGGGAGGAACGCTGAAGTTTGACAGCGTGTATTCTGCGGTAAAAGCGACTCCGGATAATCCTTCGACAGACGGAAGGATAAATCCGACCGTGCCGCTTATATCGGCGGTAATATGCGCTGCGGCGCTTGTTGCGCTCAACAGGAAGAAGGCAAAGAAAATGCTCGCCTCGCTGCTGTGCGTATCCTTACTTTTGACGGCACTGCCGCTTGATGTTGCCGCAGAGGAAATCGGCAAAGCTGCGGCTGATACCGCAGATGTGACGGTTACAAAGGATATTACCGCAGGCGGTGCGAAAAAGACGTTTACCGCACGGGTAACGGCAGGTAAAACCGCCGACAGCGTAACTGTTACATATGATACGCTGGGCGGAAATAAGATAGACAGCGTTACGCTTGCCGCCGGAGAAACTATAGGCAGGCTCCCCGAAGCGATAAAGAAAAACGCTGTCAATAACGGCTGGTATCTTGACAAGCAGTGCTCGACACAGTTCTATGAGGACGAGCCAGTAAACAG
>OBJG01002674.1_pt1 | contig 10524 bp, 7 predicted proteins | sample 1517941 | NCBI WGS metagenome assembly OBJG01 (sample SAMN04571712, study PRJEB22368) | human gut metagenome | biome: human gut; material: stool | host: Homo sapiens | place: Luxembourg | collected 2012-09-21
CCGCGACTAAAGTCACAAATAAGGATTATTTCATTCCCAGAGGGCGTCTCGCCTGCGGCAAACCAGAATTTACTTCATAAACTTGTCTATTGCATCATTCAACGCTTCAATAGCCTCCTCATCCCCCGTTTTTATCGCATCAACAATACAAGTTGACATATGTTCTTTCAATATAACCCGGCTAAGGCTCTTGACTGCGGCATCTACAGCGGCGAGCTGAATTAACACTTCGCTGCAGTCTCTTCCAGATTCAATCATAATTTTTATAGACTTCATATGACCTATAATCCGGGCAATTCGGTTTAGTTCGTTTTTCACGATTTGGGGCGAATGGGTGTGTGTATGAGTGTAAACATTTCCGTTTGCATCTACATGGGTATGGGTATGCTGGCACACTGATGCCTCTCCTGATTTATGAGTATGCTGATTCACTGACAACTCTCCTGATTTATGAGTGTGCTGATTCACTGATGACTTTTCTGATTTACCAATATGTTGATGTTCTGACAATTCCTCATGCTTATGAGAATATCCTTCTTTATGTGTACTGTCATAGTGTACATTTCCTTGAATATCTTCCTGATTGTAAAAATTATTTCGATTTTTTATATATTCATTTTCTTGAATATGTATTTTCCCTATCTTTTTTGTTGTATCATTTTCCTTATTATTTTCATTTCTATTATTTTGAATATGTTTATTTTCCATTTTTATCCTGCCTCGTATTATTAAAATTTGTGGTAATTTTGAATTTTGTAATATCCAGAGAGATAGCAGAGAAGATTACAAAAATAAAATCAATGTATATAAGATTAATGTTATAAAATCGTATAAAAGATATATTCCAGCAATTATTTTACTCATTGCAATAATATTATATGAAAATGATATTAAAAACGCCGCAATTTCATTACCGAATATAATAGATAAGTAATATCATTTTCTGATTGAAGTATTTATAATCCAAATATCACAATCCGCTCTCTCATATCATTTCCCGGAAATAAATCTCTGCAATCTATTTCGTCTTCAAACATAAATTCATCTACGGTCATTAAATAAGAAATATATTCATCTGACGGATAATAAAACAGTAGTTTTATCTCTCTTGGTTTTTCGTAATAGGATTCTAGTATCCTGTGTATCACTTTTTGCAAAATTTCAAGTGAAAATGGGTTAAAGAAGTAAATTCTATCTACTTCTCTTGGTACAGAAAAGTATTCGGCATTTTCCGCTTTAAATGCTACTCTTCCTGCTGAAATGGCTTTTTCTTTGTTTTCTATTGCTTTATTGTAGATTCTCTCATCATATTCCACGCCGATGGACCTGCATCTGGTCTGATAGGCAAGGAAAAAGTCTACACGGCCTTTTCCACACCCGTAATCAAGAAGTGTATTGCCTTTTCTTATGATTCCTGTGTTTGCCAGCCTTTCTAATACAGAATATGGCGTTGGTTCATAGGGATAATAATATTGTCCTGCATTGGAATCATCGCGTCCCATTGTATGGATTTTCAGTAGTTTATCCCATTTATTTTCATATATATCTTCTTTCATTTTTTATTTGCCCCTTTTTTTATTTTTCTCTTATATTCTCCTATTTTCTTTCATTTTCTTTCTCAGAATATTTCCTGTAATTCTCAATTAGTCTACCATAATCCCACTTCTAATCCAATCTTCCAAAATAGAAATTCATATTTTTTAAATAGAATATCAAATGTCATTCTTTTTTCTAAAATGCTAAACTCCAATCAAGTTAAGAAACACGCAAATAAAAAAAGAGGAGAGGAAAAATGGAAAACAACAGTAACAGTGGTGTTATATACCAAGGAAAAATACCAAATCGTGTGAAGTACTGCTTTGCCTTTGGTGCATTAGGAAAAGACTTAATCTATGGAATGATTGCAACTTTTTCTATGATTTATTTTACAGATATTATTAAAGTTGCTCCCGCATTTATCGGAAGTATGTTCTTCGTTGCAAAGTTGTGGGATGCTTTTAACGATTTATTTATGGGTATGATTGTTGATAATACGAGAAGCCGGTGGGGTAAATTCGTTCCGTGGCTTGTTATCGGTACATTGATTAACGCTTTTGTATTCATTACCGTATTTACAGACTTTCATTTATCAGGTGTAAGTCTTTGTGTATTTGCATCTGTCGTTTATGTTTTATGGGGAATGACTTATACGATTATGGATATTCCGTATTGGTCTATTATTCCTAACTTAACTTCCGACCCGGAAGAACGTGAAAAAGTATCTGTTTTACCAAGAATTTTTGCCAGCATCGGTCAGTCTCTTATCATCGCCGGCTTCGGTGTTCAGATTATCAAAGGACTTGGCGGCAACTATACTGGTTACCACAGATTCGCATTAATTATCGCAGCAACCTTTATTTTTACAATGGCTGTCTGCGTTATCAACCTGCCAAAGAAACAGCAGGCTACCGGAACTGCAGAGAAAATGAAATTCAGAGATATTTTCACTGTAATCAAAAAGAATGACCAGTTAAGATGGGCTGTCCTCTTAATTTTATTATACAATATTGGAATTCAGGCTATCATGGGTGTTGCTACATATTATTTCAGCTATGTTTGCAATAATGCCGGAATGTTATCTGCTTTCATGATCAGTGCATCTGTTGCAGAGGTAGTTGGATTATTAATCTTCCCTAAAGTCACAAAATTATTATCCAGAAAAAAGGCATTCTTAATGGCTTGTACGCTTCCACCAATCGGCCTTATCTTACTGCTCATTGTAGGATTTGTATGTCCTTCTAATATTCCTTTAACTGCAATTGCGGGAATTATCGTTAAAACTGGTACAGGTCTTGAACTTGGATGTGCTACCGTTTTCCTTGCAGACGTTGTTGATTATGGCGAATATGTATTAGGTGTCAGAAATGAAGGTGTCGTATTCTCCCTTCAGACATTAATCGTAAAACTGACCGCAGCTTTTACAGCTTTAGCAATCGGATTCGTATTAGAGTTAACTGGATACGTTCCAAATGCAGTACAGTCTTTAGCAACACAGAACTCCATCCGTGTGCTGATGTGCATTGTACCAGCTCTCGGCATCATTCTTGCTTACGTTGTATTTAAGACTAAATATAAGCTTAATGATGAGTTTATGAAAAAAGTAGTTGCTAAGATCAGTGGTAAAGCTGAAGAATAATCGCAGAATATTACACAAGGTATAAGATTAATCTAAAAATACAGAGCTATCTGCAATATAACAACAGGATACTGTGCAAAGTATATAACACTAACTATTCCGATTCATTAAATTTACAAACTTACATTTCAAATAAATTCTATGTTTCGGAACAGTTATAAAACATTATAGGGCAAATAAGTAAGGGCAAGTTGATTGATATAAAATGTAATCGACTTGCTCTTATTTATGGTACAATCTAAACGGCTGCAAAATAATAAAATAAGTAGCAAAATCCATACCAAAGGAACTATGTCAAAAATAAATAACACAATAAATAGAAAAACAACTATAAAAAATAAATTTCAAAATAAACAACAACGTAACTATAAAAAAACAAACTTAAAAGCAAATACCATATAAATAACCACAAATAAACTACAGGAAAAATGAGGAAAAAATCTTGATAAACTTTACTATTATTTTAGCCGATGATGAACAGCAAATATTATATGGAATGAAAAACGGCATCGACTGGGAGAGCCTTGGTTTCTCCGTTGTTGGTACGGCACAAAACGGGAAAGAGGCCTTAGAACTCATTGAAGAATATCACCCAGACCTTTTAATCAGTGATATTAAAATGCCATTTATGGACGGTTTAGAGCTTTCTAAAACCATTCATGAGAACTACATAAACACGAAAATTATTCTTTTTTCCGGTTGGGATGATTTTGAATATGCCAGAACCGCTATCAGCTATGGAGTTTCACAATACATCATGAAACCAATCGACTACAACGAAATGCAGAAACTTCTCACTACAATGCATGAGGAACTCGAAAAAGAATATGCCGAGAAAATGAACCGCACCCGCTTGGAGAACATTTACACAGAAAGTATTCCTCTTCTTCGGCAGCAGTTTTTTACACAGCTTTTAACAGAAACTCTTACCGAAGATTATTGTACTCTTCAAATGAAAAATTTAAAACTGAATCTTGATTATGAAGTTTTTCACATCATTACTGTAAAGATTCGTGAAAATGATTTAAATGATGTTCTTTCCGAACTTTCCATCAAGGAAACGATTAAAGAATCTCTCGAAAAAATAACGGACCTCTACCATTTCGGTATGATTGACAGAGAAGTATTTTTGCTATGTGGCAATAAAAAGCACGATATTGAACGGATTACCCGTACTATACAGGAGGCCTCCGTCATTATCGAACGTATTTTTCACACGAAAATATCCTGCGGCATCAGTTCCAGCGGTACCAGTTTAAGGGCACTTCCTGTCCTCTATCAGCAGGCTCTAGAAGCACTTGATTATAATGTAGTCATTCAAGATGAGAGCTATACTTACTATAATGACATCCTTCCGCTCCAAAAGGATGCACCGCTTCAAAAAGACGATGACTGGAATTCCGAAGTAGATTCCATTGAGAAGATCATAACTCACTGTTCTGAAGAAGAACTGAAAACTGCTGTTTTAAATATGCTTGAACATCTACATGAAGCCCATTACAACTTAAATGAATACCAGATCGTCATATTAGAGATTTCCTTCTCCCTCGCCCGTCTTTATAAAAAATATCAGATTACCTCTGATAAAGAATTTGCCGGTTCCAAAAAAATGGCGGTAAAAATTCTTTCTTTAAACACTGGCGAAGAGCTCGACAACTGGCTTATTAATTATTTTCAGCTCATGCGTACATTGATTCAGAAAAAGCAGGTAGATAATAACGTTATTTTAGCAGAAAATGCAAAGAAATTAGTGGAGGAACATTTCCGTGAACCTGACCTTTCCGTAGAGTCCATTTGCAAGGAACTTCATGTGAGTTCTTCCTACTTTTCAAAAATTTTTAAGCAGGAAACGGAAACTACTTTTTTAAATTACCTCATCAGCCGCCGCATGGAAGAAGCGAAAATGTTACTGAAAATGACCGACTACAAAAGCCATGTCATCGGAACAATGGTCGGATACCCCGAACCAAATTACTTTAGCTATGTATTTAAAAAGCACTGTGGTATCTCTCCGGTAAAATACCGAAAACTTGGAGGGGAAAATAACTAAAAGGACCTTCTCCCGGCATCCAGAGTATGTTTAAAAAATGCTTTTTGCAAGATGTACGTCACAATTTACGGGAAATTTCCTTCCCTGACAAACGAAAGGATTTATTTATGAACAATAAAAAATTAAGCATTCGTGTTCTTTTTCCTTTAATAATGTCCATCTCGATTGTCTTCTGTATTTTAAGCTGCATGATACTGTTTTCTCATTATATTTCTACCTATCTTGTCCGTAAAACGATAGAAGAAACCAGCAGGCAGAAAAATGTACTTGCACAAAATATTGAAAATGAAATAGATTCAATCAATTCTATTATGAATAACATTTACTACAACACAATCAAAAAATATGATATTCAGGACAAGAACTTTAAAACTATTTTGGCAAATGAAATCACCAGCAATTCAGAAACAATCTATGGACTCGCTTTATATGATACAGATGGCAAAAACTTATGGCACTCTAACAATTTAACCAGTACTTCCATGCAAAATGAAAGCTGGTTTACTCAGGCAAAAGATAATATCGAAACTATTTGTTACGGCTCAAAAAAACTTGTTTATCCCGACAACGTAAAACAGGTATTTCAGATAAGCCGCTATGTAGAGTACATTAATCACGGCAAAATGAAATCCGGTGTTCTTTTAATGCAGTACTATACCGATTCCATCGATGCAATTTTAGAGCATTATAAGAATACGCAAAACTCTTACTGCTACCTGCTTGATAATACATCGAACTTTCTTTATCATCCGTTTATAAAAGAAATTTCTTCTGGTTTATATAAAGAAAACACTACTAAAATTGCTCTAAACAGCACCAATTACAGCATCAAAAAGCTACATGGTACAAAGTGGCTGATCGAACGTCAGCAGATTGGTTATACCGGCTGGAATATCGTCCTTGTCAGTTCCCTGTTTAATATTCACACAGAAAATATGGGTATTTATTATGTAATCTGGCTGCTTCTGCTTATCGTTGGAATTATTCTTGTTTTCACTGACATTTTGCTGTTCCATGACTTCACAAATCCTGTCTACCAATTACTCGATACCATGCAGGAATTCGGAAAGGGCAATTATGAAGTAAAAGCCGCAGAAAATGGAATTGGTGAACTGAAAACATTAAGTGCACATTTTAATATTATGGCAGAAAAATTACAAAACCAAATGGGCGAAATCCGTAGAAATGAACGGGAAAAACGAAAAATGGAGAAAAAACTTTTGCAGTCTCAGATTAACCCGCATTTTCTCTATAATACGCTGGACTCTATCATCTGGATGATACAGAGTGGCGAATATAAAGGTGCCGAGCAAATGGTATCCTCCCTCGCGAAGTTTTTCCGCATTTCTTTAAGCCAGGGAAAAGACATTATCCCACTGGAAAAAGAGTTGGAACACGCAACAAGTTACCTCGCTATTCAAAATATCCGTTTTAAGGACAAGTTTGAATTTTCCGTACAGGCAGACAAAAAACTTCTTCATTATCTCTGCCCCAAACTTTCTATCCAGCCTCTACTTGAAAATGCTATTTATCACGGTATGGAAGGTGTGTACGATGATGGCGAAATCACTATTTCTGTTTATGAAAAAGATAACCTTATTCACATTGACGTAAGCGATAACGGACTTGGTATGCCAGAAAAAGTTGTGGAATACATCATGCACAACCGGGTTGTTTCCAGCAAACGAGGCTCTGGAATCGGTGTGCGTAATGTCGATGAGCGAATCAAACTTATTTACGGTGAACAGTATGGTGTCACTATTGAAAGTGAATTAGATGAAGGAACAACCGCAACGATAATTATTCCGAAACTGGAGGAGACTGCAGAGATAAATTCAGATGAATCCAATAAAACAAAATTATAGAAAATCAGCAACTTGTAATAATCTAACAATACTACACTGAACTAAATCTATAATATATATTACAAAAAACTGCCCAAATAGACAGTAGCCAATAACACTAAATTAAAAGAAGTTATTAAAATCAGGAGGAAACTGATGAAAAATAATAAGAAAAAATATGCTTTAGTAATCATCTTAATACTCTTCATTGCCTTTTTTTCCTCGCAATGTATGATGACACGCACAAACACCGAAAGTAAAAAAACGGTAGCAGTAATCCTTCCCTACACTTATAATAAAGAGAATTCCCGTATATTAGATGCCATCCGAGATTACGCTCACAATAATTCTATTATACTTGACGTGTGGCATGAAAAAAGCCTTTCTTCAAATGAGCTATCTTCCATCATCGCTAATGAAGAACAAAATCATGCAATTGGCATCCTGTTAATTTATCCAGAAAACTATTTAACCCAACAAGAAAAACACTACGATTACAATAATGTACTGGCAATTACCGCCACGATGCAAACTGCCTTTTCTCACTATGCAGCCTTTGAAAACAGCCCTTCTTCAAGCTATCTTCTTCCTGTTTCTGCACAGGTAATAAAGAAAATCCAAGACGGCAAAACAGACTGCATTTACATAAAAAACACATACGAACTTGGCTATGAAAGCATTCAAATGCTGGATACTTACTCACGAAATAAATATATGAAAGATATATCTATTCCATGTCATAAAGTAGATAAGGCAGCTATTGAGAGCGGGGAATTAGATGCACTACTGACAAATTAGAAGAGTAGTTTTAATTCAATCTACACACCCCAATTTACGGTATATTTCGCCTGAATGAATACAAAATATACCGTAAATTAGAGCGTGCAGGTTGCAGGAATGATTTTTCAAACACTCTCTAAACATAATAGTTTTCCAAAAATTTAGTCAATATTTATCAACTACAGATAATAAATTATACAGAACACGAAAGGATTTCCGTTATGAAAACAAATCTTTTTAGCTATAATTCCATCCTGTTTACCTTAATCATCATCCTGATAAGCACCATAACCATATGGAAATTACCTCAAACGCAGAATGGATACACCCACATAGGCATCGCCGTTTATGATATGGACGACACTTTCATAAACGACTATGTAACCAAACTCCAAAACAAAATTGACCGTTCTTCTTTTTCTGGCAAAAAGGTTCTTTACGAAATCTTTGATGCAGAAGGAAATGCTAATCGGCAAGAACATCAGCTTCAATATATGTACACCCAAAACTTCGATGCCCTGCTTATTAACCTTGTAACTCCATCTTCCGCCGCCAGCGTCCTAAACGAGACAGCAAACCACGATATCCCTGTTATTTTATTTAACAGAGAAGCGGATAAAAAGGACTTATCCATCTCCAAACAGGGTACGTCGGAACAGCGGCAAAAAAAGCGGGAGCCATTCAGGCAGACATGCTCCAGAATGTATGGAATATAGACAAAGTAAACCTGGACCGAAACAAAAATAATAAACTGGACTATATTCTAATCGAAGGAGAACAGACACATTTTGATGCTGTAAGAAGGACAAATGGCTTTTTAGAAAGCAGCCAGAACCTCCCTCTAAATCAGCTTACTAATCTCTCCGCAGATTGGCAGAGAAACCTTTCCTCCGTGAAATTTTCAAAACTGGATACTAGCATTATCCAATCTGCAGAAGCCATTATCTGCAATAATGATGACATGGCACTTGGAGTTTACGATTACTATAAACAGCATAATCTCAAACTCCCCCTTATTCTCGGAATTAATAACAGTCCAGAGATGAATCAGAAAATACAAGCTGGAGAAATTTATGGAACTGTAGATAATGGCACAAATGACCAGATATCTTATATCTGCAAATTGCTTAATGATATTCTAAATAAGGATACCGCCAAATATCACAAAATATGGTATAGCAAACCGTTTGCTATTGAAAAGTAATTTTCATTTGCGATAACAGACGCAAAAAGAACTGCCCTGATATCTTATCTGTGAGTGGCTTCAGATGCTTATGGCGTTTACGAGTTGAAGGATTTACACTGGAACTATTATTATATTATAATATGGTTATTAATAATTGAGGAGGAACACCATTGAAAACAATTGAATTATCAATTTCCGATAAAAATAAATCTTTACTTACACACCTTCAGGAAAATGGAGAATTTTTACCTGCCTATTGTGCCGGTAGAGGAACCTGTGGAAAATGTAAGGTACAATTTTTAAATAATATACCAGCCTATACTACACATGACGCTGCCTTTTTTTCAGCAAAAGAACTCTCTGAAGGCTGGCGGCTGGCATGTCAGGCTTATATAAAAGGGCAGTTTACTATTCAGATAGAAGATTATGAAGAAGACCAGATTCAGGCTGCCTCTGCATTTAATCTGTCGGCAGATAAATCTGTTTCAAATAAGTTTACTGCGACGGATACTGTCTCTGACTCTTCATCTAAATCTGCCTCCGTTCAACACATCTCAATGCAGCCATCTTCAGAAAAATCTGATTCGAAAATTGCTACTGCTCCATCTTCATCCACTCATAACGAAATTTCCAGTTATGATTCTCTTGCTCTCGCTGTCGATATCGGAACTACAACCATTGCCTCCAATCTCATTGATACAAATCAAAAAAAAGTATTACAGACCATAACCAGTATCAATCATCAGCGAATATTTGGTACCGATGTCCTTTCACGAATTGATATAGCCAATCAGGGAAGACTTTTGGAGCTTCAGAGAACTATATTAAACGATTTAGATTCTATCTGCGAACAATTTCAGCTAGGAAAAGATATCACAAAACTTTCTATTCCTGTCATCATTTCCGGCAACTCTACTATGCAGCATTTACTTCAGAAATTATCCTGTGAAAGTCTTGGATCCTTTCCTTTCACCCCTGTTGATATTTCCATGCATTCCTACAAAAACATGACGATTCTTCCGGGGATCAGTACTTATGTAGGTGCCGATATTGTCAGTGGTATTGTAGCCTGCGGAATTGATCAAAAAGAAGAAGTTTCACTTCTCGTAGACCTTGGTACAAACGGGGAAATGGTTATCGGTAATAAAGATCGACTCCTCGTAACTTCAACCGCAGCAGGTCCGGCTTTTGAAGGCGGCAATATCCGCTACGGTATTGCCGGTGTTCCAGGCGCAATTGATACCGTAACTATTTTCGATAATCATCCAGCCATTTCTACTATTTCAAATAAAAAACCAATTGGCATCTGTGGAACAGGAGTCATTGAAACAGTCTATGAACTTGTAAAAGAAAAAATTGTTGATAACACAGGATTGATTGCTGATAAATATTTCGATAATGGATATCCATTGACAGAGAATATTTCATTTACTAACAAGGATATTCGTGAGGTTCAATTAGCAAAGTCGGCTATTCGGGCCGGCATAGA
>OBJG01002678.1_pt1 | contig 10506 bp, 9 predicted proteins | sample 1517941 | NCBI WGS metagenome assembly OBJG01 (sample SAMN04571712, study PRJEB22368) | human gut metagenome | biome: human gut; material: stool | host: Homo sapiens | place: Luxembourg | collected 2012-09-21
AGCAGAGGACTCAAAGATGATTTATCACGAAACCGGTCACAGCAGCGGATAACAGCCATAAGTATTTCCGGGTCTTTACATACTGATAAAAAATAGTTATATATTTCTACCAGATTATCCCGTTCATAAATTTCATCAAGGCAGTTTATCTCACGGATAACATCCTCCGTATCACCTTCAAACAAATTGCATTTTTTTGCTATCGCTTCTACTCTTTTCTTCCTCTTATTACCCCTGTTTAGAATATACTACAAAGGTATTTTTTTAGCAAGTTTTGGCATATTTTCCAATAAAAAAACTCCCCTATGAAAGGGGAGTTTTTATTTTATGCTTTTGCTTTTTCTGACTGTTTTTCTTTTTTATGTGCGAGATATTTTTCACAGAGAATGTTAGCCGGTTTTGTAACTGCAACAGGAACAATATATCTGTATACCAGAGCAAATACAAGCATTGTTTTTAATTTGCCCATACCTTTAATTTTTTTGTTTAAAAGGTCTGCTTCGTCTTTAGTTCCAAGATATTTGCCTATTCTTTCTTCAAGGAATTTATCGGCTTTAACCTTTTTATATTCGGTTAATTCTTCTTTTACAATTTTTCTGCCTTCTTTTTTGGCAGCAGCCTTTAACGCTTCATTATCAAGCTTGATTTTTTCATTATCTTTCTTTGCCTGTGCTATTTCTTTTTTGAATTCATCTACAAGACTCAGTTTTTCATCTTTACACTGATTTGCGGCATATCTAACAGTTAATTTTGACCACCAGTCTGATAAAGAACTGTCAAGCATATATGCACCTGCTGTTGATAAAACGAATGTCAAAAACTGGTTTACTGCAAGAGTTTTCTTACGGTCTTTATCCATTTTATCTTCATCCATGGTCAAAGTCTTGTAGATATACATCCCGCTTGTGATTAAAGAACCGACAGCCAAAAAATGACTGAAAAGGTTATCGCTGTCTTTAACGGCATTAGTAATTTTATTTGTTACTTTGTTATCGAACAAAGGCGGAATAACCTTATTAGCAAAAAATTCAGAAGTCCTATTAAAAATATCCGTACCCTTTTGTAATATAGAGCTAAAGAACTTTGATTTCTTAGTTACTGATTCTGCAACCTGTTCAACGCCTCCGGTAAAAGCAGGGGCATTATATTTTTTGTTATTTGATTGATAATAATTATTATATTTTTGTTGAGGAGAATAGGTATTTAATGTTACGTTCATTATTGAGCTCCTCCTTTTGGTTCATTAGAAGATTTTTTCATAAAGTTTTCCATACCGGCTGTTTTTGTTGATGTCATTTTTTGTGTATCTACCGGCTCAACATTAGGTTTTGGAGCCTCTTTTGGTTTCTTTTCCATTCCAAATACGTATTTCAAAATCGGAGGAATCAGGGCAATTGTTAAAATTGAACGAGGTATTGCGATTGCCCAGTCGGTAATATTTTTCATATATAATCTTGTTGCATCAATTTGTCTGTTGAGAGCTTTTTGTTCAATTTTACCGGCTTTATCAAGTGTCTTTTTAGCAAGCTCTACAAGCCGGCCGTATTTTTCATCCAGGAACTTGAATTTATATTTAAGTTGCGGCACATCTTTATTAATATCAGATACACCATTTTCAATATTGTCAAGTATTTTTTCGTAATGATTTTTATAATTATCCATTAAGTTATTAACAGCATCATCCCAAGGACTTGTAATAATAGTTGAAGCAACAAACCCGATAACTCCTGATGCCATTGAATGCCCCGAGGCATAAATCTTATCCTCTTTATCCTTATCACCAGGAAGGGCCATAATTGTTGCCGGTCTTAAAGCACCTGCCAAAAACAATGACATAAGTGCGCTTCCGGCGACGTTATGATCTTCAGCAAATTTTAACAAACTGTTATAAGTTCCTGACTGAAAAATCTTGTCTTTAATCTTATTATTTTTTATAACACTAGCGGCAACCTCACTCTTTCCCGTAAAGTTGCCGCTAAATTTATTTTTATCCTCGTTGTTATTTTTCTCACACAAGCCCGCACGCTCTTTTTCCTTAAAGTTATGCGGGTCTTTATAGACCGCAGAGGAACCCTGCTTCAGGGTTGTATCATATTTTATTGCATTAATTTTCATGTCCCACCATTCAGTTAATGTCTCTGTACATTTATTTTAAATCAAAGGAAAAAATTTTTTGCCATACTTTTTAAGAATGTTTACAATTTTTTTTGCAAAATCCTCCAAAAATATGAAAAGAAGACGAAAATTGCCATTTTCATCTTCTTAACATTTAGTGTAATATTAACACCATATAAATACTTTATATATTTACTAGATATCCAGTGCCAAATCCAGAGTAGGAGCTTTTGCAACAATCGCACTTGATGAAATAATATCCACTCCGCAGGCTGCAATTGAGCTTACGGTTGATAAATTAACATTTCCGCTGGCTTCGACAATTGCACGTCCGTTAATATAACCGCAGGCTTTTTTCATTGTATCAGTATCCATATTATCAAGCATAATTATATCTGCGCCGACTTCTACAGCTTCTTTAACCTGTTCAAAAGTATCGCATTCTACTTCTATTTTATGGGTGAAAGAAATTTTGTCTCTTAGTTTTTCAACTGCTTTTGTAATGGTGCCTGCAAGACGGATATGATTATCTTTTATCATTGCGCAGTCAGACAAATTAAATCTGTGCATGTGACCGCCGCCGACAAATACGGAATATTTCTCAAAAGGTCTGAAATTAGGCGTTGTCTTTCTTGTGTCAACAATTTTGGCTTTATAATTCCCGACAGCATCCTGATATTTACGGGTCTCTGTGGCAATCCCGCTCATTCTCTGTGCATAATTCAAAGCAACCCTTTCTCCCATAAGTACATATTTTGCAGGCCCTGAAATATCTGCAATCTTATCGCCTCTTTTAATTTCATCGCCGTCTTTGAAGTAAAATTTTAATTTTACATCAGGAGAAAGAATTTTAAATACGGTCTTAAATACTTCACACCCGCAAAGAACGCCATCACTTCTGGTATTCAATGCTCCTGAAAGCACATCTGTATCTTCAGCTAAATTTTCTGTTGTAATATCTCCGAATCCGATATCTTCTTCCAATGCTCTTTTAACATGGTCTTCTATATAAAAATTACTTAACAAAATCCAACTCTCCTTCTTTTTTTGTCAAACAACTATGAACGCACTCCTCATTAGTGTTCAGATAATCCAATCTGTAATGAGCTCCGCGCGATTCTTTTCTTCTCAATGCAGAACTTGCAACGAGTTTTGCAACGGTAATCATATTTTTCAATTCATATTCCGGTTTATTAAGACATTTATGTGTCCTCGCAAACTTTGCCTGAAGCATATTAAGCTTTTCAATTGCAGTTATTAGGGACTTTTCGCTTCTTAATATCCCTACGTAATTCCACATGATATCTTTTAATTCATTTCTCAGCGCATCAGTATCAAACGGTTCAAGCTCTGTATCTTCGGAATATTTTTCAATTATAGATTTAATCTCGCCGTCTATTTGTTTTGGCGATGATAGGTTTTCATTTTTAATAAAATCTGCAACTTCATAAGCACAAACAACGCATTCGAGCAGAGAATTACTAGCAAGCCTGTTTCCTCCGTGCAACCCCGTTGAGGAAACTTCTCCGATAGCAAAAAGGCCCTTAATTGAAGTTTCGCCTTCCACATCGGTCTTGACACCACCCATAAAATAATGAGCAGCCGGAGCCACAGGAATGAAATCACGTGATATATCAATTCCATGCTCAAGACATTTTTTTGAAATATTAGGGAATCTTTTTGCAAGCTTATTTTTATCTATACATGTCGCATTCAAATAAACATTATCAATATGTTTTTCCTGCATTTCGTTAAAGTTTGCACGCGTTACAATATCACGCGGCGCAAGTTCTTTACGTACGTCATACCTGTGCATAAATTCAATACCGTCAGAGTCAACAAGTTTTGCGCCCTCGCCTCGCACAGCCTCCGATATTAAAAACCGGTTTACGTCATCATCAAACGCAAGAGCTGTAGGGTGGAATTGCACAAATTCCATATCCTGCATAACTGCACCCGCGTTATACGCAAGAGCCAATCCGTCGCCGGTTGCTCCCTCAGGATTTGTGGTATACTTATATAATTGACCGATACCGCCTGTTGCAAGAATCACAACAGGTGAATATATAGTTTCATATTCATTTGTGATGGAATTAAATACAAGAATTCCTTTACATACGGCATTTGCATTTACAAGAAGTTCTACAGCAAGCCCCTCTTCATAAATATCAATATTGCTGTTTTCTTTAACTTTTTCGCACAGCGCCTGTTCAATCATTTTGCCGGTTGCGTCGCCTCCCGAATGAAGGATTCTTCTCACGCTGTGTGCAGCTTCCTTTGTAAAACAGAATTGTCCGTCATCGTCTCTGTCAAACTGAACTCCGAATTTCAACAAATCTTTCACAACCTTGTCTGAATTTTCAGAAATAAATTTCACTGTATTAAATTCACTTAACCCCGCACCGGCTTTGATAGTATCCATAATATGAGATTCGGTTGAGTCATTTTTATTCTCATGCAGTACCGCAACCATGCCCCCTTGGGCATACCGGGAATTACTCTCTCCCAGTTTTGATTTTGTAAGTAAGAGAAGTCCGTCGGGAAGTTTTGCCTGCTGTTCAATTTTTAATGCAGCATAAAGACCTGCAATCCCGCTGCCTACAATAATTGTTGAATATCTGGAGTATTTCATAATTTACGCCTTATGTTAGATTACACGTAACCCTGTCAACAATATATAATAATCCAAAATTTTAAAAATTTCTACCTTAAAGATAAATTTTTTATAAAGTTTTTAATTTTAATACAAATCATATTTCTGAAATATATAGGTTTAATATTATCACGGTAAAAGGTTTTTCGGTCGATTAAAATGAAAAGATATCGTTTTATAAATATAATAGAAAATTAGAAATAAGGGGGATTATTATGTCAATAACACCAATAAGAATACTTCTTGTGGAAGATCATAAATTAATGCGAGTGGGTTTGAAATCCCTGTTTGAAGAACATAAGGAATTAGAGGTAATATCAGAAGCACAAAGCGGAAAGGAAGCTATTGAAAATTATAAGATTTCGCATCCCGATGTTGTATTAATGGATATCGGCCTTCCTGACATGAGCGGGATTGAGGCAACGAAAAAAATTATAGATAACAGCAGTAATGCCAAAATAATAATTTTGACGTCTCATCTTTCCGAACAGGAGGTAATGGATGCCCTGCATGCCGGCGCCTGCGCTTATGTAATGAAAGATATTAATATAGAAATTCTAAAAATGATAATACGCACAGTAAAGGACGGAGCAATGTGGCTTGATCCTCAGGCAGTACCAATATTGAGAGAAAAGAACTGCGGGGTAATCCCTCCGCGCCAGATGTCCAGAGCAATGTTTAAAGAGCAGCATGCTAATCTTACACAGAGAGAATATGAGGTTTTAAAACTTGTTGTGGACGGAAAATCCAATAATGAAATTGCTCAGGAATTAACTATTTCGGAACATACAGCAAAAGCACATGTATGTAATATTATTCAAAAATTAGTTGTTGATGACAGAACACAGGCAGCCGTAAAAGCCTTAAAGGAAGGGCTTGTTTAAAAAGGACTTGAAAATAAATATTTTTTTGATAATATAGAAGTTGCGGGAAATCCCGCAGCTTTTTTTAATAAAAAAACATAAAATATGCGTGCGTAGCTCAGTTGGATAGAGCGTTTGGCTACGAACCAAAAGGTCGGGGGTTCGAATCCCTCCGCGCGTAAATAAAAAATCCGTCTTTCAAGACGGATTTTTTATGTTTGCAACTACAACAATAGCCCAGTAACTCTTTCTACTTTTTTAATTAATCTTTTAGTTTTTGGTGCACATAATCCGTAAATGCAACAATTTTTCATACCTTTTATTACATTTAAAAATAGCGGCAACGATATAAAATATTATTAATGATGCCAAAAGAATTAGAACTGCACTTTGAGAACTTAGAGTTCAAAATAATATTTCACAGAAAAAACCAGGTGACGATTTTAAGATTATGGATTATTAACCTTAAATATCTTTTTCTGACAAACCTTTTTTATAGACTTTTTTCATCTTGCGCGGCAGTTTTTCAGTTTTTTTGCTTTCAATCTTAACAACTTTACTACGTGTTTCCGATTTTAGCAGAAGTTGTTTTATCACCAGAAACGGTCTTTGTACATGAGGAATTAGTTTCATATACAAAGATTCTTTTTTCTTTTGCAGTTTTTCTGCCACTTTCTCCTTGTCTTTCGGAAGTAGTTTTATGCTTGTCTTAATTTTAGGTGTCACAGCCTTATCAAGTTCGGACAGATAATCAGCATCAAATTCCGCACTGTCTATTACATCAAAAAAGTCTGACTTACCGTATATAATATTATTGTTAACCTTTCCGCATATTACAGTATCAGAACCCGCAACCTCATTTAAACTCCCTGTTACCGGATATGGATTTACTATCCATTCTTTATGCTTAAACCCCTTTGAATCACAGGTTTTAACCGATAACATCCCGTTTTTATCTTCAACAGTATCAATAATTATATTATTCTTATTTAAAGCCTGGCGTTCCTTAACATATCCAGACAAAACTGACCATAACGGCCTTCTGTGACCATCCGGAATATTTATATCAAGATATTCCGCATTTGTTGCTTTAACAGCTCTGTCCGCTTTTTTCAAAAGTTTTTCGGCGGTTGAAGTTGTTATAAGTTGTGTAAAATGTGTATTGCAATTTTGATTTTGTATTTTCATAATAATATTATATACAAAATACAAACAAAAAAATTTTTGCTTATTGCAAATTAGTAAACTTTTGTATTATAAACGGCAATATTATTAATAAATTTGTTTTATCTTTCAGCTTTCTGTATCATAATAATATCAGGAGGCAGGCATGGCGTCTACAAAAACAAATATAAACGAGTTATGCGAACGAGAGATAGAGGTGTTAAACCTTTTAACATACGGTTATGAAAATAAACAGATTTCGCAAAAACTATATGTTAGCACACATACTGTTAAAGCATGCATCAGCGGAATATTGAAAAAGTTAAAAGCTAAAAACCGAACTCAGGCTGTAAGTATTGCGTTCAGAAAAAACATTATTAAATAAGTAGATTTTGTTACAATTTGATAAATCAAAAGATAAATTATATTATATAATAGTAATGAGATTGTATGGTATGAAAAAATTATTACTTTTATTACTGTTTATAATTGCAACATTTTCTACATTTTGCTCCAGAGTTTTTGCAGAAGATATTTTCAAGATTACATCAGCGAATTTTGACACCTCTAATTCAATAATGGTTATCTCAGCACAGGATAACACGTTTGAACAAATTATGCCCGATGTAAAAATTGTAACCCTTGAAAACCCTAAAAGAGCTTACTTTGATATAAACTCTGCAATTCTTACAATCCCGAAACAAGATTGGTCATTTAATTCACCGGGAATAAAGCAGGTTAAAATATCCCAGTTTACTACAAATCCGGATGTCGTAAGAGTTGTAATGTATCTTGATGAAGATTTCTCTGCATCGGATATTAAATTTATGAAAATAAAAAATAATATTATTCTTAAATTTAAAAGCCCGATGTGCCAGAATCCTTATTTCCAGCACACATATCGTGATGAACATGCCTCATCAAGCGATTTTTATGAGTACATGTCAATTTATACACCTGTAAAAAAAGAAATTACCGAAAACAATATTGTTGAACAATTGCAGGAAGCTTTTAATACAACGGTTCAACAGGTTACGGCACCAGAAGTTGAAAAAATGCAGCTCAGGTTAAATACTAAATATTATATTGACAGAATTACTACAAAGCCGAATGCAGTGTTAATAAATGGTTTCGGGTCACTAACAGTTGAAAAACCAATGATTCTCACTAATCCAACAAGAATAGTCTTTGACATGTCCAATACTCTTGTTGCCCAGAATCTGAGAAATAAAGACTTCAAGATAAATGAGACAGAAAGTGTAAAAATCGGACAGTTTTCCGTAAATAAAGCTAGAATTGTCATAACGACTCCGGATGTGGAAAAATACATTCCCATTTATTCAAATGACAATCAATCTTTATTAATTGCGAATATGAATAGTGTTATACCTTCTACATTATATTCCACATCGGCGGATATACTTACTTATAACCTTGAAGAACTGGATAATCAGACGGATGCAATGACTTTATCATTCAGTCATCCTGTTGTCCACGGTTTTGACAGAACCAATAATGAAATCATTTTATATTTATATAATGTTTCTAAATATAATGAACAAATGTTCAAAAATACTTATGCGAAATCTCTTTTTTCAAAAGCTGAAATAAGTTTGATGAGCGGAAACGGTTTGAAATTAACAATTCCGATTGATAAAGACAGCTTGGTAAATACATACCTTGGAGCTGACGGAAAAGCTTTGAAAATAAGCATAAAAGCTCCTAAAAAAGCAATTGCTCCGGTTACACCAGTTATCAAAAAACCTACAGGCGTAAAACGTATTGTAATTGATGCAGGTCATGGCGGAACGGATTACGGTGCAATAAGAAACGGTATTAATGAAAAAGATATTACACTTGATGTTTCAAAAAGAGTAGAAGCTTTATTGAAAAAACAGGGATATCAGGTTACAATGACCAGAACAAATGATATTTATGTTTCTCTTGCCGACAGAGTAGCTATTAGCGAAAAAGTTGCACCTGATATTTTTGTCAGCATCCACGTAAATTCCAGCACCCGTCCGGAAATTACAGGTATTGAAACCCATTATTATCATCAGGAAAGCCTAAATCTGGCGCAAACTGTTCATTCTTCTTTCGCCAGTGCAATAAAATCAAATAACAGAGGCTTGTTTAAATCAAAATTCTATGTAATTAACCATACAACTTCACCGGCTATATTGATTGAAATCGGTTTTATTTCAAATGATAATGAAAGAGCACAGCTGGTAAGTGATAAAAGGAAACAGGATACGGCAAAATCCATTGTGGAGGGAATTAACAATTATTTCAAACAACATTAAAAATAACCCCATAGGATTTTTTGATTCCGGCGTCGGCGGTTTGACAGTATTGAAACAATTACGAGAGCTTATGCCGCAGGAAAACTGTATTTATTTTGGCGATACAAAAAATATGCCTTATGGTGAAAAAAACAAAGACCAGCTTATCAAATTTTCTGAAGGAATTTTTAATTTTCTCGGAAAACAAGGAGTTAAAGCGGTAGTGATGGCTTGTAATACAACATCAGCAACTGTTTATGATTCATTGAAAGATAATTTTGATTATAAAATATATCCGATAATCCAGTCAGTAACCAAAATACTTGCGGAACTTCCTGTCAAAAAGCTTGGAATACTTGCCACTCACGCAACAATAAATTCACATGCATATAAAAACGGCATACAAAAAATTAATCCGGATATTGAAGTTATTGAACATGCCTGCCCTGAATGGGTTAAAATTGTTGAAGATAAACTTGAGGACTGTCCTGAAAGTATTTCCGCAATAAAAAAAGATTTAGATAAAATTTTAAGTTCTACTCCGGACAAAATCGTTCTCGGCTGTACGCATTATCCATATTTAATTAATATATTAAAAGAATTTGCTCCGGAAGATATGTTCATTAACCCTGCAACAGCATTTGCAAAATATATAAAAAAAGATTTGGAAAACGAAGGTCTGGCCTCTACGGCAGCCGGACACGGCAGGGAAATTTATTATGTAAGCGGAAAGCCTGAAAATTTCCAGACCGCGGCGTCTATCTTTTATCCAGTCAAGGAACTGCCTGAACAAATTATATTAAATTAAAACAGGTTTCATAATCTTCAACTTCTATAATCATATCGGAAATTTTGTCTTTAGTAATATTTAATGCTGTAGTATTTTCTTTTACCGCATAAACATTGATATTCCGTTTTAAAGCCTCAAATACAGGGATTGAACCCAGTGAATCATACGGCATTACAAGAAAATCAATATTTTCAACTGAGATTCCGCCGTTTGTACAAAGTTTAGGCGCATTCGCCAGCCCAAGAAGAATACATGGCAAAAATGTAGGTGTAATATATTCTGAAGAAGATTTTGGATTTACTATTTCCGGAGAAATTGAATAATCTGCAAAAGCCGGAGAATGCGCACATGGAACTTTCAGCTCCGCAGAAATATAATGCGATAAAATAGCCTCAACTCCTCCTACAGGGTCAGTTCCAATTCCTGAAGAATAATCCTCATTCATTTCCTCAGGGTCATCAAATAAACATACAATCGCAATTGCTTCGGCACCTTTTTGTAAAAGTTTTTTTGAAGCATTAAGCAAAGTCATTTCATTTTCGACACTTCCTGCCGAAATGCCGTCTTTACCAAGGGAAAAACCTACCCCTACAGGCTGTTCAGTAAGCTCATATCCAATGATATCAACTCCGTAGACAG
>OBJG01002704.1_pt1 | contig 10424 bp, 9 predicted proteins | sample 1517941 | NCBI WGS metagenome assembly OBJG01 (sample SAMN04571712, study PRJEB22368) | human gut metagenome | biome: human gut; material: stool | host: Homo sapiens | place: Luxembourg | collected 2012-09-21
AATAAGGAAGGAAAATAAAGATGGCAAGAACAAGAAAAACAAGTAAGGAAGCATTGGAAGAAAAGATTGAAAAAGCAGAGGCTGATGTGATCGCAGCGAAGAAAAAGTATGATCAGGCAACAGCAAATCTGAAAGAACTGTTAGACAAGCGGGATGCCATAAGAAAAGAAGAGATCCTGTCAGCAGTTGTAAAAAGTGGGCGGTCATATGAGGAGATCATGAACTTTTTAAATGCAGGATCAGATGGAGAAAAGACGGAAAAATAACTCTAGGAAAGCAGTAAAATCAAGGGTTCCGAGAAGCTACCGTAGAAACGAAAGTAAGCCCGAAATTCCGAAAAGAAAAAGAGAGCATCAGATATATCCAAGAGAAGAATCTCCGGATATGCTGATGCTTGACTTGTTTTTAACTCATTTAAAGACAATGAGGAGCTGTCAGAAGAATATGAGGCTATCGTATAGATGTTTTGAGTTAAGAAGGGATACGTGGAATGAATAAGTAGAATTCTGTAGTTGCTATGTTCCCTCAAAAGATATATACTTAAATTACAAATAAAAGCTGGTCAAGGGAGAGACTTATGGATGTGAAAGACAGTATTTCTGTAACACTAAAGACGATAGATGGAAAAGAAACGAAAGATCAGTCAGCAAAGAATATTTTTTCATATAAACCAATTATGAGTAATATTCTAAAATATACTGTAGAAGAATATAGAGACTGCTCCCTGGAAGAAATTATGAATTGTATAGAAGGTGATACGATTCAGACAGGAACCGCGTTGGTAGAAGAGGATATGGCAAAAACCATACGTGGAGAGGATACAGAATTTCATACGACAGATGAAGCACCAGCAGCATTTGATATTCTGTTCCGTTCTTTAAATCCAAAAGCAGAAGGAAAGCTTCTGGTAAATCTTCATATTGATTTTTAGATACAGCAAAATTACACACCGGGTTATCCGGTTGTAAAAAGAAGTATATATTATGGCTGCCGTAAATTGTCTGCACAATTAGATAAGATAGGGGAAAATGGAAAAGGATATGGTCATTTAGAAAAAGTGTACAGTATCTGGATCTGCCTCGATAATATTCCCAGGAAACTGGAAAATACCATATCATATTATAAGATGCAGAATTACAAAAATGAGGGAATCAAAGACAAAGAGTTCCGAATTGATTCCTGGGAATCAGATCTTTTGGAGATTATAATAGTACGGCTCGGTGGAGAAGGACAGGAAGAAAAGGGACTTTTGGATCTCTTATATGGATTATTTTCCGGAAACCAGAAAAAAGTATTATCATATATTCCAGATTCGGATAATCAAGTTCGTCAGAAGGAGGTGTCTGATATGTTAAGTATGATTTCTTATGCAGAGGAAAATGGAATAAAAAAGGGCGAAAAAAAAGGTGAAAAAAAGGGTGAAAATCGATTAGGAGCACTTATAAATATTCTATTAAAGAATAAACGTTATTCAGATGCTGAGAAAGCATCTGAGGACGAGGTGTATCGTGAACAACTATATAAAGAATATAAATTATAGAAATGGGTGGTTATTTTGAAAACTCCGGGGACTTAAATTTTCGACGACTGGTGATGCTCGAAAGGGTGCTCGTTTCAATCGGAATTGGAGTCTGCATCCTATGAAGTCCAGGTTTTAGTTTTTGCCATTCTAAAGATAGTCTCAGCATATTGTGCTTTTGTCAAGGACATTGAGGTCAGACCGTGCGTCCAGCAAAGAGCATGCAGTCCGACAGGTGGAAATTATAATATAATAAGATTTAGGTAATTAAACAATATCGCATACATAATACAGAAAATGTACTATTTAATCGGAGAAAAATATGTATAGAGAAAGAGTGAACGAAAAACTACCGACAGAATATTTGTTGCATGAATTTGATGAATTGATTTCCTGTAAGAGCCTTGGTAGTTATAATTGTTGTGAAATGGTTTCGATATATCTATGCCAAAGAGAAAAGGAAATGCCGGATAATGTATATACAATTTTTGTATTTGAAACAAGACCGAACGTAGAAAAGAGCTCGGAGAGACTTTTAAAAAAGCTTAAAAGTATTACTGATACATATTCATTAGGAATACAGAGAAAGGTGCTGGATGTATCAGAAGTTCGAAGTATTTTTGAATTGTTATGCAACAGTAGAGATAAGAAGGAAGTAGACATCGGAGATGGAAGGTTAGAAACAGGATATCTGGAAGGGGTATCGAAAGTTTTTATTCAGCAGGACAGTACAAAAGAGATGCTTTTAAACAAAGTATTAAAAAATAATTTTATTAATGGAAGTTATATTTTGGAATTTTTTGACTGTGATAAAAAGATTGTAAATGTGTTGAACACAGTGCAGTTCAGAAAGATGACAGATACAATATTCGATGCAATTCCAATTGATTTGTTTTCTGTATCAGATCGTATTGGGAATTTTGTGTTTCAATTTCCGTCAACGAATGTAAGGGTTTCTTATAAAAAAGATGATATGGAGAGACAGTTAACGTATGATGTGTCATTTGATAAAGAATGTGAGTCAGATGATCAATTTCTGGTATTGTCAGAAGGCGTTTTTGATGATTCGATTATTTCATTTGGTACCAGGACATTTAAACAGGAAGGATGTAATACTACATTTGAAGTTGGTGATGCTTCCCGATTTTGCAGGACAACGATAATTGATGTAAAACGGCAATTGATTTTGTCGCGTCAGGAAACAAGCTTTATAAGAAGAATGACGTATGTGCTGCAGATGGGTGCACAGTATGGAGAACAGCGTATCATTTATGATGAAACAGGACAGGTTGTTGACATTATTGAACCCATATCAGCGGAGAATGTTAATATTATAGAACAACCTGTTATTCGGACGCGAGATAGTCATATACATAAGCGTCAGTATAGCAGACGAGTTGATGAGTTATATGCCAGAGCTGAGTTTAGACGGTATGGAAGAGATTCAGAACCGCAGAAAGCTTTGAAAGATGTGATTGCATTGATGAATCGTGCACAAACAGGGAAGGTGTATCTGTGGGATCCTTATCTGACAGTTGAGGATATTTTACATACTTGGTATTTTACGAAAAGTATGAATGTAACGTTATATGCAATTACATCTGGTGAAATTGCCGAAAAAAGTAAAATGAGTGTATGTGATTGGATAGAACAGCAGCAGGAAATTATGGAGAAAAGGAGTAATCATTATGGTATACATGTAGAGCTTAGATGCCAGTGGGCTGATTATGGTTACAGTTTTCATGATCGTTTTCTCATGGTGCTTAATTTAGATCAGGATACCTCTTCTGTCTGGTCACTGGGTACATCTGTGAATAGCCTTGGAAATAAACATCATATTATTCAAAGTGTGGAACATCCACAGATGATGATAGACGCATTTGAAGAATTATGGAATGAGTTGGATGCTCCGGAATGCCTGGTATGGAAGAAAGGAGTATGATGGAGAAGACAATAAAAAAAGATATTTGGGAAATGATCAGTTCGGTGAGTTATAGTACTCATATTGCTGGTAACGCAGGAAGGGCTGATCAGAAATTTTTTGAACATTTGCAGGAAGGTATTGCTGATAATGATTTGGATAAGATATATGAATTCATTGATGCGTATGAGAGGGGAAAAAGTATAAAACCTGATGAATTAGTCTGCAGATTGTTTCAAAAAGCATATAGGGAGGACTCTGCACGTTTATGCCAGCTTTTGGCAGAGAAAAATAACATTGTAGATTATTGGATATTTCTTTCAACTTGCTGTGAAACAGATATGCTTGTGGATTTTGCAAAGATGGATGTAGCATATCCTTGTTTCTATTATGAATGTGCCAGGATTTTGTTGAAACGGACATCGGGTATAGATGAAAAATGCAAAGAGGCAATAATTGCAGCGGTCAAGAGAATTGCTGACAGGGATTTGGCGTTGTGGGAGCGCTGGGTACAAAGAAAGGAACATAATACAAATTGGCAGCAGCTTCTTTTTAGCGTTCTTTCTAAAGTCAGCAGAGAAGCGCTGAAGCGTTTTGCACAGACAATCAATCTGGATATGATGCTGCAGAATCATAAAGAGGATATTGTGGCTTGGGAATTTGAAAGGTTATCGGATACATCAAAAAAATATATCTTAGAAAATATAAGTAAAGATATTTTGGAGAATTGGAATTTATTGTTCGAGAAAAAGAAGAAAAAACATGAGAATTTAAGAGAAATATGGTTTTCTGGTTACTTTAGTTTAATTTTGAATTCTCTTCAATATGATTTGAAAAATAAGGAGGAGTGGAAACTTAGTTTTTTAAATTACGAAAAAATATTAGAAAAAGATATGTATGCATGGTATGAGAAAACGACACATATGTGTTGCGCTTTTTTCTATGATATAACGCAGATATTTTATATTGTACTGGCAGGGCAGGAAAAGCAGATTATAGAGGCGGATGAAAGCGTGACTCAAAGTATCAGGAAGATACAGTTATTTATACGGCGGCATGAGGATTACTGGAAGGATCATGTTAAACAAAAAATAGAACTGGAACATAGACTAGAGGCGATGTTGTAGATTTAAGTGGAAATTCATAACCAGTAAAGGACAAAGGATGAATATTTTAATAGTAGGAAATGGATTTGATTTGGCACATGGTTTGCCCACGAAATATGCGGATTTTCTGAAGTTTATAGATTTTTTTTACAAGCATAAGGCACAAGAAAGTTCAAGATTAGAATTGATTGCGGGAGAGGATATCAATTGCTATAAGTATTTTACAGACTTATTTAACAGTAAACAAGATTCTGAATTTGATCAGTATTTATATGATCAATCAAGAAAAACAATTCATGAGTTAAGTGATTTGTGCAAGGATAATGCATGGATTAAATATTTTTCAGAGGTGTATAAAAGCAGAGAGCAAAAAGGAAAAGACGGGTGGATTGACTTTGAAAGTGAAATTTCCCTGATTATACAGACATTCAACAGTGTAAGCAGGGATATACAAGAGACCATACAAAAGGGAGGCGTAGGAACGGTGCTTTCACAAAGGCAATTAAACGTTCTTGCACTATTTTTGGAAAAGATGGATAGTTCATCAGGAATGGCGACCCATGTCTGGAAAAAAGAAGAAATTGACTTTTGGAAACAGAAACTTCTGGAAGATCTGAATAAACTTACACGTGCACTTGAAATTTATCTCTCAGATTATATTAGCAATTTTATGCTGGGAAATGGACTGCCAGATATAAAAAACTTGCCATATTTGGACAAAATTTTATCGTTCAACTATACATGTACATATCAGAGGATATATGGAGAACATCCGTTTTTGGAGTTTGATTATGTGCATGGAAAAGCTGATTTAAGGAATGATATCCAATCTACAAATATGGTGCTTGGAATTGATGAATATCTGGAAGGAGATGCGAGAGATAAAGACCTCGAATTTATAGAATTTAAGAAATTTTTTCAAAGAATACATAAGGAAACAGGGGGCTTATATGAAGGCTGGCTTGAGGAAATTCAGTCTGAGAAAAAAATATATGAAATATCAGCAATCGTTAAAGAGAATGGAATAGTTAAAAAGCATCACAGAGTAGTTAAGTACCATAAAGTTTTTATATTTGGACATTCATTAGACATTACGGATAAGGATATATTAAGAAAATTTATTTTAAACGAAAATGTTAAGATAATAATTTTTTACACCGATAAAGAGGATTATAAAAAGAAGATTATCAATCTGATAAAAATTATAGGGCAGGATGAATTGGTAAAGAGAACGGGTGGGAAAAATAAAACAATAGTGTTTCAAAAGATAAATACGTGCACATTGGAATCTGATTCCATGAGGGAAAAATAAAAAAGAATAAAGCAGGGGAAGATTTGTGAATTCAGACAATAGTGCATTTCAGTTTGCTCTGAATTCCAGAATATATGTGGATAAGACAGATCTTATTAGTATGCACGATGGAGAAAGAGATGAAGAAATGTCTTGTCAATGATTGACAATCGGTAGTATATCTGCTATATTGAGACATATATCTGAGAAAAATCGTTAACCGTTCGGTTATTTAATTTCCCTGTGTGACAATATGATAGAAATGATATACAGAAAAACATGACATATTAAAAGTAAAGGGTGATAAGATGCTTACAATTGTAAATGGAGTTACATCTAAACAGGTGCTTGCAAATGAAATTATAAATCTTTTGGAAACAATGGGATTAGACGGATATTTTTATTTGGGCTACCCTGTTTTAGGGGGAATTGATGGAAAAATTAAAGTTGATGCATTGTTAGTGAGCGAACAGACGGGTATTGTGCTTTTTGATCTGGAAACATTAGCAGAAGAAAATATGGAAGATAAAATTCAGTTATTGGATGAACTATATAATAATATGGAAGCCAAGCTGAAAAGATATGGATATCTGTCAAAAAGACGAGTTTTACAAGTGCCGATTAATGTACTGTCTTATGCACCCCTTTATAAAACGAAGAGTGATGAAATTTGTACATCAATAGAAGAAGTAAAGGAATATTTAGAAAGTCTGGAATGGAAACAGGGCGAAGAATATTATAAGAAATTACTGGAAGCGATTCAGATGATTTCACAACTGAAAAAAAGAGGTGGCAGAAAAAATCTTCAGAAGGCTTCGTCAAGGGGATCAAAATTAAAAGCAATTGAAGACCAGATTTCCTGCCTGGACAAGTATCAAAGTAAGGCAGTCATTGAAACGGTAGAAGGTGTTCAACGAATCCGGGGGCTGGCAGGATCGGGAAAAACAATTGTTCTGGCATTAAAGGTAGCATATCTGTATACTATGTATGAAAATAAGATGATAGCAGTTACATTTAACAGCCGGGCATTAAAGGGTCAATTTATTCAACTGATCACAAACTTTATTGTTGAAAATACAAATGAGGAACCTGATTGGAGCAGAATTAAAATAATTCATGCATGGGGAAGTAAAAATTCAGAAGGTCTGTATTTCAATTTTTGTAAGGCAAATAATCTAGTTTGTTATGATTATATGGATGCGTGCCAGAAATATGGAAGAAATTCATCTGCTTTTGACAGAGTATGTGAAGAAGCCGTAGAATCAGTAACGAATCCCCAGCCATTGTATGATGTGATTTTAGTAGACGAAGCACAGGATTTTTCAAAATATTTTCTTCAGATGTGTTATATGTCACTCCCACATGAAAGCCGTATGCTTGTATATGCATATGATGAACTCCAAAGCCTGGATAACAAAAACGTTGAATCTCCGGAAGACATTTTTGGATACAGTAATGGACGGCCGAATGTAGTGCTTGATAACAGTAATGGTAAGGCGGAGGATATTGTCTTATCAAAATGTTATCGTAATTCAAGACCAGTTCTTATTACAGCACACAGCCTGGGATTTGGAATTTACAGAAAAAAAGAGGCACGGGAGGAAACATCGTTAGTTCAATTATTTGAAGATAAACAGTTATGGGAAGATATTGGATATACAGTGAAAGAAGGTGTGATCAGAGATGGAGAATTTGTAACGCTATATAGAACAGAAGAAACAAGTCCTGCATTTTTAGAGGATCATTCGTCAATTGACGATCTTATACAATTTAGAAGATTTGAAAATAATGTACAGGAAGCGGATTGGATAGTTGAAGATATCGAAAAAAATCTGCATGATGAAGAATTAAGATATCAGGACATTATGATCATTCACCCTGATCCCAAAATTACGAAGAGTTACGTGTCACATATCCGTGTTAAATTAATGGAAAAGGGAATTAAATCGCATATTGTTGGGGTACAGACAACACCAGATGATTTTTTTCAGGAGGATTCTATTGCAATCTCTCAGATTTACAGAGCAAAAGGAAATGAAGCAGCAGTTGTTTATCTGATAAATGCGGATCTTTGCGCAAGAGGCATCAACTTATCAAGAAAACGAAATATTATATTTACTGCTATGACAAGATCGAAGGCATGGGTACGGGTTAGCGGAATCGGAGATGATATGGATCTGTTAATACAGGAGTTTAACAGCGTTAAGGAAAGGAATTTTCAATTAGAGTTCACGTACCCGGACAAATCACAACGAAAGAATATGAGAATTATTCATAGAGACATGACTCAAAATGAATTAAGAGATATCAGAAAAAGCAATTCTAATCTGGCGGATATTACCAGTAAACTTGCAAATGGAGAAATTCGAAAAGAAGATTTAGATGAAGATACTGTGAATCGCTTAAAGGATGTGCTGTATAATTGAAAGAACAAGAAAAAGTATTTCGAGAGTTAAAGAAAGTTACAAGGGAATTGATCAGATGTGGACTGGCAGAAGAATATAACTATCCTGTAATTCAACAAATGGATATTGTATGGGAAAAATATCAAAATATTTCGTTATATTTAAGGAATATGGATTACAGTACAATTTATGATGAAATAGAAAAAAATCATAATTATAATGTTAAATTGCCAGATGGTGGTATCATACAGTTGATGTATCGCTTTAATAGAACGGGAACAGAATTGATTTCGCACAGATTGGGGTATTATCCATCACCGTCGTATGAACTTTATCAGAATGATCCGGAATTATACGATGTTGACTATATTTACGGAGATATTTTAAATAAATCTGTATTGCCTGTGATTATTCGAGCTGATTACAATCGAGATCCGGAGGAGAGCGAACTGCATCATCCATATTCACATATTACTTTAGGGGGATATAAAAATTGTAGAATTCCTGTAGATCGTCCAATATCACCGATGAAATTTGTGAAATTTATTATGGAACATTTTTATTATGTTCCGAGTTCACAGTTGGAATTCAATTTTGAAATTGAGGGTATAGTAGCTTTCGAAGAACATATTGCAGAAAAAGACATAAATAAGAGCAGAATAATAGTATGAAAATGGAGAATGAAATATGGAAATTGTTAGAGAATCTATATTCATACAAACAGCTATAAAATTATAGTGTAAATTATAGTAGAAAAGTAATTGACATATTCATGGTGGCAAGTTAATATAATATTAACAACAGGCAACATGAGTGTCTGTCAAGCGTTGAAGTAAGGTGTTGTGCCAGGAGGCAGTGCCTTACCAGCTTTATAAGGGTTTAGCATTTACCACAATCTGGCTAGGGAGCAAAAGCTCTCAAAAGAAAATGCTGGGAGGCTCTGCCAAGTGCAGGGCCTTTCTTAATTTTATTATGAAAATAAAGGGAGTTGCGGAAAATATAGATGAGAACAGTTGTTGATTGTGTATCATCATTTATTCTTCTCTTATCAACAATCAACAGAGTATGAAATTGTTCTGGGAAGAAAAAATGTTGCGGTTAAACTTATAATAACGTTTGATAAGAAGGACTGTTTTCATTTGATGGGATTACATATATTATACGACAGATTGAAAAAAGATGTAAAATAGCAAGATTGCCTGATGGAAAATATTTATTCCATCAGGCAATCCTATGTAAACATTTCTTTAGTTTTGATTATTCTGCAGATTCTTTAGAAACAGAATTTTTCTTTTTTCTGGATTTACCAGAAATCATTTTATGACCGGAGTAGATAGCCATAATCATGCAGAGAAGAGAGCTGCAAGCAAAATATTTGTGAGCAGTTTTCATGTTTTTATAGCCGGTATAAAAGGTTCCAATCATGGCTGCCAATGCACCAAGTGACCAATATTTATGTGCTTTCATTTGAATATACCTCCTGCGTTTTTTTATATAATACCTCTTTTTAGAAAGCATGAAAACAGGAAATTTATAAATTCTGTTCTTTCTCAATCTGCTGTTCCTGTTCGTAGCTCTTCCCAAGGATCATATCAATATTGGCAGACACGGTACGAAACTCCCGTTCATAATTCCGGCGGTTAGAAAAATCTTCCCGTTGCATATTTCGCAATTCAATAAGTCGGTCTTTTTCAGCATAGAGGGCTTTCGTGGAGGGCAGCTTATTTCCGACAGATTTTTCTTTCAGTGTTCGGAGAGCTGTATCATAAAGAGAAACTTTTTATTTTTATGGTAATAGCTGTTTAGTTTCTGACATTCAGATTACAAACCTGTTTGCGGCAGAGTTATTGATGCCGTATGAAGTCTTTCGGAAAAATTTCTTTGCACATATGAACGAATTGGAAATAACTCCCGGGAAGGTACGGTTGGATGAGGCTATCCGTCTGATTGTTTGTCGGATGAGTGATTTTTTGGTTCCTTATGTGATTAGCATAAATTAAGTCTGCGAAGCAAACGATACTCCTTGGGCTTTGCACAAGGAGATTCATATTTAATGTATTTCACAGTGTATTACTGGACGCGGAGTGAACAGTAACCAGTAAATAAACAATTTATTGACAAATAACTGACCAGATGTAATAATACCACTCAGAGATAGTATTTGGACTCAAAACTATACTCT
>OBJG01002705.1_pt1 | contig 10424 bp, 8 predicted proteins | sample 1517941 | NCBI WGS metagenome assembly OBJG01 (sample SAMN04571712, study PRJEB22368) | human gut metagenome | biome: human gut; material: stool | host: Homo sapiens | place: Luxembourg | collected 2012-09-21
ATCAAAGAATTTTAAAGCGTGGTGGAATTTACCCCTGCACTGGAATTTACTTTTTCAAGTCATCTTTGTTTGTGTCAAATAATCGTTGGCAACTCCCCTTGTTGTTTTCCTTAATGATATTTCGCTCTTTTTTTTTATGCCAAATAAGCCTTGACCAGGCGTCTCTTTTTCTTAGCAGCAAAACGCTTTCTTAAATGCCTTTCTTGATGCTGTCTGTACAGCTTCCAGTAATTCCTTGAAGGAAATCATTTTTTCGTTTACACTATTACTCATCATATAGTCTCCTTTACGTGTTTTTCTTGACAATCAACATCATAAAGAAAAACTGTATGATTGGGAAGTAGGGAATTTCTCTACCTCCTTTTATTTTAGGAATAATTCCTATTTATGCCAATAATAATTATACACTAACTCCGGCAACTTGTTGGGGATTACGTTTCCCAAAACCCTCGTTAAATAATAACTATTTTAAAAATTCTTCATAGATGTCCCTACATTTACTTGTATTTTTAAATACATTAGCAGGATATGAATCTGCAAATAATTCATTTAGTATATTACTACTCTTACTAATCTTCTCGCCTATGGTAGCTTCAATTTCTTCACCCAATGTGTCGATATTCATTACTTGAGAATAGAACCCATCTTTTGAAATAAATTGTTGCAAGTAACAATACTCAATAAATCTATTGCCATGTATACACACTAAACGTTCTTTACCAGTCAGCACTTCCTTTTTCTCTTGCAAAATCTGCTCAATTTTTCTTATAATTCTTACTCCATTAATAATCTTATACGAATTCGTTGAGGGATTTATCAACGCTTTATACGGAGCCTTGGATGTATCTTCTGATAAAGCACCTACATTCCTTTTTGCCAATGTAGCATATGAAAGTTCATCGCAACACGCCAATGCTACGATGGCTTCATCAAATGAAATTTGATGTTCTGCATCTGTTATTACATCACCACTTTTATATAAATATATGATATGCGAAAACAACAATTCTGTACGAATTCTCTCTTGCTGTGGATCTAACGCAGCAAAATCTTTGTTTTCAATCTTATTCTGCGTATTTGACAGTTTAGTAATCTGCCGAGCTATTTTTTCGCCCGCCTTACTTATATCGATTATTTGAACCATTACAGACGCCTTCGATAATTGTTCCATATTTTCACAATACACATTTCCAATTGTACCCGTTGTCTGTGCCCCGTTAACAAGGGATACACCTTTTAACGAAAAGAGTCCCGTTGCATTTGTAGTACTACCCTTAGCCTTTCTTTCTACCGACTCACATAATAGCTTAATTCCATTGTTATAGTAAACAAAATTTTCCGGTTCTTGTAATAATACTTTTTTCATTCCTTCATTCACTTCTGTACTGCCTTTATAGTATCGAATATTTTTCGCAAACAATTCATTTCCATTCTCTTGATACCATTCCCCGATAGCAGCCGCAGAAATCAAACCATAATAACTTACATATGGTTCTTCCACTTTCCCCCAATTTGTCAAAATAACATCATCTATATTGATTGCTTGTGGATTTTGACCCTTAGCTAGGTATTCATATATTTTTTTAAAAGAAATTTCTTCATAAAGCAACAATGTATTTACATCATCATTAACATTAGATATCAATTCCAACATTGGACGTTTTGCATACGTATCTGTATCTTGATTCCCTGTATGAATAAATAATAACTGTATTTGATACCCCATTTGCGTTAACGCAAATTCGATATCATTCTTTTTATTTATAATTTTTGGATTAGCTCCATCTAAGTCAATGTTCAAAACTCTCTTTATTCCTTCAACAAATGTTTGCATTTCTTCCCGAGAAATGCCACCTGTTCCCTCTTTTTTCCACTTGCTCTGAACTAAAAATAGTTTTTTCTGTACTGCATCCAAATATATCGCATCAAGCCCCATATCGTGATATCCATCTGTTATATGCTTTGCAGATGAAGCATAATCCAGTTCACATTTCATATTTAACGCAAGTGCTGCCAATGCTCTCGTTTCATATTTTCCATTATCTGTATCAGTATCCTTACAATCAGTCATATCCACAGCACTTTGGAAAATTTCTTTAAGTCGATTACTTGTTCTTAAAATGTTAATATTTGTCATGCCCTTACTCCTTTTTTATATTATATCGCTTATAAAAAATATATTCATAATCCCATTCTCCATATCATCAATACTGTAAATTGTATCCATGACCTCGAATGTTTCTCTCAAATTACCTCTGGCACTCTTCCAACCAATTCCGTCGGTAAACCACACAAATGTAAATCCATCAATCATATCCGCTTGCACAAACAATACTCATCTGTAACACTACACACTTTGCATTGTTCCTTGTATGATTTGGCGTATCGGCGTAATTTCCCGATTTTACCAAAGTCCACTAACCATTGATTTTACTGACTTTTTCGCACATCTTACTTATCAAGTGACTTCATCGTCGGGAAATCCTACCGATTTAGCAACTATGTCTTTAAAACTGTATATATCTGTGTTTCTGTTAATCTTATTTTTGCCTCTGATTTTACAAACCTTTACCTTTCTTCATAAATGGTCGCAAATCAGTCGCAATTATTCTTCACATAATTCTGGTTGAGCATAATTAATTATTATACCATTTCCCAATCTGTCTCCAATATCAATACAGAAGTTTTGTTTATATTTTCTACCAGAAGCATCTTCAAACTTAATTGTAAGTGTCATTCTAAAAAAGTTTTTTTCATCTTTATCATAGGACATTACCATAACAAATGCTTCACCTACCATAGCAATCGGGTCTTGAACAGCTTCATAACGACTTATTGTAAATTCCGCCATATCCATTCTCTTTGCGATACACTCTAAATCGGGTATTATACAATATGCCGCACCCCTACCTTTATTCAAAAATTCCATGCGTAAAATAGTCTGTTCTGAATTTGAATTAGAAACAACCTTAGAATTCTTAAAAACAAAATACGGTTCTTCACTAACACGATGTTTTTCTTCCGCTTCGCGCTTATCTTCTTCCCTTCGCCTTCTTTCCTCATTCAATCGTTCTTCATATTGTTTTCTTTGTTCTTCATATCTTGCATCAGAAATGATTTTATCTCTTTTGGCACGATTTTTTGAAATAATATTAGAGATGATAAACGATAGGACACTAAAAAGTAGTGCCCCTGTCGCAATCAGAGAACTATATAGCGGAGCATAATCCTTATGCTCTGTTACCCATTGTAAAAATTCTTTAATCGTCATCTTTCTCTTTCCTGATTCCAGAGTTTAAGAAGTTAATTTTCCTTTACAATTCGATTAAACTATTCTTGAAAATTAATAAGCTCCGATTTCTTCAAATCCTTGGTCGCTTCTGCGTAAATCTGCATCGTAGTTTCTGCATCCGCATATCCCAGAATATCCTGCATGGCTTTGATATTTACACCTGCTTCACACATTCTGGTTGTAAAAGTATGTCTCAAAGAATGGTTGCTAAACTTTGGAAGAATAACTGCATTGTCTCGGTAATCTTTATCAAGTACCTCGAAATTACAGTCTCTTATAATTCTTCTAAGAGCTTTATTAAGTGTTCCTTGATTCTGAACATTACCGAAACGATTTACAAATATAAAATCTCGATAACCATCAACAACAGCTTCACTCTTAATTCCACATTCTTCTTGATATTTCTTTTCTATGAGAAAAGCTTCTTTTACAATAGGAAGCATTGGAATTATTCTCTCACCTACTTTTGTCTTAGTGGTATTAATTGCAAAAATCTGTCCAGCCTCTGTACTTGTGCAATAATATACCAATGTATGGTTTACATTGATTACTTCTTCCTCTAAATCAATATCACACCATCTAAGTCCTGTGATTTCTCCAACACGCATCCCAGTCCATAACATGATAGTAAAAATAGGATACCATCTATGATACTGTCCCTGCTTGCTAAGAAACTTCTCAAATAACTCCTGCTCTAGAACTGTTAATGCTCGTCTTTTTTCAACTTCGAAATTCCGAGCCTTTTTAAGTTCTTTTAAGGCATTGTCAGAAGGATTATATCTAAGATAATCATCCTCAACACCAAGCTCTAATACTTGATGCAATACTGTATGTATGCTGTCAATTGTATTGACTTGTACATTTCTTTCATCTGCCAGATAATTATAGAATCCTCTAACATCCGAACGCTTCAAATCTACGATCCTGCTCTTGCCAAAATCTGGTTCGACAAACATGGTGTACATGTATTTGTAATTAGAAAAGGTATTGTCCTTGAGACCTCTCTTAAGCTGTACCCAACTATTATACAAATCATTAATAGTAAGATTATTCTTATCAACTCTGACACCATCTAAAACATCTCGAAGCACATCAAGTTCTTTTTCTCTTAATTCCTCAAGAGTAACTGCACTAATAGAATGTCGACCGCCTCGCTTGTCTCTCCATTTGAACTCATAAGTTCCACTACTTCTCTGGTATTCGTCTTCTTTCAAAACTCTATTTTTATTATCTTTGCGTCTCTCTACTGCCATGTAAAATCTCCTTTCATAACAACAAAGAGAACACGCTCAAGTACATTATAGCCTCAACATGTTCTCATTGTCTATCAAAAGTTACATCTCTATCAAATTAAATTGAATACATCTTTTCTAAGTATTCTAAAAATAATTTACGCTTAATAAGACGCTTATTTCCGCACCAGATAACATAGGGGCAACTATCACTATTAGTTAATTCCCTAAGCTTATTCTGACCAATTCCAAAATACACGGAAGCTTCCTCAAGTGTCAAGTTTGCTTTTTCCCATAAGGGAATATATTTCTTATCTATAACAATCACTCCCTTCAATCAAAAGGTAAATCTACATCATCGTCTATCTCAATCAACATTGATATAATATATAAAGCCATAAGTGATGATAATTATAGAGATTTTCTCAATTATTTTATGCATCTAGATAATTGTTATGCGCTTGTCAATTCGACCACGCTTAATGCATGGAAAGATTTTCTTGCGAATAGTGAAGTTGACAACCTAAATGACCCTCTAAAAGCCTTGCTATCAGATATATTTCAAGGTTATCAAGCATTCACACCATTAAGCCAATATGACAAAACATCCCTAAAAGAATATCTTATCTCTGCTTTACCTCACGATAAGTTTTCTTTTACAATCAAAAAAATGGATGAATGCATCAATATAAACACCTGCTTATCTGCAAATATATTAAATAAACTCGGTATAGTTACTGATAATCCTCAGAACTATCAAATTCTAATTGATTATCTTGTTAATTACTGTTTTGATGTTCTTCTTACGAAAGAAAAAATAGATATTCAAAAAGAGAAAATCGGACAACTTTTTGTTCATATGCTAGAGAAATATCTTGAAAAATAAGAAAAAAGAAATGGAACTGATTTATTTCAGATCCATTTCCGCTTTTTATTCTTATCTTATAATATCTTCAATAGGTTTCCAAATATCATTATTCATGACATTTTCATCCCATTCAGTATTTGATATATATATTTGAGAACCAACAGCTCTTACAAATCCCCATTTAACTTCTGCAAATCTCTCTGCATAATGCTTCAACGCTTCAAATTTCTTACTTGCATATCCATCAATATTATTGGAACTACCATCCGAAGTTATTCCACCCTTCGCCTCAATAATCCAAACATCACCATTTTCAGTTTGAACGATATAATCTGGATAGAAATGATTTCTTCTAAATGCTTTTCTATAAACGATTCCAAAATATTCATCACCCTTATCACCATTCTTATAAACATGTTTTACAGGATGCTTATCATCTTCACACCATTGCTCAAATGCAATTTCAGTGCAAGTTCTATTTGGAGCAATTAGAATATTATTTCCGTATCCCTCAAAAACATTTGTGTTCATATTTTGGGTTGAAGCAATTTTCTTATGCTGTTTATAGTATTGGTATGGAGGTATACTCCATTCTTTTTCAAGAACTTCTGTCTCTTTAACATCAGCAATTTTATTTTCATCAATCTTACTAAACAATTCAACTAATCTATCTCTATTATTTACAAGAAATGCATTATATTCTCTTAAAGTCATCCCTTCTAATAATTTATTCTCAGCTTCAAAATCTTTTTCTTCCTGCGAGAACAATGACATCTGCATATCCTGTGGACCAAAAAGAACCCTTAACGCATTATTGGAAATATTTTCATCAATACCAATAGCTCTTGCAATCCTTCTCTTAGCATCTCTGATAATGAAACCATCATCATGATTGTTAATCTGGTGTTCACCGCCAAAGATGGAATTAAGTTTCGTCATATCGTGAGTGGTTCTTGCTACACCTTCTATAGCCGAAGTTTTAAGCTTAGTACCAAACATATATCCCTTACTTACTTCCATTTCTCTTTTATCAAGCTTACCATCATGATTCAAATCACATTCTGAGAGCATCTGTTCTCTAACAACCTTTACAACAGCTTCTGGATTAACCGATATTCTATCGTTGCCATCAAGCATTTCCCTTGTTAGCGTCACATTAAATACATCAGATTTTTTCTTGTACTGATATGTATAGAAGCTATCGCTAATACTACTTGTTAAACCTTCCGAGAACTGGCTATCAAGTGTATATAAATAACAGCAATCCAATAAATCACTATCGTAATGCTCTCGCTCTGGCATTCTTCTAATTCTTCCAACGGTTTGAATATTAAACCTTTCAGTTCCACCCTCACGAAGTTTTACAAGAATCTTTGCTCTAGGACAATCCCATCCTGTTGCAATCGCTTGTTTGAACAATAAGAATCTGTATTCTCCATTAAGTTTTGTAATTTCTTCTGGTTTATCTGGATGATCTCCGCTAAACCAAGAAGCAACAAAACCGGATGATTCTGGATACCCCATATCATCAAGTGCCTGTTTTACTCTATCAATCCATTCCTGATTTCCATTAGGGAACTGAATAACAACAAGCGGATTAATGTCTAAACCACGCTTTTCATACTCTGCCTTAACCTGTTTTCTTTTCTTATCAGCCAACTCAAGAAGCATTAAATCATCATCAAGATTATTATTCTCCTGTATTGCCTGTGTAACACCTTCATTAACAGCTATTCCAGTAGCAATAAGTCCCGCCCCAATAACTTCATCATCTGAAATAGTTTCAACATAATCTGCTATTGTTACTGGTGTTGCTGATATTCTAAGCACATGTACTGGATGAATATTAGCAATATACTGATTGGCTGTATCACGATATTTATGCTCTTCATCAATAATCATAAATATATCAATATCCGATTTATGACAAGCATAAATCCTAGACATAAAATCTTTATGCTCACCCTCTTTTAATACTACATTTGACGTACTATTTATTTTATCCCAATTGATAAAAAACACCTGTCCTCTTGGGTCTGGCTCATTAATGAAACCATACACGTCGCCAAATGTAATACCTGCTGTTAATTCCTCAAAACTATCTTGTGATTGTTTATGTAATCCACCTGCCCCAGGACACAGCCACAAAAAAACCGTTTCAGGATTTTCATCGAGATAATCATCAATAAATTTGCAAACCATAACCGTCTTGCCAGCACCTGTTGGAGCATAAAGAACCATTTCTTCATAATCGGCGCATTTACTCATCAAATTTTCTTCGTGTATTGTTTGAAAATCTAAAAGTTCTCCATTAAACATTTATTCTGCCGCCTCCTTTAATTCCTGTCCAAAAAATTCACGCGGAATATACTTAAACCCTTTACTATTAAGAAGTCTTGCTTCTTCAGCGTTTTAAATAATATTTTGATTAAGCCAAATTCTTTCAGCTTTTTCATACATTTTCGCATCCAAAATATTATGTTTAATATCATCTTTGTTTAAAATGATTATGTTCTTTTCCCCATCTATTTCAATAGCGTTTTGCAATTCTATCATTTCCTTTATATGTAAACATAATACGTTACTTAATAAATAATCATCGGGTTTACGAGGCGTCCAATCACATTTGAAATATTTAACATTTGAACGAAATCCATCCGAAATCTTTATTTTTTTCAATGTTGGATATAACTGTATCTTTGTTTTTTTGTAAATAGTTCCTCGCGTTATTTTCCCAGTTCTTTTTGATAACATCTGCGCATCTTCGTCAGCAATAAAATCCTCTGTTTTTACCCCATAATCTCCATCAACCGGATTACCATTTATATCTTTTCCTTCAATACTGCACTTTGTTCTAGGCCAGGTAACATGTGTTGCAATTCCTAAAGCCTCCCACTCCGAATCACCTTTTTTTAATCCTTTCTCTTTTAATTCTTGTTCTTCTTTATCAGACACTTCATTGTTAGTAACCATAATACATCTGCGTCTACCATTATCTTCTGCATTTAATAGATTCACTGCATGCATAGTTGTTCCTGAACCTGCAAAGAAATCTAATACCATTGCCTCTGGTTTATTCTCTAAATATATTTTCAATGAATCATATACTGTATATAAAGACTTAGGAAATGAAAATCGTTTATCTATTAAAAATTTTGATATTAATTTTGTTCCGTATGCATTTGCATCATATGAATTTTTTTTCCAAACAGTTGGTTTTTGATGTTCTTTACCATCTGGTAAAATAATAATTTTCGTACCATCAGGGTTTTCACCTGCAATCTTATATTCTCCATTCAAAGCCTTTTTTATACTTGGTAATGTCACATAAGCAAAGTTATACGCTTGATTTGGGTTTTTACTTTTAGTCACTCTAACACATCCATTTTCTAATGCATAGGCTAAACTATCCCCAGTTAACCCCCAATTCATCTCTTTTCCATCTTCTCTAATTGGGAAAACAGCAATGGCATTATCAACTTCCTCCGCATCTGAAAGAGGCTGTTCTGGTGTTAAAGGTTCTCCGATTTTTACAATTTTATCCGTATCTCTATCTACATATATTGGATAAAACTGTTTTACACCTCCTTTGGTTGTGCCTCTTGCCGATTCCACATCACTTCTTCTCAAATATGGCCATCTAATTTCTTCACCTTCTTCTAACGATTTATCCGAAATTGTTTTCGCATCACCCATATAGACCATAACTAGATATTCATCAACTTGAGCTAATCTTCCTACTTTAGCCTTTCCTTTTGGATTAATAACAATATCCAATATTTGCATCTGACAGTCGGGAAACAATTCTTCTAACAGCAATTTAAGTGTACACAATTCATTATCGTCAATTGCAACCATCAGGATACTATCTTGTGGGTTCATCAAGCGTCTGGTAATCTTTAACCTTGTTTGCATCATTGATAACCATTTACTATGCCTAAACACATCAGTTTTTTCAACATAATCATTATTATATTTCCAATCTCGAGCACCCGTATTATAAGGTGGATCAATATATACACAATCAATTTTACCTAAGTGTGTTTTCTCTAGTAAATATAATGCCTGAAGGTTATCTCCCTCCAAAATAAAATTCCAAGGAAGTTTCTCATCTCTACAGATTCTCTTTTCATCATCTGCGGACAACACAGGAATATTTTCTAATAACATTTCATCTACGTATTCTGTATGTTCCTCGAAAACCAAACCGAATTTTTTTTCTGTTAGATGATTCTCAATTTCATTAAATGCTCTTACGGATACATCATCCGAATGTTCCTTCTTTAATTTTTCAAGAAAAGCAATCATCTGGTCTCTTTTTTGTTTTGTAATGTTTGCCATTATAACTTCTCCTTCTCAAATATATATAATAAAGAGGATAGAAGTTTCCTTCCATCCTCCAATTATCATATTATTGAGCATGTTCTCTTTTTAATATAATTTCGCACCTGCTGGAATGTGGTTATCAACCATAAGAAGATGAAGCTCTTCATCCTCTGAATCCTTAAGATTGTTTACTGCTGAAAGTAACATACCACAAGATTCAATTCCCATCATCTTTCTAGGTGGAAGATTTGTGATGGCAATAAGTGTCTTTCCAACTAATTCTTCTGGCTCATAGTATGCATGAATACCAGAAAGAATTGTTCTATCAATACCTGTACCATCATCCAAAGTAAACTGTAAAAGTTTTTTGCTCTTAGGTACTGCAACACACTCTTTAACTTTTACTGCTCTGAAATCAGATTTGCTGAATGTATCAAAATCTACCATTTCCTCAAATAACGGCTCAATCTTTACATTAGAAAAATCAATTTTCTCAGATTCAGTCGCAATCTGGTCGCAATTCTCTGATGAATTACTCTTAGATTGCTTATTTTCCTGCTTATCTGAACCTAATGACTTCATTGTCGGGATTTCACATCAATTTAATTTACTTTAATGCTTTTTCCTTTAATAAAGCCTTTTTCGGTGTTCCAACATTATTATAATAACATATTTATGCTGATTACACCACTCGAATTTGTCGTAC
>OBJG01002711.1_pt1 | contig 10415 bp, 9 predicted proteins | sample 1517941 | NCBI WGS metagenome assembly OBJG01 (sample SAMN04571712, study PRJEB22368) | human gut metagenome | biome: human gut; material: stool | host: Homo sapiens | place: Luxembourg | collected 2012-09-21
TTACCACGTCCGTCCCCTGTTCATGCAACTGGCGCACGACGGAGTTCATGTGGAAACTCTTTCCGCTGCCCGAAGGCCCCAGGCAGAAAAAATTCGAGTTGTCGGTCAGCTTGTTCTTTCCCTCTTTTCCCGTGATGTCGATAGCTACCGGAACACCTTGACGGTCAGTATAATAAATTTTTATCGGCGTTTCCTCACTATGCTGCACCCGTTCCTTGTACATCAGGCATACCGCAGCGTCGGAGAGGGTCAGAAAACGGTCATATTCCTCGTTCAGGCTGTAACAGTTGCCCGGAAATGAACTGACGAACAGTTCCAGTTGGTTGTATGCACGCTTACTGATATGTATGCCCATGCGCCCAAAAGCGTTTTCCAAGTGATTCGTGCATTTTTGAAGGTCGGTGTCGGCAGGCACGCCCACCACCATGTTGAAGTGCGTGTACACGAGCAGTTTGCTTTCACGGGCTATTACGTCCTGTACCTGCTTGATGTCCTCTACGGCCATTTGGTTACTCGGATTGGGTATGCTTGCGTGCCGGTTCTTCTTTTTGTCGAGTAATGCCAGTTCACGCTTCTGACTGGGCAGGAAAATAATTTGGTTGTACACCACCGTTTCTGCGTTCGGAATATTATCCACCACCGAGACAAGATCCACTGGCATCTCGGTATTATTCACCTCAATATTGGTATAGGGACGTATCAGCGAGGGGAGTGCGGCGCAGTCCACGTCCACGAGGCTGTACACCTTACAGCGTTTGTCACCCATAGATACCGTTTCGTCGTCAGCCTTGACATTCGTCATCGAGACCGTACGGTCTTTGAAGTTCATCGCAAAGTAACGGTCCACATATTCGCTTGCCTCGGCTTTGTTCAGGAATTTCACTTGTACACCGCTGTCGCGTAGTAGGTCTCGAACCTTATAAATCTTCACGAGGAAATCGCGCCATTTCTTGCTATCGTAAGAGAAAAGACGGCTCTTCTTGGCTTCCTGTGTGATAGCCAGATAGCAAAGGCTGTCCGTGTACGGACGCCCATTAAAATAACGGAAGTACGATGCCGAAAGAAATTCTTGATTATGCTCTGGCTCCTTCGCGAACTGTTTTCTCACGAAGATGTCCTGTTTGTGTAAGGCATATCCTTCGCCCAGTGTTTGCGCAAGGGCAGAGAATAGATGCGTGAAATCGTAATAGCTGTCAATGTCCGCCGAATACTTCTGTACCGGATTTTCGATTTTTAAGACGGCGGAATATTCACCCGTCTTGGTGTACAGCACACCCACACCATCTGTATCTTCCACAGAGAAATAGATATTCTGAAAGATGTGCTTGCGCTTGCCGCCCGTACCGAACGTATAGACTGACAAGGCCATACCCGTACATAGGGCGATGAAAAATAAAATGATATATAGGGTCATTCCGATATGCGTTCATTAAATAGGGGCAGGTCTGCCTCGGCTGGAGGCGAACCCGCCCGCGTTCAACAATCAATCAGCCACACACATTGCCGTGATGGTTTTTCTTATAGTCATACTTTGTGCGAATAGGCATACACATACACTCCACGTTTTACATTTTTGCTGTGCAGCCCTTTTCGCTGTTTGAGGATGATAAGCACGATTCCCGCAGATAAGACAGTTGCCAATACGACCAGTCCGGCCACAAAGCCCATAAGACAGTAGGCGGCGATAAAGCCCACAATGGCTCCACCAGCCACGCCTGCCGCCCAATAGATGTAGCGACCTTGTAATCCCATCAGCTCCAAAGGCCGTTGTAACCCCTTGAACAGCGGATAATCCGGATAACGTCCGTCATTAATCATTTCTTGACTGTTTATGCGTTAATTCCGAAGAACAGAGGTAATGCTTGGGCTGCCGCAATCAAGAAAAGGCACGCCCCAACTACCATCATAATCTTCTTCTTGACATCCTGTTCCTCGTTGTTCATGGCGATATACACCGAAATGGCTCCGATGATGGCCACGACACCAGCAATGGCATAGCGGAGTTTGACCATGACAGGAACGTATTTCACAATTTCCTCCGCTACGGTTGATAGAGCTGTCGTACCGGCCGAGTAATCGCCTGCCGTACTTTGAGCCATAGCAGGTATGCCTCCCAACAGGGCAATGATTAACATTCTTACTTTGGTGGAAACTTGCATGATAGTTTTCTTTGCCTTTCGGCACATTCTTTTAAATTTCTGAAACATATTTATTACATTTTTGTGGTACTCTTGTTTTTGAATTTATTTTACACTTCTATCAGCCACCTATATGCGGTAGCCGAAGAAAGCAGGGAACACGATTGAAGCTCCAATGATGAAGAGGCACGCACCGACAAGTGATACGATAGACTTCACCACGCCGTCCTCGCCTGTGTTCATTTTGATATAGATCTGGAGCGCGGCAACGACTACGAAAACCGAGGCGACAGCGTAGCAGATGTACAGCACGTACAGCATCATCGTCACCACGAAGTCGTGCATCGTTGCCAGTGCGTCTGCACCCCAACTGTAGTTTACGCTGCCACTTTTGGCGAATGCCGCATAAGGGACAAAGCACAATGCACATAATATTTTTTTTGCTTTCGACATTTTACAATCGGTCTTTGAGAGGTTTCCACACCAGTTCCGGACGGTTGCCCGTCTTTCCTTTGGCAAGCATCGCTTTGTACAGTTCGTCTGCCGTGTATGCGTCTGACAGGTAGGTCGCGGTTTCTTCCATCTGTTCCTCCGCTTGGGCTTTCAGGCGTTTTAGCTTCTCCGCCACGGCTATCTCGCCATTATTGTCTGCGGTTTCCGTCTCCTGTGGTGCAGGCGAAGCGGTAGGGGCAACATCTGTTTCATATTTCTCATTACCCACATTGAATCCCGTATCGCTCTCCGTCACGTACACACTCTGTTCATCTTCTGGCGCACCGAGGTCAAATACCTCTTCTTCCGGCTTGCCATTTCCTTTTTTTCCATAAAGGTCCTGCACGATGATAACTGCATAATAGACGAGATAGGCAACCGTCAGGACAATGGTGAAAATAAAATATGATTTCATATATTTTTGTATAATATGATTTTTATATTTGGTTGTGTGTGCAAAATAAGAATGGATAATTTGAAAGATAAAATTATTGATTATAAAACGTATCGTTTCAATATAATATTTTTTCAAAATCTAAAAATCATATTTCAAAATCATATTCAAATATGATTTTGGATAAGAAAACAGGAAAAGTCGGGATATAAAAAAAAGCCCTCCGTGATGAAGGAGGGCTTAGGGAGCGGTTTTTTCATTGTTTCTTCCCACGTAAGTAGTCGTTCAGGTCTTTGTAACCGGCATAACAGTTTGATTCGTTATAGACGCATCTGCCATACATCCCGGCTATGGTTTCCACTGTCTTTTGTCCGGCAAGGTCATTGTCAAGGTAACAGTGAATATACGTGTATTTTTGCAAATACGTCAATGTCCTTTTCAGATTACTGACCGAGTTCATAACAAGGTAGTCACAGGGGGCATTAATGCAAATGGCACTATCGTCCGTCTGTTTTAGGGTTAGATAGGACAGAAAGTCCATGAATCCTTCAAATAGGCAGACACGGCTCTGTGCCTCACCACGCGATTGGGGTATCAAGGAAATGTCCTTGTTCTTGATACATCCTTTGTAATAAGGGTTTCGTACCTCGTATCCACCGGATATATTGCCAAAGGCCAGTGCAAAGTAACGTCTCTGGCGCAGTTCGTAATGGACTTCCTTACAGAACATTCGTCCGATATCCGAATCAATCATACGTGAATGGAGATATGAGAGCAGTGCGTGGTGTCGCAGCGGCACGATAATCAAATTCTTCATGTCGGCTTCCACTGGTCGAGAGGTTGCGGGCAACGCCCGGGTTTTCGGCAGCGACACACCATTGACATACCGTTTGATGTATGCTAATGCTTCACTCACACTTTTAGTTCCGCAAAGGTACTTACCCAGTTCCACAAGGTCGCCTCCGGTGGCCTCACCAAAATCATACCATTCATTCAGCCGGTCATTGACTTTGAACGATGGCGTCACCTCTTTCCTGAGAGGCGAAAGATACCAGTATTGCTCTGATTTCATATACTGCGCACGGTGGCCGAGCTGGGCCAAAAAGTCCACGATACGCACTCGTTTTGCTTCGTCTATGGTCATATTAAATTTCTTTTCACTTGTTTGTACAAAAGCGGTTTAGTTTAGTTTGCGCCCCTATATATATAAATACTAAATTAAACTGAATTATATAGGCCCGCGCCCGCTCTCATTCTTCATCGAAAAGCATGGTTTCTGCCTGTGTCATGTCATAATAAAAAAGTTTATCTCGTTTGATAACCAGTTTTAAGGTGTCAGTCAGATATTGCAGCAGTTTGACCATTACGTTTCTCCCACGCTTAAATCCGATTGCCTCGTAAGCAGTCATCATGGCTTGCAGCATATTTTCAAACCCACGGATAGGTTTGTCTCCAAACGCAGCGGAAAGGGCTTCACGGTGCTGTTCGATGCTTAGTTCCATAAAACCCGTCCGTTGTTTCGGTTTCTGATGTGGGGCATTCTCAAACAAATGCCCTTCTGCGAGAACCGGGAGCCCACCCTCATTGACAGTGAAAGCAAAAGGTTTAAACTCTTTCTCACGGATATGTAACGCATGGACCTCGCTGATGTTGGGACAATCATTGTTTTTGCTGATGACCAGTACGGTTTCCGCTTTGTTGCTCATTTCCGTACCGATATGCCCGCGTACATTGTTATCTCCTTTATTCAAGTGTAGCACACAGTGGATATGCAGGTCATACTTTGATGACCATTCCATCATCTTGTTAATGACTTCCACAGACTCACCGGTACTGTTTATATCAAGCATCAGGTCACGGATACCATCGATAATTACAAGTCCGTATCCTTTTCTTTGGCGTAAGGCGTAGTCGATGACCCCAATGCGTATGGCCGGAGAGTATTCGCGCAAGCAAATAAAGTCGAGGTTTTCACTGTCGGTTGTAGTGGGCAGTCTGGCAAGCCGCAAGATGCGTTCCAGTACATTGTGACAATGGAAGCGGCTCTGCTCCGTGTCCACGTACAGAATCTTGCGTTTACCTTCCGGGAGGTGCGCCCGGTAGTTCAGCACTTGTTTCCCTGCCAGCGATGCAGCGACAATGGCCGAAACGTTAAATGTTTTTTTTGATTTCGCCTTGCCGGTTGATGCGCTGAAGTTGCCGAGCGTAGCAATGGTCGAGTTGTCTATCCAGATAATCTGTGGCGGCGTTTCATAGGTATCCGTCGCCCGAATCTGCGAGGCGGAGAGGATATCCGATAAGAAATCCTCCTCCGGCCTCATATCCACATTATATTCAGTTCTTCTTTCGTTTTCCATGGCGTCTTTGATTAAAGAAAGGTTGTGTGGCAGCGGCCTCGTTTGCCATACGTGCTGCTTCATCTACGGTTGGTTCATAATTCTGCAAAAGCCATTCGTCCAGATCTTCTTTGGCGAAATATATCATTTTGCCACGTGGCTTGTAGTGCGGAATCTCCTTGCCTGATGTTAGCTTGTACAGCATACTCTCGGATATTCCGATATACATACAAGCCTCTTGGAAGGTAAACACCTGTTTGGTGGTATATATATTTTTTTCCAGCAATGCGATGCGTTCCAACAGACTTTCTATCGGATCTAATTTCTTTAGGATGGCTTCGACGCTTGTAAGCCGTTCACTCAGCCGTTCCATGAATGTCAATCTATTATTTTGCATAAATGAGTTATTATAAATTTAGACAATGAAGTATATCCTCCGTTATGTAGCGCGCTAACGGAGGTCAAAGATAGGGCAACCCAAAAGGTCAGCGTGAGTTTGTACCGTGATAGTAACCACGTATCACGGCAACTGTCACGCTTTTACCTTTCACATACTTCGCTTATTGGCACTTCTTACCACTCTCTCAGTTCATCAATGGCTCGTCTGATACCGTAACCTGTTGATGTCATGTTGTTACGCAAGGCAGACAGAGCGGATGAAAGGCTTGAAGCTGAAACGAATCCTTTTCCATCCTTGGTTTGCAAGAACCGCCCACTACTGAGAACGGACTGCCATTTGGCTTGGATAAACGAGTGCTCAAGGAGTGTATCAAACAGGATGGCCACATGGCGGATATTGTTTACACGAATACAGAATCCTTCTTTACAGGAAAGCAGGGCTTCCATATCTTCAACGTGTAGGGTAGAAACGCAAAACAGATGATAAGCATTGGCACAAGCTGTAATACCTATCATCTGTTTACGAGTGAGATTGCATCCAAAAGAAAGAGGATAAATTCTTGTCGGTCCATCTTTGCAGCACGTGACGGACTGTGATGGTGGCACAAACGTATCATACGTTCGTTTCAGTTCCATACACTTCTCGAACGAGAAGTCTGCTTCGGTAAAAAATGCTCGGATAAGATGGGAGCAATCGTTTAATAGCCCCTTGACGATATGAATGTTCATTTCATGGCAGTTCCGGCAGACCGCATGGTCACAGTCGATATACCGGTGGCTGTTTACGAAATCCTCCACGTAACGGTAGTACTGCTTATTGCCCGTCACGACATCACGGAGATACATTGTTTTTGCTTCAACGAGCAATGCGAATAATTCTTTCGCTACATCCTGTTCTGCAACAAAATGGTGCAGATGTTTTTTCCCTCCAAAAAGAGAGAGAGCCATTGTTAGGTCTTTTCATGATGAAATATTTTAAATTGGATTTATATGATATATTATAAGAGTGTTGCTCCCGAAAGAGAATCCTGTCGGAACAACACCCTTATAAGTGATTACATATCTGATGTTCATTGCATTGTCAATCGAATAAACCGTTGGTCAGATTTACTGCATCGTCTTTTTTCTTATTGACGATTTTGGCATACACTTGGGTCATCTTTACAGATGTATGACCGAGTAATTTAGATACAGTGTACAAATCGGCCCCCAATGTCAGCATCATTGTGGCGAACGTGTGACGGGCGGTATGAAAGGTGAATCGCTTGGAAATTCCGGCGGCTTTGGCCCATGGTTTGATAAGCTGGTTGATACCAGAAGGCAAATCGAACACATGGTCGTCTGCTGTCTTGTCCCCACGTTCCGGCATCCACTTCAACGCTTCATTGGAGAGCGGAAGGTAAATCGGTTCTTTCGTCTTCTGCATGGCTACTGCCAAGCGGTATTGGCCGTTGTCAATAAACACATCTTTCCATTGCAATCCGATAATGTCACTGATACGTAGTCCACAGAAGCAGGAGAACAGGTAGGCACTTTTTACCCCTTCGTTCTGCATTGGTGTAGCGATTAATGATCTCACTTCTTCAATAGTCATATACGAACGCACACTTTCCGGCATCTTGGGCTTCTCCGATTTTTCCATTTCGTTGAATGGATTCTTTAAGATCCGTTTCGCACGGACAGCGGCATTTAACGCACCGTTGAAAATCTGGTAATAGGTATTACGCGTAGAAGCCGAGATGGGTTTTCCTTTGGGACGGTAGTTTGTCAGCATATAGTCGATATAGCCGTGGCAAAAAGTGAGGTCAATCTGATTTAATGTGAATCTTTCTCCTGCATACTCTTTCAAGATATCGGTAACAGATTTTATCTGGCCTATGTTTTTCTTACCACGTTTCTTCTGTTCCTCTTTATAGAGTTGCATCCAGTCCAGCAGATAAACCTTATCCTTGTGATTCATGATACCGGCTTCACCACTTGTCAACTCTATGATACGCTTCGATTTGATTGCATTTGCGGCAGCCATTGTCGTTTCGTTCTGTTGGCGGGCATTACGATCCGTTTCCGGAATAAGATACATTTTCAGATACTCGTATGTCCGCTTACCATTTCGGTATATATCCAGATACAAACTCTTGCTGCCATTGGCCAACTCCTTCGTCCGAAGACGAATCGGCTCCTTTACTTTTATTGGCTTTCTGGTCCTTGGCATATTTGTGTCCTTTTATTCGTTATTTCCTATCACAAAGGTACAAATAAAAAACGAAATCAAGAAACAAACAAGAAACAAAAATGCACCTAAAAAGAGCAAAGCAACAGAAAACGTAGAAAACAACTGAAAATAAAAACTCGTATATAAATTATTGATATATAGATGATTTATCTATATTTATTTGGAACTTGTTTTCATTTTATATATGTCTTTATGATTATTGGAAAAAATCGTATATTTACGATATTCAAATAAATCCCGGGTAATAATGATGACGAGAACAGTTTTTATACTTTTGATATCGAGCCTTTGTACGCTAAGTTATTGTACGCCGAGGACCGAGCCTGCTCAAACCGAGGTCTTAATTCCTGTGGATTCTATATCGAAGGATTCCGCTGTGATCGTGGAGACTTTGCCTCTCCGTATCGAAATAGAGAAAGAGCTGCTTTACGATAAGCATACTTTAGAAGATACTTACCCCTATAAAGATACGACACGGGAGTTCCAGTGGGAGAAAATGAAAGAAAGATTATCCTTATTGGAGTCGATCCAAAGGGAGCCGTCTCAATGGGCGATCTTGCAGAACTATAAAAACAGGAATGGAGAGGCTCCTCTTGTAAAAGTCTTCAAGAGAGATGCCTATAAGAGGGTTTCCGATACGCTTGGTGTAGAACGCTATCAATCCGTCCCGCTTTATTTGCTGACTGATACCGTGACTCCCGAGATCTATGGACGTGACGGTAGCTTGGTTCGTATCAAGGCGATGGATGAGGATTCTAAATTCGCTCGTATACAAACCGTGTATGATGGGGAGGAGGAGTGGTATGCTCCGAAGAAATATATCAAGCAAATAGGGGATACGGTAGTCTTCGATAAGGCGATCTTCGTGGATCGTCATAACCAGAATATCGCGACCTTGGAGCACGTCGGCTCGAAATGGTTGGTTCGTAGCATGAACCCTGCGACTACCGGACAGCATCGTCCTCCTTATGCGCAGGAAACCCCGTTGGGAATGTATGTTCTCCAAGAAAAAAAGTCTCGCATGATCTATTTGGTAGACGGTTCCAAGGAGACAGGTGGATTCGCTCCTTATGCCAACCGTTTTACGAATGGGGCGTATATCCATGGCGTACCGGTCAACGCTCCTCGTAAATCGTTGATCGAATATAGTCCTTCGTTGGGAACGACACCACGGTCTCATATGTGTGTGAGAAACGCGACTTCGCATGCGCAATTTGTTTACGATTGGGCGCCTGTTAATGAGACGATTGTTTTTGTATTAGAATAAAAATCATAACTTTGCGGCGTTATTGTTTTTTAGTATGCGAAGGATTTTCTTGTATTTGTTTTTTATTGTCTTGTCTGTAGGTTCAATTTCAACCGGTGGCGTTTTGCGTGCCCTATCTCCGGAAACGAGATCAACGTCTGTGGCGGTTATGGGGCGCCAATTATATGAGGAGATGCGATTGGATCAATGGGTTTGTTTCGATGCGTTTATGCAGGGGCTTAGAGGTTCCGAGAAGATTGATCGGAAAAATAAGGATATCCTTACATTGATCGATTTCTCTAAACCTTCTACGGCGGAGCGTATGGTTGTATTGGATATACGGCAAAAGAGAATACTTTACACCTCTTTGGTTTCTCACGGTAAGAATAGCGGAGGGAATTATGCGACCTCTTTCTCGAACGAGAACGGTTCCCATAAAAGCTCTTTAGGATTTTATCTGACGGAAAATACGTACCAAGGCCGGAATGGCTATTCGCTTATCCTAAATGGATTGGAAAAAGGAATAAATGATTTGGCTAAGCAAAGGGCGATTGTAATTCATGGTGCCTCTTATTCCGATCCTTCTGTGGCAGCTTCCTCGGGGCGGTTAGGACGTAGCCTTGGTTGCCCTGCGTTGCCTGTATCTGTCAGTAAGCCAATTATTAATACGATAAAGAATGGAACCCTTTTATTTATTTACGCCAACGATAAGAACTATCTGACGCAAAGTTCCATTCTATCCACTCAACAAGAAAATGATATTTTTCATGAAAAAAGTTACCGAAAAGTTTTGTAGTTTAAAATAAAGGCGTACCTTTGCACCGCAATCAGAGATAAACACTATGAATTGCAAGACGGGGTGTAGCGCAGTCCGGTTAGCGCACCTGCTTTGGGAGCAGGGGGTCCCAAGTTCGAATCTTGGTACCCCGACTTGATGAAAGGGAAATGGTTGGTATTCAACTGTTTCCCTTTTTTGTGTCCTACCCTTAAATCTAAAGGATAGTCAACGATTGTAATCAAAACAATTGTTCGTATCTTCAAGTAAAAAAAATTCTTCTTACTATATACAAATATAATTACTATCTCATCTATTTCCAGATTATCGCCGTGGAATATATAGACCACGTCGTGATCTGTATATTCCACGTCTTGATCTGTACAGACCACGTCGTGGTTT
>OBJG01002716.1_pt1 | contig 10391 bp, 14 predicted proteins | sample 1517941 | NCBI WGS metagenome assembly OBJG01 (sample SAMN04571712, study PRJEB22368) | human gut metagenome | biome: human gut; material: stool | host: Homo sapiens | place: Luxembourg | collected 2012-09-21
CCCGGTATTCAGAAAATGGCCGGTGAAATTTTTGTGGATCCCTGGCCGCAGTCGGATTCTGATATATGGTTGTCTATGTTTACTGAAGCTAAAGCTGTAAATATGAATCTCTGCAGTTATTTGTTCTTGGTTCGCGGTTGTGGAACTTATTTACAGGAGAATTCATCTTATGGATTAACAGGTAGCGGATGGCCGTATTTGTTTAAGCCTTGTGTATCTTCTGATACATGGCCATCCAAGAATGTATTTCAGGAAATAATGAATGATATGTTTCGGCAGTTTAGTGCCCAGCAGATTTACCGGGTAATGAAAAATACATGGGATTTTCAAAAAAGCGTAAGTAATTAAAGAGAGAGGTTTCAGATTATGATGTTCATATTAGGATGTATGTTCGGTGCATGTATCGGGTTGTTGATTTGTTCGCTATGTGTGATTTCAGGCAGGGGTACATATGATGACCGTTAAAGAATTTCTGAATGATGTCCGGCGGCAGCATGCACGAGTAGAAGCTTGCAAGGAACGGCTGAAAGAAATTGAATGTGAAGTTATCTCTTTAAAATCTCCGCAGCTAGGTGACAAAATACAATCAAACAGTGTGAAATCGCTTGATGAGGTGATCTGCAGACTCGAATTAAAAAGAGCAGAAACATCACGGGAATTTATTCGTTTGATGGATATGCAGGATAAAGCGGAGACTCTGATTAGCTGTGAGAAAAACAATGACCGATGGACAGTGTTATACCGCAGATACATACTCAATCAAAAATGGAAGAGAATTGCTGTTGAAATAAATCTTGACCTGCGCTGGATTTACAGATTACATGATCAGGGATTGCGCAATTTGGAAAATACGCCATTAAAAGCCACTATCAACCTGTGATATAGTGTATGTGTGAAAGTAAGGACATTTTACTTACTTCCTCCCTAATTAAGAACCTACGCATCGTATTCTTGACGTGTAGGCTCAGTAAATTTGTGGCACTCATAACGGGTGCCTTTTTATTGCAGGAAAGGAGGTAGTGGCGTGACACCAAGACAAGAAAAATTCTGCGTTGAGTACCTGATTGATCTGAACGCAACGCAGGCGGCTATACGGGCGGGATATAGTAAAAAAACAGCTGAAGCATTGGCAAGTAGATTGTTAAGGAATGTTAATATTCGAGGCCGTATTAAAGAATTGCAGGACAAGGTTTTTGAAGACGGCATGATGTCTGCAGCGGAAGCGTTGTGGAGGCTGTCTAAAGCAGGCAGAGGGGAACTTAAAGAAGAAGTAGTTGTTACCGAAGGTATCGGCGATGGGTTTAGCGAAGCAAAGATAATAAAAAAACAAATTTCTGCAAGAGACCAGATAAAAGCACTTGAATTAATGGGTAAACGCCACGACCTGTTCAGTTCTGACACGAAGATTGAAATGGTACCTGTGATCATCACTGGAGAGCGTGAAATCCATGAGTAATGCCAATAGGATATATCTTCCGGATGTTATCGGCGGCGGTTACAGGGACTTCTGGAATTTCAAAGGCAGGTACCGGGTAGTTAAAGGCAGTCGTGCGAGTAAAAAGTCAGTTACCGCAGCATTATGGTTTATTTATAACCTGATGAAGTATCACGAAGCGAATCTGCTGGTGGTACGGAAAACTTTCAGAACACTAAAAGATAGCTGTTATACACAGCTTAAATGGGCGATCCACCGCTTAGGGGTGGACGATTATTTTATCTGCAGGGAAAGTCCTCTTGAAATCACTTATAAGCCGACAGGACAGAAGATATTTTTCCGAGGACTGGACGATCCGCTGAAAGTTACTTCTATTACGGTAGACGTTGGTGTGCTTTGTTGGCTGTGGGTGGAGGAAGCGTATGAAATTACGTCAGAGGCAGCATTTGATACACTGGATGAATCTATACGAGGCGAAGTACCGAAAGGACTGTTCAAACAAGTCACACTGACCTTTAATCCGTGGAATGAAAAACACTGGCTCAAAAAGAGGTTTTTTGACAATGCGGATAATGATGTTCTTGCAAAGACAACGAACTATCAATGCAATGAATTTCTTGATGATTCTGACCGCAGTATGTTTGAGCGTATGCGGCTGAACAATCCGAGACGATATCAGGTAGCAGGACTTGGCGATTGGGGTATCGTTGAGGGACTGGTGTATGAAAACTGGGAAGAGAGGGCATTTGATACTGCAGAAATTGCAAGAAGAGAAAGTGTGCAATCTGCGTTTGGTCTTGACTTCGGATATACAAATGACCCGTCCGCGCTCTTCTGCGGGCTGGTAGATACGAAAGCACGGGAGATTTATGTATTTGACGAAATGTATAAAAAAGGCCTGACCAACGAAATGATTTACCGAGAAATAAGCAGGATGGGGTATAGCAAGGAAAATATTACGGCAGACAGCGCGGAACCTAAGTCAATCGCACAGCTCCGTGCATTGGGGCTTACGCGTATTCATGCTGCAAAAAAAGGCAGGGACAGCATACTGAACGGGATACAGTTGATACAGGATTATAAAATTGTTATTCATCCGCGCTGCGTTAATTTCCTCACGGAAGTAGGTAATTACACGTGGGATAAGGATAAATTTGATAATCAGGTGAATAAACCGATTGACGATTTTAATCATCTACTCGATGCCATGAGGTATGCCATGGAGCGGTTTGGGCGAAAAGGCAGCGGTATTCAATTTTTAATATAGGCGGTGGGCAATGGATCTTAGCTTAAATGCATTATGGAATAATATCATACGCCGTGGAAGCGGCAGCGGGCTCACAGAAATAGAGTTTCTGGAGTTGGAACTTCAAGTATGGATTGATTCAGGGAAACGAAATCAGATGATTATCGGCAAGCGGTACTTTGATGGAGACCATGATATTTTAAATAAACAAAGACAGGCTGTAGATGCGAATGGCAATACTCGGACAGTTAATGGTTTGCCGAATAATCGGATTGTGGATAACCGCTATGCGGAACTGGTGGATCAAAAAGTAAGCTATCTTTTGTCTAAGCCGCTGGAAGTACGGACGGATGATGAAAGCTATGGTAAACAGTTAGATACCATATTTAATCAAACGTTCCGACGCCGCCTGAAGAATCTGGGAATGGACGTACTGAACTGCGGGATTGGGTATCTGCATCCATACATCTCAAATGGCGAACTTCGGTTCAAGAGGTTTGCACCGGAACAGGTCCTCCCGTTTTGGGTGGATGAAGAACATGAAATACTGGACTCATTTTTGCGGATCTATTCTGTCTTTACTTACGAGGGCACGCAGCCGAAAATCATATGGAAAGTGGAACACTATACGACCGGGGGTATACGTCGATACATTTACACGGACAGTAAAAAGCTTATTCCCGATGTAGAACAGACAGACGCCGACTACCTCACAGTAAACGGGGAACCATTTAATTGGGACAGAGTGCCGCTGATCGCATTCAAGTACAATAATCGGGAGCTGCCGCTGATAAGCCGTGTGAAGGGGCTGCAGGACGCCCTGAATGAGCTGTTAAGTAATTACAGTGATAACATGGCGGAAGACATTCGCAGTACTATTTTGATTTTAGAGGGATACGAGGGTGAGGATCTATCGGAATTCCGCCGGAACTTAATTGCTTACGGTGTAATTAAAGTAGGAACGGAAGACAGAAAAGGCGATGTGCGGACGCTTAGCATTGAAGTCAATGCGGACAACTATGATCTGATTATCAAGCTGCTGAAGAAGGCGATTATTGAGAACGGCCATGGTTTTGATGCCAAAGATGACCGTATGTCAAATAATCCCAATCAGATGAATATCCGCTCTATTTACAGCGATATAGACTTAGATGCTAATAATATGGAGATGGAATTTCAGGCAAGTCTGGAACAGCTGATGTGGTTTGTGAATACATTCTTGCGCATTAGCGGCACAAATCCTGAAAAAAATAAAGTAGAATTCATCTTTAACAGAGATACGCCTGTTAATGAGTCGGAAGTCATTCAGAACTGCAAAAATTCAGTTGGAATCATCAGCAGGGAGACCATTGTAGCAAATCATCCGTGGACGAAAGATACGGCGGAAGAACTGGCACGGCTTGAAAAGGAAAATGCGGAATCTCTTATGCCTGATTATGCGGCAGACGGTTCCGCGCCTAATGGTGCTGAAGAATGAACTGCTGGGAAAAGCGTTTTGAAAGATTGAAACAGCAGCAGATGGGGAAAGCGGAAACCGTCACGGCTGCTATGCGCAGGGAATACGTGAAAGCGTTGACCGCATTACGCAAAGAAGTTCTGGACTGGTATTACCGATACGCTGAAGAAAATGAAATGTCTCTGGCTGATGCGAGAAAAGAGCTTGATACACGGGAGTTAAGAGCATTTCAGTTGACACTAAAAGAATATATCAAGCTGGCCAAGAAAAACCTTCCGCAAAAATATATCAAAATGCTGGATAAAGCTTCTACTCGCGCACGGTTGGACAGGAGCCAGGAATTATATATTAAAACATCGCGGTATGTTGAAGAACTGGCAAAATCGCAAAATCTAAGCATGCGCAGTTTGCTTTCTGAAGTATATAAAGACAGCGTTTACAAAACGGCGTATGAAGCGCAAAAATTGAAAGGAGAGTTCTCCACATTTAAGGAAGTGGCAAAGCAGAATATAGAAACTGCAGTATCCAAGCCGTGGGCAAGCGACGGAAAGGATTTTTCGGGCAGGATATGGGAAAATAAAGCGCAGCTCATGAATACCCTGCAAACAGAAATGACACGGTCTTTCATGATTGGCGAAGGCGTGGCACCGTTAATTAATCGGATACAGAAACGATTTAATGTATCATTCAGCAATGCCCGTCGGTTAGTAGAAACGGAAACAGCCTATGTGCAGGAAAAAGCGATGCTTGATACTTACGATACATTGGACGTGGAACAATATCAGATACTGGCTGTACTGGATTTGAAGACATCGGACATTTGTCGTCATCTGGATAAAAAAGTATTCGACAGAAAAGACGCTAAGCCGGGAATTACCATGCCGCCGTTTCATTGCTACTGCCGTTCGACTACGATCCCATACATTGAAGGAATTACTGATAGTCAGGAGGTCACGAGGGCGGCACGTGACCTATCAACAGGGAAGACGGTATTTGTTGAAGGTGATTTGAATTATGATGAATGGTATAATAAATACGTAAAGAATACCGATACTGGTGCGTTGACCGGGTTAAAAACCAGTAACGGAATTACTATTGCCAAGCTGTCTAAGCACCAGCAGGAAAGGGCGGATGCCCGCAATCTTGATTTAGATGGTATTAGAGATGCATTGATAAATCCACTGCATATTGGAGAGGTCGTAGTAAAAGAAAATGGAAACTCGCAGAGATTTATCGGTGAAGCTACAACTGTGAATATAAATCCTGACACGGGGGTTATTATTACATCGTGGCCGACAGGTAAATCTCGACTGAAAAAATATAAGAAAGGGAAATAAAATGATTCTACGGTATGAGTTTACTGAAAAAGAAAAAATGTTCTTAAAGAAAATGCATTTCAGTTTTTCTGATGAAATGGAAGATGAGAAAGCCGCGGATTTAGTGGATGCTATTGCTGATAATATACAGGGGTTAAATGAAGATGACAGAAACATCGCCGAGGATATTATCACTAAAATCACTACTCATCCGGATTGGTAGAGAATAAAAATAACATACGTTTTCAAAAGCACTCTTAGCGGGTGCTTTTATATTGCCTTTTCCGTACTGCAGGCGAAAAAGAACAGGTATTTCCGGTGTGGGGGATAAACCACGATAAAAAGTCGAAAGGAGATCATTATGACAAAAGAAGAGTTAAAGGCATTGGGGCTGACCGATGAACAGGTTACGAAAATTTCAGAGGATTACGGCAAAAATTATGTAGCCAAGTCGCAGTTCAACGAAAAGAACGAAGCTCTGAAGAATGCCGAAAAAGAGAAAGGGGAATTATCAAAACAGATTGAAGGATTAAAAAAGAACAATGACAGTAATGCGGAGCTCAAGAAACAGATAGAGGCTATGCAGGCGGCTGCTAAGACCATGGAAACGGAACATGCCACGCAGCTTGCACAGATGAAGCTTGATGCTGCAGTGGAACGTTCTCTGACTGCGGCAAAGGCAAAGAATACTAAAGCTGCCCGCGCTCTGCTGGATCTGAAAGACGCAAAGCTGGACGAAAAAGGGGAAGTCATCGGACTTTCCGAAAAAATTAAAGAGTTGCAGAAATCAGACGCGTATCTGTTTGATGTCGTAGACGGACAGAAAAAAGAAGTAGATGGCATTCATCCCGGGTCAGGTTCCGGTGATGATGGTGGCGCGAAAGGTCTGACCGTGCAGCAGCAATTTGAACAGGCATTAGGTATTTGATAAAAGGAGAATTAAACAATGCCAATTAACACACTTGAATATGCAAAGAATTTTCAGCAGGGCTTGGATAAGCAAATGCTGGTAGGTGCGACTTCCGGATGGATGGAATCAAATGTACAGAATGTAAAATACAGCGGCGGGGACACGGTGAAAATGCCGGAGATCTCCATCGGCGGTTTGGCAAAATATGACCGCGATAACGGATTTAATCAGGGTGCTGTAACTCTGAAATACGCAGACTACAAATTGACACAGGATCGTGGCCGTACGTTCCAGCTTGACTCTATGGATGTGGACGAATCCAACTTTGTGGCATCTGCCGGAAATGTTATGGGTGAGTTCCAGCGCACACAAGTCATTCCGGAAGTGGATGCATTCCGCTACTCTAAGATCGCGGCTTTGGCAAAGGGTGCATCTCATGAAACGGCAACTTTCACGCCGGATAAAACAAACATTCTGGAAAAGCTGGATGATGAAATCGCAAAAGTTCAGGATATTATTGGTGAAGGGGAACCGCTTGTTGTTATCATGGCTACTCCGGTCCGCACCATTCTGAACAATGCAAAAGACATTACCAAGTACTTGGATACGGCGGACTTTAAAGCCGGTGAAATTACGACCAAGGTAAAGACTTACAATGAAATTCCGATTCTTCCCGTACCTTCTGCCCGCATGAAGACGGCGTATGTGTTCAATGACGGGAAGACAGCCGGGCAGGAAAAAGGCGGATTCAAGCCGGATACTGCGGCAAAAGGAATTAACTGGATTATCATTGCCCGCCGTGCACCGATTGCGGTTTCTAAGACGGACAAGATCCGCATTTTTGAACCGAACGTGAATCAGAAGGCCGATGCGTGGAAGCTGGATTACCGCAAGTTCCACGATCTCTGGATTCCGACAAACAAGCTGGCCGGTGTATGGGTTAATACCGGGGCATAAGGAGGTAAATCATGGAAAGATTAACCAGACTGAACGAGGTACAGTACGCAGAAAGCGATTTTCAGAAAGAAAAACTGATCGCGGAAGGATTTGTCCTTGATAAAGACTATGATGACGACGTTTCGGATTTCGATAAAATGACAAAGCAGCAGCTTATTGATTATGCGGAAGCTAACGGTATTGACATTTCCGGGGCGACCACAAAAGCCGATATCCTTTCTCTGATTAAGGAGTAATTCTTATGATCGCCGATGTAAAAATCCTCATTAAAGGTGCGACAGGGTATGATGTCAAAGATTCTGATATGGCATTGCTGGAATACATTTATCAGGGGGAGGTACAGCACGTTTTGAACAGCTGCAATTTGAAAGAAATCCCTGATGAGCTGCAGCACACTGTAGATGAAATGACAGCAGGCAGGTTCATGCAGATGAGCAAAGCGGCTATTTTAAGTGCCGATGAGCTTGACGTCGTGAAATCTATAAAAGAGGGTGATACGACGGTAGAGCTCGGTGGAACTTCGGCAGAACAGAGGCTGGATGCACTGATTGCGTTGTGGACAAAGGAGCGTGATTTAGGATGCTTCCGAAGGCTGCGTTGGTAAGATCAAGAAAAGCTATTGAAAGTTTGTATGCGGACACATGCAGAATTATTACAGAAAAGGATACTGTAGACCCGGATACGGGAATTGTAAAAACGGTAAGGGTGACATCTGCGGAGTACCCTTGCCGTATTTCTTACAAGAATTTACCTGCAACCCGCGATGATGGCATTCCTGTTATGACACAGTCCGTTACGCTGTTCTTGTCTCCCGAAATCGATACACCTGCAGGCGCTGATGTTGACGTGGTACGGCAAGGACGGCATCTGCATTTTAAATCTGCAGGTGTATCTGCCGTCTATGATAATCATCAGGAAATCAGCCTTGAACACCGGGAGGTGCACGATGGCTGATGTAACTGTAGATTTCATGGGTTTTGAGGAACTGCGGAAGCGAATTGCTGAATTGAATAGTTCCGCAGTGGGAGAAGCCAAGCGGCAAAGTATGAAAGAGATGGCCGCCGTGTATCTTGCCGAAGCGAAAAGGGCTACTCCGACGAGAGGCGTTCAAACCGTTGAAAGAAACGGCGTGATGATCACAACTAATTCTGAACATATGAAACGTTCGTGGAATGCTGGAACTATTGAGCAAAATGGCAGGGAATATAAGGTTAAAGTATTCAATACAGCATCTTACGCTTCTTATGTCAATGATGGCCACAGGCAACAGCCGGGAAGGTATGTTCCTATTCTTGGTAAACGATTGGTGGAAAACTGGGTAGACGGATTGAACATGGCAGAAAAAGCGGAGAAGGAAACGGAACGGCAATCTAAAAATATTTTGCGCCGAAATATAAACCGGGTGTTATTGAGGTACAGCACATGACAATAATTAATGAGGTAATCAAAGGCATCTCAACGAAACTGCATAAGCTGACTAAATATCCCGTGTATGTAGACGTAAAAAAGAATCATGTCGTATTTCCGTGCTTTTATCTGAAGCAGCTGGATCAGTCACAGGAGCTGTCTGTTGGTAACCGTTACTGGCAGGAACATAGCTTTGATATCTGGTTTATGCCGAATGCGGCCGATGAAGTTTCAGATGTCAGGGAAGAAATTCACAAGATGGCAGAAGCATTCTTTGTAGAGCTGGAGTATATTACTCTTTCAGATGGCTCTGTCATTAGAGGAACGGACATGCATTACCGCACGACTGACGGCGCACTCCACTTCTTTGTTTCTTATAATCTATTTATTTTAAAAGAACGGGAAAAAGCAGAAAAAATGCAAAGTTTAGAAACGGAAGGAGCCATAAAAAATGGCAATTAAAAAAGAAGAACAGGCAGCGTCCGAGGAGCGTTTCGACGGCGTAACGATTGTTAAATCAGCCAAGTATAAACGCTATGCGGATATTTTGACGCATTTACTTAACGAAGGAGAACAGTATACGCATTCCCAGATTGATGAATTACTGAAAGATGCGTTAAATCAGCCTGTCAAACAGGATATTAACTAAAGGAGGTAACTTATGGCATTAGGTGGCGGTACCTGGCTTTTCCAAAATAAAAAATTACCGGGTACATATATCAATTTCATTTCAAAAGACCGTCCGATGACGGATATTGCCGACCGCGGTTATGCGGCGATGGCGCTTGATCTGGATTGGGGTGTAAGCGGAGCTGTATTCCGTGTGGAAGCGGAGGATTTTCAGAAGAACTGTCAGAAGATTTTCGGCTATGATTATGGCCATGATAAAATGAAGCCTTTGCGTGATTTGTTTATCAATCTGAAGACAGGGTATTTCTACCGTCTGAACAGTGGTGGAGAGAAAGCAAAGAATACACTGGCAACGGCAAAATATGCAGGAATCCGAGGGAATAGTTTATCTACTGCGGTACAGAGTGATCCGGATAACAGCGGAAAGTTCATCGTGTATACTTATCTCACGACAGACGGACTGCTGAAAACGGTAGATAAACAGTCCAACGTCAGCAAAGGCGCGGATTTACAGGATAATGATTTTGTCGTATTCAGCAAAACCGCGACACTTACTGTAAAAGCGGCGGAACCACTGACCGGGGGCACGAACGGAACAGCGGTTACTGTTTCCGAATATCAGTCTTTCATCGAGCATATAGAGCCATATTATTTTAATATTTTAGGATATGCGGGCTCTGATGAGACAGTACAGTCTTTGCTGATTAATTTCACAAAGCGCTGCCGTGAAAACACGGGCTCAAAATTCCAGCTTGTTATTTACGGCAAGACCAAGGTTAATTATCCCGGCGTTATTTCTATTAAGAATAATGTGACAGATACGGGCGCTGAAAAAGGATCCTTAGTATACTGGCTCACTGGGAAAGAAGCGGCATGCGCAATTAATGCAAGCTGCACGAACGCAATCTATGACGGAGAATATACGGTCAATACAAACTTCAAGCAGTATGAGCTTGAACAGGCGGTCAGCGATGGCATGCTCATGTTCCATAATGTCTCCGATTCGGTATCCGGCAATGTATTAGGCGATACCC
>OBJG01002717.1_pt1 | contig 10376 bp, 7 predicted proteins | sample 1517941 | NCBI WGS metagenome assembly OBJG01 (sample SAMN04571712, study PRJEB22368) | human gut metagenome | biome: human gut; material: stool | host: Homo sapiens | place: Luxembourg | collected 2012-09-21
GATTTGACATTCGTGGCTTCCGACGGTCATAAGCTGGTGCGTCTGCGCAATCTTTCGGTAAAATCACCGGAAAGAGCTTCTTTCATCTTGCCGAAGAAGCCCGCGAACCTGTTGAAAGGCCTTTTATCAAAGGAAGGAGAGATGGTCAGCATCAAGTTTGATGATAACAATGCTTATATCAACTGTGCTAATTTCGAAATGGTATGCCGCCTGATCGAAGGCCGTTATCCGAATTACAACAGTGTGATTCCGCAGGAAAATCCTTTCAAGGTGACAATCGACCGTATCTCTTTCCTGAATGCCTTGAAGCGTGTTTCCGTTTTCTCCAATCCGGCCAGCAGTCTTGTCAAGTTGCAGCTGAAGGAGAACGAAATGCTTGTTTCCGCACAGGACATCGATTTTTCTACTTCCGCAGAAGAGAAAATTGTTTGCAGTTTTGACGGAACCGAATTAAGCATCGGTTTCAAGGCAACTTATCTGATTGAAATACTGAGCAACATCAATTCGGAAGAGGTGATACTCGAATTGGCTGATCCTTCGCGTGCCGGTCTGATCGTTCCTTCTGAAAACGAAGAAAACGAGGATTTGCTGATGCTGCTGATGCCTATGATGTTGAATGATTAAAATATAAGAAATGCAGTTAAACCTGAAAAATCCGTTAGTCTTCTTCGACTTGGAGACGACGGGTATTAATATTGTCAAAGATCGTATCGTGGAAATCTCTTTTGTCAAGGTTTACCCGAATGGAAAAGAAGAATCTAAAACGAGACGGATCAATCCGGAAATGCCCATTCCACCAGAGTCGACCGCTATTCACGGCATCACCGACGAAGACGTAAAAGACTGTCCTACCTTTAAAGAAATAGCCAAATCGTTGGCAGCCCAGATAGAGGGGTGTGATTTGGCAGGATATAATTCCAATCGCTTTGATATCCCTTTGTTGGCAGAAGAATTTCTGCGTGCAGGTGTCGATATCGATTTGAACAAACGCAAGTTTGTAGACGTACAGACCATTTTTCATAAGATGGAACAGCGTACGCTTGCGGCCGCTTATAAGTTCTACTGTGACAAGAGCCTTGAAAACGCCCATACGGCGGAGGCCGATACGATGGCGACTTATGAAGTGTTGAAAGCGCAGTTGGACCGGTATCCGGAGTTGCAGAATGACATTAATTTCCTTTCCCAATATTCGAGCTATACGAATAATGTGGACTTTGCCGGACGTATGGTATATAACGACAAGGGGGAAGAAGTGATAAACTTCGGTAAATATAAAGGCCGTCTGGTAGAGGAAGTGCTGAAGAACGATCCCGGATATTATTCCTGGATTATGAATGGTGATTTCCCTCTGAACACCAAGAAAATACTGACTGAGATAAAATTGAGAGGTTTTAATTCGAAATAAGGACCATGAATAATTTTGAGTTTTGTAACCCTGTAAAGGTTGTTTTCGGCAAAGGTTCCATAGCCCGTTTGTCCGCTTTGATTCCGGAAGGAAGTAAAGTGCTGATGGTGTATGGCGGCGGTAGCATAAAGAAAAACGGCATCTACGGCCAGGTGACGAAGGCGTTGGAAGGATTTGAAGTGACCGAGTTTCCGGGAATCGAAGCAAATCCGCATTACGAAACCTGCATGAAGGCCGTGGAGGTCGTCAAAGAGAAGAAGATCGATTTTTTGTTGGCCGTAGGCGGAGGTTCGGTGATCGACGCTACGAAGTTCATCGCGGTGTCTGTCGGTTTCGAAGGCGATCCGTGGGATATTCTTTCGAAAGGTGGCGAGATAAAGAATGCCCTGCCTTTGGGTACGGTACTTACATTGGCCGCGACCGGTTCGGAGATGAACGAACGTTCGGTCATCTCCCGTGTATCGACTTGTGAGAAACTGAATTTCGCCAGTCCGCTGGTATTCCCGAAATTCTCTGTACTGGACCCGGAAGTGACCTATTCGCTCCCTGCGCGTCAGGTGGCAAACGGGGTGGTCGACTCTTTTATTCATGTAGTGGAGCAGTATTTGACTTATCCGGTCAATGCAAAAGTGCAGGATGCCTTCTCGGAAGGACTGATGCGTGTCATTCATGAAGAGGGGGTGAAGGTCTTGGACAATCCGAACGATTATGATATCCGTGCCAACTTGATGTGGGCGGCAACCAATGCGTTGAATGTCTGGATCGGGCAGGGGGTTCCGCAGGACTGGTCTTCCCACCGCATGGGGTACGCGCTAACGGCGCAGTTCGGCCTGGATCATGCACAAACATTGGCGATTCTCTTGCCGGGTGTCATGACTTATATGTTTAAGGAGAAGCAGGTCAAACTGGCTCGTATGGGGGAAGTAGTTTTTGGTATTACGGATGGAACGGAAGAGGAAAGGGCGCGTAAGGCAATCGCCGCCTGCGAGGATTTCTTCCGCCGGATGGGACTGAAAACGCGCCTCGGTGAATGTGGCATTGCAGAAAAGGATTTGGATGCCCTTGCCGCTCCTGTGGACAAACAGGGGTGGAAATTGGGTGAACATCACAATATAGATAGCCGTGTAGCGCGTGGGATAATGGCGTTACGTTTGTAATAAAACATGGAACAAGGAACTTCTCTTTCAAAACATATATGTTTCGTTTTCAAAACACCTATGTTTTAAAATCAAAACACCTATGTTTTAAAAGAGGGGTACTACATATCGAATAAAATGCTGAAAGGTAAACATATCATATTGGGGATAACAGGGAGCATCGCTGCCTATAAAGCTGCCTATATTATCCGTGCCCTCGTGAAGAAAGGGGCGGAGGTGCAAGTTGTCATTACCCCTGCGGGAAAGGAATTCATTACGCCGCTTACATTATCCACGTTGAGCAGCCATCCGGTGATCAGCGAGTTTTTCTCGAATCGCGACGGCACGTGGAACAGCCATGTCGATCTTGGTCTCTGGGCTGATGCCATGCTGGTAGCACCGGCTACTGCTTCGACGATCGGAAAGATGGCGAATGGCATTGCTGACAATATGCTGGTCACGACATACTTGTCATGCAAGGCTCCGGTTTTTGTCGCTCCGGCGATGGATTTGGATATGTTCGCACATCCTTCCACAAGGCAGAACTTAGACCGGCTCCGTTTGTTCGGCAACCGTATTATCGAACCTGCCGAAGGGGAACTTGCCAGTCATCTGGTGGGTAAGGGGCGTATGGAAGAACCTGATAAGATCGTGGCGGTCCTGGAAAATTTCTTCGCTTCCCAAACCCGACTTGAAAAAAAAAAGATTGTAATAACAGCCGGTCCGACATATGAAAAGATAGATCCTGTGCGTTTTATAGGTAACTATTCTTCTGGAAAGATGGGGTTTGCATTGGCGGAAGCGTGTGCGGAGCAGGGAGCGGAAGTGACATTGATCGCAGGACCGGTGTCTTTGACGGTAGTTCATCCGAATATCAAACGGATCGATGTCGAGTCGGCCGAAGAGATGTATCAGGCGGCCATAACTGCTTTTCCGGAGGCGGATGCCGGTATCCTTTGTGCCGCTGTGGCGGATTATCGCCCGGATGAGCAGGCAAGCGAAAAGATCAAGAGGGAAACGAAAGGAGAAATGTCGCTCCGTCTGGTTCCGAATAAGGACATCGCAGCTTCGTTAGGGGCGATCAAGCGTGAAAACCAGATCTTGGTAGGTTTCGCATTGGAAACAAATAATGAAATGGCCCATGCGGAAGGAAAGATGAAGCGGAAAAACCTCGATTTTATCGTGTTGAATTCTTTAAAGGATGCAGGTGCCGGTTTCCGTTGCGACACGAATAAGATCACGATCATCGACAAGGAAGGCGAGACGATTGCTTATCCGTTGAAGAGCAAACAGGAGGTGGCCGTTGATATTGTAAATAAATTGGCAACATTATTAAAATGAGAATGATTAAGAAATTGTTATGCATATGCTTGTTGGGAGCTGCTCCCTTTATAGGTAAGGCGCAGGAGCTGAATGCCCGCATCACTATAAACAGTGATAAGGTACAGAGTACGAATAAACAGGTATTCAAAACCTTGCAGGATGCATTGAATGATTTCGTCAATAACAAAAAGTGGACGGATGCTACTTTTGCCATGAACGAACGTATCGACTGTTCCATGACTCTCATCATCAACGAAATGGTATCGGACAATAGTTTTAAAGGCGAGATACAGGTGCAGGCCCGCCGTCCGGTATATAATTCCAGCTATACGACTACGTTGCTGAATTATCGTGATACGGAACTCTCTTTCGACTATACCGAATTCGAACCGTTGGAATATACGGAAAATACATTGAACAGCAATCTGATTGCAACGGTTGTTTTTTATATCTATACGATCCTCGGACTGGATTTCGACAGTTTTTCTCCGAAAGGTGGCACTGCTTTCTTCGAACAGGCCATGCAGATTGTGAGCCTGGCACAGGCGCAACCTACATGGACAGGGTGGAAAGCTTTTGAAAACGACCGTAACCGCCATGCTTTGGCAACGGCTCTGACGGACAATACTTCGGAACTGTTCCGGGACATGTGGTATAATTATCATCGTAAGGGGCTCGATGAAATGGCTGCAAATCCGGATCGTGGACGTACGACTATAATCGGTCTGCTCCCGGTTCTGGAACAGGTGAAAAGTGCTCGGCCGACATCTCCGTTACTTCAGATGTTCGCTGATTCCAAACTGGATGAAGTCGTTTTGATCTATTCGAAAGCAACTACGCAGGAAAAGCAGGAAGGTTATAAAATGTTGTCCAATCTGTATCCTGCTCTCACGACGCGTATGGAATCGCTTAAAAAGTAATCTGGAATAGCTATGCTGAAGTCTTTATTTATACGTAACTTTGTTCTGATAGACAGCTTGGACATTAAGTTTGATAAAGGTTTTTCTGTGATAACCGGCGAGACGGGTGCAGGAAAGTCTATTATATTGGGGGCCCTATCCCTGGTCTTGGGACAGCGTGCGGATGGAAAGAGCATTAAGAACGGTTCTGAAAAGTGTGTGATAGAAGCAGTCTTTGATGTCTCCCGATATAAATTGGAAGAATTTTTTCTTACGAATGACTTGGAGTATGATGCGGAGATTTGCATTCTTCGCCGGGAATTGTTTGCATCAGGTAAATCCCGTGCTTTCGTAAACGATTCGCCTGTCCCGCTTTCTGTAGTGAAGGAACTGGGAAGCCGGCTGATCGATATCCATTCGCAGCACCAGAATCTTTTGTTGGGAGATAACCGGTTTCAGCTGAAAGTAATCGATGTAATGGCCGAAAACGATATTCTGCTGATTCTTTATCGGAAGGAATACAGCCGATACCTGTCTCTGAGAAAGGAACTGAAAGAACTGACCGAAAAGGCTCTCCAGACCAAGCAGGAAGAAGACTATGTACGTTTTCAGTTGGAACAGTTGACCGATGCCGGTTTGGTTGCCGGTGAACAGGAAGAACTGGAACAGGAGCTGGAAACCCTTTCCCATGCCGAAGAGATAAAAGGTTCTCTTTATAAGATAACCCGATTGCTGGACGGGGAGGAACAAGGAGCTGTCCAACTGATAAAAGAGGCCCTTTCCACCGCAGACAGTCTGGAACGTTATTATCCGAAAGCGAAAGAAATAGCCGAGCGTCTGCGTTCTGCCTATATCGATATGAACGACCTGGCTTCCGAAACGGAAGTCCTGAAGGAGGACATAGAATTTAATCCCGAGCGCTTGGATTGGGTGAACGAACGTCTTAATACGTTATACACCTTGGAACAGAAACACCGGGTTTCCAAAGTCGAAGAGCTGATGGAGTTGCTGGATAAATATAATAAGCAGCTGAAAGAGATCGATTCTTTTGATGAACAGATCGAATCGTTGAAAAAGCAGTTGGAAGTCTCTCACCAGGAACTGCTTCAACAGGCAGCCGTATTGAGCGAGCAGCGTAAGATCGCCTCGAAAGCCATCGCTTCCCAATTGGTAGAAATGGTTGTCCCGTTAGGAATGCCGAATACGCGATTTGCGATCGATTTCGTACCTAAACAGGAACCGGAAAGCGATGGAATGGATGAAATCCGGTTTATGTTTTCCGCCAATAAGAGTGCGGAACTGCAACCGGTGGCCCAGACGGCATCCGGAGGCGAAATCTCCCGCCTGATGTTATGTATCAAGGCGATGATTGCCGGATTTACGGCGTTGCCTGCCATTATCTTTGATGAAGTGGATACGGGGGTTTCCGGGGATATAGCCGATAAAATGGGGGATATCATGCAGGAACTAGGTACGAAGATGCAGGTTTTTGCCATTACCCATCTCCCCCAGATCGCAGCAAAAGGGAAAGACCATTATTTTGTTTATAAGGAGGATACGGATGAAAGGACCGTAACCCGTATCAGGAAAATGAATAAAGAAGAGCGTGTAAAAGAGATTGCGCGTATGCTGAGCGGTGCTTCGTTGACCAGTGCTTCTATTGCAAATGCGAAAGAGCTGTTGAAATCAAAGATTTAAACCTTTTCATCGCGATCCGGTCATAATAGCAACAGAATGTAAGTGCTAATTTAAAATTGAGAGACATGAAGAAATTGAGTATTCTATTAATAGCGATCCTTTTTTGCAGCTTGCAGGGACATGCACAATTTTGGATCAGTTTCGGATGGAATGAACCTCATTGCCAGAACTGCCTCTGGATGGAACAGGCAATCCGCATGACGAACCGTCAAGCTGCCGAGTATCATAAGATCATTCATCGGTACGGAGAGAAGATCGAGCGTGAAGCACGCAGGCATTATCGCTATTGGGATCAGTCTGCCCGGAAGATATATAAGTTGCGTATGGAACGGGACCGGAAATTACAGCGTATCCTTTCGCCTTCGCAGTTTCGTTTGTATGTGCGTTTCGTCCGTGAGGCACCGACACGCATCCATGACTGGAGAGGTTGGTACAATAATCCGCATTATCCGCACTACCGTCCGTCCAATGCATGCCATCGTTATGAAGATCATTATTGGCATTGCCAATGGGAATATACGAACAATAGATGGTTTGACCGTTTCGATGACGGCAAATGGTATCCCGGTAAATATGATCGTCCTCAACCACATCATAACAATGGCCGTCCACATCATGACAATGGGCAGTGGAAGCCCGGCAAATACGATCGTCCGAGCCATCAGGGAGGCCGTCCCGGTTCCGATCATCACAAGAATAAGCACGATAAGGACAAATTTGACAAGAAACGTCCGGATCGGGATAAAGACAGGCATTACGATAGGGACAAACGGTCTGACAAGGATCGTACGAATAGCCGCCAACGTACGAGTGACAGGCGGAGCATAGAGAAAAGTATCTGATAATGGAATTTAGAGTAAACCGACGCACCCTGCTTTTGATAGCCGGATTCGTTTGGATCATAGCTGGCATCAATATCTTAAGGATCGGCATCATCACGTGGTTGAACGATGCCCATTACTGGCTGTTTAAAGTCGGAGAGGCAATTGTTGTTTTCCTGCTTTTCTTCCAGTTTGTCTTTCGCCGTTTGTTTGTTAAACATTCCGAGCGGATTTCCCAGAAAGGGGAAAAGAACTGTCCTTTTTCATTTTTTGATGTGAAAGGCTGGATCGTGATGATCTTTATGATTACTTTCGGTGTTACGATCCGTCATTTCCAATTGCTTCCTAACTCTTTTATTTCGGTATTTTATACCGGACTTTCATCTGCTTTGATTATTACCGGTATTTTATTCTTGATCCGGGCTTATTCATCGTCACGGCATAAGCTGAAAAGCAATAGCTAATATATACGAGAGTATATAATAAAAGCGTAAATCTTTTGTATCTTTGTCCGCATAAAGCCGGGAAAAATCGAAATAGTCCGGTGATGAAAACGGAAAAGATATAGAATAATGAAAGAAAACGAAATGGCGTTCGGCATCCGTGCCGTGATCGAGGCAATCCAGGCCGATAAGGAGATTGATAAAATATTGGTGAAACGTGAACTGCAGGGAGACTTGTCTCGTGAATTGTTTGAAGTTCTGAAAGGACGTGATATACCTGTACAGCGTGTGCCTGCCGAACGTCTCGACCGTTTGACACGTAAGAATCATCAGGGAGTAATAGCTTTTATCCCGGCTATCACATACGAGCGGCTGGAGAATATTATTCCGTTTGTGTATGAACAGGGAAAGAATCCGTTTATCGTGTTGTTGGATGGGGTTACGGATGTCCGTAACTTCGGTGCGATTGCCCGTACCTGCGAATGTGCGGGTGTGGATGCGATCGTGATTCCTTCAAGGGGAAGCGTAACGGTGAATGCCGATGCGATTAAGACCTCGGCCGGTGCGCTCCATGTATTGCCTGTCTGCAAGGAAAAAAGCATTACGGAGGCCATCCGTTTTTTACAGGCGTCCGGAGTAAAAGTCTATGCAGCCAGTGAAAAAGCTTTTGAGAATTATACGGCTATTAAATATGACGGACCTGTGGCGATCGTGATGGGAGCCGAAGATACGGGAGTTTCGATGGATAATCTTCGTATCTGCGACAGCATGGTGAAGATTCCGCAGTTCGGTACGATCGGTTCGCTGAACGTATCGGTCGCCTCTTCCATCCTGATCTATGAAGTGGTTCGCCAGCGGATGAATGAACAAGCACAATAACGTTATTAAAATAAAGAAACAATGAAGAAAGTTATCGCAATAAAAAATGCACCTGCCGCTATCGGTCCGTACAGTCAGGCTGTGCAAGTAGGAAATATGCTGTTTGCTTCCGGTCAGTTGGGGCTTGACCCCGCAACAGGCAATTTCGCAGAAGGAGGAGTGAAAGAACAGACCGTACAGGCATTCAAGAATGTACATGCAATTCTGGAAGAAGCCGGCCTTAGCATCAACGATGTCGTAAAGACAACCGTATTCCTGGCCGATATGAGTGATTTCGCTGCTATGAACGAAGTATATGCTTCTCAGTTCGAAGGTACTTTCCCGGCCCGTTCTGCTGTCGCAGTCAAGACATTGCCGAAGAATGGCCTGGTGGAAATCGAAGTGATTGCCGTAAAGGAATAAAACAATTGTCTTTGATTACGAATATAACTGCTTTTGATTTCAAAGACAGTTATATTCGTAATCAAAGACAACTTTTGTTAAATGTATTTCGTGAACTTGTATCGGTCACGCAATTTTTTTGTTCCTCTTCGCTCAAAGAAGTGAAATTACTTTCCGAATAGCTTTCCGATCAAGTCTTTCTTTCCTATCTTCTGCAATGCTTGTGTGATTTGGCGGCGGAACTCCGGTTTATACCAGAAAAAGAACTGACGTTGTGCCAGTTTTTGTTCTTTCGTATGAGCCGTATATACCTTTTCCAATGTATAGGGATGATACCCTGTGTAGTACATCTCCGTTGCCAGTGTCATGGGGGTAGGTGTAAAATCCTGTACCTGTTCGAGTTGGAAATGCAGCTTCTTGGTCTGGATAGCCAAGTTTGCCATATCCGCCTCGGTACAACCGGGGTGGCTGGATATGAAATAAGGGATTAATTGCTGGTTCAATCCGTGTTGTTTGTTTACACGGTCGAATATCTTTTTGAATTGCCCGAAAAGCTCGAATGAAGGTTTGCGCATCATCTTCAGGACATTGTCTTCCGTATGTTCGGGTGCGACTTTGAGACGGCCGGAGACATGGCGAGCTATCAGTTCCTCCATATAGGTATGGGCTGCCTTGTTCAGATTGTCATCCGCATACCGGTGCAAGAGCAGGTCATAGCGAATGCCGCTACCGATAAACGAACGTTTGATTTCCGGCATGCTGTCCACTTCTTTGTATATATCTAACAACGGCGTATGATCTGCATTCAGGTTTTTGCAGATGACAGGGGAGATGCAAGAAGGTTTCTTGCACTGGGCGCAGATATCAGGATTCTTCCCTTTCATCCGGTACATATTGGCCGAAGGGCCGCCCAGGTCACTCAGATATCCTTTGAAGTCCGGCATTTGGGTGATCTCCTTAACTTCTTTCAATATGGACTCTTTACTTCGTGAGGCGATAAACTTTCCCTGATGCGCCGAGATCGTACAGAAAGCACAGCCCCCAAAACATCCCCGGTGGATGTTTACCGAGAACTTGATCATCTCGAAAGCCGGTATCGTCTTCCCTTTGTATTTAGGATGGGGCAGGCGGGTGTAGGGCAGGTCGAATGACGCATCTATCTCTTCTTCCGTCATAGGCGGGAAAGGAGGATTGACGACTATCGTCTGTTTGCCTACCTTTTGCAGGATGCGGGAAGCCTGCTGCTTGTTGGATTCTTCCTCTATATGTTTGAAGTTCTTGGCCTGTTTTAGCTTGTCGCGCAGACATTCTTCATGGGAAAAGAGATTGATATCGTCAGGTAGCGGCTCTACCGTATCAGTTAAATAGGCGGTCTGCCGTATATCTTTAAT
>OBJG01002762.1_pt1 | contig 10229 bp, 4 predicted proteins | sample 1517941 | NCBI WGS metagenome assembly OBJG01 (sample SAMN04571712, study PRJEB22368) | human gut metagenome | biome: human gut; material: stool | host: Homo sapiens | place: Luxembourg | collected 2012-09-21
TTTTTATTATACTGTATAAAAATAATTTTTTCATTGATATTTAGTTTGGTTAATGTAAAATAGGTTGAGTAATTAAAGAAAAAGGGTAAAAATATCTATCTGTATTAAAGAGTTTCATTTTTTATGAAAATCATTGTTTTGGGAGCCGGTAAAGTCGGAAAAACACTTATTAAACATATGTCAAATGAAGATCATGATATTATTGTTGTCGATCAAAATGCAACTAAAGTAGAAGAAGTTGTAAACCAATATGATGTTATAGGTGTTGTAGGTAATGGCGGTTCATATGATATATTAATGGAAGCAGGAGCAGAAGATGCTAACCTTATTATTTGTGTAACTACTTCAGATGAATTAAATATTTTAGCAGGATTAATGGCTAAAAAAATGGGAACAAGACACACTATTGCCCGTGTTAGAAATCCTGATTATTCATCACAACGTGATTTTATGAGAAATCAATTAGGTTTTTCAATGATCGTTAATCCTGAACTTGAAGCAGTAAGTGAAATTTGTCGTGTTTTATCTTTTCCTTCAGCTGTTAAAGTGGATACTTTTTCAAGAGGAAAAGTTGAGCTTGCTGAATTCTTTGTGGAAGATCATAGTCGTTTAAATGGAGTTGAATTAAATCAATTACATAAAATTACAAAAGCAAATATTTTAATATGTGCTGTAAGTCATAATGAAGATGTAATTATTCCAGATGGAAATTATGCTATTAAACCAGGCAATCATTTATATATTACAGGGACACATCGAGATTTATCAAGATTTTGTTTAGATATCGGTGTTATCACAAATCGTATTAAAAATGTTATCATTGTTGTTGGTATCAAAACTTGTTTTATCTTTTGATATGTTGGCAGGACGACTTGAAATATTCCCAATGTTATTATTATTTGCTCCATCTCAATGGAGAAAATAGACTACTTAGAAGTCCCTAGTGGACTTCTTTTAAAATATTAAAAATTATTTATTAGGAGATCTCGAAAGAGGTCTTTTTGCATTTCACACCCTAAAAACGACATTTCGCGACAAATGAAAAAATAAAGTATCATAAATAGTAAAATATGAATAGACAAGGGAGGTTTTTTATTAACAAATAAATAAGAAGTTTTAAACATAATAATTTTTAATAAGGAGAGGAAAAGAAAGTTATGAAGATAAAAATTAAGAAAATAATAGCAAGCGTACTTACATTTATGATGATTTTTACACAAGTACCTGTAAATGTATTTGCGGCAGATACTAATATTTCAAGTGATGGAAGTACGTATTATACAAGTACACCAGGAACATATAATTTGCCTGGAGGTACGTATTATACTAAGAAATATTCTACATGGGAAAATGCTGGTACAAAAGTTCGTGTACAATATAATAGCTCTAAAATAGGAACGATAGCTTTAAATATATTAGGCGATGTTATTAATAATCCTGATAAAAGTGGAAGGTTTGATTTTATTAGGACTGACAGAAATACTGATGTAACTATTAATATGAATGGTCATACATTTACTTATAGTGGAAATGATGTTTACAGTCTATGCGGATTTGTTGAAAATTCAGGAACAATGACAATCAATGGTAGTGGTGGAACGATTGTATCTGATGAAGTTGGACTTAACTCTGTAGAGGGAGTTTTGAATGTTAATGATGCCACAATTAAAGCAAATCGTATTGGTATTTACAATGAAGCGACAGTACTTAAACTAAAAAATGTAAAGTTTGATGAAAGTTGTGGAACAGATGTTCAACTTGGTAGTAATGGTACCATTGATCTTTCAGAATATAATGGAAATGCTATTACAATTGATATTGATTATAACATAAACGATGGAAAGAAACACAGAATATCTCCAAGAGGAGTAAGTAGAGATGATTTGAATAAAATAAATTTTGTAAGAAATAGTGACAAATTATACAGAGTTGATCTTAGATATGACGAAGAAGGTCAATATATTTATTTAGCAAAACATGTTCACAAATGGAACTATGTACTTGATAACAGCGATGAAAGTGGAAAAACAATAAAAGGTTATTGTAGTGAAGAAGATAGAAAGAGTGAATGTGATTATCAGGATCCAGATACTACAACAGCGAAAATAGTATTAAAAACAAAAGATGGAGGGTATAAGAAAGGAGACAATGCTTGGGTTGAAAATGCCGCTGGTAATAATACCTCTAGTTTTCCAATATCAGGAGATTCATACCAATTAACATATTATCAAAATGGACAACAATTATCACAAAGACCAACAGAACCAGGAGATTATTCAGTAACTCTAACAATGAATCAAGTTTCAGTTTTTGGAGAATTCACAATTACGAAAGCAGAATATTATACAAATAAAATATATTTCAAAGATAAGAACTGGAAAGAACAAGATAATTGTGAATATACTTATCAAGGATATCAATCAGAATTTGGTCCATATGTAAAAGTCAATGATGGGTATGGTCATCTTATGGATCCAAATTATGTAGATTCAAATGCAGTTGTTTCTTATGAATACAAGAAATGTGATGATGACGACAGTACATATAAACCAATAAGTTCAGATAAGCTATTAGCTGAGTTAAATAGTCTAAAACCTGGTACTTATTTTATTAGAGGAGTAGTTTCTGAAACAAATCATTATTTGCGTTTAACAACAAAATCACTTAAATTTACTGTATTAAAAGCAAAACCTACTCCACCTAGCATTGTTAAATACACATGGGAATATGGAGAACAACCAGAACTTGTCCCTGAAAGTATGTTAGATAATTGTCAATATTCATATAAATATTATGATCGTGATACAAATGTTAAGGTCAATAAAGAATATCCAGACGTAGGAAAATATTATTTAAGTATATATAATTCGGGATCTGATCTTTATAAGTCTGGATCGTCTCCTCAAAAATTTATTACTATTACCCAAAGAACAGCAACTTTATCATGGAAACTAGATGGAACAAATACATTTAAAATTCCATATGATGGTAAACCACATGTTCCAACAGCAACTGTTACTAATACAGTTGGAGATGACAAATGTAACGTGACTGTTTCTGGTGAACAAACTGCAGTAGGTACATATACTGCAACTGCAACTGAATTGAGTGATTCAAATTATAAATTACCTGTACAAAATACAGTTACATTCGAAATTGTCAAAGCCCATAGAGAAGCACCGACATCTGTAACAGCCACAGGAACAACATATAAAGGTGGAACAGATGGTAAATTAAATAATGTTGATTCATCAATGGAATATAGAAAAGATGGTGAAAATGAATGGCATAGTATTTCTGGAGATACTGTAGAAGGATTATCTACCGGTAAGTATTATGTAAGATATAAAGATAGTAAAAACTATTATGCATCATCTGATAAAGAAGTATATGTAGCCAATGGACAAGAAATCAAAGTAAAAGTTCCAGCTAGTCAAGTTGGATATACTTTAAGTGTTAGTAATACAGTTGTTGATTATAATGAATCAAGTACTCTTACATTTGCCTTGAATAAAGGCTATTCAAAAACAGAAGATTTCGCTGTTAAGGTAAATGGTGAAACAGTTCAATTAGATAACAATAACCGATATAAAATTAAAAATATTCAAAAAGATACAAATATTACAGTTGAAGGAGTAGCTGATATAACAGCACCTGATACAGAAATAAAGGTATCCAATAAAACATGGAAAAGTATTTTAAATACAATTACATTCGGTTTATTCTTTAAAGAAACACAAAAAGCAGAAATTACAGCTACAGATGAAGGTAGTGGAGTTAATAAATACTATTATTATGTTGATAAATCAGGTAGTGAAAAATCACTAACAGAGAAACAATTACAAGCAGTAGATTGGAAAGAAGGAACATCTGTTACATTTAGTGAAGATAGTAATTATGTTATTTATGCCAAGGTAACAGACAAAGCAGGAAATATTAAATATGTTTCAACAGATGGTATCGTAATTGATACGATTGCACCACAAGTATCAGGTGTAGAAAACAATCAAACATATACGAAAACACAAACATTTACAGTAACTGATAACAATTTAGATACAGTAAAAGTAGATGACAAAGTTGTAACATCTTATACATTAGTTCCTAAAAAAGGAACATATACAATCGAAGTAACAGATAAATCAGGAAATAAAACAACATTAAATAATATTACAGTTAACTGGGAAAAAGTAAAAAAACCAACAGTAGAAAGCAAAGTATATACAGGACAAACATTAACTGCAAATATTTCAGAAAATGGTTTATACACAGTTAAAGAAAATAATGGTGGTATTGATGTAAATGAATATGATGTTCAATTGACTTTAAAAGATCCTACAAATTATAGATGGGAAGACGGTACTGTTGATACAACAGTAAAATTCAATATTACCCAAGCAACACCAGTTGTTACGAAACCAACAACAAAAACACTAACATATAATGGAAGTGAACAAGAATTAGTAAATGCAGCATCTACTAATGGAGGAACAGTAAAATATTCTTTAGACAATAAAAACTGGTCAACATCAATTCCAACAGGAAAAGATGCCAAAGAATATACAGTTTACTACAAAGTAGAAGGAAATAAAAACTTTAAAGATGTAGATGTACAAGAAATCACAAATAAAATCAATCCTAGAACAATTGATTTAAACTGGAACAAAGAATTAACTTACAATGGGAAAGAACAATTACCAACGGCTACAGTTAATAACTTAGTAGATGGTGATAAATGTGAAATTACTGTTGATGGAGATAAACATAAAAATGTAGGTACTTATGAAGCTAAAGCTACAAAAGTAAGTAATCCCAACTATAAATTACCTGAAAATGTAACAACAAGTTATACAATTAAACCAAAAGATATAACTGTTACAATAACACCTAATGGTGGTACTTATGGTGAAAAAATTACAGGTGCTACAGCTAAGTTAAATGATGTAGAAAATGGCAATCATCCAGAAGTAACATTAACTTACACAGGAACAGGGTATGATGGAACAAAAGTTAATGGAACAGAAGTTCCTAGTCATGCAGGTAAATATACTGTTACAGCAAGTATCGATGACAAAAACTATAATTTAACTGGTACAAATACAGCTGAATTTGTAGTAAAAGGTGCAGATGCTGGATTAAAAGTAAAAGAAGTGAATGATAAAAAATATGGTAATCAAGGATTTAAATTAGAAGTATCTCATAAAGGAAATGGAAAATTATCTTATTCAAGTAGTAATGAGGATGTAGCTACAGTAGATGATCAAGGTAATGTAACAATTCATAATGCTGGTACAACAAAATTAAAAGTTACATTAGGAGTTGATCATAACTATGATAGTGATAGTAAAGAAGTAACATTAACTGTTAATAAAATCAATCATGAATTAACAATTGATCAAAAAGATGTTGAAAAGACTTATGGTGATGAAGCATTTACAATTCATGCTCAAAGTAAAGATAATGAATCAGCTATTGAATATGCAAGTAGCGATGAAAAAGTAGCTACAGTAGATAGTGAAGGTAATGTAGTTATCAAAGGCGCAGGTAAAGTCATCATTACAGTAAGTCAAAAAGAAAGTAAGAATTATAAAAAAATATCTAAAGAAATAAATCTTACTGTTAAAGCTAAAAAGATTACAGTTACTGTAAATGATGCATCAAAGACATATGGAGATGAAGACTCTGAATTTACATATGTAAATGATAAACTTATTGGTAATGATAAATTAACAGGAATTATTCTTACAAGAGAAGAAGGAGAAGATGTAGGAACATATAAGATAAAAGTAAGTCAAAAAGAAGGATCAAATCCAAATTATGATATTACTTTTAAAGATGGAACATATACAATTAATCCATTATCGATTGATAAAGGAACAGTTGTATTAGGAAATGTCTTAAAATATACAGGAGAAAAACAAACACAAGAAGTAGAACAAGTTTTAGTCAATGGAAAAGCATTAAATAAAGAAGATTATGAAGTATTAGATAATCAAGCAACGAAAGAAGGAAAACATGTTCTAACAATCAAAGCTAAAGGAAATAACCATACAGAATCCTTTGAATATGCTTATGTTATTTTACCAAAAGATTCAGATAAGATAGGAACAGGATCATTTACTGTTAAAACAACAGGAGATGTAGAAATAAGTAGAGATGAAGTTATAGATCTCCTTATTGAAAATAAAAAAATAACAGCAAATGAATTAAGTGAAGTAGCAGAAGGTAAGAAAATAGAAATCGTATTAGAAGTAAAAGAAGCACAAGCAAATGAACTTATTGAAACAAGTACAAAAGGATATAAAGTAGGAAAATACTTAGATATTACACTTTATAAGAGTGTTAATGGAACAAATGAAAGTATACATGAACTTTCAAAAGTCATGAAAGTAACAATCAAAGTTCCAGAAGAACTAATCAATAAAGATAGTAAAACTAAAAGAGAATACTATATCGCAAGAAGTCATAATGGAAAAGTAGATATCTTAGAAACAAAATATGATGAAAAGACAAATAAACTTACATTTGAAACAGATAAGTTTAGTGATTATGCAATTATCTATAAAGATAAAAAAGAATTAAAAACAACGGTAACTACTTCAATAAATAAATCAAATACAAAACAAACAACGAAAGCTAAAACGGGAGATAATGCAAATATTATAGGATTAATGATGCTACTAGTAAGCAGTATGTTTGTGATAGTATTTGTAAGAAAAAAAGAAAATTAATAGAGAAATAGAAAAAGTCTTTAAGTTGATGCTTAAAGGCTTTTTCGCTGTTTTCAATTTTAAATACCTAACGACACTATTCAAAACTGAACGATCTTTCTTAACAAATACCAAGTATACTAAAATATTTATATGCTACTAATTTAAATTTTAAATCTAATGATAAATTTAATAGTCAAATATTAGTAAAATATAGAGAGGAAATAATCTACTGTTTTTGTTACTTTTTTTGTAACAAGATGTTTTATTAAATGGATTGTTTTTTTTATTAAAGAGTCTATAATTGTATACAACATGAATGGAGGATTGCCTATGCTAGTAGATGGACATATGCATTTAGAAAACGGACCACTTACTAAAGAATATGTAATGGAATTTATTAATGAAGCTTATAAACAAGGATTTGATCGTATTCAAATTTTAGATCATACACATCGTTTTAAAGAATTTGAAGTTATTTATCAAGGTGTTAAAGAAGCAAGTGATCAACAAAGAGAATGGCTTGCTAATAAGAAAATGAAATTTAAAGATACACTTTCTAGTTATGTGCGTTTAATTAATGAGGTAAAAGAGGAAGAACTTCCAATAGAAGTTTTATTTGGATTAGAAGTATGTTATGTTCCTGAATATAAAGAAGAAATAAGACATATTTTAGAACCCTATCAATTTGATTTTTTAGTAGGAGCTATTCATTCTATTGATGGACTTTTATATGATATGCCTTGGTCTAAAGAACTACTTTGGGAAAAATATAATGTAGATGATATTTATCATCGTTATTATGAATTGATTTTTGATTTAGTTAAAAGCGATTTATTTACGCAATTAGCTCATCCTGATACAATTAAAATGTTTGGTTATTATCCAACTTATGATTTAAAACCAACTTATCATGAACTTGCTGAATTATTAGTAGAACATCATGTTAAAGGGGAATGTAATACAGGGTGTTATTATCGTTATCATCATCCTGATAAAGGTTTGTCTAAAGAATTGTTGGATATTTTTAAAGAACATCATGTGGATATTATTACAGCGAGTGATGCACATAAACCAGCAGATGTAGGAACTTGCATCAAAGATATTTATAAGTTATGTCAGTATGATTAAGTTGTTCTTGATTGAACAACTTTTTTGCTTTATGATAGACAAAAAAAGAAAGGTTGTTAGAAATGAGAATTACAGAATTATTAGATATAAATTCGATAGATTTAAATCCACAAGTTTCTAATAAAGAAGAAGCAATCAATCATCTGGTTGATTTATTAGATCAAAGTGGAAAATTAAATGATAAAGAAATTTATAAAGAAAGTGTTTTAAATAGAGAAGCGCAAAGTACAACAGGAATTGGTGATGGTGTTGCTATTCCTCATGGACAAAGTGAAGGTGTGAAAACAGCAGGATTATCTGCAATGGTTGTTAAAGAAGGATTAGATTTTAAATCTCTTGATGGACAACCTACTTATTTATTTTTTATGATTGGTGCTCCTAAAGATTCGGGAGGTGCTCATTTACAAGCTCTTGCACAGTTATCTACTTTATTAATGGAAGAAGATTTTAGAAATGCTTTAATTAATGCATCTTCTAAAGAAGAATTTTTACAATTAATAGATGCTAAGGAAAATAAAAAAGAAGAAGTGAAAGAAATTGTTCATCCTGCTGTTTTAGCAGTAACTGCGTGTCCTACAGGAATTGCTCATACTTTTATGGCGGCTAAAGCTTTAGAACAAGCGGGAGAAAAATTAAATATTTCTATTAAAGTAGAAACTAATGGGCAAGAAGGGGTTAAAAATCAATTAACACAAGATGATATTGATCATTGTACTTGTATTATAGTAGCTGCTGATAAAAAAGTAGAAATGCAAAGATTTGAAGCGAAAAAAGTAATTCAAGTTCCTGTAAGAGATGGGATTTCGAAAGCTGAAGAGCTTGTTCAAAAAGCAAATAATGGCGATGGTGAAATATATCATCATGATACTAAAAAAGAAAAACAAAATATCATACGTTTATTTTACAAACATTTAATGAATGGTATTTCACATGCTTTACCATTCCTTGTTGCAAGTGGAGTTCTATATGGTATTTTATATCTTGTTAAAGATCAGGTATTATCAAATCAATTATTGACACTTATAAATTATGTTCAACAATTAATAACAATCATGATTATTCCAATTGTATCAGCCTATATTGCTGATAGTATTGCAGATCGACCTGCAATGGTTTCAGGTTTTGCTGGTGGATTAATTGTTTGTCAAGGAATTTCAATGTCATCAATTTCTGCTAATTCAACTTCTTTGCTTGCAGGAATTGTTGCTGGTTTTTTAGCAGGATTTGTTTCATTGATTTTAAAGAAATTATTTTCTTATTTACCACAATGTTTAAAAGGAATAGAAGCATCATTATTCCATCCTGTTTTATCAACTGTTATTGTTTTACTTGTGATGATTTATTTAAATGGTTATTTGTATATAGCACATAGCTATATTTTACAATATGTTTCACTTGTTGAATCTCAAATGTCAACAAAAATCTTATTTGGATTTGTTTTAGGAATGATGATGGCTATTGATAATGGTGGTCCTATTAATAAAACAGCCTATGTTTTTGGAATAGGAATGCTTATAAGTTATGATTATTATCCAATGGCTGCAGTCATGGCTGGAGGAATGATTCCACCATTTGTAATTGCTTTAACAGCAACATTATCTAAAAATAGATTTTCTAATCGAAAAGATGCATTAATGAATTATATTAATGGTATATCTTTTATATCTGAAGGAGCTATTCCATTTATTCAACAAGAATCAACTGTCATTTTACCAGCATGTTGTTTAGCAGCAGGTCTTGCAGGAGCATTATCAATGTATTTTGAATGTTCAATTACTTCTCCCCATGGAGGATTATTCTTAATATGGATGGTCAATAATCCATTATATTATTTAGCGTTAATTGTTTTATCAACAGTTGTAGGAACATTGTTATTATTTATTTTTACAAAATTAAAAAATAACGTAAAATAGTATGCAAGTTAATATGAAATTTTTAAGAAGTCATTGTGACTTCTTTTTTTGGACAATCCGTCCATTGAAAGAAGAAAAAAAGAAAGATAAAATAATAAAAAAGTAAGTGTCAAATAAATAAGCGATTATAAATAATTAAAGAATTCAATACAATAAGGATGTACTTGATAAGGAGGTGCATCTTTTATGATAATTAGAGGAAAAGAAAAATGGAAGGAAGTTATCGAAGCACAGAAACAAAGTGATTTGACAATTTAAAAGTATTGTAACGACAATCATATTTGTATTTCCAGCTTCTATAGACAAAAGGCTTTGATCCTTGAAGAAGAAAATACTTTTCTACCTGTCATCCTTGATAAAAGTAATGACGTTATTGATTTTGATATTGATCATCATATTTCCTGTTCCAAACAAAATCTTAAGATTTTATTGGAGAACCTGCTATGATTATTAATACCGATGAAATCAAAAATAT
>OBJG01002764.1_pt1 | contig 10222 bp, 8 predicted proteins | sample 1517941 | NCBI WGS metagenome assembly OBJG01 (sample SAMN04571712, study PRJEB22368) | human gut metagenome | biome: human gut; material: stool | host: Homo sapiens | place: Luxembourg | collected 2012-09-21
CTGGTCAAATTACCCCACTGCAACTTCCACTCTTTTTCCGCAGAACGCCACACCATATTTATAAATCACTTCTACCCCTGCTGCCCGCAGTTCCGTATCATATTGTTTTTCCTGAATCTGTTTTAGTGCAGTCTCTGACAACTGTTTCACGCTCTCTTCTGTACCATTTTTTTCTGCTTTCAATTCAATAATAATACCCGGAAGACCTTTCTTTACCGGTTTCAGCTGGATATCATAGCGTCCTTCGCCAGACTCCCTGTTCGATGTGACAAAAAATCCTCCCAGCAATGCACAAAGCCCAAGCATAAATCCATGATAAAAATTCTCTCCGGCTGTATCAAACGAGCTTGCCGATTCCATCAGCAATGTCTGTATCTGTGTCTTCAACTTTCTGTTATCTCCTGAAAAAATTGCTTCCTGTACTGCAATTGCAGTTGACTGCGGAATCATAGTTTCGAATTTCTGCAGGATTTCCTTGTGATACACAAGTGCTATCTCACGGTTTGGCAGTGCAACCTCACACATAAAATCCCCATTAAAGGATAATGTTGTTTTTACTGCTTTCAGATAACCTGTAACCAAAAGGAAACTGTAAATCGTTGACGGATTCTTTTTTATCTGTGGATAGATGACACCGGTATCGATATAAGTCGTAATCGTTTCCCCATTTACCAAGGATGCCAGACGATGATAGATTTCCTCATCTGCCTCCGCCAGAACCTCACCGATCACATCATTGCTTCCGGTAGATACCCAGAACGCCCGCGGTTCACATTCATTACTGAAATAGTTCACAACTGACCACGGATTAAATATTTCTGTTTTTCCAAATCGATAACCATCATACCATTCACAAATTTCATCATATTTATCGGATGCTCCATAATATGCTGCCATCTCTCGCACTTCATCCGATGTGAAGCCAAAATAAGCACTGTATTTATGGTCTAAAACCGAATTAATGGACAGATTGTTCATTCCACTGAAAATACTTTCTTTTGCCACCCGCAGAATTCCGGTAAGAAAGCCGAATGTCAGATGCTTATTATCCTTAAATCCGCCCGAAAACAGGTTTCTCATAAACAGAGTGATTTCTTCATAATAACCTTTCATATATCCCTGCTGGATAGGCGTATCATACTCATCAATAATAATCACCGGAGCGGTTCCATGATGTTTATGAAGCATTGCCGAAAGATCCGCCAATGCACTTGAGAGTTCTACTTCCGTCACATTTCCCTCCGCTAGCCTTGCATATTTCCGCTCATCATATTCATCACACCGGTCACTCGTCCGAAGTTCTTCGTGTCTCTGCGTCTCTTTTGCAAAAATATCCCTGACTGCGGAAAATGTCTCCTCCCAGGTATTAAATTTCACATCTTTAAACGTCAGGAAAATAACCGGATATTTGCCCTGATACGCCCGGTATTTCTGACCACATGCCCAAATTTTTTTATCCTGAAAATATACCGATGTATCCTGCTCTGTTTTTTCAAAAAAAGTCCGCAGCATATCCATATTCAGCGTTTTTCCAAATCTGCGTGGTCGTGTAAAAAGTGTTACCATCGGACGTTCATCAATGAAATCTTTTATCAGCATCGTCTTATCAACATAGTAATATTCCGCCTGTGCCAGCCGGAAATCTGACACACCGATTGGCAGAGGCAGACAGGACGATCTCTGATTTTTCCGGTAATAACCAGAGCGTATTCTTTTATCAGCTGGTTTTAATGCATCTGCAGGAATCTGCCAGTTGCGTCCTTGCCTCATGGCTCCCTTGATTCTTGCATTTCTGCAAAGTTCCGCTACTCTTCGCTCTGTGATGTTCCATTGTCTTGCAGCTTCTTTTACTGAAATCATTTTTATCATTTTGCACTTCCCCCCACCATATTTATATATATAGTATATCCATATGTACTTATTTCCGCAATATTTATCGGAATAATTCCGTATATTTTTCGATATTATTCCGAGAATTTTTTACATTATTCCGCTATTATCAGAATAAATAAAATACTTTTTTGCTTTGCAGGCACAGAATTTTCTGTAAAGTAAAGGGACATGGAAAATGAGATAACCTCATAAATCCATGTCCTTTTCTTTTATAGTTATGTGAACCTATTTATTTTTGCTAATATCGATTGTGCAGCTCCAAATTTGTCCTGTTCTGCACCTATACATATTGTACGTATCCTACAATTCCACAATAAACTCTTCCACAAGTTTCGCACAATGCTCCGCCGCTTTTTTCTCAAAAGTAGGATAATCCATCTCCGCAGAGTTATCTGCCTTGTCAGAGATCGCACGAAGGATCACGAATGGGATTTCATTTAAGTATGCTGCCTGTCCGATCGCTGCACCCTCCATCTCAGTGCAGAGTGGATGGAAGTTCTCGACTAATTTGTCCTTCACTTCCTTATCACAGATAAACTGGTCACCGCTTACGATCCTGCCGGAGAACACTTTCACTTCGGTGTTGACTTTCTCGCACACACTCTTTGCAAGGGATGCCATTCTCTCGTCCGCCGGGAAACTTAAAGTTCCAAGCTGTGGGATCTCGCCTAACGGATAGCCGAATACACGGACATCCATGTCATGCTGAAGCACGTCTGTGGAAACAACGATATCCCCGATATCAATCTGTGCGTCCAGAGAACCTGCGATACCGGTATTGATGATATGTGTCACGTCAAATAAGTCTGCAAGGATCTGTGTGCAGATACCGGCATTTACTTTTCCAATACCACTGCGCACGATCACAACCTCGACACCGTTTAATGTTCCTTCAAAAAATTCCATATTTGCTTTTTTTGTTGTTTTTACAACATTCATTTTCGATTTTAAAGTTTCTACTTCAAGCTCCATGGCTCCGATAATTCCGATTTTTTTCATCTGTTTTTCGCTCCATTTCTTTTCACATTTGAAAATATTTTAACATAAAAAAAGAAATTTCACAGTGAAATTTCTTTTTTTATATTTATTCTTACTTCATTGTATATTTACGCCACACGGATCTTCTGTAAAATATTTCCAAGTTCTGCTTCCTTCTTCTCGCAGTCGCCCTCGGAAATCTTTTCTGTCACAAAGCCAAGCTCTCCGGTCACGCCTTCTGCCTGTACATACGTAACAGTTCCAAATACTCTTTCTACAGCTACTTTGTCTGCTGTTGTGCGGATGAAGAACCGATTCTCCCATTCCCTGTAATCTACGAGTTCCAGTTTCTTTGAACTCCACTCGATTGGAATATTTTTGTCCAGATTCTTTGCCATCTCAACGACATCTGCTACAACGGCACTTGCTGTTGGTAATTTTCCTGCGCCGCTGCCGTAAAACATTGCGTCACCTAACACATTGCCATGTACGAAAATTGCATTGAACACACCATTTACAGCATAGAGCGGATGAGATGCCGGAAGTAAAAATGGAGCAACGATCGCTGTATAGCCTTTTGGACCTTTTTTGCTGGTAGCGAGCAGTTTGATCGCTCTTCCCATCGCCTGTGCGTATTTGATATCCGTCGGTGTGATTTTTGTGATTCCCTCTGTGTGGATGTCCTCAAAATCAACCTGCTGTCCGCATACTAAAGATGTTAAAATAGCAATCTTACGGCATGCATCATAACCTTCCACATCGGCAGTAGGATCTTTCTCTGCATACCCCTTTGCCTGCGCATCCTTTAAAACTTCATTAAAATCAGCACCCTTTTCTGTCATCTCAGTCATCATATAGTTCGTTGTACCGTTTACGATACCAGTGATCTCTTCGATCTCATCTGCAGTAAGACAGGAATTTAACGGACGGATGATCGGAATACCGCCGACACTCGCCTCAAACATGAAATTCACATTTTTTTCTTTTGCAAGTGCGATCAGCTCTGCACCTTTTGCAGCCACCAGTGCCTTATTGGAAGTTGTCACATGTTTTCCGGCCTCTAACATTGTTTTTACAAAAGTATACGCTGGCTCCACGCCTCCCATTGTCTCAACTACGATCGACACTTTCGGATCTTCGGCGATCACTTTATAGTCATGCACGATCTTGCTCTGAATCGGATCTCCCTCAAAATCCCTTAAATCCAGAACATACTTTAATTCCACTTCATCGCCGACGCGGGCTGCAATGCTCTTCTTATTGATGTCTAAAACCTCTGCCACACCGGAACCGATCGTTCCAAAACCCATAATTGCTACTTTTATCATTTTTATTCTGCCTTTCTGTTTTTGTATTATGTAAACTATTCTGTTCTGCCAGTCTGTTTTTATTCTCTCGCCAGAATTTTCACATACTGAATGCCGCCCACACTCTCAATCTTTGTGACCATCTCTGCAACATCCCCCGTCTGCGGTAAAATATCAATACTGAGCGTCAGCGTTGCGATTCCATTGACCGGTATACTCTGATGAATGGTAAGGATATTGGCATGAAAATCAGCAATCGTTTTCAATACCCCGGACAAAAGTCCCGGCTCATCATCCATCTGAATGACCATCGTAATGGTCTTTCCCTTTGTTGTCTCGTGAAAAGGAAAAATATCATCTTTATACTTGTAAAAAGAACTGCGGCTGATTCCAACGCTCTCTGTCGCCTCCTGCACCGATGCGATCTTACCGGAATCGATCAGCCTTTTTGCCTCCACTACTTTCAGCAGTACTTCCGGCACTGCCTTCTCTTTCAAAACATAATATTGCATTTTGTCTTTCATGGAAATGAATACCTCTTAGTTGCCAGATTCAACAGATTCTCTTTTGTATATAGAATCTATTCTGTTTGTTTGGGACTTACATTTGTCCTCATGAGGAAGATAATAACACAAAGAGGCTGCCAAGGCAACCTCTTTTCCAGAACATTTCTATATTTTTGTTTCTTGTTCACCAAATTTCTGATATTTAGAACTTGCGGCTTCCGCCTCCATGACTTCTGCCAGAACTGCTGGTATGTACCGTCGATCTGCCGGAATGGCTGCTGCCACCCCCACTGCTTCCACTATCAGTCTGGATCCTCCGATGCGTCACCATCTGGTTGACAAAACGGTCTTCCTGACCGGTCAGGTTAACTTTTCCGAACGCATGGTAATCATACTGGTATCCACCGCCAAATTTCAGACGGTATTTTCCGGTAATTCCAAAAAATACAGCGGCAAACACAGCTGCTGCAAGTACAACTGCAAACAGAATTTCACCCAACGTGAGTACATGGTAATAATGGATCTCGCCTGTTTCTTCATCATAGGTATATGCGTCAGATGGGACTCCCACCTCATAATAGTACTCTGCATCACTTAACATGGAAGAAAAGCAGGAAGCATATTCCCCATCCACAACATAATCATAACAGTTATCCAGAATATCATCGATCCTGTCGTCATTCAGATAGTAAATGGCTTCTCCCGCAGTCGATATCGTAACCTCTCTGTTATCCATGTCAATGAGGAACACCACGCCATCATCGCCTGTTGCTGTCGTGTCATAAAAATCATCCGCATACTCTCTCGCTGTCTTTCCCTGTGCATCCTCTGTCGTCAGGACAAAAATCTCCCAGCCTGTGGTCTCCTGCAGATTGGTGATTTCTTCCGAAAGCGACTGCTGTTCCTCATCTGAAAGTAACGCTGCATCATCATACACCGCATCATAAGTATCCGCATAGACCGGTACAGCCACAAAAAGTGTCAGTGCAGTTACTGCGGACAGAGCGATTCTTTTTCTTAATTTATCTCTCATAAGAAATACCCTCCGATCAATGCAATGATTAAGACAACGACTGCCGAAATAATACCCGTCAGCGTGACTTTTCCGTAGTCTACCGGAAGTTCTCCGAACACTTTTCCTGTCTGCCCGTTCATGGAATAATAGTAGATTTTTCCATCTTTCCCCTTATAGGTAACAGTCCAGACCGGAAGCAACGCATAAGACCAGTCCTCCTTCTTCGGGATCACCCCGAATGAGTTGACCGATAACGCATTGTATCCCTGAACAGATTCCCGCATGAGTTTTTCCGCTGAGTTTTTCATCGTAGCCTGCATATTTCCTTCCACTGCTTTCTGCTCGATGTCACGTTTCTCTGCCATGAAACCGGAAAGATATCCCATATTAAAATCTTTCATCTCATTGAACTGATACGGCAGTACCCCTTTCACAAGCTGCACATTTGCCTTTTGCAGTGCGTTCTCTGCAAGATTCTTCAGATTAACCTCACCCTCACGCTCCACATGGTAAAACTTTGTCTCTGTGTACTCGGTATCTCCGGTTCTCCACACACGGATTTTCTTGCCTTCGCCCTGCAGTTTTCCCTGCAATTTTGCATCATAGATCCAATATGGGAAATAGACACCACTCAGACATTCGATCTGTTTCTTATTAAAAAATGCCTTTGGAACAAATTTTTTCTTTCCAACATATTCTAAGAAACGTTTTTCCGCTTCCTTTTTGGAAATTTTAAAAGGAATGACTTTATTTGGAAGATACTTTCCTTCCAGCCGTTTTCCAAGCACGACCGGATTGTGACAATAATAACAGAACGTGGCTGCTGTCGTTGCATCTGTCACGATTTCTGCTCCACAGGAAGGGCAGTTATAAATGACTGCCTCTGCGCCGCCGTCCTCCCCTTCTTTTTTCTTTGTGTCCGGACTCTGCTGCTCGGTTGTTTCCTGCTCTGCTTCATCAGAACCATCCGCTGCACCGGCATCCGTTTCCTCAGACTCTGCCGGCTGCAATGCATCCAATTCCGCCTGGGTAAATTTTGAACCACAGTACTCGCATTTATACTTCTGTGTTTCCGGGTCAAAAATCAGTTCTCCGTCACAGTTTGGACACTTAAAACTGATAACTGCCATAGTTAGCTCCTTGCCTTTCCGCAATTGCTGCAGAATTTACCTTTGTTGACGGTTCCACACTCACAGGTCCACTCCGCTGCCAGTGCAGGTTTTCCACACTCACTGCAGAACTTTCCGGTATTCACGGTTCCACATTCACAAGTCCAGCTATTTACCGGAGCCGGTGCAGGTTTTCCGCACTCACTGCAGAACTTTCCGGTATTTGATGCTCCGCACTCACAGGTCCAGCTATTTGCCGGGGCTGCTGTCTGCTGTGGTGATGCTGCCTGCTGTGGTGCTGCCTGTGGCTGTGTTCCTGCCATGCCTGCTGTCATGGCGTTCAATCCTTCCATGGAAGTGTTAAACTGCTGCATTCCCATGCCGACGCCCATGAATCCTGTCATCGCACCGCCTGCATTGGAACCTGCGTCACGCACACCTTCTGTTAAATTCTTAACAGCCATACCACGGAGCACACTTGCATCTCCACCTAACATTGCACCTTCATTTCTCATGTTGATGAGCTTCTGGGATTCCTCATCATAAGAAACGCTTGCAATACCGACTGCCTGGATTTCCATACCACGTGTCTGGTTCCACTCTTCATCGAGTGTAGTAGACATATATTTTCCAAGTTCTCTTGCTTTGGATGTCACATAGGAAATACGTGTTCCGTCTGCGGACATCTGGTTGATGGAGGACTGTAATGCCTCTAAGAACTCTGACAGATACTGCTCGTTGATCTCATCGATCTCCACTCTGTCTGCGTTTCTCGGAATTACTTCTGCATAGAACTGGAGTGGATTGGTGATCTTAACGGAATATGTACCATGCGCTCTTAAGAAAAGCTCGGCATTATAAAAATTATCAAAGTAATTGATCGGATTTCTCGTGCCAAACTTGATCCCTTTAATTTCCTGCAGATTGATAAAAAATACTTTCTGCGCAGTTGGTGTCTGACCGCCATATTTAATACGGTTAAAAGAATCCTTTAATGAATCTCCAAACTGTCCGTTAAACAATGATGGCAGGGAAGAGTTATCCACTTTGTAATATCCCGGTTCTGCCGTGTAATCGACTACCTTGCCGCCATCCACTAACATCATGAACTGATTGTCATAAACATGGATGATCGAACCATTGGAAACTGTGTTGCCTGTTCCCTTGGTATTCTGTCCTTTGCGGATCAGCACACCGCTTGTAAAGACGGTTTTGTCGCTCATGTCATCTGCTTCGATGACCTCTAACCACTGATCTGCAAGTGTTCCTCCGATTGCCTGTCCAATTGCCCTAATAATTCCCATAACATATCCTCCTATACGTGATTGTAATCTACTTCATAAAAACGATGAAGCGTCCAAACTTTTAAATTGATCGGTGTGATCGCAAGCCCGCAGTACTCGCAGTACATTGCCCCCAGATTGGTGACCGGTGCACCGCAATGCGGACAGGTTGTTCCGACAGCATTGTCGATTTTTGCTATCTTCTCATCCTGAATATACATGACCTCAACATTATACTTTGTCTGCTCCAATCGGTTTTCATCCCCTGAAACCACTGTTCCATCTTTCTTTTTATAATGAAGATGTTCCACAGCACTCTGAAATGTAATGATACATTTTCCCTGTTTTTTTTCATAGTTGGAAATCTCCGTCCGGTGAATCCGGATCTTTTCGTATACTTCCCGGATTCCTTCCGACCGGTTCATTTCAATTCTATTTTCTACCTGCGCTTTTAATTCCTCTGAAGCATCCCGGATCAGCGAAACATTCCCGGAATCAATTGCCTGCAAAGCGGAAACCAGCATATTCTCAGCCTTATTCTTAAACTGCACCAGATTAAAATCCGGAAAATCCCTCTGGATCTGCGGTTCAAAGATCCGCGTCATCCCGGACACGGATTTCGGGGTGGCTGCAAGCTCATCTGCCTGCTTATTCCATCCCTCCACCAATGAATCTGTCCCGAATAAAGCCTGGGAAACATCCTCTACTTTTCTTTTGATTTTCCGGTATGCATAATAACCGCCACCTGCGAGCACCGCCAGTATGACGATCACCGGAATCCAGTTATTCATCGTCGCCACCTAATCCCTTCGGACATCCCAAAGATAACCACTTTAAGTATCCGTTGATAAATAAATCTATTTTTCCATCCATTACGCTGTCCACATTTCCGGTTTCCACACCTGTACGGTGGTCTTTAACCATCGTATATGGCTGCATGACATAGGATCTGATCTGGTTACCCCAGCCGATCTCTGTGACCTCACCGCGGATACCGGCTGCCTTCTCTGCATTTTCCTGTTCCTTCAACAGATACAGTTTTGCCTTTAACATCTGCATTGCCTTATCCTTGTTCTGGTGCTGGGAGCGCTCATTCTGGCACTGCACGACAATTCCGGTCGGAAGGTGCGTGATCCGGATTGCAGAGGAAGTCTTGTTGATATGCTGTCCACCGGCTCCGCTGGAACGGTAAGTATCAATTCTTAAGTCATCTTCATTGATCTCAATGTCGAGATCTTCCTCGATATCCGGCATAACATCACAGGATACAAAAGATGTCTGGCGCTTTCCAGCCGCATTAAACGGAGAAATACGGACCAGACGGTGTACGCCTTTTTCCGATTTCAGATATCCATACGCATTCTCTCCATTGATCTGGAATGTGATGGACTTGATGCCTGCCTCATCCCCGTCTAACGAGTCTAAGACAACCAGCTCATATCCCCTGCTGTCTGCCCATTTGGAATACATGCGGAACAGCATCTGTGCCCAGTCACACGACTCGGTTCCACCAGCTCCGGCATGTAATGACAGGATCGCATTATCCCCATCATATTCACCGGAAAGCAGTGTCTTAATACGGATATTGTCGAAAGTCGTAACAAATTCACTCAACATCTCCTCGATCTCCGGGATCAGGGAAGCATCATTCTCCTCATACCCCATCTCGATGAGTGTCTCTATGTCGTCAAACTGTGTTGCAAGCTTCTCATAAGTTGCAACATCATCCTTCATACTCTTTAAGGTTTTCATTTTATTCTGGGAAACGACCGGATCATTCCAAAAATCGCCGTCTTCCATTTCCCGCTCTAATTCCTGGATTTTCTGCTCTTTGTCAGCCAGGTCAAAGTGAATCCCTCACTTCCTGCAGCGGTCCTCTGTATGAATTCAGAGTCACTTTAAATTGATCAAGTTCTACCACAGTATCACCTCTTTCATTTTTTATCTGACAGACTCTTTTATCTGTCTGTTATTTTTATTGTAAAGTAAGCTTTGATTTTTGGCAATGTTTTCGCACTACTTTTAAGGTAAAAAAAAGAATTGCAAGTCCGATCGACGCGCCGAGCGTGTCAATGCACACATCCATCACCTCTGCCGACCTTCCCGGTATAAAATACTGATGAAACTCATC
>OBJG01002771.1_pt1 | contig 10187 bp, 7 predicted proteins | sample 1517941 | NCBI WGS metagenome assembly OBJG01 (sample SAMN04571712, study PRJEB22368) | human gut metagenome | biome: human gut; material: stool | host: Homo sapiens | place: Luxembourg | collected 2012-09-21
AAGCCGTTCCCGGCATCGGCTATCCTTATTCGGAAATTGTGATGGCACGGTAAAAGACATGTTACCCCCGCACTGTAACTCCATTTACGCGCCGAGGTAAAGAGCTTTACAATAGGCGGTAAAGGTCGTTACATACTGAAGGAAATGCTTTTACATCGCGAGGGAAATAACTTGTAAATGCCATCATTTCTTTCCCCGGAGGTCATCCTTAGGTATAGTCGTCTCACTACCATCTCGCGTAGCAATATAGTGGGGCGACATTATTTCTATGCCTTCTTCATTAAACCGATCCTGAATATTCTGGTGCAAATCGGAATAAACCTGTGCCAACTGATTGGCATCTTTAATATATGCATTCACCTGATAGACGGGATAATAATCCTGAAGAGATGTCGCTCAACGAAGTTTCCAGCACGAACGGGCGCGGGTCATCCACTACTCCGGGAGTATTCAGCGCCGCTTCAATCAGAAGCTGATGGGTCTTTCGCCATGGAATATCGTATCCGATGCTCACTTCCGAATGAATTATCAGCCCGTAGTCGCGTGCCGACTGGCTGAAATTCACCGTATGCGAAGACATAATAAAAGAGTTAGGAATCGTAACTACCTCATTCTTCGGCGTACGGATACGCGTTACCAACGGTGTCTTCTCAATCACATTTCCCGTTGTATCATTCAGCTTAATACGGTCACCCAACTTAAACGGACGCATATACGTGATAACCAGTCCTGCAATGATATTCCCGATCACCGTACTCGATCCCAGCGAAACAATCAATCCGACAAAGACTGATATTCCCTGAAAGACCCCCGATTTGGAGCCAGGCAGGTAGGGATAAATCATAGCAATCATAAATGCATAAAGCAGGAAGCGCACAATGTGGAACGTCGGCATAGCCCAGTCGGCATAAAAGCCGCCTATCTTCAGCCGTTCCGACTGTATTTCACTGGCAAGATAACGAACCAGTCGCACCAGATACTTCACGGCAAGCCATATCACAAAGATGGTAAACAAGTTGGGAATATACTCCACTATACCCAGGAAAATGCTCTTTATCGGCTCCCAGATATACGAGAACAACTTATAAGCAAGATCTTTGGTTTGAGGGAATATAGCAAAGAGTAATGGCACCGTCAAAATCAACTGAAGCAGCATGACGGCATAGCGCAGCAGACTTGCCAGGAAGACAAGCAGGTTTACCTGCTTCTGTGTGTCCAGTAACTCGTAATCCTGAATAGAAATAGGCTTTAGTTTAGTATCTTTCAGACGTTGAATACGGGCTTTCAGCTTATTGAACAGCCAGATAGTGAGTTTAAACAACAGGAACTGGCCTACAATTACAAGAATAAAATAAAGAACACGCTTACCAAGCTGCCACAGACTATGCTCATCCTTCATAACCTTCAACTTGTCCACTATCACTTTCCGTTTGGCAGCCGCCAACTGGTCGCGTGAACAGCCTTCCCAAAGGCCATCTTGATCCGTGAAAGAAGAAAGAACTTTATTGCCATACATCAGATCGGTAACAATATCACTGCTTTCTATATAAACCGAATCCGGCTGAAGATTGAATCGTTTGCCCAGTTCCGTAATTGCCGCTGCATTCATCTCGGCACGCTGCTGGGGAGTGTGACCGCCACGTTTGGCAAACAGGTAATATAATGTATCGCCTTCCACAATTACAGGAATACCCGGAGTCATTCTTCTGAGCGAATCGATACGTAACCGCTGTTTGGCCAGCTTCAGAGAGTCCGCTGCATCATACTTCAGCTTCATCTGCTCTATCTCCATCCTGAGATTAGCCTCATTCAATCTTGATGTCTCCAGATCCTCTTTAATCTTCAACAGATGTAATGAATCAGTATCCGACTTTTGAGCAACCATTGTTCCCAATGTATCTTCATTCAAGATGTCCAAAACCTTCTCTACCAACTGGGCGGATGCACCACTCGCGAACAGCAGTAACAGCCCAAAACACAACGCCCGAATTCCCTTCATATTAAAAGTCCTTAATCAGGTTACTTAAAATTATAAATTGTTTAACGCGCCAAACATACGGAATGTTTTTCACTTATCATAAAAGGAATTAATTATATTTGCACAAAAATCAGTATTCTTATGGATATTCTTTTCCTGATTGGGGGACTTCTCCTCATACTCTTAGGTGCCAATGGACTAACAGACGGAGCCGCATCCATTGCCAAGCGTTTTCATATACCGTCTATCGTTATCGGACTTACCATTGTAGCTTTCGGAACATCTGCTCCGGAACTGACGGTTAGCGTATCTTCCGCCCTGAAAGGCAGCACGGACATTGCCATCGGAAATGTGGTAGGTAGCAACATCTTCAATACCTTGATGATTGTGGGTTGTACAGCACTCTTTGCCCCTATCGTCATCTCTCAAAATACGTTACGTAAGGAAATACCTCTCTGCATCCTTTCTTCCATCGTACTGCTGATTTGTGCCAACGATGTATTATTGGATCATAGTGCAGAAAATATTCTCAGCACTACGGATGGCTTGCTATTGCTCTGCTTCTTTATCATCTTTTTGGGATATACCTTTGCAATCGCCTTTCAGGGAAAGAAAGAAGGAGAAGCACCCGAAGAAGAAATCAAGCAACTTCCCATGTGGCGGTCTACCCTATATATGATAGGTGGACTGGCAGGGCTTATCATCGGCGGTAACTTCTTTGTAGACGGTGCCACAGGCATTGCCCGCAGTCTGGGAGTCAGCGAGTCCGTCATCGGGCTAACGCTTGTGGCAGGCGGTACATCCCTGCCCGAACTGGCTACTTCCATCGTGGCCGCTCTGAAGAAGAACCCGGAGATTGCTATCGGTAATGTAATCGGAAGCAATCTTTTCAACATTTTCTTTGTACTGGGATGTAGTGCTTCTATCACACCCCTACATCTGGCAGGCATCACTAATCTGGACCTGCTGGTACTGGTAGGTTCAAGTATTCTGCTTTGGTTCTTCGGGCTTTTCTTTGCCAAACGGACCATTACCCGCATTGAGGGCAGCATACTGATACTTTGTTATATAGCTTATACTGTTGTACTTATTTATAACGTTTAAAGTGGTATTTTAAAGATTATCATGTATCTTTGCCCCCTCATTAGACATAAAATTATGGCAATAACAATCAAAAAAGCTTCCACAATGAAAGAATTGAAACGGTTCATCCGCTTCAATTACCGGCTATACAAAGACAATCCTTACTCTGTCCCCGATCTTTACGACGACATGCTCAATACCTTCAACAAAAAGAAGAATGCGGCGTTTGAATTCTGCGAAGCAGAGTATTTTTTAGCTTACAAAGACAATCAGATAGTAGGACGTGTAGCTGCCATTATCAATCATAAAGCCAACCAGACCTGGGATAAAAAGAACGTCCGCTTCGGCTGGATCGATTTCATCGATGACCCCGAAGTTTCCAACGCATTGATCCGCACGGTCGAAGAATGGGGTAAAGAGCGGGGAATGAATCATATACAAGGTCCCTTGGGTTTCACAGACTTCGATGCGGAAGGCATGCTTGTCGAAGGTTTCGATCAACTCAGCACAATGGCCACCATCTATAACTACCCTTACTACCCGCAACACATGGAACGCATGGGCTTTGAAAAAGATGCCGACTGGGTAGAATTTAAAATTTATATTCCGGATGCCATACCGGAAAAACACAAACGTATCTCCGACCTCATTCAACGTAAGTATAATCTCAAAATCAAAAAATATACATCTGCGAAAAAGATTGCCCAAGATTACGGTCAGGCCATCTTTGAACTGATGAACGAAGCTTATAAACCCCTGTTCGGATATTCCGCCCTGTCACAACGGCAGATCGACCAATACGTGAAGATGTACCTTCCTATTGTAGACCTGCGTATGGTGACACTTATCACGGATGCCGACGACCAACTGATTTGCGTAGGTATTTCCATGCCATCCTTGTCCGAAGCTTTGCAAAAAGCACACGGACGGTTATTGCCCTTCGGATGGTATTATCTGCTGAAGGCTCTCTTCATGAAACGCCGTGCCAAAATGTTGGATTTATTGCTCGTTGCAGTGAAGCCGGAGTACCAGAACAAAGGTGTTAACGCATTGTTATTTTCCGATTTAATTCCGGTTTATCAAAAATTAGGTTTTATATTTGCAGAGAGCAACCCTGAACTGGAGATGAACGGCAAGGTACAAGCCCAATGGGAGTACTTTAAAACAGAGCAGCATAAACGGCGCAGGGCGTTCGTGAAAGAGATTAAATAAAAGGGAACAAGAGACAAATTGACAAGGAAACAAAGGGTTGCACTGTATTTGCGCCATTACAAAGACAGACCATTTCCCTCGTCAACTCGTCAACTGAAAACCTTGTCAACTAAATAAGAATTTATGGAAGAAATCAACGGACTGATGCCCGAAGGCAATGTAGAATATACGGAAGACAACATTCGTCATCTTGACGATATGGAGCACATCCGTGTCCGTTCGGGTATGTATATCGGTCGTTTGGGCGACGGTACGCAAAACGACGACGGTATTTATGTATTGCTAAAAGAGGTAATGGACAACAGCATCGATGAATTCAAAATGGGTGCGGGTAAACGGATCGAGATAAGCATTGAGGAGAATCTCCGTGTCAGCGTACGCGACTACGGTCGGGGTATTCCGCAAGGAAAGCTGATCGAGGCAGTAAGCAAACTCAACACCGGTGGTAAGTACGACAGCAAGGCTTTTAAAAAGAGCGTCGGACTGAACGGTGTAGGCATCAAGGCCGTAAATGCACTTAGCAACCGTTTTGAGGTACGCAGTTATCGTGAAGGCAAAGTCCGTATCGCCATTTTCGAAAAAGGTATTCTTCAGAGCGATGTCACGGAAAACAGCGATGAAGAGAGCGGAACTTACATTTTCTTCGAACCGGATAGTACATTATTCCTGAACTATTCTTTCCAAGCTAACTTTGTGGAAATGTTATTGCGTAATTATACGTACCTGAATACAGGCCTTTCCATAATTTACAACGGCCAGCGCATCATTTCACGCCACGGTCTGGAAGATTTGCTGAACGACAACATGACCGCACAGGGGTTATACAACATCATCCACCTGAAAGGGGAAGACATTGAAATAGCCTTCACACATACCAACCAATACGGAGAAGAATATTACTCCTTCGTCAACGGACAGCATACGACGCAAGGCGGTACACACCAAAGTGCACTCAAAGAACATATTGCCCGCACCATCAAGGAATTTTATAACAAAAACCAGGAGTACGCCGATATCCGTAACGGTATCGTTGCCGCCATTGCCATTAACGTGGAAGAACCCCAGTTCGAGGGACAGACAAAAACCAAACTCGGTTCGCCTTCCATGTCTCCGGGTGGTGTAAGCGTAAATAAATATGTAGGAGACTTTATCAAGACGGAAGTGGATAATTACCTCCACAAAAACCCATTGGTTGCAGAAGTCATGTTGCAAAAGATACAGGACTCTGAAAAGGAACGCAAAGCGATTGCCGGTGTTACCAAACTGGCTCGTGAACGTGCCAAGAAGGCCAACCTGCACAACCGTAAATTGCGCGATTGCCGCTACCACCTCAACGACGGCAAGGGAAAAGACCAAGAGACCGAATCTTGCATATTCATTACTGAGGGAGATTCTGCAAGTGGTTCTATCACGAAAAGCCGTGACGTAAACACACAAGCAGTATTTAGCTTGCGTGGTAAGCCATTGAACTCTTACGGGCTGACTAAAAAGGTGGTATATGAAAACGAAGAATTCAACCTGCTGCAGGCTGCCTTGAATATAGAAGACGGTATCGAGGGATTACGTTACAACAAGGTGATTGCTGCTACCGATGCCGATGTGGATGGTATGCATATCCGCCTGCTACTTATAACCTTCTTCCTGCAATTCTTCCCTGACTTGATAAAGAAAGGGCATGTATACATCCTGCAGACTCCGTTGTTCCGTGTACGTAATAAGAAGAAAACCCTTTACTGTTATACGGAAGAAGAACGTCAGAAAGCAATTGCAGAACTGGGACCGAATCCTGAAATCACCCGATTTAAAGGTTTGGGAGAAATCTCACCCGATGAATTCAGGCATTTTATCGGTAAGGATATGCGTCTGGAGCAGGTAAGCCTGCGCAAGACGGACCTGGTAAAGGAATTATTAGAGTTCTATATGGGTAAAAATACCATGGAACGACAAAACTTTATTATTAATAATCTGGTTATAGAAGAAGATTTGGCATCATGAGAAGAGCTATCTTTCCGGGAACATTCGACCCTTTCACTATCGGACATTTCTCGATAGTGACCCGCGCACTGACTTTTATGGATGAAGTCATCATTGGGATCGGTATTAATGAAAATAAGAATACCTATTTCCCTATCGAGAAACGCGTGGCAATGATACAGAACTTCTACCGGAACGACCCCCGCATCAAAGTATACTCTTATGATTGCCTGACGATTGATTTTGCACAACAGGTAGATGCACAGTTCATCATCCGCGGCATCCGCACCGTGAAAGACTTTGAATACGAAGAAACCATTGCCGACATCAACCGCAAACTGGCAGGTATTGAAACAATCCTGCTCTTTACCGAACCCGAACTGACATGCATCAGTTCCACAACTGTCCGCGAACTGCTACAATTCGGCAAGGACATCAGCCAGTTTATTCCCGAAGGAATGGAGATTTAGTGATTAGTGAATTTAATGATTAGTAAAAAGAATAATGAAGAAACTCCTTATCTTTATAATATGTATATGTGGTGGCATGGCTTCCATGCAGGCACAAAATACGGGTAATGCGGCAGCAATCCGCAAGTTACAAATGGCAGAATTTGCTATAGCCAACCTGTATGTAGACTCGGTAGACGAAAACAAACTGGTGGAAGAAGCTATTATCCGCATGTTGGCACAGCTTGACCCGCACTCCACATACAACAATGCCGAGGAAGTGAAGAAAATGAACGAGCCTCTGCAAGGTAATTTCGAAGGTATTGGTGTTCAGTTTCAGATGATAGAAGATACTTTACTGATCATACAGCCCGTGAGCAACGGACCGTCCGAAAAAGTAGGTATACTGGCAGGAGACCGTATTGTAGCTGTAAATGACAGTGCCATTGCAGGTGTTAAAATGTCCACAGAAGACATCATGACGCGCTTACGCGGCCCCAAAGATTCGGAAGTTAAACTGACCATCGTCCGCCGCGGAGTAGATGATCCTCTATATTTCACTGTAAAACGGGATAAAATTCCTATTCTCAGTCTGGATGCTTCTTACATGATACAACCCAAGATAGGCTATATCCGCATCAACCGTTTCGGCGCCACTACCGCCGAGGAGTTTACGGCAGCTCTTAAAGAATTACAGAAACAGGGAATGAAAGACTTAATACTCGACCTGCAAGGTAATGGAGGCGGATACCTGAACGCAGCCATCGATCTTGCCAATGAGTTCTTGCAACAGAAAGAATTGATTGTATATACCGAAGGAAGAGCCGCCCAGCGTAGTAATTTCTACGCCAAAGGCACGGGTAACTTCAAAAACGGCCGTCTCGTTGTATTGGTGGATGAATACTCTGCCTCTGCCAGTGAAATCGTTACCGGTGCCATACAGGACTGGGACAGAGGAGTTGTTGTAGGCCGTCGTACATTCGGTAAAGGCTTGGTACAGCGCCCCATCGACCTGCCCGACGGTTCCATGATACGCCTGACTATCGCCCGTTACTATACCCCTTCCGGACGTTGCATTCAAAAACCGTATGACCATACAGCTAATCTGGACAATCCCAGACTTCAAGGTGAGGATACCCAGGAGAAATACAATATGGATCTGATAGAGCGCTTCAACCGTGGAGAGATGATGCATGCTGACAGCATCCATTTCCCCGATTCACTGAAGAATTCTACAAAGAAACTGAAACGTACCGTTTATGGTGGCGGTGGTATCATGCCCGACTATTTCGTACCTATTGACACCACTCAATACACCGATTATCACCGGAATTTGGTTGCCAAAGGCGTTGTTATCAAAGCAACCACGAAATACATCGAAAGCCACCGGAAAGAATTACAGGAACAGTACAAGAAGTTCGATAGCTTCAACAATAAGTTTGAGATAGACGAGCAGATGCTTGCAGACATACGCGCTGCTGCCGATAAAGAGAAGATCGAGTTTAATGAAGAACAATACAATAAATCGCTTCCGCTGATAAAAACACAGTTGAAGGCCCTGATTGCCCGTGACCTCTGGGATATGAACGAATATTTCCAGGTGATAAACACCACGAACAACAGTGTGCAACAGGCACTAAAAGTACTGAACGAAAAGATTTACGAGAAGAAACTACCGCTTTAATTACCGAATAACCACTTATTTAACCAGCGGTTCACATAGATATTTACTACCGCACATCCCGCTCCGATGACTGCACCTGCCAGTACATCGGACGGGTAGTGCACACCCTCATTCATACGGGACATCCCGACAGAACAAGCCCATAAAGCCGAAGGACCTATCACATACCATTTCGGATACTTCACGCAAAGCGAAGTTGCCAATGCAAAGGCTGTTGCCGTATGTCCGGATGGGAAAGAAGGACTGGTCTCATGACTATAAGCATGAACCCGGTCGGGATAACGGTCGAACGGACGTTCACGGTCTATAAGATATTTCAAGCCATAGGTCACCACAAAAGCACCGGCAACACTGGTACCTACATACACAGCATCCTTTAATAATTCACGGTCTTTTTTCACCCATGCAGCCAGTACCATCGCCACAGGAACTCCAACGGCAATATAAGGTTCAGTACGAGAAATTATTTTATTATAATTGCGAATAAACTTACCATCCCAACTGTTTATTTTATGCAAGGTATTGATGTCCCAATTTTGTGCAGAAATACTGAGTACAACTAATGATGCAAAAAATACAAAAAAAATAGTTCTCTTCATGCAGTCTTTCTTATAGTTTGCAGCAAAGATAGGTGATTTTGTTAGAGTATTCACAAAAAAATTCTATCTTTGTTGCCATAATTTTAGTAATTCGTCCTATATTTCATGACAAAAGACACTCTTTGCACACGGCAGGTAGATTGCACTCTATGCCCGAAAATTTCTGATGGGACATTGGTACTTCGCCAACATCCCCAGGGGCAGCATTTCTCAGCGGAGAAGTGCACCCAGAACTGCATGATCTTTATGTTAAAGGGTGAGTTGCTGATTAATAGTAACGAATATCCGGGCACTACGCTCCTAAGCAGACAGTGTGTATTACAAGCCATCGGCTCAAAAATGGAGTTATTGGCACTGACTGAAGTGGAATACATCGCCTATTGGTTCACGGAACTCCCGCTTTTATGCGAAGACCGCTATAAAGAGATCCTGGAACGTTCCGAAGCTCCACTGATTTACACACCGTTGCTGGCCAACGCAAAACTGGAACGACTGCTAAATGATATCGCCGACTATTTTAAAGAACAACCTTCCGCTTGCGGGAAATATCTCGATATCAAGCGTCAGGAACTGGTTTACATTCTAACCTGTTATTATCCACTACGCCAGATAAGTACTTTTTTCTATCCTATCAGTACTTATACAGAAAGTTTCCATTATTTCATTATGCAAAACTACGATAAAGTGAAGAATGTGGAAGAATTTGCCCATTTAGGAGGATATACCACCACTACCTTTCGTCGTTTGTTTAAAAATATGTATAATGTTCCGGTGTACGAATGGATACTGGACAAGAAGCGTGAAGGTATTCTGAATGATCTGCAATTCACCAAGCAACGTATCTCTGTAATTAGCGCACGCTATGGTTTTGATTCCCTGTCACACTTCGCACATTTCTGTAAGGACTCCTTTGGGGACACCCCCCGTTCACTACGGAAACGCGCTGCCAGTGGAGAGAAAATCACTATTATAAAAGAAAAAAGTGACGACTCAGCAAGGGAACAAGGTGACGAGGAAGGGTAACCCTTTTCTCGTCACCTTGTTCCCTTGCTGAGTCGTCAACTTCTGTCTATTCTCCTGATTACGGAATTATTTCTTTAATTCCTTGTTTAATCAATGTTTTTCTTCTATTTTTGCGGGAAATTAGAGTAAGACCCTAAGTAAAAAGCAAATTTTCTAACTATTAAATAATTTAAATTCAATCATTT
>OBJG01002808.1_pt1 | contig 10111 bp, 9 predicted proteins | sample 1517941 | NCBI WGS metagenome assembly OBJG01 (sample SAMN04571712, study PRJEB22368) | human gut metagenome | biome: human gut; material: stool | host: Homo sapiens | place: Luxembourg | collected 2012-09-21
TATTTAAGCACGGCACGGTTTAGCCACTTTATCGGCAGTCTAAAAAAACACGGTACAAAAATTGTACCGTGTTTTGTATTATATTATTTCAAAAGAGATAATTATTTGTCAAGGTTTGACTTAACTTCTTCAAGTACGTCCTCAAGCTCCTTAGGAAGCTTATCGCCGAACTTAGCATAAAGCTCGTCAACACCCTTGAGTTCTTCCTTCCAAGCTTCCTTATCAACGTCAAGAATCTTCTCAAGGTCAGCCTCAGTCATATCAAGACCGTCAAGGTTGATATCCTTAGCATAAGGAAGATAACCGATAGCTGTTTCCTGAGCGTCAACCTTACCCTCGCAACGGTCGATAATCCAATCAAGAACTCTGAGGTTATCGCCGAAGCCCGGCCACAAGAAGTTGCCTTCGTCGTCCTTACGGAACCAGTTAACATTGAAAATCTTAGGAGCCTTATCCTCGTCAAGAGTTTCACCAATTTCAATCCAATGCTTCCAATAATCGCCCATATTGTAGCCACAGAATGGGAGCATAGCCATAGGGTCACGACGAACAACGCCAACCTGACCTGTAGCTGCAGCAGTTGTTTCAGAACCCATGATTGAGCCTACGAATACACCGTGATTCCAGCTCTTTGACTGATATACAAGCGGAGTGAGCTTAGCACGACGGCCGCCGAATACGAATGCTGAAATAGGAACACCGTTTGGATTTTCAAATTCTGATGAAATGCAAGGGCAGTTTACAGCAGGAGCTGTGAATCTTGAGTTTGGATGAGCACCCTTTTCAGTGCTTGTTTGACCGTTCCAAGGATTACCCTTCCAGTCAATTGCATTTGCAGGTGGATTCTTGTCAAGACCTTCCCACCAAACTGTGTTGTTATCAAGGTTGAGAGCAACGTTTGTAAAGATTGTGCCCTTCTTTGTTGATGCAAGAGCATTAGGATTAGACTTCTCGTTAGTACCCGGAGCAACGCCGAAGAATCCATTTTCAGGGTTGATAGCATAAAGACGTCCGTCCTCACCCTTCTTAATCCAAGAAATATCGTCGCCTACGCACCATACCTTGTAGCCTTTTCTCTGATATCCTTCAGGTGGGATAAGCATAGCAAGGTTTGTCTTACCGCAAGCTGATGGGAATGCAGCGCAGATATACTTGATTTCTCCGTTTGGCTTTTGAAGACCAAGGATAAGCATATGTTCTGCCTGCCAGCCCTCGTTCTTACCAAGGTAAGAAGCAATACGAAGAGCAAAGCACTTTTTACCGAGAAGTACGTTTCCGCCGTAAGCTGAATTTACAGAAATGATTGTGTTGTCCTCAGGGAACTGACAAATCCATCTCTTTTCAGGGTCAACGTCACATTTACAGTGCATACCACGTACCCAGTCGTTTGAATCGCCGAGAGTATCAAGAACTTTCTTGCCGATTCTTGTCATAATATTCATATTAAGAACAACGTAGATTGAGTCTGTAATCTCAATACCAATCTTAGACATAGGTGAACCTACAGGGCCCATTGAATAAGGAATGATATACATTGTTCTGCCTTCATAAGAGCCTGCTGCGATGTCATAAAGCATCTTGTAGCACTTATCAGGAGCCATCCAGTGGTTAGTAGGACCTGCATCCTCTTCCTTAGTTGTGCAGATAAGAGTTCTGTCCTCAACACGTGCAACGTCGTTTTCTGCTGTTCTGTGAAGATAGCAATCAGGAAGAAGCTCATCGTTAAGCTTAATCATTTCGCCTGTTTCAACAGCCTCTTTTTTAAGAGCGTCGATTTGTTCCTTTGAACCGTCAATCCATACAATGTTTGATGGCTTAAGGAGTTCTACTTTTTCGTCAAGCCAATCAAGAAGTGACTTGTTAGAAGTAAGATTTGTTTCCATAATCTTTATTCTCCTTTGAAATTATTTACAAACAAATTGAACTCATTGAAAAACAATCAAAGTTCCCCAATTTCATTCTCATTAATTATACCAAAAAATCCTTAAAATTCAATAGAACTGCCAAAAATTCATTAAAATGTAACAATAACATAAAATCAAATTAATCACTTTATGTGAATTTTTTGTCAATTACTGCTTTTGTACGCTTCGTCGATAGGCATTGTGGCATAAGCGTTAAGACTTTCGTCAGCCTCAACACCGCTTATAAACTCATAATAGCCCTGCGAGCCAATCATTGCCGCATTGTCGCCGCAATATTTAAGTTCGGGCAAATAAAGCTGCCATTTATGCTTTTGGCAAAGCCTCTCTGCTTCTCTTCTTAATTTAGAATTGGCAGAAACACCGCCTGCTATTACAATTTTTTTGAAGTTTTTGTCAATTGCCGCTTTTTCAAGATTTTGAATAAGGCAATCAACAACGCTTTTTTGAAATGAAGCCGCAAGGTCGGGTATATTTATTTCTTCACCCTTTTGCTTTGCATTATGAACGGTGTTGATAACGCTTGTTTTAAGACCTGAAAACGAAAAATCGTATTCACTGCCCGTAACTCTCGGATGAGGAAATTTAAAAGCATTTTCATTTCCCTGCTTGCTGATTTTGTCAATGCTTATTCCGCCGGGATACGCAAGGCCCATAGTCCTGCCCGCCTTATCAAGCGCCTCGCCTGCCGCATCATCACGTGTTTTGCCGATAATTTCAAAATCCGTATAATCATTAACCGCAACAATATGCGAATGGCCTCCGCTGACAACAAGGCACAAAAACGGTGGCTTAACATCGCTTGAAATGTAATTCGATGCAATATGACCTCTCAAATGATGAACAGGAACAAGCGGAGTACCTGTTGCAAACGATAAACCCTTTGCAAAATTAACGCCCACCAAAAGCGCACCTATAAGACCAGGTGCATAAGTAACCGCAATCGCTTCAATGTCATCAATAGTGCAGTCAGCCTTTTCAAGCGCTTCTTTAACGACGCCGCTGATTGATTCAGCGTGCCGCCTTGATGCTATTTCAGGCACAACTCCGCCGTAGAGCTTATGCTCCTCAAGCGAGGTTGCAACAATATTTGATAATACTTTTCGTCCGTCCTCAACAACAGCGCATGCCGTTTCGTCACAAGAGGACTCAATTCCCAAAATTTTCATTTTCTGTTTCCTTTTTACTTATATGTATTATTCACTAAAGCCAACGTTGACGATATCGCCCTTACGATATATAAGCTGCATTTCTAATTGAATTTATATATTAAAATTCTTAGTCATAATTACTGCGTCCTCGTCGGGGGAAGTGTAAAAATGAGGGCGGATACCGACATTTTCAAAGCCTGCTTTTTCATAAAGCCTTATTGCAGGGGTATTGCTTTTGCGCACCTCTAAAGTTATAAAATCCATCTCATTTTCAAGCTCGGCAAATATAAGCCTTTGAGCTATGCCACGTCTGCGATATTCAGGCAAGACGGCAACATTTGTAACATAACCCTCACCGGAGAAAATCTGAAGTCCCATATAGCCGACTGCTTTTTCATTTTCAAGTGCAACAAGGAAGTGAGAGGTATCAAGCGAAAGCTGATTTTCAAGGTCTTTTTTGCTCCACGGGTGAGCAAAGCAGGCACATTCTATTTTATAAACATCATCAAGATATTTTATATTGAATTTTTCTATACTAATCATATTACATTAATGAGCGTCAAACCACGTATTGCCGATTTTGCCGTCTGCACGAAGAAGAACCTTCATTTTGCAGGCATTTTCCATTTCCTCACACACGATTTCAAGCGCCCTTTGCGCCTCGTTTTCCGGCGATTCAACGATAAGTTCGTCGTGCACCTGAAGAATAAGACGTGATTTCATATTTTCCTTTGTAAGCCTATCATCAACCTTAACCATTGCGATTTTGATAATATCGGCGGCGGTGCCTTGAATAGGCATATTTCTTGCAACACGTTCGCCGAATGCACGCATCATATGGTTAGACGAAGCAAGTTCGGGCAAATATCTTTTTCTGTGGAATAATGTTTCGCTAAAGCCCTTATCCTTTGCAAGGTCAATCATCTTTTTCATATAATCGTCTACACCGCTGTAATGGGCAAGATAATTTTCAATATACTGCTTAGCCTCTTTATTTGAAACGCCGATATCCTTTGCAAGAGAAAATGCGCCGATGCCGTAAACAATGCCGAAATTAACAGCCTTTGCCCTGCTTCTCATTTGAGGGGTAACCATTTGAACAGGAAGATTAAACACCTGAGAAGCGGTAATCGTATGAATATCCTCGCCTGAATTGAATGCGTCAATCATATTTTTATCATTTGAAAGGTCAGAAAGAACACGAAGTTCAATCTGGCTGTAGTCGGCGTCAACAAGCTTTTTGCCCTCGCCTGCGATAAAGAATTTACGCATTTGGCTGCCAAGCTCCGTCCTAATCGGAATATTTTGCAAATTAGGCTCAAGAGATGAAATTCTGCCCGTCCTTGTTTCAACCTGATTAAAGCGGGTATGAATCCTGCCGTCATCTGCAATAACCTTTAAAAGTCCGTCGCAATAGGTGGATTTAAGCTTAGAAAGCGAGCGATATTCAAGAATTTGGCTGATTGCGGGGTGCTCGCCGACTAAGCCTTCAAGTACCTCGGCATTGGTTGAATATCCTGTTTTTGTCTTTTTCTTGCACGGTAATTTAAGCTCTTCAAAAAGTGCAACGCCAAGCTGTTTTGGAGAATTGATATTAAATTCATACCCAACGCTTTCGTAAATAGAATCGGTTAAAGCCTTAATTCTTTCACCGAGCATTTTGCCGAAGGACTCAATTCCGCTTTTATCAACCTCAAAGCCGACGTATTCCATCTTAGCAAGAACACGTGAAAGCGGAAGTTCAATATTTTCAAGAAGCTGCCTTTCCTGCGCATCGTCAATAAGTATATCCGTCTTTTCAAACAGCGGCTTAATTACAGAAGCAAGCTCTACATTTTCATCCTTTGTGCCGAGAGAATTAAGAAATTCGGGAATTTTAACACCGTATTCAAGGCAAAGGTGAGAAATATCGTAATTGCTGTCGCTCGGTCTTAAAAGATAGGCGCTGAGCATTAAATCGCCCTTAACGCCCTTTAATTCAACACCTAATTTGCATGCCAAACGGTGAAGCTCTTTCGTGTTAAAGCTGTATTTTTTTGCGCTCTCGTCCTCAAAAAATTCACAAATAAAATCCTTGTATCCCTGCGTCTCAGGTGAAATAACAACAATTTCATTATCAAACGCAAAATACAAATCCGTCACACTGCCGTCAATGATTAATGGATAAAAATAGACATCAGCTCCCTTAACTCTTTCAAGCAAAGTGCCGGCATTGTCACAACTTACCAAGCTGATATTTCTCTCAATCGTTTCCTCTTCTTCAGCCTCGGCTGCTTTATTAGGGTCAAGATCAAATTTAGGGATAAGCGAAAAAAGTTCAAGCCTTACAAATTGAGAGACCGCCTTTTGCTCGTCCCTGCCTGAAATGACATAAGAATTGATATCCGTATCAATCGGTGCATCAACACTGATTGTGCCGAGTTTTAAAGAAAGATAAGCCTTTTCTTTATCGTTTTTAAGCTTTGCCTTAACACCCGGCTTAATGTCAAGCTCGTCAAGATTATTATAAATATTATCAAGATTATGAAAACGTGCGATAAGGTCAAGCGCAGTTTTAGCGCCCACTCCGGCAACACCGGGAATATTATCCGATGCATCACCCTGAAGCGCCTTAACCTGAATAAGTTCCTCAGGCGTTACACCGTACTCCTCATCAATCGCCTTTTCGTCATAAATATCGGTAACTGCCTGCCCCATTTTTGTGCGTGCAAGAAGCACCTTAACACCGCCGTGAGCAAGCTGCAACGAATCCCTGTCACCCGTTGCAATAAAACATTCGTCACCGTTTTTTCTGCATACAGCGGCAAGAGTGCCGAGAATATCGTCAGCCTCCCAGCCTTCTTTTTCAATCGTTTTAATTCCGAGATTTTTAAGCATTTCTTTAAGGACAGGCATTTGAGCACGAAGCTCGTCAGGCATACCCTTACGTCCTGCCTTATATTCATCATACATTTTATGCCTAAAAGTAGGCGCATGAACGTCAAATGCTACGGCAACTGCATCAGGCGAGCAAATATCCTCAAGCTTTAAAAGAATATTTAAAAAGCCGTAGATTGCGTTGGTATATTCTCCGTTTTTATTAGTTAATAATTTTATGCCGTAAAAAGCACGGTTTACAATACTGTTACCGTCTAAAACAAGAAGCTTCATAAACTCAGTTCCTTACATTTAAAATCATATTATTATATCATATAATTGATTGATTTACAATTAATAATGTGATATATTAATTGCAAGTAATAATAAAAAGGTAAACAAAATGAAAATTAAAGATATTGAATTTGAAAACAATATATTTTTAGCGCCAATGGCAGGAATTGCGGACAGAGCGTTTCGTGAACTTTGCATTAACTACGGCGCAGGATACACCGTGACTGAAATGGTATCGAGCAAAGGGCTTACAATGGGCGACAAAAAAAGCAAAGAACTTTTAACACTCGGCGAAATTGAAAATCCGGCAGGCGCTCAGATTTTCGGCGACAACCCTGAGATTATGGCGCAGGCGGCGCAAAAATGCCTTGAATTTCACCCTGATATTATTGACATAAATATGGGTTGCCCCGCTCCTAAAATCGCAATGAACGGCGGCGGTGCAAGCCTTATGAAAAATCCCAAGCTTGCGGGGGAGATAGTAAAGGCTGTAAGCGAGGCAGTCGACATTCCCGTAACAGTCAAAATAAGAAAAGGCTGGGATGATGAAAGCATTACGGCGGTTGAGCTTGCGCAAATTGCAGAAAAAAACGGTGCATCGGCAATTACCGTTCACGGAAGAACAAGAATGCAAATGTATTCGGGCAAGGTTGACTGTGACATAATTGCAAAAGTAAAAAAAGCGGTTGATATCCCGGTTATTGCAAACGGCGACATAACAGACGAGCAATCGGCGGCAATTATGCTTGAAAAGACAAATGCCGATGCTATTATGATTGGCAGGGGCGCACTCGGAAATCCGTGGATATTCAGAAGAATTAACGCATATCTCAGCGAATGCAGAGTTTTGCCTGATGTAAGCATTAACGAAAAAATGGCAGTTATGCTAAAGCATATTCAAAAAATTATTGAATACAAGGGCGAATACACCGCAATGAGAGAGGCAAGGCACCATGCGGCATATTACACGAAAGGCATACGTGGCGGTGCGGCACTTAGAAAAGAAATAAGCACCTTTGAGCATTTTGAGCAGCTTGAGGAGCTTGCATATAAAATTACAAAGGAAAATGAGTAATGATTTTAAAAAATTGCACCTTTTTTAACGAAAATTTTGAAAAAGAATACGGCGATATTGAAATAGAAAACGGAAAAATAAAGCAAATCGGAATCCTTGACGGCGACGGCAAAGATATGACAGGCAAGATTATTATACCCGGTTTTATTGACGTGCATATTCACGGCTGTGCAGGCGGCGACGCATCCGACGCTGACAAGAGCGGTCTTGAAAAAATGGCAAAGGAGCTTGCAAAGCACGGTGTAACGTCATTTTGCCCAACATCAATGACACTGCCGAAAGAAAGGCTTGAAAGCATTGTTGAAACAATAAAGGAATTTAAAGAAGAAAACCACGGCGGCGCAAAGGTTATGGGAATTAACCTTGAAGGTCCGTTTATTGCGATGAGCAAAAAAGGCGCTCAAAATGCCGATTACGTAAGAGGCGGCACGATTGAGGAATTTGACGATTTATACGCAAAAAGCGGCAAGCTTGTTAAGCTTATTACCATTGCACCCGAAGCATTTGACAGTGAAAAATTTATAAATCACGCAAAAGATTACGTAAACGTTTCAATCGGTCATTCATCAGCAAATGCAGACGAATGTAAAAAAGCTATTGACTGCGGTATAAGCCACGCAACTCACCTTTTCAATGCCATGACACCTATGGCTCACAGAGAGGCAGGTATAGCAGGCACGGTGCTTGATGATGAAAGAGTTATGTGTGAACTTATTTGCGACGGCGGCCATATTTGCCCCACTGTTTTGAGAAACGCATTTAAAATTTTAGGCGAAAACAGAGCGGTAGTTATCAGCGATTCAATGCGAGGCGCAGGGCTTGGCGAGGGAGAATTTGAACTTGGCGGTCAGGCGGTTTTCGTAAAGCCCGGCGGTAAATATGCCGTTTTGGAGGACGGAACGATTGCCGCTTCAATTTCAAACATTCACACCGAATTTAAAAATCTTATTAAAACAGCGCTTAAATCGTGCACAATAAATCCTGCAAAATCAATAAATGAAGATAAAAACATCGGTTCAATCGCAGTCGGCAAGTGCGCCGATTTGGTTGCGCTTAATGAGAATTTAGATATAGAAGAGGTATATATTAATGGAATACTCGCTTAACATTGCGCTTATTGAGCCTGAAATTCCGCAAAACACAGGCAACATTGCAAGAACGTGTGCGGCAACAGGCGCAAGGCTTCATCTTGTAGGTCCTATGGGCTTTACCATTACCGACAAACAGGTTAAAAGAGCAGGTCTTGACTATTGGGACAAGCTTGATATAACTTTTTATGACAGCCAAGAGGAATTTTTTGAAAAAAACAAGGGCGCAGATTTTTATTATTTTTCAACTAAGGCTGAAATTGCACATTCGGATATGGAATATAAAAATAATGCTTTTCTTGTTTTCGGCAAGGAAACCAAAGGCCTTCCGGAAGAACTTTTAAAGGCAAATCACGACAGTTGCGTAAGGCTTCCTATGAGGGGAATTATCAGAAGTCTTAACCTTTCAAACGCCGTTGCAATCGGCACTTATGAAGTTTTAAGGCAGTGGGGATATCCGGCATTGAGCCAAAAGGGAAAGCTTACAAAATATGATTGGTAATCTTGCAACAAAAAAATTACTGTGATAAAATAAAAACATCTTGAATATAAGGAGTTTTTCAAATGAGCGAAGAAAAGAAATCAAAAGGCGGAGTATGGCAATTTATTAAATTTGCGCTTTTCTCGGCGTCCGCAGGTATTATTCAGATATTGAGTTTTACTCTTATGAGCGAAGTAATCATCAAGCTTCCTGCGCTTCAAAATCTTATGGACACAAATGCAACATTTGCAAAAATTATGCAAAACGAATACGGCCCTATGTACCTTATTGCGCTTCTTCTTTCAGTAATTTGGAACTTTACATTCAACCGCAAATTCACATTTAAATCGGCTAATAACGTGCCTGTTGCAATGCTCAAGGTGCTTGCATTTTATTGTGTATTCACCCCTATTTCAACAATTTTAGGCAACTATTTCACGTCAAAATTTGCCGATGTATCAGCTATTAACTATATCGTTTTAGGCTGCACAATGGCTTGCAATATGACAACAGAATTTCTTTATGATAAATTCGTTGTTTTCAGAGGAAGCGAAAACACGGCAGTTAAAGAAAAATAAAAAAACAAATCAAGCAACAAAAAGGTTTCTCAAAAGCTTGTTAAGAGAGAATACACCCCATATCGTACAGACGTACCAATCAGCTACCCGCCGACAGGACCGGTTTGGTGATATGTAGATAAATTTTAATTAAAGTAAAAACGAACAATCCCTCGAAGCGCTAAAAGCTTCGAGGGATATTTTTTGGTAAAATAACTTGAACAACAAAGACTTTTTTACCTTTTAATTTGCACATATCAATCAAATCTTTTGTATAATTATCTTTCCCATCCCAAAAGATTGTAAATTCATTTGCATAATCAGATATCGATTCATTACGCAAATTATGTGCTTGAATTTCGCTCATTGTTTTATCAAGAGGAAACACTTTCAATTCAATATTATTAGAATTTGCATATCTTATCACTTCATTGTCAATAAGCGTTTCACACCCACATACAATTTGTGTTATATCTTTTGAAACATAATAATTAATATTCTTTATCAGTATTTCATTACTGCTCATCAGTCCTAAAATCATAATAACACCTCAAATTCATTACACTATTTTTACGTCATTATACCACCACTTTCGTTTTAGTGCAATAATTTCACTATAATTAAGTCATAATGACATCATAATATATAAGAGGTTGCTGCTATGGACGAAAAACTTTTTCTCAAATG
>OBJG01002824.1_pt1 | contig 10058 bp, 5 predicted proteins | sample 1517941 | NCBI WGS metagenome assembly OBJG01 (sample SAMN04571712, study PRJEB22368) | human gut metagenome | biome: human gut; material: stool | host: Homo sapiens | place: Luxembourg | collected 2012-09-21
GAGGCGCCGCCTCTGGACTCCGCAAGGGGCAGACGAAAAGGGACGAAGTCCCCCCCTTGACCCCTTCGCGCGATTGAGTTGGTCGCTTTTTCCTACTTCTTCCGCGTGTTAGTCCGTTAAGCGCTCCTTTGTTTCCCTACCCTCGCGCAAAAGTTTCCGCATCTCTTCCCTATCCTCATCCCGAAGCGCGTCCCGATACTCCGTCACCCGCTGCACCAAGTCCTCCACCACCGGCAGAAGCGCCTCTCGATTATCAAAGAACAGCTCCGTCCACATATCCTCATTCAGCCTTGCCACGCGGGTCATATCCGCGAAGCTCCCCGCCGAGAACCCGCGGTGCTTATCCGCCAGCGGGCACTTCACATACGCGCTCGACACGACATGCGCCAGCTGCGACGTATACGCAATCATCTCGTCATGCGTCTTCGGCGTCGTGAACTGCACACGCAGGAAGCCCAGTTTCATGAAAAAGTCGCGGGCGCGCTGCAAAACCGCCGGGTCGTCGTCGCCGTGACCGCACAGAATCATCGACGCATGGTCGAACAGATCATCGCGGGCATACTTGAAGCCGCTGTACTCGCGCCCCGCCATCGGGTGTCCGCCGATGAAATGCCACGCATACCGCTGTGATACGGGAAACAGTGCGTCGCAAATCACCTGCTTCACGCCGCCGCAGTCAATCACAAGGCTGTCAGGCTTAAAGTCCGCCGCGTGCGTGGTCACATAGTCGATAATCCCCTGCGGGTACAGGCAGATCAGCACAACATCGCACTGCGGCAGCGTCTCCGCCGTCAGTTCGCCGTCAATCGCCTCCATCAGGAACGCGCGGCGCATCGTGTCCGCATTCTTGTCCGTGCCATAAACCGTGTACGGCGTGTGGAGCTTGATGGTTTTCGCGAGTGAGCCGCCAATCAGCCCCAAGCCGACAATACCTACATTCTGCATGAAAAAAATCCTCCGTTCTTCTGCACTCCCGTTTCAAGGAATGCGCTGCAACGGAGGATTTCGACGTATCATGCGTTTTTTCCTGCTGATTTACGCCTGAACCGTGGCTTTCTGCTGCTTTTTCTGCTTCTTCGCCGGCTGCTCGCCAACTTTCGGGACGTGGTATTCGCACTTTTCGTCAAAGCGGACGGATTCCGGCGGCTTCTCCAGTTCTTCCGGATGATTGAGCAGATACGACATCGTGCCGAAGAACGCCGCGTAGTGCGCGCCGGAGCAGACGCGCTCATCCGCCGTAATGCCGATGGGCAGGAAGCGCTTCATGCGCGCCTCGCCCTTCTCCACCACGGCAACCTTCTCCACGGTACCCATGCCGAAGAACAGCGTAACCGAACCGAAGTTGTAGATGTGGTGGTTGACGTGATGCAGGCCGATGGAGGCGTTGTTGGTGATATACATGCTGGTATGGAAGGGCAGCTCGTCCAGCAGTGCGCCGGGACAGAGCCCGTAGCGATCAAGCAGGCGAACCAGCGCGACGATGCCCGTTGCCAGACCCGGCACGACCAGCACCGCTTTCGCCAGCTTATCCGCAAAGTTCTTCTTGTCCTCGCCGCGGTTGGCGTTGATGACCTTTTCCATGCGGTCGCGCACGTCGTAGATGGTGTCGGTCAGGTCGTACTTCACCTTCACCGCCGTCTCGCCCATTTCGGCGTTCTGCGGGTTCTTGAGCATCGTGAAGGACACGGCGCACATGTTCCGCGCGAAGAACTGCTTATTGAGAATGAAGCGGTTGATTTCCGGGTGCTGGGACACAGTGCGGACGAACGCGGCGGTAATAATCTGCATGAACGTGATTTTCTCGCCCTTCGCCGCCTGCGCCGCAATGTAGCGCGTCAGCAGCTCATAGTCCACGCGGTGCTGCAGGAAAACCTGCGCGTCGCAGCGCATGGGCATCAGGTACGGCGTAATGCCGACGATGGGGTCAATGGACGACACGCGCCGTCCGTCGGGTCGAAATCCGAACATGGTACTTTCCTCTCTCTCTTGTCCTCGGCTGTCCATCGGAATGAATGAAAAATGAATGATTTCAGCCGCAATTTTATTGTATGGATTTTGGGCGATTTGTCAATAGGGCATCGGCGGATGATTTCGGATGTGCGCAAAAAGGCACTGCCGCGCTGCAGCAGTGCCCATTGCTTTGCCCTTTGACTGGGATTTTTACCAAGTCGCCTTCATGGCCTGTTCCACGCACTTCTGGTGATCTGCATCCACGCGGTCTGTACCGTGGGTCTTGCTGCCGTAGAAGTGCAGGCAGAACTGCCCATCGAAGTTGTTGTCCAGAATTGTGTTTGTGCCGTGGGGTTCGGAGTAAATCGACGCGGCATACACATGCCCGTTGTACTTCACCAGCACTGCGCGGCGGCGCCAGCTGAACGTGCCGCCGTTGATTTTCTTGAGAATCGCGGTATCTTCCGCCGTCAGCGGCTCGGCGTCCATATGGTTGCCGCCGCTCTGCCGGCGCGCGGAGAAAATCAGCCCCGTGCTGACGTCCTTAATCTGGAATACAGCGCCGTTCGGGATGACGTTCTTGCCACCATTGAACCAGTCCAGTCGCTCGGTGGTAATCTTGCCGCTGCTGGCGCTCGCCACGGCGGATTCAATCTTCTTGAGCGTCGCGCTGCCCGCCACGCCGTCCGCCGTCAGACCGTATTTTTTCTGGAATGCCTTGACGGCGCTCTCGGTCGTCGCGCCGAACGAACCGTCGACATACGCCGTGTAGAAGCCCAGCTTCTTCAGGTTGGTCTGCAGCGTCTTGACTGCCGTACCGGTTGCGCCCTTGCGGAGCGAATCGTCATCGGTGCTGGTATTGCTGTCCGCGTTCTTGTAGGCGGTGTCGAGCTTTTTGAGCGTTTCGCTGCCCGCCACGCCATCCGCCGTCAGGTTATACTTCTTCTGGAACGCCTTGACCGCCGCAACCGTCGTATCGCCATAGCTGCCATCAACATAGGCGTTGTAGAAGCCGAGCTTTTTCAGCTTCGTCTGCAAATCCTTGACCGCGCTGCCGGTTGCGCCTTTGCGGAGCGAGTCGTCGTCCTTGTCGCTGTCCGCGTTCTTGTACGCGCTGTCGAGCTTTTTGAGCGTTTCACTGCCCGCTACGCCATCCGCCGTCAGGTTATACTTCTTCTGGAACGCCTTGACCGCCGCAACCGTCGTATCGCCATAGCTGCCATCAACATAGGCGTTGTAGAAGCCGAGCTTTTTCAGCTTCGTCTGCAAATCCTTGACCGCGCTGCCGGTTGCGCCTTTGCGGAGCGAGTCGTCGTCCTTGTCGCTGTCCGCGTTCTTGTACGCGCTGTCGAGCTTTTTGAGCGTTTCACTGCCCGCTACGCCATCCGCCGTCAGGTTATACTTCTTCTGGAACGCCTTGACCGCCGCGTATGTGCCCGAACCAAACGTGCTGTCCACCGTGCCGTCGTAATAGCCCAGCTTCTTCAGCTTCGTCTGCAAGTCCTTGACGGCGCTGCCGCTGTCGCCCATGCGGAGCGAATCATCGTCCTTGTCGCTGTCCGCGTTCTTGTACACGCTGTCGAGCTTTTTGAGCGTTTCGCTGCCCGCCACGCCATCCGCCGTCAGGTTATACTTCTTCTGGAACGCGCGAACCGCCGCGTATGTGCCCGAACCAAACGTGCTGTCCACCGTGCCGCTGTAATAGCCCAGCTTCTTCAGCTTCGTCTGCAAGTCCTTGACGGCGCTGCCGCTATCGCCCATGCGGAGCGAGTCGTCGTCCTTGTCGCTGTCCGCGTTCTTGTAGACACTGTCCAGCTTTTTGAGCGTCTCTTTGCCTGCAATGCCATCCGCCGTCAGGTTATACTTCTTCTGGAACGCCTTGACCGCCGCGACGGTCGTGTCGCCATAATCGCCATCGACATAAGCATCATAATAGCCGAGTTTTTTCAGCTTTGTCTGCAAATCCTTGACGTCGCTGCCAGTGCTCCCCTTTTCCAGCCGCGTCGCGCTGCTGGAAGAACTGGAACTGCTGGCCGTCTTGGTCACGCTGACATACGTTTTATAGACATAGCCGGTGTATTTCCCGTAAGTCACTTTATACCAGCTGCCGCTTTTGCCGAGAACCTCCAGCTTCGTGCCTTTGGGCAGGGTTTGCAGGGCATCGCTGGTCGAGGATGCTTTTTCGCGCAGAATGAGTTTGCGCGCAGTGACCGTCGCCGTATCCGCCAAGGCGGAGGAACAGCCCAGCAGCATCAGCGCCACCGCACCGGACAGAAGCCGCCGCAGACCGGAATTCATCATGGGGAAATCACTCCTTTCCGTACAGCCTGATTTTATTACAAAATTGTTTCATTGTCAAGAGGCTTTTTCCCTGTGAATTGTAAATTCTGCGGCGTTTTCGCGGATTTTCCCCTGTTTGATTCGGCAATTATCTGCCCGTTTTCAATATCTATTTTTGTTTTCCCATGAACATGTTTCCGATATTTGATAAAATGTTACGTTTTTGTTGAGCGGGTGAAAATTTTTCGCGCCGCTTTGCTGTCCGAGCGTCATTTTGCTGTTCGCCTTGATGAATCGGCGGAATTGTGATATAATGAAAATTGGTGCTTTGTCACCGTTGCGATTTTGATATACTTCCTTCATTATAAGAGGAGTTTTTTCATGGCAAATCAAGCAAATCACTATGATGCGGGCAATATTCAGGTGCTGGAAGGGCTGGAAGCGGTTCGGATGCGTCCGGGCATGTATATCGGCACCACCTCGACGCGCGGTCTGCATCACCTGCTCTGGGAGATTGTGGATAACGCGATTGACGAGGCGTCGAACGGCTTTGCGGATGAGGTGCGCGTAACGCTGCACACGGACGGCTCCGCGTCGGTGTACGACAACGGGCGCGGTATGCCTGTGGATGAGCACCCGACCATGCACGTCAGCGGCGCGGAGGTCATTTTCACCGTGCTGCACGCGGGCGGCAAGTTCAACAACGAGAATTACAGCTATTCCGGCGGTCTGCACGGCGTGGGCGCGTCGGTCGTCAACGCGCTGAGCAAGTGGCTGACCGTGGACATCTACCGTGATTTCAGCCATTATGCCATGCGCTTCACAAGTCAGTTCGACGAGAAGAAAGGCAAGGTCATCGCGGGCAAGCCGGACGCACCCTTGGCAAAAGTCGGCAACACACGCAAGAAGGGCACACTCGTGCGTTTTCTTCCCGATGACGCGATTTTCGAGGACGTGCGCTTCAATTACGACACGGTGTTCCGCCGCCTGCAGGAATTGGCGTACCTGAACCGGGGCTTGAAAATCGTCTTTCTCGACGAGCGTGTGAGCGACCCCGCCCGCCGCGAAACGACCTTCCACTACGAGGGCGGCATCATCGACTATGTGCGGTATTTGAACGACGGCAAAACCGTCCTGCACGATCAGCCGATTTACCTCGAAGGACAGAAGGATTCCGTCATCTGCCGCGTCGCCATTCAGTACACCGACGGCTACACCGAAAGCCTTTTTTCCTATGTCAACAACATCCCCACGGGCGAAGGCGGCACGCACGAAACAGGCTTCAAGGCGGCATTCACGAAGATGTTCAACGACTACGCCCGCCGCAACGGCTTCCTGAAAGAAAAGGACAGCAACCTGACGGGCGAGGACTTCCGCGAAGGCTTGAGCTGCGTGCTGACGACGATGGTCAAGAATCCGCAGTTCGAGGGGCAGACGAAGGGGCGTCTGGGCAACAGCGAAGTGCGCCCCGCGGTGGAGGGCATCATCACCCAGCAGCTGACGGACTGGCTGGAGAACCTCAAGAATCAGGAGATTGCCCAGCAGATTGTGCAGAAGGCGATTCGCGCCGCGCAGGTGCGTGAAGCCGCGCGCAAGACCCGCGACAACGCCCGCAAAGCAAATCAGCTTGATGCCGCGCCGCTGGTCGGCAAGCTCAGCGCCTGCCGCGGCAAAAAGGCGGAGGACAATGAGCTGTTCATCGTCGAGGGCGATTCCGCAGGCGGCAGCGCCAAGCAGGGGCGCGACAGCCGCTATCAGGCGATTCTCCCCCTGCGCGGCAAGCCCCTCAATGCCGAAAAGAAGCGGCTGGATCAGGTGCTGAGCAACGAGGAGTTCCGCTCGCTGATTACCGCGCTCGGCACATCCATCGACGAGAATTTCAACCTCGCCAACCTCAAATACAACAAAGTCATCATCCTCTCCGATGCCGATCAGGACGGCGCGCACATCCGCGCCATTCTGCTCACCTTCTTCTTCCGTTACATGAAGGAGCTCGTCACTGGGGGGCATGTGTATATTGGGATGCCACCGCTGTACAAGGTTCAAAAGGGCAGCAAAGTCCTCTATGCCTACGACGACAAGGAGCTGGCGAAGTGCATCAAGGAAGCGGGCAAAGGCTATACGCTCCAGCGCTACAAAGGCTTGGGCGAAATGAACCCCGAACAGCTCTGGGCGACGACGATGGATCCTTCCCAGCGCAAACTGATGCAGGTGACGATTGAGGACGCAGCGCTGGCTGACCGCCGCATTACCATCCTGATGGGCGACAAGGTCGAGCCGCGCCGCGACTACATCATCGAGAACGCCGACTTCAACAAGCCGGATAATTTCGAGCTGCCGGAAGGTCAGCGAGGGGAAGGAAAGTAAGTTATGGCAAAGAAAACAAGCGATAACCGCCCGATTCCCAAGGACGACCCGTCGCGCATCCTGCAAACGACCGTCGAGGACGTGATGCACCAGTCCATGATTCCCTACGCGGAGCATGTCATTCTGGAACGCGCCCTGCCGCGCGTCGAGGATGGCTTAAAGCCCGTGCAGCGCCGCATTCTCTATACCATGATGGAACTCGGCACGACGCCCGACAAGCCGCACCGCAAGTGCGCCCGCATCGTCGGCGACTGCCTGGGCAAATATCACCCGCACGGCGATTCCTCCGTGTACGACGCGCTCGTGCGCATGGCGCAGGACTTCTCCATGCGCGGGCCGATGGTCGATGGGCACGGCAATTTCGGCTCCATTGACGGCGACAGCGCTGCCGCCATGCGTTACACCGAGGCGCGCATGACGCCCCTCGCGCTGGAAATGCTGCGCGACATTGAGAAGGACACCGTGCCGTTCCGCCTGAATTTCGACGACACGCTCAAAGAGCCGGACATGCTGCCCGCGCGCTTTCCGAATCTGCTCGTCAACGGCGCGAGCGGCATCGCGGTAGGGCTGGCGACGAACATCCCCCCGCACAATCTGGGCGAAAGCATCCGCGCGGCGATTGCTGTGATGGAGAATCCGGACATTCCGCTGGATGAGCTGATGAAAATCATCCCCGGCCCGGACTTCCCCACCGGCGGCGTGCTGGTGAAAAACGAGGAAATCCGCAGAGGCTATGAGACCGGACGCTCGAAGCTGTCCCTGCGCGCGCGCGTGCATGTGGAGGACGGTGTGAACGGGCGCAAGCTGCTTGTCATCACGGAAATCCCCTACATGGTCAACAAAGCCGCGATGCTGGAGAAGATTTTGAAGCTGTCGGAAGAAAAGAAGGGTCAGCTGCAAAACATCTACGACATCCGCGACGAATCCGACCGTGAGGGAATGCGCGCCGTCATCGAGCTGAAGAAGGACGCCGACCCGGACAAAGTGCTGAAAGTGCTCTACAAGTATTCGGACTTGCAGGTCACCTTCGGCGTGAACATGGTCGCCATCGCCGAGGGCAAGCCCGTGCAGATGGGGCTGAAAACGATGCTGGGGCACTTCATCCGCCATCAAAAAAACGTCATTACCCGCCGCACGGAGTACGACCTGAAGCAGGCGAAAGCCCGCGCGCACATTTTGCAGGGGCTGATGATTGCGGTAGACAACCTCGACGAGGTCATCGCGCTGATTCGCTCCTCAAAGAACCCGAAAGAAGCGAAAGCCCGCCTGATGGAGCGCTTCGAGCTGTCCGACGCGCAGGCACAGGCAATCTTGGACATGCGCCTGCAGCGCTTGACGAATCTGGAAATCATCGCCCTGCGCAAGGAGTACGAGGACATCCTGAAGCTCATCGACCGCTTGGAGGGCATCCTGCACAGCGAGAAAAAGCTCTTGGCGGTCATCCGCAAGGAATTGCAGGAGATTGCCGAGGAATTCGCCGACGAGCGCCGCACGACCATCGAAAAAGCGGACGAATCCCCGCTGGAAGTCGAGGAGGAAGCCGCCGCGCCGGAGGAAGTCATCGTGGCGTTCACGGGCGCGGGGCAATTGAAGCGCATGAATCCCGCGCTCTACAAGAAAACGCCGCTCCCAACCCGCGCGGAGGACGACAAGGAGTTCGCCGACTTCCTGTTCATGGCCAAAACAGACGAGACGCTGCTCATCTTCACCGACCGCGGCAACTGCTATCCCCTGCCCGTTGCGTCGCTGAACGAAGTCAAGCCCAAGGATCGCGGGCAGCTGCTTTCAGGCGTGCTGGCTGGGCTGGAGGACGACGAGAAGGCGCTGTGGATGACGTGCATCCGCATGGCGGACGTCGGGCACCTGCCTGACATTCTCTTCATCACCCGTCAGGGCATGGTGAAACGTACTGCCGCCGCCGATTACGATGTACGCAGCAAGAAATTCGCCGCCGTGAACGTGAAAGACGGTGACCGTCTGCTGACAGTTCTCCCCGCCGCCAGTCGCGACGACCTGCTGTTGTTCACCCGCAGCGGTCTGTGCATCCGCTTCTCGCTCGACAGCGTGCCGGTGCAGGGGCGCGTCGCCGCCGGGGTGCGCTGTATGCAGGTGGAGGACGGCGACGAGGTCATCTGGTGCGGGCAGCTGCAAGACAGCGACCAAATCGTGCTGCTGACCGACCGCGGCTACGCCAAACGCCTGCTCTCCGTTGATTTTGAGAAGCAGAACCGCAACGGCAAGGGCGTGAAGTCGTTCTATTTCAACAAGAATGGCAGCAACGGCAAGCAGCTTGCGGGCGTGGTGCGGTTGGAGAAGGACGATCACCTGATTCGCGTGCAGCAGGCGAAATCCCCCGCGACGCTGGTGGAAAGGGACAACGTGCGCCTGCAAGGCAAGCAAGACCGCGGAATGCCGCTGGTTATCGCGGTGATGGACGACGTGGTGACAGGGGCGGAGCTGCTGGAATAACAGCACCCGCATGGCGCCGAAAAAAGGGTCAAGGGGCAATGCCCCTTGCGGGGTTAAGGGGCGGCGCCCCTTATGGGGCTTGGGGCAACGCCCCAACTGTTGCTCCGTTAAACCTACTCAAAGAGGAAAAACAAGTCCGGCAACTTTGCTAATGTGCGATAAAGAAGTAATAGAAGTGTAAAAAATTTTGCCGTTCCTATCCGGCACTTAGGGCTGTGTCGGATAGGTCAGGCGTTAGGCTTCCGGCAAGTCTATCTTGCCGACAAAGCTGTAATAAATCTCAATGTCCTGCCTGCGGGTGCCGTTCTCGTCATAGCTGCACTCATGCACGACGATTTTCTCAATCATTTCCCGCAAGAGGGTGGGGGTCAATTCTTCAAAAGCAAGGTGCTTTCTCACAATCCCCATGAATTTCTCGGCGTTGACGGTGGCGGCCTGCGACTTGGAAAGTTCCTCCTGCAAAGCGGCAGCCCGGTCTTTCAGTTCCCGCTGCTCCTGCTCATAGTCCGCCGACAGCTCCATGAAACGCTCGTCGCTGATTTTGCCGCTTACATTGTCCTCATACAGCCGCTTGATAATGCGGTTCACTTCGGCAATGCGTGTCTGGGCCTGTTCAAGCTGCTTCGTGGCTGCGGCGGTCTTTCTCTTGCCGCCGATTTCGTTCTGCTGGATGAGCAGCTTTACAAAGCGGCTCTCATGCCTGGCGGCGTATTCCGTCACTTGCCGGAGATTGGAAAGCACGCCCGCCGTCAAAAGGTCGGTGCGGATAAAGTGTGCCGTACAGTCACGGGTACGCTTCTTGTAGCTGCCGCAGATATAACAGTCCTGCTTGCGGTTCTTGTTCTGATACCGCTGCTGATACAGCACATGGCCGCAGTCGGCGCAGAACAGCATACCAGAGAACAGCCCCACTTCATCATAGCGGTTCGGGCGTTTTCGCTGCTTGCGTAACTCCTGCACACGCTCCCATGTTTCCGTGTCGATAATCGGCT
>OBJG01002830.1_pt1 | contig 10042 bp, 9 predicted proteins | sample 1517941 | NCBI WGS metagenome assembly OBJG01 (sample SAMN04571712, study PRJEB22368) | human gut metagenome | biome: human gut; material: stool | host: Homo sapiens | place: Luxembourg | collected 2012-09-21
TCAGTAAAAGACTGCTATGCAGCCTTAGGAGTAGTACATGAACTATATAACCCAATGCCGGGTAGATTTAAAGACTATATTGCAGTTCCAAAACCCAATATGTACCAATCACTACATACAACGTTAATTGGAGAAAAAGGAACGCCGTTTGAAGTACAAATTCGTACTTGGGATATGCATAGAATTGCAGAATATGGAATTGCAGCACACTGGGCATACAAAGAAGCAAGTTTTGCAAAAGGAAAAAAGGCAAATGTAAAAGTTTCAGAAGACAAATTAGCATGGCTTCGTGAAACTTTAGAGTGGCAAAAAGATATGCAAGATCCACAAGAATTTTTGAACACATTAAAAACAGAATTATTTGAAGATGAAGTGTATGTATTTACTCCAAAAGGAGATATAAAAGTACTTCCAAGCGGCAGTACGCCAATAGATTATGCTTATAGCATACATGCTGAAATAGGACATCATATGACAGGCTGTAAAATAAATAGCAAAATGATGCCAATAATAACAAAGCTAAAAAATGGAGATATTGTGGAAATAATAACTTCAGAAAATAGTAAAGGGCCAAGTAGGGACTGGCTTAAATTTATACAAAGTTCAACCGCTAAAAATAAAATAAATGCATGGTTTAAGAAAAATCAAAGAGAAGAAAATATAGTAAAAGGAAAAGACCTAATAGAAAAAGAAATTAAACGTATAGGTATGAGCTACGATGATTTATTTAAACTAGAATTTATTCAAGGAGCATTAAATAGGTATAAATTTGCAACAATAGAAGATATGTATGCAGCCGTTGGCTTTGGAGCAATAACTTCAGGGAAAATAATAGCAAGAATATTAGAAGAATATAGAAAAGTTCATAAAGAAGAAAATGTTGAGCAAAAATTAGAAGAGCTAAGCAAGGAAAAGTCAAGAATAAAGCCTTCAAAATCTGGTATAGTAGTAAAAGGAATAGACAACTGCTTAGTAAAACTTTCAAAATGTTGCAATCCTGTTCCTGGAGATGAAATAGTCGGATATATCACAAGAGGAAGAGGCGTTTCAATTCATAGAGCAGATTGCAAAAACTTAAAAGATTTATTTGAAGATGAAGAAAGCAGAATGATAGATGTATACTGGTATACCGAAAAAGAAGCTGCCTACAATGTAGATATTGAAGTATATGCAAATGATAGAGCAGGACTTTTAGCAGATATAATATCACAAATAAGTGCTTCAAAAACAAAATTAATTGCTGTATCTTCAAGGGCAAATAAAGAAAGAATAGCAATTACAGAAATAACCGTAGAAGTAGAAAACTTGGAACAATTGAATGTAGTGTTAAAAGCGATTAGAAAAGTTGATAGTGTATATGAAGTTAAACGTAAGAAATAGCTAAAACAAATGAAAAACTTCGTATTGCTTCGTTGCTGAAAAACTTGAAAAATACTCAGCGTACAACATGTACGCCTCCGTTTTTTCAGCTTTCAACGCCTAGCACTACTCGTTTTTGATTTGTTTTAGGAAAAAGAGAAAAAGAAAAACTTCGTATTGCTTCGTTGCCAAAAAAACTTGAAAAATACTCGATGTACAACATAATAGAGAAAATACAAAAGAAGGGGAAGAAAATGATATTAAAAAGATTAAAAGTAAATACAGCATTAGGAGAGCCAACAAATTCTTATATAGTAGAAGATGAAGAAAGTAAAGAAACAATGGTTATAGATCCGGGAGGAGAAGCTGATAAAATTATTGATATGTTAGATACTTTGGGCGTAGATAAGTTAAAATATATATATTTAACACATTGCCACGGAGACCATTTTGGAGCAATTTTGGATTTAAAAGCTAAAAAAGGTGGGAAAGTATTAATTCACAGAGATGATGCAGAAGGTTTGTATAATCCATCAATTAGTCTTACTTACTATATAGGAATGGCAGATATAGAACTAGAAGCGGATTCTAGAGTGGATGAAGGTGATATAATACATCTAGGAAATTTAGAATTTAGAGTAATACATACACCAGGTCATACAAAAGGAGGAAGTTGTTTATATTGTAAAGAACAAGGTCTATTATTTTCAGGGGATACCCTATTTAAAGGAACTTGGGGAAGGACAGATTTACCAACAAGTAATTTCCCAGATATAATAGCATCAATAACAAATAAATTAACAGTACTTCCAGACGATACAATAGTATATCCAGGACATGGAAGAATGACAACGATAAGAGAAGAAGAACCAATATACTTAGAATTAAAACCACGATTAGATTAAAATTGTACCATTAGGGACATTTTGGAAAAGTCCCATTTGGGGTCAAGATAGGAGGAAATAAAATGAACAAAATAGAACCTAGAACATTACCAGGCTTTATGGAACTGCTACCAAAAGAGCAAATTCTATTTAATAAAATGAAAGAAAAAATACAAAAATCATATGAAAAGTTTGGCTTTTTACCAATAGATACACCAATAATAGAAATGTCAGATGTACTTTTAGCAAAAGCTGGTGGAGAAACAGAAAAACAAATCTATCGTTTCCAAAAAGGAGATAATGATTTAGCTCTTCGTTTCGATTTAACAGTGCCACTTGCAAAATATGTAACTGAATATTATAACGATTTAAGTTTTCCTTTTAGAAGATATCAAATAGGAAAAGTATATCGTGGAGAAAGACCACAAAAAGGAAGATTCCGTGAATTTTATCAATGTGATATAGATATTATAGGAGATGGAGAATTAAGCATAATAAATGATGCCGAAATGCCAGCTGTAATATATAATACAATTAAAGATTTAGGATTTGAAGATTTTACAATATGTATAAATAATCGTAAATTGTTATCTGGTCTATTCAAAGAGTTAGACTTAGAAGATAAATCAGTAGACATTATGCGTATAATAGATAAAATCGAAAAAATAGGCAAAGAAAATGTTATAGAATGTTTAAAAGATTTAGAATTAAGTGAAAATCAAATAAATGACATAATAAATTTTATTGAAATTAGTGGAACAACTGAAGAAAAAATAGATTCATTAGAAAAATTAAATTATACTAATGAAATATTTAACGAAGGTTTAGAAGAACTAAAACAAGTTGTAAAATATGTTAAAGTTTTTGGTGTTCCAGATTCTAATTTTAAAGTAGACTTAACAATAGCAAGAGGTTTAGACTATTATACAGGAACAGTTTATGAAACATTTTTAAATGAATATCGTGAACTAGGAAGTGTTTGCTCAGGCGGAAGATATGATAATTTAGCAGAATATTACACAGATAAAAAATTACCAGGAGTAGGAATTTCTATAGGGTTAACAAGATTATTCTATAAATTAAATGAACTAAATGCACTAAAAGAAGAACAAAATTCAATAGCAAAAGTTCTAGTAGTTTCAATGGTAAAAGATAATTCAAAGGCATTAGAAGTAGCAACAGCACTAAGAAGCCAGAATATAAATGCAGAAGTTTATTTAGAAAACAAAAAAATAAAAGCTAAATTCAAATATGCAGATAGACTTGCTATTCCATATGTTATAGTAATAGGAGAAGATGAAATAGCAAACAATACAGTTACTTTAAAAAATATGCAAACAGGAGAACAAGAAACTCTAAAAATAGAAGAAGTAATTAAGCAAATTAATTAAATTTTGTTATATTTAATAAAGCAAAATAAGAGGGAAAAATGAAGAGGAATAAAGTAAAAATATTATTATATATGTTATTCATATTTATAGTTATTGGATTAACTTCAAAAGTACAAGCTGCAGGAGTAGATGGAACAACAATCGTACTTAATCCACGGACATGGTGCAAATTGGACAGGCTGTGCAAATGGACAATATAACCTTGTTGAAAAGGATGTGACTCTAAAAATTACCAATTATTTAAAAGAGGAACTTTCTAAATATTATGGTGTAAATGTTATATTAACACATGATGGAGTAAATTTCCCTAACAATGATGCTAGCGATTTGGCAGCAAGAGCAATGGTAGCAAGAAATAATAACGCAGATTTATATGTTAGTATACACATAAATGATGAAAAAACACATACTAAAACAGGTGCTAATGTTTTTGTAACAAGTAGAACAGAACTTCCAAAGTACAAAGAAGGAATGACAATTTTAGGAAACAAAATATTAGCTAATTTAAATAAATTAGGAATAGAAAATAATGGAGTTGTAAATGACAAATTGTGTAATGACCATGAACCAAGATATCAATACTATGACGGAAGTCAGGCAGATTATTATGCAGACATTCGTCATGCTATGAGAGGGGATAGTTTAGAAGATTTAGGAGCTGATTTTAGTGACGGTTCAGGAATACCAACAGTTTTAATAGAACATTGTTATATGAATAGTAGTGATGTGCAATTTCTAGATTCAGAAGAAGATTTGAAAAAATTAGCAAAAGCAGATGGTGATGCAATAGTCGAGTACTTAAAATTAAGACCTAAAGAAGACGTAATAAGTAGTATGACAATTGATAAGGAAAACATAAATTTATTAGCAGGAGAAAAAGCAAAAGTAACAGTAACTTTAGGACCAAACACAGCAAAGAATAAAGAGGTAAAATGGACAACAAATAATGAAAAAATAGCAAAAGTAGACCAAAATGGAAATATAGAAGCAGTAGGAACAGGAATTGCAAAAATAACAGCTACATCTGTAGATAACCCTAATATTAATAAAACAGTAACAATAAATGTAGAAAAAGAAGAAGTAAAATTTGAAAAAGAAACCGAAAATATATTAGTTGGAAGCTCTAAAATATTAAATGTAAAAGTCACTCCAAGTTGGATAGAAAATAAAAAGCTTGTATGGGAAAGTGATAATAAAGATATTTTAAAGGTATCACAAGAAGGAAAAATTACAGCGAAAAAAGAAGGAACAGCAACTATAAAAGTTACGTGGAAAGACAAAAAAATATCAAATGAAATAAAAGTAAATGTAATAAAGCTTGCAAAAGATATAAAAATAGATATAAAGAAATACAAAGTTGAAAACAATAAAATAAGTTGTATTGGGGCAAAAGTAAAAATAGACGATTTTTTAAAAAATATTAATTTAAGTAGTAATTTAACAGTAACTATTGAAAAAACTAACAAAAATCAAGAATATATAGGAACTAATACAAAATTAGTAATCAAAGAAAAAGAGCATCAATTAGTACTAAAAGAATATGATTGTTTAATATATGGTGATATTAATGGAGATGGAAAAATATCAGCCTTAGACTATACACTAATAAAAAATCATATTATGGATGTAAAGAAAATAACAGATGCTAATATGAAACTTACAGCAGATGTAAATGGAGATAATAAAATATCAGCATTAGATTATACTTTAATAAAAAATGATATTATGGATGTGGAAAAAATAACACTAAAGTAAAGAGGGAGAAAAATGAAGAAAATAAAAAATAGTACAATTTTTGCAATAATTTTAACTATATTAGTAATTGGAATTCATACTAATATACATGCGGCAGGAATGGGAATGAGCATTAATAAGTCATCTGCTTATGTAGGAGATAGTTTTAGTATAACAATATCTGGAATTAATGGAAAAGTTTCTATTAGTGGAAATTCAAACGTTTCACTTAGTACAAGTGGAACAAAATGGGTAGAAGGAAGTATGACAATAACAGGAACTGCAAAGTCAGTAGGAACAGGGACTATTACAGTAACACCAATAGATGCAAGTACAACAGGTGCAGACCCAGTAGAGGTAACAAAAGCTTTAAGCAAAAGTATTACAATTAAAGAAAAAGTGGTAGAAACACCAACAGCGAAGACAACAACTTCTACAACTGCAACAAGTAAAAATACTACCAATACTACAAATAACACAAAAACGACTACTAAAACTAAAGTAGAAGCAAAAGTAGAAGATAATTTCTATATATCAGCCATAACACTAAAAGGAATAAAAGAAAATGGAGAGCAAGTAGAAATTGGCATTTCTCCTGAATTTAACAAAGATACATACGAGTATACCTGCAATATTGCAGCAGATATTCAAAAAATAGATTTACAAAAAGATGCAGGCGATTATACAAATTCTATTGTTGTAACAGGATTAGATGAATTAATAGAAGGAGAAAATACAATAAAATTATTGCTTGCAGCAGAAGACCACGAATCAAAAACATATACAATAAAAGTCATAAAAGAAGCAAAAGAAGTAATAGAAAATGAACCAGAACCAGAACAAGAAGAAAATACAGACAATAACAAAGAAAAAGCAGAAACCAAAATGATATCAATGCCAGTATATTTGTTCATAATAATGCAAATAATAATAATTGTGGTAGAAGTAATTGTTATCTACTTCATTCCTTGGAAAAAAATAATAAAAAAATAAATTAGTGAACAAAAAAGTTTCTTAGTAATAAACTATTAGGAAGCTTTTTTATATTATAGGAAATTCTTTGAACATTCATAGGAGATAATTTGCATAAAACTAAAAGTACAAGCATATACTTATATATAATAGGTTTGTACGAAAGGAAAACAATATATGGTAAATGTTACAATTCTAAACAAAAAAGATATTCTAAAATATGGAATAAAACTAGGAATAGTACTTGTAAGCTTATTTTTAATAACAGAACTAGCAAAAAATGTAAATAGCCAAGAAGCTATAAACTTTCAAAATATTTTAAATAAGGACAAATTAAAAATTTGCTTAGAACAGACAATACCAATGATGAAGCAAGTAAACGGAGAAGAAGAATATTTAGAGGAAAAAATAAGAAAAATAAATATATTAGAATATGTAGTATCTAAGCAATTAGCAATGATAAAAGAAATAAAACCAAAAGAAGTGAAAAAAAGTGATGATGAAAAAGTTAAAGTTGATGAACAAAAAGAGCAAAGTGAAAGCATAGAGCAAGCAAAGACAGGCTTAGAAACAAAAGTATTAGAAAGCAATGTGCCTACAAAATTTACTAATGAATATAATGGGGTAAAAGTAAGAAATGAAACAGAATATGAGTTGACAGAAGAAATGTTAAAACCAGACATAACAGTGAACAATAAAAACATATTAATATTTCATACCCATACCTGCGAAAGTTATACTCCAAGCGAAAAATTTGAATACATACAAACAGGAACATATAGGACTACAGATTTCAACTATAATGTGGTAAGAGTTGGAACAGAACTTACAAATCAATTAAAAAGTTATGGATATAATGTAATTCATGATAATACATATCATGACTATCCTGCATACAATGGCTCATATGGTAGGTCTTTAATAACAGTAAAAAATCTGTTGGGACAATATAATAATACAGACATAGTAATAGATTTACATAGAGATGCAATAGGAGATTATAATTATGCACCAACAGTTCAAATAGGAGAAGAACAAGCTGCACAAATTATGTTTGTAATAGGAACAGACGGAGGACGGACTAGAACATAAAAACTGGAATGAAAATTTAAAATTTGCAATAAAAGTGCAAGAAAAGGCAAACGAACTATATCCTGGATTATTTAAACCAATAATATTGAGAAACAGCAGATATAACCAACATTTAGCAAAAGCAGCATGTATAATAGAAGTAGGAGCAACAGGGAATACAATGGACCAATGCTTAAATAGCATGAAATATTTTGCAAAAGTAATGAGCGAAGTAATAAAATAGTTTCTCCACTGAAAGTACCCAAAAAAAACCTCAAAAGTACTAGGTATTTTTTGGGGAGTATAGCAAGAAATAAAAGTAAAAAAATTTAAAATAACTATTGACAAAAAGAAATAAAATGTGCTAATATAAATAATGTCGATAGGAAATGCGGATGTGGCGAAACTGGCAGACGCGCTAGACTTAGGATCTAGTCCGAAAGGGTGGGGGTTCAAGTCCTCTCATCCGCACCAATGACGTATCTGTTCGAACTAAAGTGAATAGGTGATACAAAAATCAATCAGAAAATAAAATCTGGTTGATTTTTTTGGTTGCCTGAAAATAATAGAAAAATCATCCAAACAAAAGGATGATGTGAGAAAATGAAAATAATTAAGCAAGAATTACAATTTGAAGAAAGTTTAAAACAAAGGCTAGAATTTATATGTGAGTTTTCAAAAGTTACTCCTACATTTATCAATGGTAGCATTAGAAAAATTGAAAAGACTAATATTTCATACATTGAACCTCATAGAGTAATTATCAAAAACGTTACTTTTTGGTATTTAATTACTCTAATGATGTTTATATATCCAACTTATCTAAAAAGATAAAATTATCAGAATTAGAAGAAGATCTGCAAAACATATAAATATAGGCAAAAAATTCAATAAAAATGAAAAAATGATTGATAAAGCTAAAATATCGTGTCAAAATAGTGATATCAGTGTATTAGACCATTTTACTGATGTCAATAAAATGGTACAAATCGGTTCAGGAGCTTATAGAGAACAAATTGATTATAAATTAACTCGTTATGCTTGTTATTTAATAGCACAAAATGGAGATAGTAGAAAAAAAGTAATTGTTCTTGCACAAACTTATTTTGCAGTTCAAACTAGAAAGCAAGAAATTAGTGAAAAAGAATACAGTATTCTAACGGAAGATGAGAAAAGATTTTATCAAAGAGATTTAACACGAAAAGGAAATTACTCAGTTAATCAAACAGCAAAAAAAGCAGGAGTTAAAAATTTTGATAGATTTCATAATAGCGGTTACAAAGGATTATATAACGGAGAAACTGCTGATGATATAGCAAAAAGAAAGGGTTTAAGATATAGAGAAGATATTTTAGACAATATGGGGAGTGATGAACTAATAGCAAATTTATTTAGAATATCACAAACAGAACAAAAATTGAAAAAAGATAATATACAAACCGAAAAAGAAGCAAATAAAACTCATTACAATATTGGTAAAAATATTAGAAAAGTAATTGCTAAAAACGGCGGAACAATGCCAGAAAATTTACCAACACCAAAGAAAAGTTTAAAGCAATTAGAAAAAGAAAATAAAAAAGGATTGAAGAAAAAGTAATATGAAAGAGTGAGTAATTTTAATAAAGTGCTCCAACTATTGAATATTTCAAGATTTTATGGTAAAATATTTCCATAATTTAATTATCTTGCTAATATGCAAGTTTCGAATATAGTAACTTTTAACAATAATTATTGTAAAGGAGGAATTAAAAATGAAATTATTTCACACCGAAAATGGTAAGGAAACAGTATATGTTCAAATGCAGGACATTATGCAATTGAATCAAAGTGATATGCCTATACCAGAATCTATCTATACAAAAGTATTCACTGGTATAACTATTGTGAATGATTCAAATCGGTTTGATTTTGTAAGCTTCGATGAAGCACATGAAGTAAAATTCTTTAGAGAATTGGAGTTCGTAATCGATTATGATCAGTACAAAGAATTGACTGATGAACAGTTGGGAGAAAAAGGTCAGAAATTAGTAATGAAGGCAAACGAAATTGCAGAAAAATGGAATTCTATGTCTTCTGATGAAAGAGAGCAGAATAGTAATCTTTTTCAAGAACATGAAAATATAGAATACATGTTAAATTTCTTGTCTGAAATTTATGCTATAAAACACGGCAAAAGGTCTATGCCTTTTCCTGACTTTGTAAAATTACCTGAAAGGTCGAAAAAGTAAGGATTTTTTCGAAGAAAAAAGATGTGAGACGAGTCAGAACCACGTGTTATACACGTGGTTCTGACTGTTTTGTGTCAATATTAATTTTTGTACTAAGTGTTACTTTTTAGGAGCAGAAGCATTTGGATATAATTCATTTAAATATGAAAGCAAAATTTCCTGTTGCGGAAAATTTAAGCTGTCGAAGATAGAAGTGACAGCGGAAAATACATCACTTTTCCCTAAAAAGCTAACAAGTTCTGGAAACTTTGGAATTTTAAGAGTATCCTGTACTCTAGCAAAAGCAACTGAGTTTTTTTCTACGCCTTTTGAATCATCAAATAAATGGCTTTTCATAAAGTAAAAATGAACATTTTTCTCGTAAAAAACCGATAAAAAAAGGTCATATGAAATATTAAACTCT
>OBJG01002833.1_pt1 | contig 10031 bp, 10 predicted proteins | sample 1517941 | NCBI WGS metagenome assembly OBJG01 (sample SAMN04571712, study PRJEB22368) | human gut metagenome | biome: human gut; material: stool | host: Homo sapiens | place: Luxembourg | collected 2012-09-21
TTGTCAGCAGCCCCCGTTTCGTGGTCTGCGTGTAGTTCCTTGTAAACTGACCTAAGATAACAGCAAAAACAAAACCACCCTAACGGGTGGTTTTGCTTTTGCTGGGACTACTTCATTCGGCCGTCGCCGGCCATGAGGGCGGTCATCTCCTCGATGCGCTCCAGTGGGAACGGCGGCTCACACAGGGGCCTCATGGCGATAGACATGAGCTTCATGGGATTGTCGTCCGCCGCCACACGGTTGGAGCTGAGCGTTCCGCAGCGCTTGCAGCGGTGGATGATCGCCCATTCACCGCCCCTGCGTACCCAGACCGCCACCGGCTCCATGATGCCGCCGCAGTCGGCAGCCCGGTCGCCGGGCTCGATGTCTACGTGCAGGCTGGAGAGACAGTTGGGGCAGTGGTTGCGGTGGTCGCTGCCGGCCTCCTGCGGTGTGCAGAGTCGGCCGCAGACCTTGCAGGTGAAGGTGTCATTGCAGGGATGGGTCTTGTAGTAGACTTTTTCAAAAGTCTTCCGCTTGTTTTCGCGGTTCATGGTGTTTCCTCCTGAAGATGTGTTTTCATGCTCCGGGAGGAATGGCGTGCATATCGCCATCGATTGACAAGGGCAGGCGTGTTTGCTCTTGTCAATCGATGGCTGCCAGACCTCCCGGTCAGGCCACACGCTCCAGTGTCAGGGTATTGAGTTTCAAACGCGTCTCCTTAATAAAATGTGTATTGTGCCCTGCGGGCACTGACGACAGGGTACTCTCCGCGCCGCCGTTTGTCAAGAGCCTACGCGTGCCTGAACACCTTTTTCTCCAACGCAAAGATGCGCGGACTGAAGGTGTCCGGCTCCATCGTATCATACGTCTCGCGGTAGATCTCCATACGGCTGTCCACCGCGTCGATCAGGCTCAGCAGCTCTGCCTCGGCGCACAGAGGGCGCACCGCCGCGCCGAACTCCGGCTCACCGTGGTGGGAGAGGATCAGGTGCTGCAGCAGCACGGACTTCTCCTCCGGCACGCCCAGGCGGGCGGCAGTCTCCGCCGCGTCCTGCGCTCCCATGACCAGGTGCCCCAGCAGCTGCCCCTTAATGGAGTAATCCGTGGCCAGACCCAGCTGCGAAAACACGAACTCCTGCGCCTTCGCCATATCGTGGAGCAGCGTCCCCGTCAGCAGCAGGCTGCGGTCGATCGTCTCCGGGTACATTCCCGCCAGGAAGTCCGCGATCTTCACCATGTTGGCGGTGTGCATCAGCAGGCCGCCCAGAAAGGCATGGTGTACGCTCTTGGCGGCGGGGATGGACGCGAGCGTCTCCCCGTGGGCCTCCAGCATGGCCTCGGCCACGGCACGGTAGTCCGGGTCCGTAATGGAGGCTGCCGCACGGCGCAGATCCTCCATCGCCGCGCCGCAGTCGATGGGCGCAGTGGGCACCAGGGCGGACACATCCACCGGATCCTCCTGGGCCGCCTGACGGATACGCGCGGCGGTGAACTGCGCGGTGCCCCGATACTCACCCACGGTACCCCGCACCTTGACCACGGTGCCCTCGTCGGCGGCGGTCAGCGGCCCAGCATAGTCCCAGACCTTCAGCTCCATCGTGCCGGTACGGTCGCTGAGCGCTCCGGTCAGGAATGGCTTGCCGTTGGCGGCCACCTTGGGGTTGGCGGACTTGAGTATGTAGTAGCCCTCGATCTCGTCGCCGGGGGTCATGGCGTTGATGGACTTGTTGTATTCCACAGGCATATCCTCCCTTTCTCATATTATTGCTATGATACCACGTTTGCCGAAAGCGGGCAAGTGCCCAGGTGATCTTGCCGTTTCCCCTGCAACGTTACCGCCAGACAAAAATTTTGGCAGTCAAACACCGTTTGTATTTTGGTTCGCGACAGGAAAACTCGTAAAAGTCCCTCATTGTTAATAACTTTTACAAGTTTCTTTTTACGGCAATTCTTTACAGGTTTCGACCTTTTATTTATGACATTTTTATGTACACGCCGCAAAGATTAACGTGCAATTTATTCACGCAGTGTTATAATCTGAGCATGATTTTTCGGGACGATCCGGACGTTCCGGAAAGAGAAAATCCACTTTACAAAGGAGAGTGTGTTTTTGTGACGACATTCATCATCGGCCTCGTTATTTTGCTGGGCGGTGCTGCACTGTACGGCCGCTTCTGCGAAAAGGTCTTTGGTCCTGACGACCGCAAGACGCCCGCCTACACCAAGGAGGACGGCGTTGACTTCGTTCCCATGCGCGGCTGGAAAAATAGCCTCATCAACCTACTGAACATCGCGGGCACCGGCCCCATCCTCGGGCCGATCCAGGGCATCCTGTTTGGGCCCATCGCGTTTTTGACCATCCCCATCGGCAACGTCATCGGCGGCGCCATGCACGACTATTTCTCCGGCATGATCTGCCTGCGCGACGGCGGCACCCAGATGCCCGAGATGATCCGCCGCTACTCCACCAAGGGTATCTATAAGTTCTACAACGTGTTCGTGTGCGTGCTGCTGCTGCTGGTGGGCGCTGTGTTCATCTACACCCCCGGCGACATCGCCGCCACGCAGCTCTTTGGCTTTGACGGTAAGGCCACCTCTGTTTCCACGTGGGTCATCTACGGTGTCATCTTCCTGTATTATCTGATCGCCACCGTGTTCCCCATCGACGCCATCATCGGCAAGATCTACCCCATCTTCGGCGGTATCCTGCTGTTCTCCGCCGTCGGTATCTTCATCGGCATCTTCGTCACCGGTATGCCCCTGATGAACATCTGGGACAGCTGGGCTGCTCCCGTGCTGAGCCTCACCGGTGCTGACGGCACCGTGGGTACGTTCACCTACGCGGACTACTTCTCCACCAAGCACTTCCTGCCCATCTTCTTCGTGACCGTGGCCTGCGGTATTCTGTCCGGCTTCCACTCCACCCAGACCGCTATCATCTCCCGTACCATGAAGAGCGAGCGTCAGGGCCGCAACACCTTCTACAACATGATGGTGCTGGAAGGCTTCATCGCCATGGTTTGGGCTGCCGGCGCTATGGGCGTGTACAACCTGGCGCTGCAGGAGCCCAATGCCGGACTGGCTACCGGCACCGTGGGCGTGGTCTGCAAGTACCTGCTGGGTCATGTGGGCGGCATCATCGCCCTGATCGGCGTCATCGTGCTGCCCATCACCTCCGGTGATACGGCGCTGCGCGCCCTGCGTCTGAGCCTGTCTGAGACGCTGCACATCGACCAGTCCACCAACGGCAAGCGCATCAAGCTGGCTGTGCCTATCTTCGCGCTGGTCATCGCCATCCTCGTGTTCGCCAAGACCAATGCCGACGGCTTCAACATCCTGTGGCGTTACTTCGCATGGGCCAACCAGACCCTGTCCCTGTTCGCCTTCCTGTGCATCACCGCGTGGATGTTCGAGAACGGCAAGGGCAAGTGGGCTTGGATCCCCATGATCCCCGGCTGCTTCTACACCTTCATCTGCGTCACCTACATCGCCAACGCCCACATCGGCTTCAACATTCCCTGGACGCCCGCCTACATCATCGGTGTGGTGTGCGCCATCGCCTATGTGGTGGCCTGCTGCGTGTACGGCAAGAAGCGCGCTGCCAGACTGCTGGCTAAGTAAGTCCTCTCCTCTCCTCAAATCGGTATAGCAAATAACGTACAAAACATGAGGGACGGCATATGCCGTCCCTTGTGTTTTTTTCTCCCGGCTGGTATAATCTCCTTATCAAAACGAAGGGAGTGCGCTCCATGAAACGCTGTCTTGTCCTCTCCGACTCATTCAAAGGCACGCTGTCCTCCCCGGACATCTGCCGCATCGCCCGCAGTCTCCATATCCCCGGCTGGCACATCGACGCCCTGCCGGTGGCCGATGGCGGCGAGGGCACCACAGACTGCTTTCTGGATGCCTGCGGCGGACAGCGTATCGCCCTTCCCGTGTCCGGTCCCTTTGGCGGCACTATCGATGGCTTCTACGGCCTGCTGCCAGACGGGACAGTGGTGGTGGAGTGCGCCGCAGCAGCGGGTCTGCACCAGACCGAGGGCCGTCCCGACCCGGAGGCGGCCACCACCTACGGTGTGGGACAGCTTCTGGCCCACGCGCTGGATCACGGCGCAAAGCGCCTGATCCTGGGTCTGGGCGGCAGCTGCACCAACGACGGCGGCTGCGGTGCGGCTGCAGCGCTTGGCGTTCGGTTTTACGACCGGCAGGGCCGCGGCTTCGTGCCCACCGGCGGCACGCTGGCGGACATCGAGACTATCGACCTGTCCGGGCGGCACCCCGGCCTGCGGCCCGGTGTGCTGACGGTCATGTGCGACATCGACAACCCCCTGTACGGCGAAACCGGCGCGGCGTACATCTTCGCTCCGCAGAAGGGGGCGAACGATGCCTGCGTGCAGCGTCTGGACGCGGGACTTCGGCATCTCGCCGCGGTGCTGCATGCACAGCTGGGTGCGGAGGTGGATACCCTCCCCGGCGGCGGTGCCGCCGGCGGCTTCGGCGCGGGCTGCGCTGCGCTGTTGTGCGGTGCCCTGCGCTCCGGTATCACGACGGTGCTGGACACCGTGGACTTCGACCGCCGCGCAGTGGGCTGCGACCTGGTGGTCACCGGCGAGGGTTCCTTTGATGCCCAAAGCCTGGGCGGCAAGGCCATCAGCGGCGTGGCAGGCCGGTGTCAGAAGCTGCGTGTCCCCGCTGCCGTGCTGGCCGGGCGTGTGGCACTGACACCGGAGCAATGGGCACCGCTGGATCTGCGGGCCGTCCGCAGTATCAACCCCACCGGGGCGACCCTTGAGGACGCCCGGGTCAACGCCGCCGCCTATTACCGGACGGCACTGGAAACGCTGCTGAAGGAGTGGAAGTGATATGGCACAGGTCATTGAGATACACGACTTTTCCGACCCGGCGCTGGACGTCTACGCCCGGGCCACGGAAAACCAGCTGGTCAACCGGGCCGACCCGGCCAACGCCCTGTTCATCGCCGAGAGCCCGCTGGTCATCGGCCGTGCGCTGGACGCCGGGTGCGTACCGGTGTCGTTCCTGATGGAGCCGCAGCACATCACCGGCAAAGGCGCCGAGATACTGGGTCGCTGTGACCCGGACCTCCCCGTCTACACGGCTTCCCTGGAGGTGCTGACGCAGCTCACCGGCTTCCACCTGACCCGCGGGATGCTGTGCGCCATGCGCCGCCCTCCCCTGCCCTCCGTGGCGGAGGTCTGCGCCGGCGCGCGGCGCATCGCCGTACTGGAAAACGTGATGAACCCCACCAACGTGGGCGCCATTTTCCGCTGCGCGGCCGCCCTGGGCATGGACGCCGTCCTGCTGACCACAGAGGGCAGCGACCCCCTGTACCGCCGGGCTTCCCGGGTAAGCATGGGTAATGTATTCCTGGTGCCATGGACCTATCTGCCGGAGGGCGACTGGACGGCGGCACTGCACGATCTGGGCTTCACCACCGCGGCCATGGCCCTGCGGGAGGACTCCCTGCGGCTGGATGACCCACGCCTGTTGTCAGCGGAGAGGCTGGCGGTGGTGCTGGGCACCGAGGGCGACGGGCTGGCCGACGGCACCATCGCCCAATGCGACCACACGGTGATGATCCCCATGACCCATGGGGTGGACAGCCTGAATGTAGCTGCCGCGGCTGCCGTAGCCTTCTACCAGTTGGGCCTGCAATGCCAATAAGCGAATAAATATCCCCCCGGCTCCGCCGGGGGGATACACTGTATTTACAGGAACTTGTCCAGCTCCCGTTCCACATTGTCCATTTTCTTCACTTTGGGATGTTCCACACGATAGCCGGACTTAATGACCATATCCAGCGTCCGCAGGGCGGTCAGATCGGCCAGCGGGTCCGCCGTGCAGACGATCATATCCGCGCACTTGCCCGGCTGGATGGAGCCGGTCTCGCCGGCAATACCCGCCAGCGCCGCATTGCCCAGCGTGGCGCTGTGCAGCGCAAACGCCGGCGTCACGCCGCAGTACTTCACAAAGTAGCATAGCTCCCGCCACATATCGTAGTGGGTGATATAGGGGCAGCCGGTGTCGGTGCCCAGACCCACGGGGACACCATCCGCCAGACAGGCCTTCGCCATGGCGATAATACCCTCAAACACCACCTTGCCGTTCTCCTGCTGCTCATAGGTGGCGTGAGAGATACTGCGGTCGAACAGCGCATAGGGCACGGCAGGCGAGATGGTGGACACCTGGAAAGCGCCGCGTTCCTTACACAGCTGCATGATGTGCTCATCCGGCTTCGCGCCGTGCTCGATGGAGTCCACGCCGTTTTCCAGCGCCACCCGGACGCCCTCCGGGCTCTCCACATGAGCGGCCACCTGCATTCCCAGCGCATGGGCCTTATCGCAGGCCGCCTTGACCAGTGCCGGCTGCATCCGCAGCACGCCCGGCTCGCCCACCACCTCGGCGTCCATAACGCCGCCGGTGATCATCAGCTTGATCAGGTCGGGCTTTTCCGCCGCGATCTTCTCCACGAAGGCCGCGGCCTCCTCCGGCGTGCGGGCCTCATAGGCCAGCGACCCGGCCATGTGCCCGCCGGGTACCGACACCGCCACATTGGACGCCACCACCCGGGGAGACAGGATCTCGCCCCGCCTGGCCGCATCGCGAATGATCGTGTCGAAGTCCGCCACGCCGCCCACGGTACGGATAGTGGTCACGCCGGACAGCAGCTCCGTCCTGGCGTAACCCTCGCACATCTTCACGCCGATGCGGCGCATCAGGCCGTTGGAGGTGATGAGCTTCACCAGCTTCTTAGGGTCGGAGGGCTTTTTCCGGGGCTTGCCGGAGGCGGGCAGATGCACATGCAGATTGATCAGCCCCGGCAGCAGGTATTTGCCGCCCAGGTCCACGCGCGCATAGCCCTCCGGCACATCGGCCGCGTCGCAGACGGCAGCAATGCGGTCCCCGTCCACACAGACGGCCAGCCCCGTCCGAGGCGTCATGTCCCGCGTACCGTCCAGCATCACGCCGTTCACCAGCGCATATTTCTCATGGTTTATGTACATATGCAGCCCTCCTGTTGGGAAATTTTTTCGCATGATACCACAACGCGGTGGAAATTGCAACAGACAATTTCCACCGCCAGCCAAAGCAGATCCATGCACGTTTGACGTTCTCAGAATACGACCACCAGCAACATTTTGAATTGCTCCTGTCCATACACCGCGTGGGGGTGCCGCGCCGGCATGAGGATGGACTCGCCGGTGTGCAGCACATGGGGTACGCCGTCCACGGTCACGCGGCCCACGCCGTCCAGGCACGTCACCAGCGCGTCGCCGCCGGACTCGTGGGTGCTGATCTCCTCGTCCTTGTCGAAGGCAAACAGCGTCACACTGACGGAGTCGTTCTGGGCCAGCGTCTTGCTGACCACCTGCCCCGGCTGATAGGCCACCTGATCCCGCAGGGTCAGCACGGTGGCCACATCGAGGTTCTTCATCATAGCGATACACTCCTTTTTATTGGATAAACGGGGGCGGCAAAGCCGCCCCCGTTATCGAAAACTTACTTGCCCAGGGCGGCCTTCAGGGCCTCCACACGGTCGGTCTTTTCCCAGGAAACACCCAGGTCCTCACGGCCCATGTGGCCATAGGCCGCCAGCTGGCGGTAAATGGGCTTCCGCAGGTCCAGATCGCGGATGATGGCGGTGGGGCGCAGGTCAAAGACCTTCTCCACAGCGGCCTCCAGCTCGCTGTCGGCCACCATGCCGGTGCCGAACGTCTCCACCAGCACGCTGACGGGACGCGCCACGCCGATGGCGTAGGCCAGCTGCACCTGGCACTTGTCCGCCAGGCCGGCGGCCACCACATTCTTGGCCACCCAGCGGGCGGCGTAGGCCGCGGAGCGGTCCACCTTGGTGGGATCCTTGCCGGAGAAGGCGCCGCCGCCGTGGGGCGCGCTGCCGCCATAGGTATCCACGATGATCTTGCGGCCGGTCAGGCCGGTATCGGCGGCGGGGCCGCCGCTGACAAAGCGTCCGGTGGGGTTCACATAGATCTTCGTCTCGCCGTCCAGCAGCTCGGCAGGAACAGTGGGCTTGATGACCAGCTCGATCATATCCTTGCGGATCTGCTCCAGCGTCACGTCAGGGCTGTGCTGGGTGGACAGCACCACGGTATCCACGCGGACGGGCTTGCCGTCCTCACCATACTCCACGGTGATCTGGGTCTTGCCATCGGGACGCAGATAGTCCACCAGACCCTGCTTGCGCACGTCGGTCAAGCGCTTGGCCATCTTGTGGGCGATGGAGATAGCCAGAGGCATCAGCTCCGGCGTCTCGTTGCAGGCGTAGCCGAACATCATACCCTGATCGCCGGCGCCGTTGTCCAGCTCGCTCTTGCCGGAGGCCTTGGCCTCATAGCTCTTGTCCACGCCCAAAGCGATATCGCCGGACTGCTCATCGATGTTGGTGATGACGGCGCAGGTGTTGCCGTCAAAGCCGCACTCGGAGGAGTTATAGCCGATGTCCAGCACCACCTGGCGGGCGATCTTGGGGATATCCACATAGCAGCTGGTGGTGATCTCACCCATGATGTGGATCAGACCGGTAGAGGCGCAGGTCTCGCAGGCCACGCGGCCATTGGGGTCCTTCTCGAAGATCGCGTCCAGCACCGCGTCGCTGATCTGGTCGCAGACCTTGTCGGGATGCCCTTCGGTAACGGACTCAGAGGTAAACAGATGTCTTGCCATGATTTTTTCTCCTTTCATCTCGCGGATGGTCATTGAAAAAAGCGCTCTGCCGAACCGACAGAGCGCTGTGCTTCTTTGCTCATCCTCATCTTTCGATTCGTTCGCCGGATTTGGCACCTTGAAAAAACAGGTTGCCGTGGCTTCATCGGGCCGGTCCCTCCGCCACTCTTGATAAGGTATTTACTTGTACAGCATATTGTAACAGTTTTTTTAGCATTGTCAATAGCATTTCCATGATTTTTGCAAATAATTCAACTGTACGGAAACTTTGCCATTGTTCAAAAAAATGACATGACTTTTCCGCCGTTATGGGTTATACTGAACACAATTTGTACACAGGAGGACACTCCCCTTGAAAAAACTCTATGACGGGGTGCAGCGCTTCTGCGCCGCCCATCCCCGGTTCGGCATTCCCAACCTCATGCGCGTTATCGTCATCGGCAACGTGGCGGTCTATGTGCTCATGCTGCTGACCCAGGCCAACGACGCCAACGCCCTGAGCTTTCTGACCTTCAATCTCAATGCCCTGCTCCATGGCGAGGTGTGGCGGCTGGTGACCTTTGTGTTCGTGCCCGCCTACTCCAGTCCCTTTGCCCTGCTGATCAGTCTCTACTTCTATTACTGGATCGGCTCCACGCTGGAGCGCCAGTGGGGCACGGCCAAATTTAATCTGTATTACATCAGCGGCGCGCTGCTGACAGTGCTGGGCGTGGTGCTGGCCAGTCTCATCACCGGCAACCCCTACCTGACCGCAGCGGGCACCGGCTATGTGAACCTGTCCATGTTCTTCGCCTTTGCCTTCCTGTTCCCGGACACCACGGTACTGCTGTTCTTCATCCTCCCCGTGAGGATGAAGTGGCTGGCGTATCTGGACGGCGCACTGTTCGCTTTCGACATCATCAAGGCCATCGGCGCCCACAACTGGGCCGGTGTAGTGCTGCCCATCGTGGCCCTGCTGAACTTCGCCGTGTTCATCTGGCCGGAGGTCCACTACCTGAAGGAGCGCGCCAAATACCAGAACTCCCGCAAGACCGTCCAGTTCCGTCAGGCCCAACAGCAGCAGGCCAAGCAGGCCCAGCAGCAGGGCTATCGCCACAAGTGCGCCGTCTGCGGCCGCACGGATACCGACTACCCTGATCTGCAATTCCGTTACTGCAGCAAGTGCGTCGGGTACCACTGCTTCTGTCAGGACCACATCTTCAACCACGTGCATTTCACGGAGGAATAACAAAATACAGACGGGCCGCCCGCCGGGCGGCTCTTTTTTTGCACATATCTTAATAAAATCTTACCGTCCTGTAAGTTGACAGTGAAAACGTTTTCGCGTACAATAAGCCTGTAGCAAA
>OBJG01002837.1_pt1 | contig 10012 bp, 13 predicted proteins | sample 1517941 | NCBI WGS metagenome assembly OBJG01 (sample SAMN04571712, study PRJEB22368) | human gut metagenome | biome: human gut; material: stool | host: Homo sapiens | place: Luxembourg | collected 2012-09-21
GGGTAGTCCTCGGCGGACAGGCCCATGATCTCGAAGCTGGCATCGCCGCAGGTCAGGCGCACCATATATTTCTCATCCGCCGCAAATACCACCAGATCGTCCGGCAGCTTCCGGATGATCTCACCGAACAGGCGGGCGTTGAGGACGATGCGGCCCTCCTCGTGGATCTCGGCCTCAAAGGCGGTGCGGATGCCGGTCTGCATATTGTAGCCAGAGACGGTCAGCACGCCGTCGCCGCACTGGAGCAATAGACCCTCGAGCGCGGGAATGGAGCTTTTCGCGGCGACCGCGCGGGAGGTGGTATTGACGGCGTTTTGAAGAAGGAGCTTTTCGCAGGAAAATTTCATATTGCGATCCCTTTCTTGAAAAAAGAATAGATTATTTCGTCGTTATCGTAGTAGGGGAGAGAAATTGTGGAAAAGGGGAGGGAGGCTTAGAAAAATAAGGGTTTTCGGCTGTGAAAAACGATGGGGAAAGAAAAAGGAAAGAATCGGTCTTTGTGGAAAGTTGAGGATATCCACAGAAGGCGCAACCGGAAACGTGTTAACTCAGGGGAAAACGTCACTTCTTGGAGTTGATGTTGATGGTGATGTCCTTGATGGTCTGGGCGAAGCCCGGGTCGTTCTGGAGCTTCGTTTCGACCTGCTCGAGCGCATGGAGAACGGTGGTGTGATCGCGTCCGCCGAACTCGCGGCCGATGTCGGGCGTGGAGAGATTCGTCATGCGGCGGACAAGATACATTGCCGCCTGACGGGCGGTGACGGCCTCGCGGCTGCGGGAGGGACCCTTGACGACCGCCTCGTCGATGCCGAAAAAGCGCGAGACCTCGTCGATGATGGAGGCGGCGGTGGGAATGTATTCGTTGGATTTGCGAAGCATATCGCGCACGGCGCGGTTGGCGCTCTCCTCGTCCATCTCCTTGCCGATCAGGTCGCGGTAGGCGAGGATCTTATTCATCGCGCCCTCAAGCTGGCGGACGTTGCTGGAGACGTTCTCGGCAATGTACTTGGCAATGTCGTCGTCAATGACGCTGCCCCATTGGGCCGCCTTGTTTTTGACGATGGCAAGGCGCGTTTCAAAATCGGGCGGCTGGACGTCGACGAGCAGGCCCCACTCGAAGCGGGTCTGAAGACGGTCGTCGAGCAGCTGCATCTCCTTGGGCGAACGGTCGGAGGTGAGGACGATCTGGCGCTTGGACTCGTAGAGGGTATTGAAGGTATGGAAGAACTCCTCCTGCGTCTGCTTGCGGCCGGCGATGAACTGCACGTCGTCCATCAGCAGGAGGTCCGCGTCGCGGTACTTACTGCGAAACTCGACGTTCTTGCCGGTGCGGATGGCCTCGACCAGCTCGTTGGTGAAATCGTCGCCCTTGATGTAGACGATCTTGGCGTTTGGTGTTTTGGTGCGGATTTCGTGCGCGATGGCGTAGATCAGGTGCGTCTTGCCGAGGCCGGAGTCACCGTAGATGAAAAGTGGGTTGTAGTGCTCCGCCGGCGCGTCCGCGACCGCGCGGGCCGCGGCGTAGGCGAGCTTGTTGCTGTCGCCCACAACGAAGGTATCGAAGGTAAATTCGCCGGACTCCAAAAGAGAGGTCGGCTTTTTGGGCTTCTCCTGCCCGAGGGCGCTGCGCTCGGCGGCGGAGAGGAGCTTCACGTCGAAATCGGCGGAGAAGATCTCCTTCAATGCCGCCTTGAGGTTCGGCAGGAAGAGGGATTCGATCGTCCCGCGCTTGAAATCGTTGGGACAGCAGAGGTAAAAGGTCATATCGCGGATGGCAACCGCCTCCACCTCGTCGAACCAGGTGGAGATGGCCGTTTCGGCCAAACCGCCGGCGCGCAGGCGTTCGAGCACGACCTGCCAGACGTCAGCTACAGAGTTCAAAGAAAACGCTCCTTTCGTGGGCGGAAATGAAGGCGCGGCCCGCTGTGGAGCAGCGCATAATATCACCTCTTTATTATACCAGAGACGGAGGGAAAAAGCAACCGTATTTTATATTTAGATAAGGTAAGATGAGCCGTGAAACAAGCGATTTGCGGTCGGAAAAGCGGGAGACCACAAGATTTTGTGGCTTGACAGGGTGGGCCGCATCTTATATAATATCCTCTGCGTTGCGTTGAATGCGGCGCAGGAAAAAGGCTACTGCGGGGGTGGGAGACCGCCGCCGTCGAGTAAGAGCGGCCGATGGCCGCCGGCAAATTTTTTCAGGAGGTGTAACGCAATGGCTACTTCTCGTACCTATCAGCCCAAGAAGCTTCAGCGCTCCAAGGAACACGGCTTCCGCAAGAGAATGGCAACCGCCAACGGCCGCAAGGTCCTGGCCCGCCGCCGCGCAAGAGGCCGCGCCCGTCTGACCCATTGAGGGAGCCAAAGGCGCATCGCATATAGATAGACCGAGGGACGGACGATGGGAAAAATCGCCGTCCCTTAGAGGCTATCGTCCGAAAACGCCGGAACGGCGGAAAAGGACGGATGCAGGAGAGAAGCAATGAAGCGAACGATGACCGTTAAGGAGAATTATGAGTTCCGCCGGATCTACGCCAAGGGGCGGTCCGGCGTTTCACCGTACCTTGTGGTCTACGTCCGCCCGAACCGGCGGGGGCGTAACCGCCTCGGCGTGACGGTGAGCACAAAGCTCGGACACGCCGTGGTGCGCAACCGCGTCCGCCGCCGTCTGCGGGAAATTTTCCGGCTCAATCAAGGCGGGCTCGCGCAGGGGTATGATATGATCCTCGTCGCGCGCACGCGCGCGGTGGGGGCGGAATACCGCGAGCTGGAGCGCGCGTTTTTGAACGTGTGCGGAAAGCTCGGACTGCGGGAGAAGAAGCCGTGAAGCGATTTCTTCTCGCGCTCGTGCGCTTTTACCGGAAAAGCATCTCTCCCCTGCGTCCCCCCTGCTGCCGCTTCATTCCCACTTGCTCGCAGTACGCGCTCGAGGCCATCGAGAAGTACGGCGCGCTCAAGGGTGGCTGGCTGGCGTTCAAACGAATTATGCGGTGCCATCCGTTCTATCGGGGCGGAAAGATCTACGACCCCGTTCCCTGAGGGGGAACACCAAAAAACACGGAGGACACAAAAATGTTTGCAACGATCGGATACTATATCTGTATCCCCTTCGCATGGCTGCTCCGCGCGCTCTATGAGCTGACAAGCTCTTACGGCTGGGCGCTGGTGCTCTTTACCGTGGTCATCAAGCTGATCATGCTGCCCTTCCAGATGAAATCGAAGAAGAGCATGATGCGCATGAGCCGCTTCCAGCCCATGATCAAAGAGATCCAGACCCGCTATAAGAATAATCAGGTCAAGATGAACGAGGAGCTGCAGAGACTCTACGCAGAGGAAGGCGTCAACCCCATGAGCGGCTGCCTGTGGAGCTTCCTGCCCTTCCCCATCCTCATTGCCCTGTATTCCATCATCCGTCAGCCCATCACGCGCTTCATGATGCTCACGACCACGGCCATGCAGGGCGTGATCGACGCGGTGAGCGCGGCGGGCTTTGACCTCGCCGCCATCGCCATGACGGCGAACGACGGCGCCGTGACCGTGAAGGACGGTCTGACGCAGCTGCAGCCCTACGGCCAGATCACGCTCGTGAAGGCCGCGCAGGAGCTGGGCGTCGCCCTGCCCGAGGGCTGGATCCACATGGACTTCAGCTTCCTCGGCATGGACCTCACCATGATCCCCAGTGACGTCATCGGTCAGATCGGGACCGGCGGCTGGGCTGTTATCGGCGTGCTGCTCATTCCCATCGTTTCCGGCGCGCTGAGCTTCTGGCAGTCCAAGGTCTCCATGGCCGGCAATCCCTCGGCCGCGGACCCCAACGACCCCACCGCGCGCTCGAGCCGCATGATGATGTGGATGATGCCCATCATGTCCCTCTGGATCGGCTTTACCCTGCCCGCCTCCCTCGGCGTGTACTGGATCGCGAACAGCGTTCTGATGCTCGTGCAGGAGAAGGTGCTCAACAAGTATTTCAAGAAGAGCATGGCCGCGGAGGACGAGGCGCGTGAGAAAGCCCGCATGGAGGACCGTCTCCGCCGCATGGAGGAGGCCCGCGTCGCCCAGCAGCAGCGCGAGGCCGAGAAGAAGAGCCTGAAGGAAAAGCAGAAGGCCGCGCAGGCCGCTAAGGCGGCCAAGGCCGAAAAGGCCAAGAAGGCCACCACCGAGAACGGCCGCATCGGAGACCGTCCGTACGCGAGAGGCCGTTCGTTCAACGCCGACCACTACGGCGAATAACGAAAAGGAGCTTGTCTTAGATGATCAAGTTTATTGATATGACGGGCAAGACCGAGGACGAGGCCATCCGCCGCGCATTGGAGCAGCTCGGTCTGGAGCGCGACGACGTTTCCGTCGAGATCCTCGAACGCGCGAAGTCCGGCTTCCTCGGCATCGGCGGCGCGCCCGCAACGGTCCGCGTCAGCTATGACGACGGTCAGCCGGAGCCGGTCAAGCCCGAGCCCAAGAGCGCCGCACCCAAGGCGGAGAAGAAACCCGTTTACTGCGCCGAGGTGCTGCAGAAGGAAGTGCGCGCCAGGGAAAAGCAGGAGCGCGAGGCCAAGCGCGGCGAGCGCAGGGCCGAGCCGAAGGCCGAGAAGGCTCCGCGCGAGCCGGCCGTGCTCGGCGAGGAGATCCGCGACGAGAAGAGCGAGCAGATCCGCACGTTCCTCTCCGGTCTGCTCGAGCACATGGACGCCAAGGCCGATGTCAAGGTCTATGAGGTCGAGAAGAACCGCTACAAGGTCATTTTAGAGGGTGAAAAGCTCGGCGCGCTCATCGGCCGCCGCGGCGAAACGCTCGACGCCATTCAGCAGCTGACGAACTATTCCATCAACCGCGGCGGCGAGAGCAAGCGCGCCCGCGTGCAGATCGACGCCGAGAACTACCGCGAAAAGCGCGAGGAGAGTCTGGAGCGTCTGGCGCAGAAGGTCGCGGGCAAGGTGGTCAAGTACCGCCGCAATGTGACGCTCGAGCCGATGAACGCCTACGAGCGCCATGTGATCCACACGGCGCTGCAGGACACGCAGTACATCACGACCTTCTCCATCGGCACGGAGCCGAACCGCCGCGTGGTGGTCTCCTACGACCGCACAAAGCAGTAAAAAGCAGCGAAAAAGAAAGATGCCATACGGCGTCTTTCTTTTTTTCAGGGGCGAAGCTCTGCTATGATGGAGCGGAGAAATGAAACGGGAGGATGATCCTCATGAAGCTGGTATCGTGGAACGTGAACGGCCTGCGGGCCTGCCTGAACAAAGGCTTTCTGGATTTTGTGGCGCTCGCGGACGCGGATGTGATCTGCAGCCGCATCAGGTGAGCTTCGAGCTGCCGGGCTACCGGATGTATTTCAACAGCGCGGACAAGGCCGGCTACTCCGGCACGGCGGTGCTCACAAGAAAGGAGCCGCTGAACGTCACCTACGATTTCGGCGACGACGAGCACCGGCACGAGGGGCGCGTCATCACGGCGGAGTACGAGGACTTCTACCTCGTGTGCTGCTACACGCCGAACTCGCAGGACGAGCTGAGACGTCTCCCCTATCGGATGCGGTGGGAGGACGACCTGCGGGAATACCTCTGCGGGCTGGATCAGACGAAGCCTGTGGTGTACTGCGGCGATCTGAATGTGGCGCACGAGGAGATCGACCTGAAGAATCCCAAGACGAACCACTTCAACCCCGGCTTTTCCGACGAGGAGCGCGGGAAGATGACTGAGCTGCTCGCGGCGGGCTTTGTGGATTCGTTCCGCACGCTCTGGCCGGACCGCGCCGACGCCTATTCGTGGTGGAGCTACCGCGCGGCGTCGCGGGCGCGGAACGTGGGGTGGAGGATCGACTATTTCATTGTGTCCGAACGGCTGCGCGGGCACATCAAAAAGGCGGAGATCTGGAGCGAGATCATGGGCAGCGACCACTGCCCCGTGATGCTGGAGTTTGAATAAATATTTAGTGTTTTCTGAATCCTGAAAAGCGTTGGTAATACAGCGTTTTTCAGGATTTTTCTTTTTTAGCGGCTACAAATTGGCTACATTTGCAGCGATTTTTGTAGCCAGAGGCTCACGGCATAATGCCGTCAAGCTGTCTGGCTACCTCCACCTGCTTGTTGGGGTACAGGTGACTGTACGTGTCCATCGTTGTCTGTACCTTTTCATGTCCGAGCCGCTCCGCGATCAGCAGCGGAGAGAAGCCCATCTCCACCAGCAGGCTGGCGTGGCTGTGTCGAATGTCATGCACCCGTATCCGCTTCACGCCCGAAGCCTTGCAGCCGTACTCCATTTCGTGGTACAGAAAGCTCTTGGTGTAGGGAAAGAGCCTGTCGTCCTTTTGCAGCCCGTAGCAATGGGACATATACTCCTGCAAACAGTTGCAAAGGCCGTCGGGAATAGGGATAGTACGGATGCTTTTCGGTGTTTTCGGAGTGGTGATAATATCCTCTTTGCCGAGGCGCTGATAGCTCTTGTTCACCGTCAGGGTCTTCTTCTCGAAGTCGATGTCCGACGGTGTGAGTGCCAGCAGCTCTCCCTCCCGAATCCCCGTGTAGTACATGGTCATGAATACCGTGTAGCTGGCGGGACGGTCTTTCATGCTCTCGATAAATGTCTGGAACTCGTCCTTTGTCCAGAACAGCATTTCATCGGCTTTCTTCTTGCCCATGCTCCCCGCCTTGTGGCAGGGATTTTCTTTCAGCCCATAGTATTTGACTGCGTAGTTGAAAATCGCCGTGAGCTGGTTGTTGATGCACTTGAGATAGGTCTGGGCGTAAGGCTTGCCGTTTTCATCCCGGTAGCTGGTCAGGGAGTTCTGCCATTGGCGCACGTGAGTGGGCTTGATCTCGTTCAGCGGGATTTTCTTGAAGAAAGGCGTTACCTTCAGGTCGATCAGCCATTTCTTGCTGGCAACGGTTGAGGGCTTGAGGCGGTGCTCCATATCCTTGACATACAGAGAGATGAAGTCACCGAAGGTCATGCCGAGGCTGCCCGTGGATTGGCTGATAAAGTCACGTTCCCATTGCAGGGCTTCCTTCTTGGTGGCAAAGCCACGCTTCTTCTTGTGGATGGTCTTGCCTGTCCAGTCCGTTACCCGGATCTGAGACATCCAGCGACCGGTATCGCCGTCTTTTGTTACTGACATTTTTACCTCCTTCCCTCAAGAATCAGGCTTTGATCAGGTTATTCACTCGTTACTCTCGCTTTTACCGTATTCCTTTTCCAGAAACTCCGTCCGCTTTGCGATTCGCTCATCGCGGTCAAGTTCCTCCGGCTCTGTGCATTTGACTGCGTTCGCGGCGTAATATGCCAAAGTCTGCTCCTTCCAGCGCTTATATGCTGCCTGCGTGGAGTTATAAGCGCGAAGCTCGCTGCGCTCGTCCTCCCACTGTTCAAGAAAGAGGCACATATCCGCATTGAACTCCGCCGTGCTCTTTCCATCAAAGGAAACCGAGCACTCCCATTGCTTGCTGCGGGGCGGCTTCTGCACATTGATCTTGAAGTCGATGCCCTCTACCGTTTCCAGCTTAAAGAGGAAGTCCATCACGTCGGCAAGCGTCCTGATCTGTGTCGTGCTGGATTCATACCCAAGAATATAGGTTGAGGTCGTGTCCAGCAGGTCTGCGATCTGATTGACAACGGCAATCGACACTTCAATCTCTCCGGTTTCGTACTTCTGTACGGTGCGGAGAGATTTTTTCAGCATTTGTGCCAGTTCGGTCTGGTTCAGCCCTTTGCGTTTTCGGAGCTGCTTGATTCTCTGCCCAATGGCGGGATAATCGAAATTGTCCATGTCTGATTCACCTCGTCCATATCATATCACAGAATAAAGCGAATTGCAAGTACATATTTTTATTTTCTAAAGGCTTGACAGATGTATCTTGTATGCGTATAATAAAATATGTACTCAGAGTGCGCATTTCGGAGAGACTGAGGAAAGGAGCGTGAACAAAAGATACGCAGACTGAGGAAAATCACATTGAAACAGGAGGTACTATGAGAGCACAGTTTATCACAGCGTCAGAGGTGGCGGAGATCATGGGCATCAGCCGCAGCAAGGCGTATCAGATTGTCCGGGAAATGAACAGAGAGCTGAAATCCCAGGGCTATCTGACCGTAGCCGGAAAATGCCCCGCCCAGTATTTCAAGCAGAAGTTCTACGGCTTCCAGATTCCCGGAGGTGAGCGCAATGACGGAAAATGAGAAAACGACCGCCCTCATCCCATCTGTTGGCGCAGATGGAGGGCAGCCGCCTCACAATTCAACCTACCAGAGCATACCACATGAAACCTGCGAAAGCAATCCCCCGGAGGAAAATATTGAGGAAATGCGTGAGAGAATCCGACGCATGAACGACCCGCATTATCTTCATACGGTTTCCATGACAGAGCTGTATCAGACCGCCTACAAGAGCAGACCGCCCGTCATAGACGGTCTGCTCTACTCCGGGGCATATATCCTCGCAGGAGCGCCCAAAATCGGAAAATCATTTCTGGTAGCGCAGCTTGCCTACCATGTCAGCACAGGGCAAAGGCTGTGGGGTTATGAAGTCCATCAGGGTACGGTTCTATACCTCGCGCTGGAGGATGATTTCCAGAGAATCCAGAGCCGGATGTTTATGATGTACGGCGTGGCGGATACCGCCAGCCTGCATTTTGCAACGGCAGCAAACAAAATCGGAAACGGTCTTGACGAGCAGCTTGAGAATTTCATAAAGGAACACCCCGACACGAAGCTGGTTATCATTGACACCATGCAGAAGATTCGGGAAGCCGGAGGCGAGGCTTACAGCTACGCCAGCGACTATGAGATCATCGGCAAGCTCAAGCGTTTTGCGGACAGACACAGCATTTGCATCGTTACCGTCCATCACACAAGAAAGCAGCCAGCCGGGGACAGCTTTGAAACGATCTCCGGCACAACAGGACTTCTCGGTTGTGCAGACGGAGCACTCCTGATGCAGAAGAAGAAACGGACTGCATTGGAGGCCACGGTCGATGCGGTGGGGCGAGATCAACAGGATCAGATTCTATATCTGAAAAAAGATGCCGGCACGCAGATATGGAGCCTTGAACGGACAGAGAACGAGCCGTATCAGGAGCCGCCCGACCCGGTATTGGATACGGTTTCCCAGCTTGTTTCCTCCGAAAGCAGAGAATGGACAGGCAGTCCGACCGAGCTTGCGGAAGCGGTGAATACAGGCATGGCGGCAAATGCCCTCACCAAATACCTGAACGTTAAATCCGGCAGGCTGCTGGACGAGTACCATGTGAGGTATGAGAACAGGGCCAAACACTTCGGGCGGCAGGTGAAGCTCACCTATATGATAATTGACAATGTTGAGTACGAAGTAATCGACTGAGGACAGCGCGACGGCTGCGACGGTCGCGACGGTGGAAATGATGCCATCAAAGCAACCGTCGCAATCGTTGCGACCGTCGCGGATAGGAAAGGATAGGAAAATGAAAAGCGTACAAATCCCCTATGATCTGTTCATCGACCTCGCCATGTACCATCTGCGGGGCGAGGATGATTTTGAAGAAGAAATCCGGCAGGGCTTGGAGCAAAAGCTCGACGCCATGCTGAACCGGCAGCTCTATTCCCGGTACAAAACCGCTCCCAACGAAGAAGAACGGGAGCAGGCGCGGCAGGAGTATCTTGACCGGCGTGGAGTGCCGCAGAGCTACCGATGGACTACTCCTCCTTGGGAACTGTGACAGGAGCGTGCCACGCTCCTGTTGCTGGCAGACAAGGTAAAGCATTGGCTGACACAGCCCCTCGCATCCCCGTCTCCATCGAAAAGCCCGCAGATTTTGAGATGGATGGCGGAGAGGATTTTCAAAATTCTCTCTGCCTGTGGGCGGCAGCGTTGAAGCAAATTCGATTGCTGAAAGGCTGGCGGTCACGCCGTGGATTTTGCAAAGTGGGTACTACTTGCAAGCCACGGCAGAGGCTTCCGCAGAAGCCGCATTCCCCGTCCCTCCTCGGAGAGCCCACGATACTTTGCAGCCGCAGGATGAAAGTATCATAGTGGGTT
>OBJG01002844.1_pt1 | contig 9993 bp, 12 predicted proteins | sample 1517941 | NCBI WGS metagenome assembly OBJG01 (sample SAMN04571712, study PRJEB22368) | human gut metagenome | biome: human gut; material: stool | host: Homo sapiens | place: Luxembourg | collected 2012-09-21
AACGGCAGCGTGCCTAAAAATGTTCGCAGATATAAGCCTGATACACATTTCGATCCCTCAATTATCAATATGGATATACCATATGAAAAGCTCATATATGCATTAAAAAGTTACGACAATAAGCTTAAAGAAAAATCGGCAAATTGTCCTATGAATCTGATATTTGAGGGGGTGTCGGGAAGCGGAAAGACGGAGCTTGCGAAACATATCGCGCAAGTCTTAGACAAAAAAATAATATTAAAAAATATGTCGGACCTGCAGTCGGCATTTGTCGGTGAGACAGAGAAAAACATAGCAAACGCTTTTAATGACGCAGAACGCGAGGACGCCATACTGGTGATTGACGAGGCCGACTCGCTATTCGTTGACAGGCAAAGTTCTGTAAGAAGCTGGGAGGTGTCTCAGACGAATGAAATACTTATCCAAATGGAGAACTACAGGGGGATATTTATATGTTCTACAAACATTATTGAATGTATAGATTCCGCGGCTATGCGAAGATTTCAAAAGAAAATAACTTTTACCTACCTTAATTTAGAGGCCAGAAAGAAGCTGTTTAAAAGTTACTTTTTAAATCCAGAAAATGAAATGGCAGCAGAAACTATCAAGGAACTGGAGGGCCTAAATAATCTGACGGCCGGCGACTTCAAAAACGTGTACCAACAAGTTCAGTTTGATGATAATATTCATTATGAAGAAAGAGATTTTATTGAAATGCTAAAACGGGAATTAAAGTTTAAAAGAAATCTATCGCCAAAAAAAGGAAAAATAGGATTTTGCGTTTAACTCCAACGCGACTAATACGGTCAAAATATACAAAAAGTGGCAAGATGGAGAAATAGAAAACGGCGGGGCTGTTTTCTATGTGGTTTTTGGAATCTTGGGATTATTTTATTAAAAAATCGAACTTACGACTTATTCTGTCGTGCGAGTATGATATTTTCGCGCAAAGAAATTTATAAGAAACAAAAATATATCCAACGTTTATTTTGATGAAGACAAACATAAAATACTGATAAGAGGAAAGGAGATTGTATTGTATGAAAAGAAAAGTTTTAGAAGGTTTGAATTCGGCAGAATTAGTTGAACTACTTAAAAAAGATCCAAGCATTGCTTCAAAATTTGACGAATATTCATTATGGAATAGGATTTATCCTATAAGTTGGAGCTGGTTGTTATATAAACGGCCGCAGTTTGCAGATAAATGCGACAAGTGGGAAGAGTTTTCCGCTTGGGATTGGTACGAGTTGTTTGATCAGCCGCAGTTTGAAGAAAAAGCAAAGCAATATCCATCAGGATGGGCAGCCATATTGACGCAGAAACCTGAACTTGTTCGAGATTGCGATAAATGGGAAGAGTTTTCCGCTGAGGATTGGAGCTCGTTATTAAAATTTCAGCCGCAGTTTGCAGACATGCGCAATAAGCAAATTTAAAAACATGCAAGGGGCTTGTCAGAATTGCAATTTCTTTTAATAGGATACTGCATGCCACGCGTGTTTTTAGGAAGTTATATTACTTATAAGCATTTGGGCTAAGGCCATAGCCGCATGTTGGTTATGGCCTTAAGCCGTTAAAAAGCGGATTTGTGCATGGAGTTGTCAATCATATCAATAATATTGAGTGTATAACTTTAAGAAATGTATTTGCGATTAAAAGATTTCTTGTTTCATTCTGAGGAGGTGGATCGTGAATATTTGGAACTGTTCAAAAAAATTTGTCAAGAAACACATCAATGATATACATAAAAATGATTCTTTGCGCGTTATTAGCATAAATGATTTTGGATTTGCCCCCTTCAATTTTGGCGATGATCGCCAAAAATCGCTAATTTTATATTTCGACGACGCAATTCCCGTCGACGGAATCTACGATTCGCTTATTTTTAATGAAAGGATGGCGCGCGATATTTTAAATTTCGCGATAAACGCGTCGAGGGACGGCAAGGAATTGCTCGTCCACTGCACCGCCGGAATATCGAGAAGTTCTGCTGTATCAATCAATTTAAACAATTTTATCAATAAAATATTAGTAAAGAATCTTGAAGACTGGGAGGAAAATATAAAGCATGGATTTGAATTTGCCCCCATCCCCAATCCTCATGTGTCGTCTGTTATGAATCGGGTAATTTCCGATTATTTGAGCCGCGGTTCTTTTGATACCATACGATAACTTTGGCGAGTTTTTCCGCAGAAATATTGTCATAATTAAACTTTGCATTCGGATCGTTATAATATTTTTTTATGGCCTCTCCTAAGTATGACGCAGTAAATCTGCGCGCGTAAACCTTTTCAAGAATCGTCATATTTTTGTTTTTTAATTCCTCCATAAGCTCAAATCTCCGGCAGGCATGCCTGTTTTCGTTAAATTTGCAAGTACCCTCTTGGAGTTCTTTGATCCAACGCTTACATTGAATAAGTTCCCGATCGCCGGTGTAATGGGCGCACACGAGGCATCCTCTTACGCCCGCTATTTCAAAAGGGCGATAACATTTTCCGGAAATTGCAAAATTACGCTTTTTTTTCATAGTTTCAATATTAAATAAAACGGGTTATTCGCATTTCTTTCTTTTCGGGAAAGAGATTCAATTCCGGAAAATATTTTTTTAATATCGGTTGCACTTGTAATAAGAGTTTTTTCCGTTTATTCAATTCGCCAAACTTGTCGCACTTCACCGCAAATTGCGGTTGGGAAATTAGGAGGCTAAACCAATCTTCCTCGGTGAGTTCATTCCATTTGCGGACAGATTCAAAATTTTTTGAATACTTTGGATTCTCCGATAGGATTTTTGCCCAATTATGTGTTGAAAATACACTCCAATCTTTGACAAATTTTTTATTTGCGGAATTGATGGTTAAAAGTACGGCTAATCCGTTTGCGCATTTTTTTGCACTCTCGACAAGGCTTGGATTTTTTATAATAATTCCTTCCCAAGCGAACATTTTTATGTCGTCAAGAGTTGAAAACTTTTCAATTAATTTTGGGCGCAGTTCGATAAGTTTATATTTGTCATGATCAAAAATTTCATCCCAATCTGAATATGCTTCAACATAATCGGGAAAAACAGCGAGCATTGCTATCCTTCCTTCTCTGTATCTTTCGGCGATACCGCGCAGGCAGGGTTGACGCTTCAAAAGTGGCAACCAATTTAAAAAGGCGTCAAAGTCTCTAAAATATGGGCATTTGTCCGCAAACTGCGGCCGGCTCATGAGAAGCTGAGTCCACTCAGCGTACAAAAAATCTATATTCCAATCGTAGAATTTGGCAAGTTCGGGTTTCAATGATAAGAGCGCAACTATCCCTTTGGGGCAATACCACGCTATCTGCTCAAATTTTGGATTCTTTAAAAGTAGATTCCGCCATGCTTTAACGCTTCTCTTCATAACGCGGGCTTTGAGCATGTATTTTTTGAATTGCGGGTGTTTATCCGATAAGATTTGCAGCAGAGAGAAAGAAAAATCATTGAAGCATTCGCATTTGCCTTCAAATTGCGGCTGTGCGAGAAGAAGTTCAAGCCACTGTTTAGAGGTAAATCTAGACCATGCGTTTATCTGACTACATTTTTTCGCATAATCCGGGTGTTGCTTTAATATCGCAATCCAAGCGTCGGTAGATATTTTTTCCAACTCGTTTAAATCTGTATTCATGATTTTTCTCTTATCAAAAATTTGACTCCAAACATTGTCCGCAAATCTGCGACATAATACGACTTCGCATTGCGGCATTACGCTCTGCGACATATTTTGTCCTGTTATTGAGTTAAAGTTAAAAGAAAATAAAATTTTCTCTATGAATAGCAAAAGTCAAATTATGGATTCTGAGTCTTTGTCTGCGGAGAAAGACCTCAGATATATTTTTAATTTACTGCCTCGAAAAGGAATTACTGTGCTCGCGGGAGCTCCCGGAACGGGAAAGTCAACATTTGCGCTAAATCTTATTGAGTCGGTGTTGCTTAATAATCCTTCAATGTCCGCACTTATATTTTCTCTGGAAAAATCTTCTAAATGGGTACTGGACTTAATGGCGCGCTCAATGAGCGGAATAGCAGCCTGGAAATTTAAACCTGAAAACTTAGTCGGCGCAGAAGCGGTTAAGTTTAAGAAAGCAAGGCAGTCTATAGAAAAACTTCCTCTGCTGATACGCGACGGCGCGCACTCGGTTAAAGATATATGTGCAACTGCCCGCACCGTAAACAATATAATCTTAAAACAAAGTGATGAAAAACCTCTTAACGTTACCTTGAAAACATTGAGCCTTCCTGCAAATCTTTGGAACGGGTATATCAGGTAAGGGAAGCAATGGCATCGCTAAAGGCTCTCTCGGAAGAGTTGGAAGTCCCGATAATTCTGCTTGCGAAGCTGAATAGAAAAAATTTTTACGAACCAAAAGTCGATAACCTAATATGCGCAAGCGAAATAAAAAAATACGCAGATACCGTTGCGTTGCTTGGTTATAAGGAGATTCCTACCCCCGATTTGTTTGAAGTGAAATGCAACCAAGTGGAATGCAACTATAAAATACGTTTAGACATAGTAAATCTTCCCGAAAACAGCGGTGTATCAATTCCGCTTATTTTTAAGCGTAGTAGCATGCGATATACTTCCGACTATGAAAGTTTAGGTTGACATGATGTGTCTAGTTATAATAGTAAATTAAGTACGCCTTAAATATAGATGTTGTGTTATGTTAGACGAAGAAATGATTTGCAATATGAGCAAGCGGAAACTCCGGGAATATCTGCTTGCACATCCCGACGAAGCCTACGAAATCCATAGTATGGTCGATTTAAGAAGCAAAGGGTTTACCATATCGGATATCGAAGAACTGATGGGGGAGTGCCCGGATTTTGCGGAAGGCATCGAAGATATTATTATAGATATGGATCACAAAAATTTCTCGGAGGATTACTGGGAGCAGTTAGACGACGGATACGATCCCGAAGCCTATTTTGACGACGACTAAACAAAGGATCTTGGAAAACTATATGCCACCAGACGATAAAAACGCGAAGATAGCGGAAGCGAAAGTTATAACGCTTACTGATCTTTATAAGTTAGAAAACTTAAAAATTCCAGAATATCAGCGTCCTTATAAATGGACTGAGAAAAACGTAAATAATTTAATTGACGATATTATAAGCAATAAAAATAAGTCCGAATACCGTTTAGGTACTTTGGTTTTACACCAAAAGCAAAAAAATGATGACTATGAGATAGTTGACGGACAACAACGTATTATAACAATTGCGCTCATTTTATTTGCACTAAATAAAAATAAAGAGGAACTTTTGCGATATTGGGAGAATTTAAATAAATTATTTGAAAATAAACTACTTGAACATAAATTCGATAATCCTATATCACAAAAGAATATCTACAAAAATTACCAACTAATCAAACAGCGTATTAACGATTTCGATGAGGCAACTGTAGATTTTCTCTTAACAAAATGTACCTTCGTTAAAATTGTACTTAATGATGTCTCCGAGGCGTTTCAATTTTTTGATTCGCAGAATTCAAGGGGCAAGGAGCTTGAACCGCATGATTTGCTAAAAGCATACCATTTGCGCGAAATGCGGGAAATACCGTCTGACGAGCAGACAGAAATAATAGAAAAGTGGGAAGATATCGATACTGACGAGTTGGCAAACTTATTTGAATACCTATACCGGATAAAAAATTGGAGCAAATCAAAATCGGCACGGGGATTTACAAAAGATGAAATAAACATCTTTAAGGGAATAAATTTAAATAACAAAATTTATTATCCATATAAGCGAATATTCTATGTAGCAGAATATTTCATTGAGAAAATTGCAAAGGCGCCGTTAGTAGAAACGGAATATCCATTTCAGTTGGACAATATTATAATTAACGGCAAGCATTTCTTTGAAATGATATACCGGTATTTCAAATCAAAAAAAGACTTACCGGACTTGATAAGAAAATGTAACTTTGAAATTTATAATATATTGTATGCAGACCACAAATATAACGATAAAGATTATACCGGATATTATAGAGTTGGAGACGATTATACAAAAATTTTGTTTGAATGCGCTTGCATGTATTTTCTCGATAAGTTCGGGGAAGACAAAGAGCTAGAAAAAGTTTTTGAAAAAATATTCTTATGGGCATTTTATATAAGGCTAACAAGCAAACGCATTCCATTTTCCAGCATCGATAATTATGCCATGGAGTATGACTCATTTTTTAAATATATAAAGGAAGCTTTGCAGATATCAGATATTTTAAAAGTGCGGCTAAAGTCCGTCAGCAAAAGTGAAGTTCAAGGTGTAGATGCGATAGTAAAATATTTCGAGGATAAGGGGTTGTATAAACCTCAAAATAGTTAAATTTTATGGACTCAAATAAAATGAGCGGGGAAATTACATATCTAAAAGTTGAAGACATTTTCAATAGTGGAAACGGTAAATACAAGATTCCCATTTATCAGCGTAACTATGCATGGAAAGAGCCTCAAATAAGACAACTTATACGGGATATTTACGACTATTGTGAGAAGAATAAAGAAAAGAAATATTACATTGGAACACTGGTCGTACGACCCGATAAAGAAAAAAATACGTTTGAAGTGATAGACGGGCAACAGCGCCTTACCACACTTTCCATGCTTGTTGCATATCTTAATAACATTGTAAAAGCACCAAACAATACCAAGGAATCTGAGAAGACAAAATTAGAAAATACAATTACATTCCAATGTAGGAATGCTTCCACTAATTCCTTAAACAAAATATGGGAGGACCAAAGCGATGATTGCGACGCGACAGACTCGATAACAGCCGGATATCAAATTCTAAAGAAATCTTTTGAAGACATAGTAGGAAAAACATCAGAAGATGGAACAAATGAAAAGTATTTAGCGTATCTTCTTGAAAACGTAATAATATATCGGATACCAGTACCGGAAGATACGGATTTGAATCATTATTTTGAAATAATGAATACGCGCGGAGAACAGTTGGAAAAGCATGAAATTCTAAAAGCTAAATTACTCTCTGTCTTCACAGAAGAAAAAGAAGATTCCTATAAGAAAAAGTTTCTTAATGAAATATGGGAGACATGTTCTAACATGGGTAAATATTTATCCTATGACACCTTACAATCATACGAAAGTGTTCGTAAAGAAGCTCAGCTTTCCAAAGCGCAATCTGAATCAAAAAATCAAACAATAGAAAATCCGACAATAAAAAATATTATAGATAGTAATAGGAACATAGATAATAAGAATAATAGCGCAGAAGATCGCTATAGATCTATAATTGATTTCCCCAATTTTCTGCTGTTGGTTCTAAAACTAATGGATGATAAAACAGTTTTAGACGATAAAAAGTTGTTGGAACAATTTAATGAGAAAATATTAAATGAAAAAAATGAAGAAACTAAAAAAGATAAAGTTGAAAAATTCTTTATGATATTGCTGAAGGCAAGATATCTATTTGACTGTTATGTAATAAAACGCGAATTATCCTCAGGGAAGTGGATTCTAAAATCTTTGAGTAAAGAAAATGGAAAAGAGGATCTTAAAAATACCTTTGATGACAATTCAAAGAACAAGCAAATACTTATGCTGTTGTCTATGTTTGAAGTTTCATTTCCCAATTATAGTTATAAGTCTTGGTTATTCGGAACATTAGAATATTTAACTAGAAAAGCTCAGCCGAAAAATTGTAAGTTGTGGTATAATATATTTTGTATTAACTTCAAAGACTGTCTCCCAACGTGGAATATGGTAGATGCCGACGATTACATAGACCACTTAGAACAATATGCAAATAAGAAAAGGTGTGAATATGGTGAATTTGTATGTCCTGTAAATGTTGATAATTTAAATAAATTTGACAAGATGGCTTGCAGCATTAAAGAACAAAGGTGCGGCATTGTAAATTTAGAAAATTTTGACGCTTTTGACAAGGGTACGGCTGTTCCAAACTTCATATTTAATTTATTGGATTACAAATTATGGAAAAATGAAAAAGATAATAAATTATGGAAAAATGAAAAAGATAAAGATAAATATAAAGATTTTGAATTCACATATAGAGATTCTGTTGAACATTTCTATCCCCAAAATCCGATAGGCGGAAAACCTGTAGAAAATGTAGATTCATTTGGCAATTTGTGCCTAATTACATCTGAAATGAATTCACGCTTAAACAATCTCCTTCCATCAGCAAAAAGAGATATTTGGAACGCATCAAAATCTCAGCCGAGCATAAAACTTTCTAAAATGATGGAGATGATGGAGATGATGGAGACGAAAGAGTGGAAAGAAAAGGATATAGAAAAGCATAAGAGAGAAATGCTTGAAATATTATTTGACGACAGAAATCCCCAGAATCTCAAAAATCGATAATCTAGGCAATATTCCTTAAGGCGCGAGAAGTTTTGTCGCGCTTTTTTGTAATCATGTGGCAATGGGCGAATTTATTATATTCCTATTTTTTGCACTCTCTATATTTCTGTTTTTTCTGCCGGTATTTATAGCATTTAAGCGCAAGCACACTTATAGGTGGCTCATTCTTCTACTGAATATTTTTGGGTTGACGGGTTTCGCTTGGTTATGCGCTTTTATTTGGTCGATTTGGCCCAAAGACGATTTTTTAAATTAAAAATTTTTGTGTGAGTCTCAAAATGTCGCGCGAGTGCCTTAAAATACGCCTCTCAAAATAAATTAAACAGAAAGGGAAATTATATATGTCATTATGGAGAATTACAGTCAAAAATAGCGGATGCCTAAATGGAATCCGTTTGGAACGCGGGATGAGCGTGCAAGTAGTTTCTACCGCCCATCCATTGACATCGAGCGGGCTTGGCTTGGTGCGCGACGCATTTATTAGAATCTATGGTATAGACCTAAAAGCGGCCAATGCACTCGGCGGGGCGTGTTTAGATGTAAAAAAAGAAGGTTAACGACAAAGGCGGAGTTTTCACTCCGCCTTTTTTCTTTCGTTTTCCTCGAGTTCGTCTTTGTATTTTTCGTAGTGTATTGGATTTGATTTTAGCAAATTCACATGTTCTTTAGGATAAAAAGAGGCGTTTTTTTCTATATTTTCCATATACGAGTCCTCCTCATATTCCGACGATGACGGAATGTCAAAAATATCAAAAATTAGCGAGCATGCCGCCACCGCCAACATAAATATATCTTTCATAATTTAGTCGAGTGTTGAGCAGGTACATTTTGTAAGTTAGCGGCGCCATATTTGGCATTCTTTGGAAGCGTCAGTTCTATGGACAATACTCCGCACGCGCCGCATGCTACAGTGTATGGGGGAAATATTATTTTTACGGTATCTTTCTTGATCGAAAACTGGACAACATTTAATATCTCGTTCAATTCATCTCCTGAAAGCTCTTTGGAGCTAATAGACTTATATTTTGTCTTCAATCTCAATTCATCAAGAGCTCTTTTTAAAAAGTTAATGCAATCATTTTTACTTTCAAACAAGTCGGCAAATTCCAGCTTTTTAATTTTATCTCCGTCGATTAAATAGTTTACCCCGATAATATTGGAATGGCAACCGTTGGCCCCGTGGTGATATTGGTAGGTTTCAATCTCGCATGAAAATATCCTGGCGGTGTTTTGGACTATGGTGGATTTTATAGAAACTTCGCTTTTATAATTTTTGATTTCTGAAAGGTCTTCATCGAAGAAGTATTCAACTTCGTTGTAATAATCTTTCAATACATTAGTTCTTATATCTTTTAATGCTTTATTTATTGCAAGTTGTGCAGGCGTTAAATTTTCGCCCTTAAATTGAAATACGTCTATATCAGCAATAAGTTCGTATTTCCTTTGGTTTGGAGGCGGCGTTTCCCCTAACGTGAGAGAGCTCAAATTTTCGCAATATCCCACAAGGAAGTTTGTAAAAAGCAATAGGGTAATCAATGTTCTTTTCATAATTAGGCTGTTATTTAAATGATAAAATTTCCAATTTGTGTTGTGGTAAATTTTTAAACCGCAAATAGG
>OBJG01002845.1_pt1 | contig 9986 bp, 7 predicted proteins | sample 1517941 | NCBI WGS metagenome assembly OBJG01 (sample SAMN04571712, study PRJEB22368) | human gut metagenome | biome: human gut; material: stool | host: Homo sapiens | place: Luxembourg | collected 2012-09-21
GCTCGGAGAAGCAGTTCAGGTTCAGGCAGTCGTTCCAGTCGGCGCGGCCGATGAGCGGCAGGCCGTGGGGACCCAGATGGGTGCAGGTAAAGTTGAAGCTGCGGCGCAGGTGCTCCATCAGGGTCTGCGCCTTGGTGGCGTCGTTATCAAAGGGTACCTGCTCATCCAGAATAGACCAGTCGCCGGTCTCCCGCAGGTAGGCGGCGGTACCGGCAATGAGCCACAGCGGGTCGTCATTGAAGCCGGTGCCGATATCCCGGTTGCCTTTTTTGGTCAGGGGCTGGTACTGGTGGTAGGCGCTGCCGTCCTCAAACTGGGTGGCGGCGATATCCAGAATGCGCTCCCGGGCACGGGAGGGGATGATATGCACAAAGCCCAGCAGGTCCTGACAGCTGTCACGGAAGCCCATGCCGCGTCCGGTACCGCTTTCGTAGTAGCTGGCGGAGCGGCTCATGTTAAAGGTGACCATGCACTGGTACTGATGCCAGATGTTGACCATGCGGTTCAGCTTTTCCTCACCGGATTCCAGATGGTAGGTGGACAGCAGCTCTTCCCAGTGGGTGCGCAAGGCGGCGCGGGCTGCATCGATCTGTGCATCGGTGGCGTAGCGCTCCATCATGGCGTGGGCGCGGGTCTTGTTGATGACGCCCGGCGCAATGAACTTTTCCTGCTGCGGGTTCTCGATATAACCCAGACCGAACAGGATGCTGCGGCTCTCGCCGGGGGCGAGGGTCAGGTGGATGTGCAGTGCGCCCACCGGTGCCCAGCCGTGGGCAATGCTGCCGGAGCAGTGTCCGGCGCGGACGGCCTGCGGATCTGCCGGGCCGCCGTATACGCCGCAAAAGGCATCCCGGGTGGTATCAAAGCTGTCCACCGGGCAGTTTGCCCAGAACACGGCGTAGTGGTTGCGGCGCTCGCGGTACTCGGTCTTGTGGTAGATGACGCTGCCCTCTACCTCTACCTCGCCGGTGGAGTAGTTGCGCTGGAAGTTGGAGCTGTCATCCACAGCGTCCCACAGGCAGAACTCCACATAGCTGAAAAGGTCCAGCTCCTTAACGGCGGTGCCGCCGTTGCACACGGTCACCCGGTCCAGCTCACAGGCATCCCCCTTGGGGACGAACAGCTCCTGCCGGGCGGTCACACCGTCCTTTTTGCCCTCCAGAATGGTGTAGCCCAGACCATGGCGGCAGCTGTAACTGTCCAGCGGGGTCTTGGTGGGCTGCCAGCCCGGGTTCCAAACGGTGTCGCCGTCCTTGATATAGATCCGGTGGCCGTCCATGTCCAGCGGGGAGTTATTGTAGCGGTAACGGGTCAGGCGGCGCATCCGGGCGTCCCGGTAAAAGCTGTAACCGCCCGCCGTGTTGGAGACCAGACTGAAGAAGTCCTCGCTGCCAAGGTAGTTGATCCAGGGCAGGGGTGTCTGCGGGGTGGTGATGACATATTCTTTATTCTGGTCATCAAAATATCCGAACTTCATAATGCTTCCTCCTTAAAACTGCGCCTTGTCAGGTGGGCAGTGCGTCGATTGCGAAAACGATTAAGGCGCTGCGAAAGAAGCAATCTCATCACGCTAAGCATACCCTATCCCACCCAAAAATGCAAGAGCTTTTTGCAAAAATCTCAACGGAAATTTAAAAATAATCTGCGCAGCCCCGGCGGTTTTCGGCGGCTTTCTGCGCTGCGTATACCGGCGAAACGCGGAACGAAAGACCCGAAACCCATTTTAAAAGTAATATATACATACAGCCTCTGACACCGAAAACCATAACGAAACTGCAACGAAAATTTTTCCGTTTTAATCGAAATGTAACGAAAGTGAATCGAGATGCACAATTTTTACAGGTCAAATTGAAACGAAATGCCAAAAGTGATGCAGTTGAGCTAAAACTTTTGCGTTTTCGCTTGATTTTTGGTGCAGAATGCGCTATATTGAGATTGCGAAAACGATTAAGGAACTCGCGAGAAACACTCCGCAGCTCCTTTCCTTGGAAGGAGGCTATAAGATGCCGTCCCTGAAGGATCTGGCAAAAGAGTGCGGCGTATCCGTCGCAACTGTCAGTAAGGCGCTGAACAACCAGCCGGACATCGCACCGGCCACGCGGGAGCGCATCCGTGCAGCAGCCCGCCGCATGGGGTACCTGCCCAACGCGGCGGCCCGGGCGCTGAAAACCAACCGTACTTACAACCTTGGCGTTCTGTTTGTAGATGAAAAGCAGAGCGGCCTGACCCACGAGTACTTCTCCGCAGTGCTGGACAGCTTCAAGGTAGAAGCGGAAAAGCGCGGCTATGATATCACCTTCATCAACCACAACATCAGCGGCAAGTCCATGAGCTATCTGGAACATTGCCACTACCGGGGCGTGGACGGCGTGGTGATCGCCTGTGTGAACTTTTATGATCCACAGGTGGTGGAGCTGGTCAACGGCGATGTGCCGGTGGTGACCATCGACCATGTGTTCAACAACCGGATGGCGATCCTTTCAGACAACGTGGTGGGCACAAAGGCTCTGGTACAGCAGGCATGGGCCTGCGGACACCGGCGCATCGCCTTCATCCACGGCGAAAAGACCGCCGTTACCGAGAACCGTCTGGCAGGCTTCTATCAAGCCTGCGAGGAGCTGGGGTTGAAGGTGCCGGAGGAGTACGTCCGCTGCGGTGTGTACCACGATGTGGATCGCTGCGCAGAGGAGACCCGGGCGCTGCTGGCACTGCCGCAGCGGCCCACCTGCATCATCTTCCCGGATGACTTTTCCGCACTGGGCGGCTACAACGCCCTGACCGAAGCGGGGTTGAGCATCCCGGAGGACATCTCGGTGATGGGATACGATGGCATCTATCTCTCCCGGGTGGTCAAACCCCCGCTGGTGACCTACCAGCAGAACACCAAATCCCTTGGCAGGCTGGCAGCGGATAAGCTGATCGAGCTGATCGAGCATCCGCGTGTGACCCTGCCGGAGCAGATCCGGGTGTCCGGCAAACTGCTGGACGGCGGCTCCGTCCGCATCCTTTAACAAAGGCCCACAACTCCCGGCGCGGAGTTTTTGAGAATGAATTTTTTAATTGGAAAACCATGAAGGAGGTTTACCCTTATGAAAAAGATCTCTCGTCGTAATTTCCTGCTCGCTTCCGGTGTCGTGACTGTTGGTGCTGCTCTGGCAGCCTGCGGCGGCAGCTCTTCCAGCAGCACTGCTGCTTCCTCTGCGGCTCCCGCATCCTCCGCTGCTGCTTCTGCTCCGGCTGCTGCCGAGGGCAAGGTGCTGAACATCTGGTGCTGGAATGATGAGTTCCAGAGCCGCTTCAACGACTACTATCCCGAGGTCAAGGAGATCGCAGCCGACAAGTCCACCACCACCCTGAAGGACGGCACCACCGTGAAGTGGACCATCAACGCTAACGAGAACAACAACTACCAGAACAAGCTGGACGAGGCTCTGCTGAATCAGGACTCCGCTGCCGATGATGACAAGATCGACATTTTCCTGATCGAGGCTGACTACGCTTTGAAGTATGTGGATTCCGACTATGTTCTGGATGTCAAGAAGGACATCGGCCTGACCGATTCCGATCTGGCTGGCCAGTACCAGTACACCAAGGATATCGTTTCTGTGGACGGCAGCCAGCGCGGCACCACTTGGCAGGCTACCCCGGGTCTGTTCGCATACCGCCGCAGCATTGCCAAGGAAGTGCTGGGCACCGATGACCCCGCTGAAGTGCAGACCTACCTGTCCGACTGGGATAAGTTCAACGATGTAGCTGCTAAGGCTGCTGCCAAGGGCTACAAGATGCTGTCCGGCTTTGACGATGCATACCGCACCTTCTCCAACAACGTCTCTGCACCTTGGGTCACCGGCACCACCGTTACCGTGGACGAGAACCTGATGAAGTGGGTGGACCAGACCAAGGAGTACACCGACAAGGGCTACAACAACAAGTCCAGCCTGTGGGACAGCCAGTGGGCTTCCGATCAGGGCCCCACCGGTAAGGTGTTCGGCTTCTTCTACTCCACTTGGGGCATCAACTTCACCCTGCTGGGCAACTCTCTGGCAACTCCTACCGCTGAGGGCGGCAAGGAAGAGGTTGGCAACGGCATCTACGGCGACTACGCTGTGTGCGAAGGCCCTCAGCCCTACTACTGGGGCGGCACCTGGATCTGCGGCGCAGCCGGCAGTGACAACCTTGAGACCATCAAGGACGTTATGCTGAAGCTGACCTGCGATGAAGCCATCATGAAGCAGATCACCATGGATACGCAGGATTACACCAACAACGAGAAGGCCATGAACGAGATCGCCAGCAGCGATTACAAGTCCGACTTCCTCGGCGGCCAGAACCACATCGCTCTGTTTGCAGAGGCTGCAACCAAGATCGATATGTCCAACGCCGGCCCGTACGATCAGGGCCTGAACGAGAGCTTCCAGAACGCCTTCAAGGATTACTTCACCGGCAACGTGGATGAAGATACTGCAAAGGCAAACTTCGAGACCGCCATCAAGGAGAAGTATCCGGAGCTGACCGACGTTGTCTGGCCCGCATAAGGCAGACGCACTCGCACACAACTGAGATCAGGGGGGGCGGGCCGGGCGCAGTGCCCCGCCCGCTCCCTTTTTTCCTGCAACACCCGTCAGGAGGCAGTCACATGGGAGAGAAAACAAAAAAGAAAGGGTCGATCAGCTACGCGAAATGGGGCTACATCTTCATCGCACCGTTCTTTCTCATTTTCGCGGCATTCCAGCTGATCCCCCTGGCATCCACCATCTATTACAGCTTCTTTGAATATTACCGCAGCGGTCTGAAGATCATCGGGCCCAACTTCGTGGGCTTGAAAAACTACGCGACCCTGTTTGCAACAGACCTGCCCAAATATTTCAGCAACACTCTGCTGCTCTGGATCATCGGCTTCATCCCGCAGATCGCCATCTCCCTGCTGCTGGCGGCCTGGTTCACCGACCTGCGCCTCAAGCTGAAGGGCCAGACCTTCTTCAAGACGGTCATCTACATGCCCAACCTGATCATGGCATCGGCGTTCGCCATGCTGTTCTTCGCCCTCTTCTCGGACAACGGCCCCGTCAATGCGGCGCTGATGGGCATGGGCATCCTCAAACAGCCGTTCAGCTTTCTGAACACGGTCTGGGGCAACCGCGGTCTGATCGGCCTGATGAACTTCCTGATGTGGTTCGGCAACACCACCATCATGCTGATGGCCGCCATCATGGGCGTGGACCCCACCCTGTATGAGGCCGCCGAGCTGGATGGCTGCACCCCGAACCAGATGTTCTGGAAGATCACCATCCCGCTCATCCGCCCCATCCTCGTTTACGTCATGATCACCTCGATGATCGGCGGCTTGCAGATGTTCGATGTGCCGCAGATCCTGACCAACGGCAAGGGCGGCCCGGACCGCACCTCTACCACCATGATCATGTACCTGAACAACCACCTGTTCAGCAAGAACTACGGCATGGCCGGTGCAGTATCTGTGGTGCTGTTCCTTGTGTGCGCAGTGCTGTGCGTCGTCGTGTACTTCTCGCTGACCAAGGAAGATGACGGCCTGACCAAGGCCCAGCGCAAGGAACTGAAAGCAGCCAAAAAGGCTGCTGCCAAAGGAGGGAAATAAGTATGGCACATACGCCTAAAAATCAGTCCGAAAAGGCGGTCTTGACCGCCCGCCGTGCGTGGTGCTATCTGGTGCTGGTGCTGATCAGCTTTCTGTGCCTGTTCTTCTTCTATGTGCTGATCATCAACTCCACCCGCACCCACTTCGAGATCCAGAAGGGCTTCTCGCTGATGCCGGGCAAGTCCATCATCACAAACTTCCGCAACGTGCTTACGGACGCTAACATCCCTGTGATAAGCGGCATCCGTAACAGCCTGCTGGTGTCTGCCTGCTCGGCAGCGCTCAGCGTTTACTTCTCGGCACTGACGGCCTACGGCATCTACGCCTATAACTTCAAATTCAAAAAGGCTGCCTTTGCCCTGATCCTGCTCATCATGACCATGCCCACACAGGTGTCCGCACTGGGCTTTCTGCAGTTGATCTCCAAGATGGGCTTGAAAAACAGCTTCATCCCGCTGATCGTTCCCAGCATTGCAGCACCTACCGTGTTCTTCTTCATGAAGCAGTATCTGGACGCTTCCCTTCCCATGGAGATCGTGGAAGCCGCCCGTATTGACGGCGCAGGCGAGTTCTATACCTTTAATAAGATCGTGCTGCCCATCATGAAGCCGGCTCTGGCTGTGCAGGCCATTTTCTCCTTCGTGGCAAGCTGGAACAACTACTTCATCCCGGCTCTGGTGCTGGATACCGCCGACAAAAAGACCCTGCCGATCCTGATCGCTCAGCTGCGCAGCGCGGACTTCCTGAAGTTCGATATGGGCAAGGTGTACATGATGGTGGCCATCGCCATTCTGCCGGTCATCGTCGTCTACCTGCTGCTGTCCAAGTTTATCGTCCGCGGCGTTGCTCTTGGTGGCGTTAAAGGCTAAAATTGCGACCGCCGCCTGCGGCGGAAACAGGGAGCAATTTTTGGCGCAGCGGTCTGCAAGACGCGAGACCCGCCCAAGGGTCGAAGCGGATGCAGGGCACCGCAAGAGGTTTTAAGCGAACAATAACACCTTCATTTCTCTGTTACAGCATAGCAAAGCCCCCGGGGGTCACACCCTCGGGGGCTTTGTGCGTGGTAAAAAACTTAAATCAAGATCCCGTCACAATGGTCGATCTCGTGCTGGATGATCTGTGCCGTCCAGCCGGTAAAGGTCTTGATGCGGGGCTTGCCGTCCATGGTCTGGTACTGCACCTTGATGCTCTGGTAGCGCTTTGTTTTCCGCACGCCTTCCAGCGAAAGACAGCCCTCCTCGGCTTCGTACTGGCCGGATTTTTTCAGGATGACCGGGTTGAACAGCACCAGATACCCGTCCTCGGCCTCCACTGCAATGATGCGCTTGAGCACACCGATCATGTTGGCAGCCATGCCTACACAGCCGTCGGCGTGGGAGGTCAGGGTCTCCAGTAAGTCCCGGGCAACAGGGGCATCCTCCGGGGTAGCAGGGGCAGACTTCTGCGCCAGAAACAACGGGTCGTGCATGATAGGCTGGATCATAGTAAAATCTCCTTTATTCTTCAGTGCGGCTTAAAAAGATGCCTGCCAGCAGCCCGGCAACCGCCGGGAACACCCAGCCAAAACCCAGTGCTGCCAGCGGCAGAGCGTTGGCAAGAGCAGAAAGTGCGCTAAGCGGCAGCGCAGCGGCAATGCTCTGCACGGCGGTGCAGCCGATGCACAGCGGATAGACCCGGCGGCGCTGTTCCAGCCCGGGCACGAAGGAAAGTACGATCAGCACAATGGCCACCGGGTATAGGGCGTTGAGCACCGGGATGGACAAGCGCAGGATCTCTGCCAGCCCCAGATTGGAGAACAGCATACTGGCAGCGGCAAAAAAGGCGGCAAGAACAGGGTAGGGGATGCGGGGCAGCAGGGTGTGGAAATACTCTCCCACACAGGCGATCAGCCCCACACAGGTGTTGAAGCAGGCCAGCATAAAGATGGCAGCAAGGAGCACCAGCCCCGCCTTACCGAACAGCCGCTCGGCCAGCACGGTCAGCACCTCGGCACCGGTGGCAAGGCCGGGCGCGGCGGCACCGGTCAGTGCTCCGGCGTGCCCCAGCATTGTGTAGACCGCCAGCAGCAGCCCGCCCGCCACAAGCCCGGCGCGGATGGCACTGCGCTGCACGTCCTGCTCCCGGTCAACGCCTTGCGCCCGGATGTTCATAGCGATGACCGCGCCAAAGTTCAGTGCCGCAAGGGCGTCCATGGTCTGGTAGCCGTACAATACGCCCTGTAACACGACCGCGGAACGATACGCCTCGGTGGGTGCACCGTACTGCGCCGCCAGCGGGTGCAGCAGACAGCCGCCGAACAGGATCAGAATCAGAACCAGCAGGCAGGGGCAGAGCAGCCTGCCCAGCCAGCGGGTGAGCCTGTCCGGGTGCAGCGCTACCAGAAAGGCCGCGCTAAAGAACAGCACGGAGTACCCCAGCTGCAGCCCGGCGCTGCTGCCCAGCAGCGGGGTGAGCATGGCAAAGGAGGTGCTTGCGGTGCGCGGAATAGCCAGACACGGCCCGATGGACAGATAGATCAAAATCATGAACACCTGCGCGAACACCGGATGCACCCGCCCGGCCAGCTTATCCAGACCGTCTGCCCGTGCCACCGCGATGACCCCTGCCACGGGCAGACCCACGGCACTGATAGCAAGCCCCAGAAAGGCGGGCCAGAGGTTTGCCCCTGCCTTTGCGCCAAGATCGGGCGGGAAGATCAGATTGCCTGCCCCGAAAAACATGGAAAACAACGTAAAACCGACGAGCAACAGCTTGCGGCCCTTGAGCGCTTGTGTCAATACCGTCCCCCTCTTTCCTGCGCCGGTGCAAAGATGCACCGCATACTGTATCCAGTTTACACTGGATGTAAATTCATGTCAAGCATACGACGGTTGAATAAAAGTATATACATTGAAAGCCGACCCGCCGCAGGTGGTGCACAGATCATTCCCCTTTGCGGGACGGTATGGTATACTATACCTTATAATAGGCAGTGGAAGAGGGCAGTTTATGAAGCAAAACAAGCAGTTTTTTCGCCGTTTGCTGGCGGTGGCGTTCTGGCTGGCGGTGTGGCAGGCCGCAGCTATGGCCATCGGGCAGGAGGTGTTTTTGGTATCGCCGGTGCAGGCGCTGCGCACTTTGGTTCAACTGCTGCCAAGGGCGGATTTCTGGCAGCGGGTGGGCTTCAGCTCCGGGCGCATTCTGCTGGGCTTTGTGCTGGGCGCAGTGGTCAGCGTGGTGCTGGCGGTATGCGCTGCCCGGTGGAGCGCCGCCGATGCACTGCTGGCTCCGGTGATGCAGCTGGTCAAGGCTACGCCGGTGGCAAGCTTTATCATTCTGGCGCTGGTCTGGGTGCGGGGCAGCGCCCTTTCGGTGCTTATCAGCTTTTTGATGGTGCTGCCGGTGCTGTACGGCGCGGTGCGCACCGGCATTGCGGGGGCAGATGTGCAACTGCTGGAAATGGCGGCAGTGTTCCGTCTGCCGCCGGGTCGCCGCCTGCGTGCGGTCTGGCTGCCGGCGGTGCTGCCGGCCTTCCGGCAGGGGTGCAGCGTGGCGCTGGGCATCTGCTGGAAAAGCGGCGTGGCGGCCGAGGTCATCGGCCTGCCCAACGGCAGCATCGGCGATGCGCTATACCGTGCCAAGATCACCCTTTCCACCGGGGAACTGTTTGCGTGGACCTTTGTCATCATTCTGCTGAGTGCAGGCTTTGAAAAGCTGTTCCTGTTTGCACTGGATAAAGCCGTTGGTGCAGTGCTGGGAGAGGAGGGGACAAAATGCTGAAGCTTCAACACCTGACAAAGCGGTTCGGCACAGCGCCGCTCTTCACCGACCTGTGCATGGAGGTGGACGCCCCCGTGGTGCTGTGGGCACCCAGCGGCTGGGGCAAGACTACCCTGCTGCGCATCCTGATGGGGTTGGAGCGTCCCACCACCGGCAGTGTGGAGGGTGTGGGCCGGGTGGCGGCAGTCTTTCAGGAGGACCGTCTTTGCCCCCAGCTGAATGCGGTGCAGAACGTCACTTTGGTGCTGCCGGGGACAGAAAATCAGTACAAAGAGCAAATTATAAATGAATTTCAACAGCTTGGAATGGAACTTGACGCCTTGCAGCTGCCTGCCCGCAGACTTTCCGGCGGGCAAAAGCGCCGCGTGGCGCTGCTGCGGGCGCTGTGGGCACCCAGCGACACCCTGCTATTGGACGAGCCATTTACCGGCATGGACCCGGACACCCTGCAGCGGGCGGCGGCGCTGCTGCGGCAACGCTGCGCGGGCAAGCCGGTGCTGCTGGCTACCCACGACGAAAGCGCCATCCGCGCCCTCGGCTGGCCGGTGGTAGAACTGGAAAAGCTGGGACGTTCTTGAATGCCCTCCGTTTCGCTCTGGGCATGATTTAAGGA
>OBJG01002849.1_pt1 | contig 9975 bp, 9 predicted proteins | sample 1517941 | NCBI WGS metagenome assembly OBJG01 (sample SAMN04571712, study PRJEB22368) | human gut metagenome | biome: human gut; material: stool | host: Homo sapiens | place: Luxembourg | collected 2012-09-21
GCCATAGTGTTAATTATTGAGTGATTACAGCCCCTGCCTCGTAGAGGCATTTTAAATGGGATGTAATCGTTGCTGATCACACTGTTAGGTGTGAACAGTAACATGGTTTTTATTGTTATATATTATGGAAGTTTCCACAATACGGACATTTGCTGACATATCCCAAAGCTGCTTTGTAGCTTGCACCGCAGTTAGGACATACAACTGCAACAAAATGCAGCTTTGCAGGCTCAGCAGGTTTGTTATCCATAAGTTCCTGCTCACCAGGAAGAATTTCACTCCGTACAGAGGAAGGGTCAAAGTTGTATCTGCCATTATACTCATAAATGTCTATGGTCATTCCTATGGGATAGGTGGATGAACCCTCACAAAAATTTGTTGGTATTACAACTTCACGTTCTATGTGATCTCTGTCAAAATAATGCACTATTGTGTTAACCGGGAAACTTCCGTTTATGGTATATGATTTATTTTTTACATAACCATAAATTTTAGCCGGATATCTGACACCACTGGTTATTGTTTGTCTGGATTTATGATATGACAACAATGCCCCTGCGATAAATATGATACCCAGAATGCTAAAAAAATCGGAAGTGCCAGAAAAGATGCAAAACCATCTGGTGCGACATTGAGTATCATCAGAAAAACAGAGAAAATCAAAATTCCAATTGCAGTAAAAGTACTGCCAATAATCAGAAAAATCTTTTGTGTGTAACTCATACTGTGTATTCTCCTTTTTATTTTAAACAATCATATTTTATTTTCATATTTATGTCAATGACACTTGAATATTTAATAAAAAAGTTCTTGAATATTTAATGAAAAAGTTCTATAATTTCACCCGGTAAATTTATGAGAAAAGAGATGTATTGTTATGGAAGATAAAAAAGTAGTATTAAGAGGAGAAGTGGCACTTGCAGTAGCAATTTTTATAAATAGTATGGGAGTACTTCTAATGCTGCAGTCAGGATCAGGAATATCGGCAATTTCAAGCGTTCCATACGCATTTAGTGAAGTTTTACCTATGCTAACATTGGGAACGTGGACATATATTTTTCAGGGATTGCTGGTAATTACACTTATGGTTTTAAAAAGAAAGTTTGTACCATCGTATCTGTTTAGTTTTGTAGCGGGATTTTTATTTGGCGAGCTTATGGATATTCATGAATTGTGGATCACAAAACTGCCTATGTCTATACCGCTTAGAATAATATATTTTGTGTTAAGCTATATAATTCTTTGTGTAGGTATTGCATTGTCTAACAGATGCAGGCTTCCGATCATTCCAACGGATTTATTTCCGAGGGATTTGTCAGAAATAATAAAAAAACCATATTCAAGGGTAAAAATAACATTTGATGTAACATGTCTGCTGGTCACAGCCTGCCTTACTTTTTTTGTGTTGGGAAAAATATCAGGACTTGGAATAGGAACAGTAGCGGCTGCATTTACTATGGGAAAAGGAGTTGCAATAGCAGGTAAGCTCATAGATAAAAAGATGACGTTTGTGTCGGTAATGCATAAAGAACCGGCATTGTAAAACGCAATAATGAATAATAAAGTGAGATGCTCCGGTAAAAATCCGGAGTATTTTTATATAGAAAAGTTCAATTTACACATATAATAAGACCAATGGAAACGATTTAATACAGTCATGGAAAATGAATAATTGGAAGAATTTAACGCTTGCCAAATTATCTGTTTGGGTATATAATACAAACAAACGTTCGATACATGCGGAGGGATGTAAAATGTTATATACGATGAATGAGGATATAATGGAAAAGCTAAAGATTTTATCAGATGCCGCCAAATATGACGTTGCATGCACATCGAGCGGAGTTGACAGGGCAGGCGATGGAAAAAGTCTTGGAAATGCTGCGGCAGGCGGAATATGCCATTCGTTTACAGCAGATGGCAGGTGTATATCGCTTTTAAAAATACTTTTCACAAATGAATGTATCTATGATTGTAAGTATTGTATTAATAGGTGCAGTAATGATGTCAGACGTGTAACATTTACGCCGGAAGAAGTATGCCGTCTTACAGTAGAGTTTTACCGTAGAAACTATATCGAAGGCCTCTTTCTTAGTTCCGGTATAATAAACTCTCCGGAATATACTATGAAATTGATATATGAGACATTATTTTTGCTTAGAAACAAATATCATTTTAATGGGTACATACATATTAAAGGAATTCCGGGAACATCACCAGAACTGTTGGAGATGATTGGCTATTTATGTGACAGGATGAGCGTTAATCTTGAGCTGCCTACGGCAGAGGGATTAAAAAAGACAGCACCAAATAAAGTAAGAAAAAACATACTCACACCTATGCGTTTTATACAAAACGGCATAAAAGACAGCAGGGCTTATCATGGAAATACAGACATGAAAAATCGTATGTATCTTGATGAAAAATCCTATTATGATCAGATAGCAGAGATTTCTGACAGCAGAAGCAGACTTATTGAATACCATAACCGGTTTACACAAATAAAATCGAATAAGGACATTGCTGACATTACAGCAGCCAGTAAAAGCAGGGCATTGTCAATTCAAAGACCGGACAGGTATTATGTTCCGGCAGGACAGAGTACCCAGATGATAATAGGAGCAACTGATGAAACTGATTATCAGATTGTATCGGTGGCAGAAGCTTTATATGAAAAGTTTGATATGAAGAGAGTATTTTATTCTGCATTTATAAATGTTAATCGGGATGAATCATTGCCAGGTTTATTTTCAAAACCGCCCTTGGCAAGGGAACACAGGCTTTATCAGGCAGATTTTCTGATGCGGTTTTATGGATTTAAGGCTGGGGAACTCTTATCTGAAAAAAATCAGAATTTTAGTGAGTCAATAGATCCGAAATGCCAGTGGGCTGTTCAGCATCTGGAGAATTTCCCAATAGAAATAATGAAAGCTGATTATTATACACTTTTAAGGGTCCCGGGCATAGGCACAAAGAGTGCCAGAAGGATACTAAAAGCGAGGAGACATGCAGTACTTGATTTTAATGACATTAAGAGAATGGGAGTTGTACTTAAAAGAGCTTTGTATTTCATAACATGTAATGGAAAAATGATGTACGACACGAAACTTGAAGAAGGATATATCACAAGGCATCTTGTGTATAATGAAAGACCATCTGTTATGTATGCAGAGGAAAATCTTGAAATTACTTATGAGCAGATGAATTTATTTGATATATAATAATCACCACTTTAAAACAGGGATAAAGACATGATCAATGAAAATATTATACTCAGATGTGAAGATAGCATTGAGGGTATGTTTACTGCTGTATATGATGCATTCGTATACAAAAATAAAATTCAAAAAGAAAATAATATATTATACAATGACACAATTTCCATTGAAATAGGACAGGGAGAGAATTACACCCTTTTCTCAACGATAATTGATGTGAATACAGATCTGGTTAAATCTAAAAAAACAGTCAGTACGATAAAGAGCAGGCTTGGTGAAAATATATATGGTAATGTGTTCAATGCACTATGCCATTATGATGCTGACAGAGCAACTGTTGTTCTTGGATTTCTTGTCAGAGCGTTTAAGGTGGGACAAAGGATCACAGAATATATGTCAGACGAATATGTTATAAGAACCTATGAGATGGCAAGAAAAGTTAATAACGAGGGACAGAAGCTTAATGGATTTTTACGGTTTTCAGATAATGGAAGTTTTCTGTTGTCAAAAATTGCTCCAAAGTGTAATATGATTCCTATAATAATGTGGCATTTTCAAGACAGATTTCCGGGTGAAAATTTTGTTATATATGATCAGATACGAAAATATGCGGTTATTCACCCAAAAGGAAGAGGATGTTTTTTTATTTCGAACGAGCAATTTATGCAATTAGAAGAAAATATCCCGCAGCAGATGGATATTTTTGAAAATTTATGGAAAATATATTTTGAGAGTACAGATATAAGAGAACGTTTAAATGAACATTGTCAGATTAATATGTGTCCTAAGTGGTACCGGAAGAATATGTCAGAATTTGAGGAGAAAGCAATATGACACTTCAACAGTTAAATCAGGTTATTACAATTGCCAGGGAAGGATCTATGAATGAGGCGGCAAAAAAACTTTTTGTATCACAGCCAAACCTGTCAGCTACAGTAAGGGAAGTAGAAGAAGAAGCAGGAATAACAATTTTTCTTAGAAATAACAGGGGAATTACAGTAACAGCCGAAGGAGAAGAATTTCTTGGATATGCGAAGCAGGTTGTGGAACAGTATCATTTACTGGAAAACAGATATTTGAATGCTGAAGTAAAGCAAAAATTTTCAGTTTCCATGCAGCACTATTCATTTGCGGTAAAGGCTTTTGTACAGTTAGCAAAAGAAGTGGGAATGGACGAATATGAATTTGCAGTACATGAGACACAGACTGAGCAGATAATAAAAAATGTAAGAGATATGAAAAGTGAAATAGGAGTGCTATATTTAAGTGATTTTAACCAAAAAGTGTTAATTAAATTGTTTAAGGAATACAATCTGGAATTTACTGAACTGTTTGAATGTGATACATATGTGTATATGTGGAATAAGCATCCGCTGGCTGAGAAATCAATTATATCAATAGATGAACTTGAAGAGTATCCGTGTCTTGCATTTGAACAGGGAGTTAATAATTCATTTTATTTTGCTGAAGAAATCTTAAGCACATATGAATATAAAAGGGTTATAAAGGCTGATGACAGGGCAACAATGCTTAATATTATGGTTGGACTTAATGGTTTTACATTGTGTTCAGGGATCATTTCGGAGGAATTAAATGGTGATGATTATGTTGCAATACCATTAAAAGAGAGTGAAAAGATGCGTATTGGATATATAAAGCATAAAGGCGCAAACCTTAGTAAATTAGGTGAAATATATATAAATGCACTAAAAAATTACAAAAACGATATTTTGTAAAATACATATTTTTTGTGAATATTTATGTATATGAATTAAATTTTTAACTTAATATTGTAAAAATTATATAGTCTACGTTGTTTTTATAGAAAAACAACAGAAAAAAATAACCTTTAAACTAATTTGGTTACCGAAATATTATATACATAATTGGCAGAAATCGTGCGTTTGTTGATATTTCTCGATTTTTGACATATGAAAATGAGATGCTATAATTAGGAAAATAAAAAATGATTTTTAGTTTCTTATAATTAAAAGGAAGGTGTAACTTATGTATGAAAAGGAAAAGGTAATCAGATTATCGAATTTAGATGATGTCCATGAGTTTGTAGGTGCAGCTAGTAAATGCGATTTTGATATTGACCTCAAGTACAAGAGAATTCTGATAGATGCAAAATCGCTTTTAGGTGTTATCGGCATAGGTATGAATAATGATTTTAAGGTATGCTATGCCGGAAATAATACTACATTTGAAAAAGTAGTAAAAAAATTTGCAAGTGCATAACATAATGGGACAGAGTTAGTTTTAAGGAGAGTTTCGAAAGAGGCTCTTCTTTTTAGTTATATTTTGATCACATGGAAAAGAGAAATATGCAGTTACACATTTCAGTAAGGAATTTAGTTGAATTTATTTTCAGAAGTGGAGATATAGATAACCGGGTTGGAAAAACAGCAAATACAGATGCCATGATGGAAGGAACACGCGTCCATAAGAAAATCCAAAATAGTATGGACGATGGATATATGCCAGAGGTGCCTCTTAAATATGTTGTTGATTCAGATATGTATGAACTTACTTTAGAAGGGCGTGCAGATGGTATTTTTGAGGATGAAGGCATTAACTGGATTGATGAGATAAAAGGGATGTACAGGAAAGTGCAATTTTTTGAAGAACCGGTTTTTGTCCACAAAGCACAGGCTATGTGCTATGCGTATATTTTTGCTACATTAAATAATCTGGATAAGATCGGTGTACAGATGACATACTGCGATCTGGATGAACCAGAGCTTCTTACTAAAGGGATAAAACGCTTCAGAGAAATATTTGAGTATGAAAAACTAAAACAGTGGTTTGATGATCTTATTGGTAAGTATAGGAAATGGGCGGATATTCAGTGCAGATCACGTATCAGACGGCAAGACTCAATAAAAGAGCTTCAATTTCCATTTGAATACAGGGTGGGGCAGAAGAAACTGGTAGAGGATGTATACAGGACGATCCTAAGGCAGAAGACTCTTTTTCTTCAGGCACCAACAGGAGTCGGAAAGACTATATCAACAATATTTCCGGCTGTAAAAGCTGTGGGGGAGGAGCTGGCGGATCGTATATTTTATCTGACGGCAAAGACGATAACGGCATCTGTTGCAATAGATACTTTTAATGAACTTCAACATCTCGGATATCATGCAAAGATAATACAGCTTACTGCAAAAGAAAAATTATGTCTTTGTGAGGAAATGGACTGTAATCCGGTCAATTGTCCATATGCAAAAGGCCATTTTGACAGAGTAAATGATGCGGTTTTTGACCTGCTGCAGAGGGATGGTTTATTTGATAGGGATGAGATTATAGATCAGGCTGAAAAATTTCATGTATGTCCGTTTGAAATGTCATTGGACACAGCAATATGGTGTGATGATATAATATGTGACTATAATTATCTGTTTGATCCCAATGTATATTTAAAACGATTTTTTCAGGAAGGGATAAAGGGAGATTATATTTTTCTCGTAGATGAGGCTCATAATCTTGTGGAACGGAGCAGGTCAATGTACAGTGCCGGGATATACAAGGAAGATTTTTTAAGCATAAAGAAAATAATTAAACCGTATAGCAAAAAAATAGAAAAGCTGTTAGAAAAATGTAATACAGCATTACTAGGGTATAAAAGAGAATGTGAAGGATACAGTGTACATGAAACCATAGGGACACTTGCATTTTCATTGATGCGTCTTTCAGGAGAATTAGATGAATTTTTACAGAAACCTATGGAATTTCCCGGCAGAAAGGATGTTTTGGACTTTTATTTCCAGATAAGGAATTTTCTTAATATTTATGAACTTGTCGATGAACATTATGTGATCTACAGTGAAATAGCAGATGATGGGCGATTTATGTTAAGGCTTATGTGCGTTGATCCGTCCCAGAATGTTCAAAGATGTCTGGACAAAGGAAAAGCTACGATTTTTTTCTCAGCAACTTTTTTACCGATTGACTATTACAAAAAACTTTTAAGTACCAAAAAGGATAATTACGCTATATATGCGCAGAGCACATTTGTACAGAAAAACAGACTTATTGCATTTGCAAATGATGTCAGCACTAAATACTCTAGACGTACAGAAAGTGAATACAGAAAGATAGCCGATTATATAAATAAGATCGTATCAGTACATAAGGGCAATTATATGGTATTTTTTCCATCATACAAATTTATGGAAAATGTAAGGGATTATTTCAATGATGAATTTAATCTTGATAATGAATTTAATATTATTGCACAGACCAGCAAAATGAGTGAGGAAGAGAGGGAGAAATTTTTAGAGAGATTTAATGAAAACTCACAAAATACACTTATCGCATTTTGTGTGATGGGAGGGATATTTGGAGAAGGAATAGACTTAAAAAACGAAAAGCTTATTGGAACGATAATAGTCGGAACAGGGCTTCCTCAAATAAGCAATGAAAAACAGATATTAAAAGAATATTATGATGATTGCGGGGAAAATGGTTTTGATTATGCATTCAGGTATCCAGGAATAAATAAAGTCCTGCAGGCCGCCGGAAGAGTTATCCGTACGGCTGAGGACTATGGAGTGATAATTTTACTGGATGAAAGATTTTTGCAGCGAAATTATGAGGCACTTTATCCAAGAGAATGGAATGATAGAAAAATATGCAGCATAAATAATGTTGAAAAATTAGTAACTGACTTCTGGAAGAAGTTTTAAAAATTCGTCAGTTGAAGCCTGTACGGGAAGTGTGGTATTTACAGATACAACAATCTGGCGTGATGGCATTTTTTCTTTGGTTTTAAGTATGAATAGATCTTTGGATTCTTTCTTCATGCAATAGTCAGGTACAAAGGCGATGCCTAAACCTATTTTTGCAAGGTCGATAAGCAGATCATTACTGCTTAGCTCGACTTCTGGCACAAGTTCAAGCTGGTGCTGTAAAAACAGGTTATGTAAAAACTCGCTTGTAGTACTTTTTCGATCCAGCATCATGATAGGCTGCTGCTTTAATTCTGAAAATGATATTTCGTGGTCACCAAAGTTAAAATAATTAGGATTGGCTATAAATACATCAGTAAAATTACAGATAGTCTTCTGTTTATATGAGTGGTTTAAATGTGAGTTTGGAAAATTTGTTACGATAAGATCAACTTTTCTTTGATCAAGCAGTTCCACACATTGGATAGATGTAGCATTTGTTACTTTTATAGGTACATTTGGAAACATTTTATGAAATTGTTTTAAATATGGAACAAGAAGGTAACGGCATATCGTATCACTGGCACCTATATGAAGCTGACCAAGACCTAATGTTCCTGAATCGAGAAGCTGGCTTTCTCCTCGTGAAATAAGATTCATGGCAGGCTCGATATGTTTAAGGAGCAGACTTCCTGATGGAGTGAGCTGGACTTTTTTAGTACTTCTTATAAATAGAGACTGTCCCAGTTTCTTTTCAAGTGTTTTTATTGACTGGCTTACGGCAGACTGCGATATAAATAATTTTTTGCTTGCTTCTGAGAAGCTCAGTGATGTTGCAACATAATAAAACACTTTATATAATTCATAATTGATATCCATATTGATTTCTCTACGCTTTCTATTTATTTTGCACAAAAAACTTGTATAAAGCCGTTTGTACAATGATTTGTAAATGTGTATCTGTACAATTTGTCTCATCGGCTATATTATATATGAAAATAATGATTAATTCAACTTATAAAACAAATTAAATATATTAATTATACTTATCAGAACTGGAATGGTATACTATACATAGTTTAAAAGTGGAACTCGGTTTTGAAAGGAGATTTTATGAGCAACGTACGCCGTGTATATGTAGAAAAGAAACCTGATTTTGCGGTTAAGGCAAAAGAATTAAAACATGAAATAAAGCATTATCTTGGGATCACAACTGTAGAAGCAGTCCGTGTCCTGATAAGATATGATGTTGAAAATATATCAGAGGAAACATATAAGAAAGCATTATATACAGTATTTTCTGAGCCGCCTGTAGATGATATCTATGAGGAAGAATTTGATTACGGAAATGCAAGAGTATTTACAGTTGAGTTCCTGCCGGGACAATTTGATCAGAGAGCTGATTCAGCAGAGCAGTGTGTAAAGCTTCTTAATGAAAATGAGGAGCCGATCATAAGAAGTGCGATCACATATGTTATTGAAGGAAATATCACAGATGAGCAGTTTGCAGCTATTGAGAAACACTGCATAAATCCGGTTGATTCGCGTGCGATCGGTATGGAAAAGCCACAGACACTTGTGCAGAAATTTGATGAGCCTGATGATGTGAAGGTTTTTGATGGATTTACAGATATGGCGGAGGCTGATCTTAAAGAGCTGTATTCTTCACTCAATCTTGCCATGACATTTAAGGATTTTCTCCATATCCAGAATTATTTCAGAAACGAGGAGAAGCGCAATCCTTCAATGACTGAAATCCGTGTACTTGATACATACTGGTCAGACCACTGCCGTCATACTACATTTTCGACAGAACTTAAGAATGTTAAGTTTGACGATGGATTTTACCGCACACCTATCGAAAATACATATAAGGATTACCTTGGAACATTTGAAGATCTCTACAAAGACCGCAATGACAAATTCGTATGTCTGATGGATCTTGCACTTCTTGCAATGAAGAGACTTAAGAAAGAAGGCAAACTTGATGATCAGGAAGAATCTGACGAGATAAATGCATGTTCTATCGTAGTACCTGTCGAGGTGGATGGAAAAACAGAGGAGTGGCTTGTAAACTTTAAGAATGA
>OBJG01002852.1_pt1 | contig 9972 bp, 9 predicted proteins | sample 1517941 | NCBI WGS metagenome assembly OBJG01 (sample SAMN04571712, study PRJEB22368) | human gut metagenome | biome: human gut; material: stool | host: Homo sapiens | place: Luxembourg | collected 2012-09-21
TGATGAAGGCGTTCGTCTTCGCCCTGAGCCAGCAGGAGACCCTGCCCGACACCATCCTCTGCTACAACGGCGGCGTGAAGCTGACGTGCGAGGGCTCGGAGTCTCTCGAAGACCTCAAGGGCATGGCCGCGCGCGGCGTGGAGATCATGAGCTGCGGCACGTGCCTCAACTTCTACGACCTCAAGGAAAAGCTCGCCGTCGGCGAGGTGACGAACATGTACGTCATCGTCGAAAAGATGAGCGGCGCGGACCGCGTCGTCCGTCCGTAAGATGATCTATCTTGACAACGCGGCGACCACGCTGCGAAAGCCGCCGCAGGTCATCGACGCGGTGGTCTCGGCGATGGGGAGCTTCGGCAACAGCGCGCGCGGCACGCACGAGGAGGCGCTTGCCGCCTCGCGCGTGATCTACGACACGCGCTGCAAGCTCGCCGCGCTCTTTGGCTGCAAGCGGCCTGACCACGTGGCGTTCACCTGTAACTCGACCGAGGCGCTGAACATCGCCATCCATGGCTGCATCCACGCGGGCGAGCATGTGATCTCGACCGACCTTGAGCACAACTCTGTCCTGCGACCGCTTTACCGGCTGGAACGGGAAAACAATGTCAAGTTGAGCTTTGTTCCCGCAGACCGGCAGGGGAACATCGACTACGCCGATTTTGAACGGCTGCTGCGTCCCGGTACCCGCGCCGTCGTCTGCACGCACGCCTCGAACCTGACGGGCAACACGCTGGATCTGGCGTGCATCGGCGCATTTGCGCACGAACACGACCTTTTGTTCATCGTGGACGCTTCGCAGAGCGCGAGCGTGCTGCCCATCGACATGGAGCAGATGCACATCGACGTGCTGTGCTTCACGGGGCACAAATCGCTGATGGGCCCGCAGGGCACGGGCGGACTGTGCGTGCGCGAGGGTGTGGACATCAACCCCTGGAAGGTCGGCGGCACGGGCGTGCAGACCTATCTCCACGAGCAGCCCGAGCAGATGCCGACGCGGCTAGAGGCGGGCACGCTCAACGGCCACGGTATCGCGGGGCTGAACGCCGCGCTCGACTTTTTGCAGGAGACCGGCGTTGAGGCCATCCACGCGCATGAAATGGCGCTGCTGCGCCGCTTTGTCGCGGGCGTCGAGAAAATTCCGGGTGTGGCGCTCTACGGCGATTTTGACCATGAGCGCACGGCGGTCGCCGCGCTCAACATCGGCGACATGGGCTCGGGCGAGGTATCGGACATCCTGTCCGAGGACTACGGCATCGCGACCCGCCCGGGCGCGCACTGCGCGCCGCGCCTGCACGAGGCGCTCGGAACTGAGGAGCAGGGCGCGGTGCGCTTCAGCTTCGGCTGGTATAATACGGAAGAGGAAGCGGACGCCGCGGTCACCGCGCTCCGCGAGATCGCAACATGAGAGAGAAAAAGCTATGGCTCGTCATCACCTTCCACACGACGGCCGCGGCCATCGCGATGGAAAAGCTCTGCCGGGCGAAGGGCCTGCCCGGGCGGCTCATCCCCGTCCCGCGTGAGCTGACGGCGGACTGCGGTATGTCGTGGCGCGCGGAGGTCCAGGACCGCGCCGCGCTCGCCGCGCTGACCGAGGCGGAGAGGTTGGAGGTCGACGGCTTTTACGAGTTGATGATTTGAAGAAAAGAGGGGGGAACCATCGAAAAAACGATGGTTCCCCCTCTTTCATCTATGTATCCCGTTTGTTTTTCAAAAGATAAACCGATATACTGGTTTTCGACAAAAAGTGTTGATTTTGTCAACGATCAAAAAAGGAAAATTGGAGAAAATAAAAAAAGTACGTCTGGGCGTCATTATTGCGGGCGCCGCAGTGGGCCTTGCGGCGCTCATCTTAACGGCGCTCGGCAACCCGACAAACATGGGCTTCTGCATCGCGTGCTTTCTGCGCGATATTTCCGGCGCGGTGGGCCTGCACAGCGCGGCAAAGGTGCAGTATGTCCGCCCTGAGATCATTGGCCTCGTGCTCAGCGCGTTCATCATGAGCGTTGCGAGCAAGGAGTTCAAGGCGCGCGCCGGATCGCCACCCGCTTTGCCGAAAAGCAGGGTTATAAAGTGGAGTATGCCGCCGAAGGCGAGGACTTCCGGCGGAAGCTCAACAAGTAAGAGAAGGTCGGACTACCATATTATGATGAAAAGAGACGCCTGCAGAGCGTCTCTTTTTATTCTTTCAGCAGCCTCATCCGCTCGCGCCAGTCGGGCATGTAGCGCTCGATGAGCGCGTAAAACGCGGGGGAGTGGTCGTGGTGGCGGATGTGCGCGAGCTCGTGGACGACGACATAGTCGATGGCTTCGCGCGGATACTGCATCAGCCGCCAGGAAAAGCAGATGCTGTTTTTCCCGCTGCACGAGCCAAAGCGCGTGCGCGCGGACGTGATCTTGAGGCCTGTCGGCGTGAGGCCCATGATGCCGCTCCAATAGTCAACGCGCATGGGGAGGTATTCCTTCGCACGCGCGATGAGCGCTTTGCGCTCCTCGTCCGTCGGCTCGGGATGGGCAAGGCGGCGCGCCTGCTGCTTTTCGCGGGCGCGGGTAAGCCAGCCCTCGTGCTCGGCGACGAAGCGGTCGATAAATTCCTTTTTGACGCCGTAGGGCGCGCGGACGACGGCGCGGCCGTCGCGGTCCAATTGCAGGGACATCGTACGGCGCTTGGCGCGAATCAGCGTATAGCCCGTCATTCGCCGATATAGGTGAAGCGGCGGAACGTCTTGCCGTCGCGCTCAACGGCCTCGTTCCACATGCTCACGGGCCGGACCCAGAGTCCGAAGTCGCCGTACAGCGCGCGATAGACGACGAGCTCCTCATCGGTTTCCGAGTGGCGTGCGACGCCGAGGACCTCATATTCTTTGCCCTTGAAGTGGCGGTAGCGCCCGGGCTTGATGCTTTCCATGAATGATGCCTCCTGCAAAGGATTTGGATAGAGTATAGCACGAAGAAGCGAAAAAAGGAAGCGGCGCGTGCCGCTTCCTTTTTGATTTGATTTTGAAATTTGCTTCTTAGTAGCTGCCGAGGTCGGCGGACTTGTCGCCCGTGACGCTGACGCCGAACTCGTAGTCGTTGCCGGGGAGGATGGCGTTCAGGATGACACCGCACAGGGCCGCGATGGCGAGGCCGGAGAGGGTGACGGCCGCGCCGCCGACAGTGAAGGTGATGCCGCCGACCGAGCTGAAGCCGAGGCCGCTGACGAACATGACCGCTGCGATGATCAGGTTGCGGGACTTGGTGAGGTCGACCTGGTTTTCCACGATATTGCGCACACCGACCGCGGAGATCATACCGTAGAGGATGAAGCTGACGCCGCCGACGATGGCCGCGGGGATGGAGTTGACGAGCGCGTCAAACTTGGGGGAGAAGCTCAGGATGATGGCGTAGATGGCCGCGAGGCGGACACGGGGGTCGTAGACCTTGGAGAGGGCGAGCACGCCGGTGTTCTCACCGTAGGTGGTGTTGGCAGGGCCGCCGAAGAAGCCGGCGAACGCGGTGGCGAGACCGTCGCCGACGAGCGTGCGGTGCAGGCCCGGGTCTTCGATGAAGTTCTTGCCGGTGGTGGAGGAGATGGCGGAGATATCACCGATGTGCTCCATCATAGCCGCGATGGCGATAGGGGCCATGACCAGGATGGCGGAGACGTCGAATTTGGCGATGACGAACTGCTGGAGACCAAGGAAGCTTGCTTCACTCACACCGGAGAAGTCGACCTGACCGGCGATGACCGCGACGATGTAGGAGCCGACGACGCCGAGCAGGATGGGGATGATCTTGACCATGCCCTTGCCCCAGATGTTGGCGACCACGATGATGGCCATAGCGACGAGGGCGAGCCACCAGCAGGTGGAGGCGTTATTGATGGCGGAGCCGGAGAGGTTCAGGCCGATCATGATGATCATCGGGCCCGTGACGATGGGAGGGAAGTAACGCATGACCTTTTTCGCGCCGAGCACCTTAAAGAGGAGTGCGAGCACGAGGTAGAGGAGACCTGCGATCACGATGCCGCCGAGCGCGTAGGCGAGCTTCGTTTCGGGATCGAGACCTTCGTAGGCGGGCATCGTCGCGACCGTGGAGAAGCCGCCGAGGTAGGCGAACGAGGAGCCGAGGAACGCGGGGACCTTGAACTTGGTGCACACGTGGAACAGCAGCGTGCCGAGACCGGCGAACAGCAGCGTCGTCTGGATGGAGAGCGGCAGGCCGTAGCCCTGGACCAGAATGGGGACGAGCACCGTCGCGCCGAACATGGCGAACATGTGCTGCAGGCCCAGGATCAGCATTCTGGGGGTGCCCAGCTGTCGGGCGTCGTAGATGGCTTCGTGTCCGAGATCTTTCTTCATGTGATTTTCCCTCTTTGCTTTCTTCTTATTTTTATTCTCATTTGAATAAACATGGTTGGGCCCCGCGTGGGCAAAAAATAAGACCGGTAAGAAAACTTACCGGTCAAAAGAAACAATATCAATAAAAACGGAAACAGCAATACCAACGGAAGAATTTTTCTTTTTCGGCGCAGTGCAGAGCATCATGGGTCGTTCCTCCTGTTCGTTTGTTGTCGTCTGACCAAGAATACCCGAAAGCAGGCAAGATTGCAAGCCGGAATTTTGACCAATTTACATGAAAGATATCCATCATTTTTGTGCAAAAATGCGGGCAGCAAAACGAAATTTTTCCTGCAAAAACCCTTGCCAAATGAAATTAAATGCAGTACAATAAGTGTGACCCCTATTGATAATGCCTATAAATGGGGGATTTTCATTTAGAAAGTGTGTGTGGAGCATGGAAAAGAAAAAACTAAGCTTGCCGAAGCAGATCGGAATTGCGCTGCTGCTCGGTATTCTGGCCGGCTATGTCTTTTATATGCTGGGAATACCCGAGTTCACGACCAACTACTTAAAGCCTTTCGGCACCATCTTCGTCAACCTCCTCAAGTTCATCGTCGTCCCCGTCGTGCTGCTGTCGATGATCGACGGCATCATCTCCATGGGCGATATGAAGAAGGTCGGCTCCGTCGGCTGGAAGACGGTCGCCTACTTCCTTGTCACCACGGCCGCGGCCTGCGTCATCGGCCTGGTATTCGCCAACCTCTTCAACAATGCAGGCTGGTTCCCCACGCTCGCGCTGGAGGACGGCGCGGTCTGGGATAAGGCCACCAGCGCCAACTTCATGGATACCCTGGTCGCCATCTTCCCGAGCAACATGTGGAAATCCTTCACCGACGCAAACATGCTGCAGGTCATCGTGATCGCCCTGATGTTCGGCGGCGGCATCCTTGCCGCGGGCGAAAAGGGCAAGCTTGCCAAGGACCTGGTCTCCACGCTCTATGCGGTCATCGAGCGCGTGATGGCGTTCATCATTGCCCTCAGCCCCATCGGTGTGTTTACGATGATGGCGTGGGTCGTCGCCACGCAGGGCCCTGAGATCCTCGGCTCTCTTGCCGTGGTGCTCGGCTGCGCGTACCTCGGCTACATCGTCCATGCAGTCCTCTGCTACTCTTTCTCTGCCAAGGCGTTTGCGGGCATCAGCCCCTTCACCTTCTTCGAGAAGGCATCCCCCGCGATGATTTTCGCCTTTACCTCCACCTCCTCTGCCGCCACGATCCCTCTGAGCAAGGAGTGCGCGGATGAGCTGGGCGCGGAGAGCGACGTTTCCTCCTTTGTTATCCCCCTCGGCGCGACGATCAACATGGACGGCACCGCCATCTATCAGTGCGTCGCCACCATCTTTCTTGCCACCTGCTGCGGCATGACGCTGACCCTTGGCCAGATGGTCACGATCGTCGTCACCGCAACGCTTGCCTCCATCGGCACGGCCGGTACGCCGGGCGCAGGCATGATCATGCTCGCCATGGTGCTCGAGGCGATGAACATTCCCGTCGATATGATCATGATCATCTACGGCATCGACCGTCTTTTCGACATGGGCCGTACCTGCCTCAACATCACGGGCGATATCTCCTGCGCCTGCTGCGTGACCGAGTGGGAGAGCAAGAAGGCCGCGCAGACTGCCAAGTAATTTTCCCGCTGCATCGTCAAAATGCCGCTCTGCTTTGCAGAGCGGCATTTTTTGCCCGCGCGGCATGCTATTTCTTGCTTTTTCGCAGGCAGCGGCATACAATGTTACCGTTCCGCGTCGGGTGGAACAAGGAGGAAGAAGATGACGACTGATCGGAAACGGGGATATCTCTATATCCTGCTTGCCGCGATGCTCTATTCCACGACGGAGGTCGCGCTCAAGGCGCTCGGCGGCGCGTTTGCACCCATGCAGGTGACAGTCGAGCGTGTGCTGCTCGGCGCGGCTGCGCTGATGCCCTTTGCGCTGAACGACCTCAAAAAGCGGGATATCCAGCTTACAAAGGCGGACTGGGGCTATTTCACACTGCTCGGTTTTCTGACGGTGACGCTGCACATGTCGCTTTTGCAGATGGCGGTGCTGCACATGGATGCCTCAGCTACATCGATTATCTACTCGGGCAATCCTGTGTTCGCGGTGGCGCTGGCGCACTTCATCCTGCATGAGCCGCTGAAAAAGAACCATCTGCTGGCCATCGGCGTGGAGCTTGTCGGCATTCTCTTCATCCTCAATCCTGCGCACCTTGAGATCAGCCTGCGCGGCTTTTTGGAGATCATCACCGCCACGCTGCTGTTTGCCACTTACGGTACGCTCTGCAAGCTGCGCCTGCCGCGGCTCGGCGCGCTCGTGATCACGACGTTCAACATGCTCATCGGCGGTCTGGAGCTTCTTTTCCTGCTGCTGCTCGGTGAGATTCCGGCGGTCGGTGCGCTTTACAGCGGCCTGGGGCTGGAGATATTCGCGGGCATTCCGTTTTTCACGGGCTTTACGCTCAAAACGACGCTGCTTTTGTGCCATGTCGGCATCGGCTGTGCGGCCATCGGCTTTCTGCTCACGGCGAAGATCACGGAGTACACCTCTGCGACGGAAGCGTCGTTCGTTTATCTCGTCAAGCCCATTCTGGCAACGGCGCTGGCGGTCGTCGTGTACCACGAGCATATCAGCGTGAACCGCATGGTCGGCATCGCGTTCTTTGTGGCGGCGTCGCTGTGTGTCAGCGTGCCGGTGCTGAGAGAAATGCGGCGGGAGCGCGCGGTAAAAACTTGACAATGAGAATGGAAAAGCGGAAGGGCAGCGCCCTTCCGCTTTTTTGTTATTCGTCGATGCGGGTGATGTCGTGGATCCACTTGCCGGAGTGCAGGCGGTAAAGGCCGAGGGGGGATTTGATGATATATTCGATCATCAGGCAGAGGCAGAAGACCTCGTTCGGCACCTTGAGCACAAGGCCGAGCAGACACATCATCGGCAGCGTGCCGCACCAGAGGGGGAAATTGTCGATCACAAGCGAGGCATTCACATCGCCGCCGCCGCGCAGCACGCCTACGACCATCGTGGTTGAAAAGCTGTGCAGCGGGATGGCGCAGGCATAGCACATGAGCATCACACTGCAAAGCCGCTCGGCGACCGCCGAGAGCGAGAAGAGCGGCATGACGAACGGACGCATCAGCGTCACGAACATCGTGTATTCGGCGAGGCCGAGCACAATGCCGAACGCGAACGCCGTGAAGCACAGCGCGCGGCCGATGTTGTAAACGCCCTTTAAGTTGCCCGTGCCGATCTCTTTGCCGACGATGACGGACACCGCCGCCGCGATGCCGAACACGCCGGAGGTCATCAGTTTGTCGATATTGCCCGCGAGCGTGTAGGCGGCGATGAGATCGCTGCTATTTGCCATGTGGCCCATGATGACCGTGATCATCGAAAAGCCCGTGCCCCAGAGCGTCTCGTTGATGAGCACCGGCGCGCTGTAGCGCAGGAATTTACGCAGCATGTCCATGCCGGGGCGGAGGATGGCGTGCTTCATGAGCGGCATCGTGCGGCAGCGGAACGCGTAGGAGAACGCGACGACGAACTCCACCACGCGGGACAGAAGCGTCGCTACCGCCGCACCCGTGATGCCGAGCGCGGGCAGACCGAGCTTGCCGAAGATCAGCACATAGTTGCCGAGCGTGTTGCAGAGCATCGAGATCGCGAAGACGATCATGCCGAAGCGCGGATTTTCGATGCTGCGCTGCATGCCGATATAGATGGAGGAAAGCGAGTTGAAAATGTAGGAGAAGCCGACGATGCGCAGGTACGGCTCGGCCAGCTCCACGAGTGTCAGATTGTCGGTGATGAGGTAGAGCACCTGCGCCGGAAACGCGCACAGAATGGCGGCAAACAGCACGCTCACGCCGCCCGCGATCATAAAGCCGATGCCCATGACGCGGTTGATGCTCTCGCGGTCGCCGCGACCCCAGTATTGGCTGATGAGCACGCTTGAGCCGCTTTGCAGGCCGAAGACGACGAGCTGGATGATGAAGACTGGCACGTTCGCCACCGTGACGGCGGACATCTGATCGCTGCCGAGAAGTCCCACCATGAACGTATCGAGAAAGCCGAGCGACGTGGTGATCAAATTCTGAACGATGACCGGCAGTGCCAGCAGAAAAAGATGCTTGTAAAAGCCCTTGGGCTGGTGAAGATAGGAGAACATAAAAACCTCGAATGTTGGAATTACAGCATGGGGAAGCGCGTGTCGCGGTGCGCCTTGAGCGCGGAGACGAGTGCGTCGATCTCTTCTTTCGTCGTCTCGGGGCTGAAGCTGACACGCAGCACGCCCGCGGCGGTCTTTTTGTCAAGGCCCATCGCGCGGTAGACGTGGCTCAGCTGCCCACGATGACAGGCGGAGCCTGCCGAGATGCAGATACCCTGCGCGCCGAGCTCCGTGACGACATTTGCCGACGGGTAGCCGACGAGCGAGATCGACAGGATGTGCGGCGCGGTCCCGTCGCCGATGCGGACGACGCCGTCGAGCGCGAGGAGCTTTTCCTCGGCGTAGGCCTTGATGGCGGCGACGTGGGCGAGCTTTTCATCGAGATGGTCGGCGCGCAGCTCGACCGCCTTGGCAAAGCCTGCGATTTGGCCCGTGGCCTCTGTGCCGGAGCGCAGGCCGCTCTCCTGCCCGCCGCCAAAGATCAGCGGTTTGGGCGCGCGGATGCGCTCGCCCAAATACAGGCCGCCGATACCCTTGGGCGCGCCGAGCTTGTGCGCGCTGACGGAGATGAGGTCCGCGCCCAGCGTGTCGGCGCGGAACGGAATTTTCAAAAAGGCCTGCACCGCGTCGGTGTGCAGCAGGGCACGGGACTTTTTCGCTTTCAGAAGCTGCGCGACCTCGGCCACGGGGAAGATGCAGCCCGTCTCGTTGTTGACGAGCATCATCGTGACGAGCGCGGTGTCGTCGCGCAGTGCACTTTCGACCTGAGAGGCGGTGATGTCGCCGTTCTTGTCGGGCTTTAAGTACGTGACGGAGTAGCCCTCCTGCTCGAGGGCCTTGCAGGTCTCAAGAATCGCGCTGTGTTCCACGGCGGTCGTGATGATGTGCTTGCCGACATGGCGGTTCTGGTGCAGGGCAAGGCGGACGGCCCAGTTGTCGCTCTCCGACCCGCAGGAGGTGAAGACGAACTGTTCACTCTTGCAGCCGAGCGCGGCGGCAATCGTCTCGCGCGCCGCGGCGACAGCGTCGCGCGCCTGCTTTCCAATGGGGTACTGCGAGCTGGGGTTGCCCCAGCCAGAAACCAGCGTATCGTAAACGGCGTGCGCCACCTCTTCGGGAACGGGGGTGGTGGCCGCGTGATCGAGATAGATCATATCGGGAAAATCCTTTCTTTGGTCTTGTCAGAATGCTCAAATAATTATACAATATAAAAATAAAAAAGCAAGGGCGGCGGACGCTTTACGTTGGAAACGGCGGAAAAAAGCGGGACTTTACCGCCCAAATCGCGGAAAAGGATACAAACATACATGAAAGTTGCGATCTGCACCCTCGGGTGCAAGGTGAACCAATATGAAACGCAGGCACTCGAGCAGGAGCTTTTGCACCGCGGGCACGAGTTGGTGGATTTTGAAGAGACGGCGGACGCCT